>Ga0315296_10003064_pt1 | contig 14106 bp, 5 predicted proteins | sample YL17G14_18_MG_FD_203921 | JGI IMG/M metagenome (GOLD analysis project Ga0315296, IMG submission 203921) | Sediment microbial communities from Yellowstone Lake, YNP, Wyoming, USA - YL17G14_18 | ecosystem: Environmental > Aquatic > Freshwater > Lake > Sediment | place: USA: Wyoming | collected... | reverse complement strand
GGTGTTGCGCCGTCCGGGCGCCGACGAGTTCGTTGATACGTCGGACGACGATGACGAGCCCAGGCGGCAGGTCCTGCCACGTTTCGCCGAGGTTAGCCCTCAAGAGGAGGAGGTTGTCCCTTCGCTGCCGCAAACAGGGCCCCTGCCACCCGGTGAGACCGCTGAACTCTTGGCAGCGCCGGAGGTGAAGGTCGATGCGGAGGAGGAGCCAGAGCGAGAACCGGATGGGGTGGCCCTGGAAGACCAGGAGGCCATTGACGATCCGGTCCGCATGTACCTCAGCGAGATCGGGAAGGTGCACCTCCTCTCCGCCAAGGATGAGAAGCGCCTGGCCCGCCAGATGGAGGAGGCCAAGTACATTGAGCGCATCGAGAAGCGGTGGACGGAGGAGCACGGCCACCGTCCCACGGGTGTCTACATCACCCTCGCCGTCCTCGACGAGCTCCACCAGTCCAGGCGTGTATTCGACAGCGTAGTCAAGCGCCTGCATCTGGGCAAGGGCACCATCCCACAGCACATCACTGATCCCACGTTCCGGAAGGTCGTGGACGGTGAGATGGACCTGGACCTCGCGCAGGGCGTGGCCGAGAGCCTGCGTCTCGAACCGGTGCAGGCCGAGCAGGCGCTGGTCCGCCTCTCAATCGTCACCCACATCCTGACCCCGGAGCTGCTGGTCCCGGTGGCACACGAGGCGGGCGGCGACAAGAAGCTCTTGCCTCCACCCTGGCACGTCCGGGATCACCTGGTGCAGCACGAGCCCTTCTTCCGGGCCTACTTCGTCCGCCTGAAGGGTGACGGGCACGACGCAGAGAAACGCCTGACGGAGGCCAACCTCCGCCTGGTGGTCAGCGTGGCCAAGAAGTACTTCGGGCGAGGCATGTCGCTGCTGGACCTCATCCAAGAGGGCAGCATCGGCCTGATCCGGGCCGTGGAGAAGTTCGACTATCGCAAGGGCTACAAGTTCAGCACCTATGCCACGTGGTGGATTCGGCAGGCCGTTACCCGTGCCATCGCCGACCAGGCCCGCACCATCCGCATCCCGGTGCACATGGTGGAGACCACCAACAAGCTGGCGCGCGTCAGTCGCCGCCTGGTCCAGGAGTACGGCCGCGAGCCGACCAGCGAGGAGATCGGGCGCAGGATGGAGATCGCAGCGGAGAAGGTGCGGGAGATCATCAAGGTCTGGCGGGAGCCCGTGTCCTTGGAAACGCCCATCGGCGAGGAGGGGGACAGCCACCTGGGCGACTTCATCGAGGACCAGGACGCCCTGACACCGGCAGAGGCCGCCTCTCACCAGCTCCTGAAAGAGCAGGTGATGGACGTGCTGGCCAGCATTACGCCCCGGGAGAGCAGAGTGCTAGAGCTACGCTTCGGGCTGGAGGACGGCCGCAGTCGTACGCTGGAAGAGGTGGGGCGCGAGTTCCACGTCACCCGCGAGCGTATCCGCCAGATCGAGGCCAAGGCCCTCCGCAAGCTGCGCCACCCCTCACGCAGCAAGAAGCTCAAGGGCTACCTAGAGTAGCTGGGCCCACGACCCAGAAGATCCAAAAGGCCAGGCCTAAGCCTGGCCCTCCTACCGTCAGGCCTGTGGAGTGGCAAGACCCCTTCGTATCTGCGGATTGATCTGACGACCTGTCTGGGTGAGCCTTGACCGATCGACTCCTCAGGGAGATCCGGCCTCAAGAGCTAACGTAGGTGCTTGAGGCGCGAAGAGACGGGAAGAGACGGATCGAATATTGGCGCCCCACAGCCAACAGGATGATGAAATCGTGCGCGCGGAGGCTGTCGCTCCTAAGGCCCTTCGACCGCGGCTCCGGCTCGTGTTACAATCCTGACGAAGCTGAAGGAGGGACACAATGGGACGCAAGGACAAGGGCGGCAAGAAGGTCAAGAAGCCTAAGCAGGACAAGACCAAGAAAGGGCCGAGCGGGAAGTAAGGCGTCATCGATGTCCCAGACGACGCAGCTGACCAGACCGGGCCTTTGCGGCCCCGTCTTCGTTCTCGGCGCGTGCATGCCCCCAAACACCAGAGGCGGCCTCTAGGACCGCCCCTGCGTGGCATGAACCTGGGTGTTTGCCCCCGGCGCCATCCCGAGGGACTACGGAAACCGTGGGCTAGGGCCGAACTTCTATTGGTGAGAGGATGCATCCCCACCACCAGCACAGACAGTCCTCTCGCTGGCGCCCTTGAGCACCCCTGCCACCAGCTCAAGGGTGCTCCTCTTTCTTGCGGCAGCAGTGGGCCGGGCCTCCAGGCGGAGTGACTCGATGCCCGCTCCCCGCCTAGCGGAACACCCGCATCCACACTCAGAAAGCCCGCCAGAGGAGTATCGGCTGCGCCAAAGGCAAAAGAGTGGGGCCGCGCTAACCCCGGTGTGCGACACAACTGGTAGCAGGTTGGGGTGCGTGGCCTCCACACTGACAACGGCGAGAGTGGGGAGTTCATTACGGGATGCCTGCCTGCAACTTCTGTGGCCGCAGCCCCACCGCTGACTACGCCTTGACCGCGTGTTCCGGTGACCCCGATGAAATCGCGTCTTGGCGGCGCGAGGTGCTACCCCTCTGCCCCCGCTGCCACAAGGCGCTTGAGGGACGCTGGCAGCACAGGCCGCAGGTTCAAGGCTACTGGTGAACGCTGGTGGCTGGGACACGGCGTCGGGCGCTTCTCGTCGCCGGGCGGGCCTTCGGAGAGGTGCTAGGCGAACATCCTTCCTCAGATAGGCCAGCGGTTCCTGCGGACAACGCGGATGCCGCCGGCCACGTGCTGGACCTCCACCGTCGTCTTCGCGGCCCGGCGCCGGAACAAGAGGTCGACGGCCCCCCGCCCTACGCGAAGGCCCCGTATCTGCACGCTCTCCAACCAGTGGGGGAGCTGCGGTCGGACTATTAGGAGCTCGCTGCCCGATGTCCCGGGGCAGAGGCCAAGGATGGCATGGAGGATCATGGGCAGGGCGCCGGCGGCCCAGGCCTGAGGCCTGCAGGCCACGGGATAGGGCACCGGCGCGTGGTGGGCGGAGCGCGCTTCGCCGCCGAAGAGCTCCGGGAGTCGATAGTAGGGAAAGGCGATGGCCGCGTCGAAGAGGGCGGTGGCGACCTCGTTGAGCTCTTCCTCAAAGCCGTACTTCTTGAGTCCCATGGCAGCGATGGCATTGTCGTGGGGCCACACCGTCCCCAGGTGATAGGCGATGGGGTTGAAGCGCGGCGAAGTGGTGCTGAGGGTACGTATGCCCCAGCCACTGAACAGATCGTTGCTCAGGAGACGTTCTGCTACCGCCGCTGCCTGGTCGCGGGCGATGATGCCGCTCCAGAGGGCGTGGCCGGGGTTAGACGTGATGGAGGCGCAGGGGCGCTTGTCGCCGTCCAGGGCCAGGGCATAGAAGCGCTGGTGGGGCAGCCAGAAATCACGGTTGAAGCGGCGGCGGAGGCTGGTCGCCTGACGACGGAGCTGCGCCGCCCTGTCCGCTTCTCCCAGGGCGTCGAAGACAGTGGCCAGGCCTCTTCGGGCCGCATAGACGTAGCCCTGCACCTCCACCAGGGCGATGGGAGGACGGGCAAGGGTGCCCTCGGCATGGATGATGCTATCGGCCGAGTCCTTCCAGCCCTGGTTGACCAGGCCTTTTGTCGAGCGCTTCTCATACTCGACGTAGTCGTCGCCGTCGGGGTCGCCATAGGTGTCCAGCCAGTCGAGGGCAGCCACCAGCGAACCGCGCAGCTCCTTGAGGAGGCGGAGATCTCCGGTCCAGGCATAGTACTCGCTGGCCAGCCAGAGGAAGAGGGGTGTGGCGTCGACGCTGCCGTAGTACGGGGCGTAGGGGAGCTCTCCCACCAGCGACATCTCGCCGCGCCGGAGTTCGTGGAGGATCTTGCCGGGCTCCTCATCGCGCCAGGGGTCCAGCCGGCGTCCCTGCTTGCTGGCCAGAATCTGGAGGCACTGTTTGGCTATGTCTGGACGGAAGGCGAGGGTCTGCATGGCCACGATGACGCTGTCGCGGCCGAAAAGCGCGTCGAACCAGGGGGTGCCAGCGGCCGGGAAACGGTCCGGGCGGCTGCCCCCGTTCCAGAGCATTCGCAGGTCCGCGAAGGAGCGGTCCAGGGCCTTGTTAAAGAACTCATTGTCGGTGAAGACCTGGGTGCATCCCTCCGTCCAGCGTCTGTACTGGCGCCAGACTAGAGATAGGCGGTCTCTGGCGACGTGCCGGTCACGCAGCCCGTCTACTGCGACCACGAGCCTGAAGGTGGCGCTGGCGCGGCGAGGCAGCGTCATCCGCAGGACGGCGCCCTGTGGGGAGAGGCTGGCCGGCGGCTGCGAAAAGCAGATGTGTGTCTCCCGGGTACGCCCGTCTAGCCCTTCGTACGCATAGGTGATACTGCTGGCGTTGGCCTCTGGCTCCAAGAGACGCCCTCGTCGTTCGCGATGCTGTCCCCGCACCTCCAAGATGTCGGCGAAGTCGGCTCCGAACTGGTAGACGAGCTCAAGGGTGACCGGGAAGACGTTGTAGTTGGTGACCCGCAGCTTCTCCTCCAGGATGTCGGCTAGCACGCGCTGGCGGCGCACCTCAATGGTGCCCCGAGCCAGGATGCGGCCCTCCTCGCTCTCCATGCGGGGGTTGGTGAGGACCTGCTCCTCAGCGAAGCCCAGCTCCGCTGTGGAGAGGAGCACTACCGGCTCAGCGGAGCGGAAGGAGAGGGCGTAGACGGAGAGGTGGCGGGTGTCGGCGTGGTAGAGGCCAAGACCCTGGGGATTGCCAGGGGGCACGTTGCCGCTGGGATTGCTAAGGAGGAAGAGGTCCCGTTCCCTGATGATGAGGGCATCGCGGATATCCTCGATGCCCATCGGCTCGCCCTCGGGGAGAGGGGGCCTCTCGACGGTCAGGTCGTCTCTCGACCGAGGTACAGTCATCTAAGACCAGATTGCTCTCTTGAGCCTACCAAGGGGCAGCCTAAGACACCCCAATGGCACCGCTGCCCCCGCTGCTCGCTCAAAGTCACTCGCTAAACTGGCATCGGCAGGTCGATGCGACGGCGGCGCACGTCGGCAATCAACCGTAGCGACTAACCGGCACACCGACCTTCCCCAGCTCCTCCAGGAACGCCTCTGGGTCCTCCAGCTAGACGGCCAAGCGGTTGCAGGGCAGTGGAAGCAACATCCACATCCACCGCCTCCGCTTGAAACGCACCTCCACCACGTTCCGGTACGACCCGATGAGGCTGATGACGCCAAAGAGATTGCTCCGCCGGCCGATGCCGTAGAGCAAAGGCCACGACCTCCTCCCGGCCCCCTCAATGCCGGCCAGGAGGAAGCCGTGGTGGAAAAGCCACCCGAAACGCGCCACCAACCTGTCGTCGGCCAGTCTGACATACGAGGGATCGGGCGTGGCTCCAAGAAGGAGGAGCAGTAGCGGCACCCACCAAGGGCTCCGCAGGATGGGGAAGCGCGTTGCCTCAGACGCTGGGGTTTCCACTCTCATCCCTCAAGGTCATTTGGGAAATGCAAGTCAGAGAAGCGTCTCTGGGGGTCAACTCAGCTTCATGATACAGCAGTCAGGGCGAAGGAAGAATCCTCTCAGCAGTCAGGATGCCTGCATCCGTGTCCGCTCCTCGGCCAGGAGGCTCAGCGCTGGCTCCAGGGTCTGCGTCACGGCGAGCGAGTTCACCACGTCCTGCACCAGCTCGTGGGCGCGCACCAGGTCCTCCGCCGCCAGCCGGTGGTAGGAGGAAGGCACTGTCCCCTCCAGGTAGACAGTATTCCCCCGCATGTCCAGCCTGACGGTGGCGGTGGGCAGGCCCAGGCAGGCGCAGAGGTCCGCTTCGAGCTGACGGGCCAGCTCCTCCGGGGAAGCAGCGGTGCCCGCCACCCGAAGGCGGTTGGCCACGCCCGCCACGCCGCCCACCGACCAGGCGGCCCGCTCGGCGGCGCAGAGAGCAGACAACGAGCTTACGATACCCCGAAGCTCTACGACGCCGTGCTTGACCTCTGGCTGTACGGTGGCAGCATCCACCTCCGGCGCCTCCTCGAAGGCTGCCCGGAGCCTCTGCGCGATGGCGCGGTCGCTCCGGACCTCGCGAGGAGCTACCCGCAGCCGGTTTACGACGTGGCTGGCCCCCGTCAGGGGTCCTATGAGTTCGGCCGCCGCCCTCTTGTGCCGGACGCTGGGGGCGGTGCCCTCGATGTGGGCCACGCCGCCCAGCATGAAGACGCGCAGCGCGTCGATGCCAAGGGTCCGCGCTGCCGCCTCCGCCGCCGATTCTAGGGCAGCGCCCTCGCCTGCTGGCGATGCTGCCATCCCCCACCTCCTTCGCTGCCGCTGGCCTCAGGCTACGGCCAGTTCTTCGCCCGTTGGCCCCTCGTCCTGCCGCGAGGCCGCTGCCTCGGCCAATTGTGAGGCCTCCGTCAGGAGGGGATTCTCCTCCCCGCCCAGGCCGGGCGCCACGACGGTGAGGCGCTCGCCGACGGCCGCTTCCTCCAGGACGCGCTCGTAGACGGCCAGGTAGCCCTCCGTCATGCGCTGAGCTGAGAAATTCTCTTCCACATGCTGCCGGCAGCGCTGAGGATCGATTCGGTCCACTCGATAGACGGCCCTCACCATGCCGTCCACATCGTGTACCAGGAAGCCGGTCTCGCCGTCTACCACCAGCTCCGTGGCGGCGCCGCGGGCGAAGGCGATGACCGGCGTGCCGCAGGCCATGGCCTCCGCCATCACCAAGCCAAAGGGTTCCTCCCAGCAGATCGGAACGAGGAGACAATAGGCTCCAGCGTAGAGCTTTCGCTTCAGGGTGCCGTCTGCCTCCCCCACGAACTGGATCAGGTCGCCGTCGATGAGGGGCTCCACGATATCGTGGAAGTACTGCCGGTCGACGCGGTCGACCTTGGCGGCGATGATGAGGCGCTTCCCCAGTCGCCGCGCCGCCTCTATGGCCAGGTGCGTGCCCTTTTCGGGTGCCACGCGGCCGAGGAAGAGGAGGTAGTCCTCCTTTTGCTCTTCGTAGGGGAAGCTCTCCACGTCGATGCCGTTGTAGACGACGCCGCAGTAGGTGCTCCCTCGCACCGGCGGCATGGCGCGCCGTTGGGCGTGGCTGATGGCGTTGTACCAGCCGCAATAGCGGTCCCAGATGAACTGGGTGTCCGGCGTGACGAGGCAGTGCATGGTCGATAGCATCGGCACGTCAACAAGAGGGCTCATGGCCATGGCCAGCTCGCTGGCGTGGTTGTGAACGATGTCGAAGCCGTCCGCGGCCCTGAGGGAGAGGGCGATGTGCATCCAGTCGTAGGGCTGCCGGTCCTGGAGGTCGTCGGCGGTGCGCAGGCTTCGAGGATAGACAGAGGAGAGCTCAGCGGAGGTGACGGAGTCGCCGGAGGCGCAGAGGGTCACCTCGTGTCCCTGCCGCACCAGTTCCTCGCAGAGGACGCTGACGACAGCCTCCGTGCCGCCGTACCGAGGCGGTGGCACCGTCTCCCACAGAGGGGCGAGCTGCAATATCCTCAATACAATCCACCTCCCTGCGAGGTGAGCATCACCTCGAGCCTCAAAACTCGTAACGTGTGCGAGCGCTTTCTATCGATATTGTGAGAGCGGTTACGCCTGGATGGGCTGATACCTGTCAGCCCGGGTGAGTTAGCGGCCCCCTCCTTGGAGCCTGTGGTATGTGGACGGGGCTATGAGGCAAATGGCCCGTCGCGCATCGATACAATTATACTCGTCGGTGCAAGGCCCCGGCTAGGGGTGTGGTGTTTCAGGGCCTGTGAGACAGAGAGGGGGTGAACGAAGGCCGGGCGCCACGACGGTGAGGCGCTCGCCGACGGCCGCTTCCTCCAGGATGCGCTCGTAGACGGCCAGGTAGCCCTCGGTCATGCGCTGAGCTGAGAAGTTCTCTTCCACATGGCGCCGGCAGCGCTGCGGATCGATTCGGTCCACTCGATAGACGGCCCTCACCATGCCGTCCACATCGTGTACCAGGAAGCCGGTCTCGCCGTCCACCACCAACTCCGTGGCGGCGCCGCGTGCGAAGGCAATGACGGGCGTGCCGCAGGCCATGGCCTCCACCATCACCAAGCCAAAAGGCTCCTCCCAGCAGATCGGGACGAGGAGACAGTAGGCCCTAGCGTAGAGCTTGCGCTTCAGGGCGGCGTCTATCTCCCCCACGAACTGGATCAGGTCGCCGTCGATAAGGGGCTCCACGATATCGTGGAAATACTGCCGGTCGGCGCGGTCGACCTTGGCCGCGATGATGAGGCGCTTCCCCAGGCAGCGCGCCGCCTCTATGGCCAGGTGCGTGCCCTTTTCGGGTGCCAGGCAGCCGAGGAAGAGGAGGTAGTCCTCCTTTTGCTCTTCGTAGGGGAAGCTCTCCACGTCGATGCCGTTGTAGACGACTCCGCAGTAGGTGCCTCCTCGCACCGGCGGCATTGCGCGCCGCCCGGCGTGGCTGATGGTGTTGTACCAGCCGCTATAGCGGTCCCAGATGAACTGGGTGTCCGGCGTGATGAGGCAATGCATGGTGGATAGCATCGGCACGTCCACCAGGTGGCTCATGGCCACAGCCAGCTCGCCGGCGTGGTTGTGAACTATGTCGAAGCTGTCCGCGGCCCTGAGGGAGAGGGCGATGTGCATCCAGTCGTAGGGCTGCCGGTCCCGGAGGTCGTCGGCGGTGCGCAGGCTTCGGGGGTAGACAGACGAGAGCTCAGCGGAGGTGATGGAGTCGCCGGAGGCGCAGAGGGTGACCTCGTGTCCCTGCCGCACCAGTTCCTCGCAGAGGACGCTGACGACAGCCTCCGTGCCGCCGTAGCGAGGGGGTGGCACCGTCTCCCACAGAGGGGCGAGCTGCAATATCCTCAATACAAATTCACCTTTCTATGGAATAGGCATCACCCCGAGCCTCGTAACTCGTGACGTTGTCGCTGCCGTGAGAGCGTTGCGCCTGAATGGGCTGATAGCTGTCGGCCCGGGTGAGTTAGAGGCTCCCTCCTTGGAGCCTGTCGCATGTGGGCGGGACTATGAGGCAAATGGCCCGTCCCGCACCAATGATTATACCTTGTCGGTGCAAAGGCGTGGTAGAGGACAGGGCGAGGAATGGAAGCCCGCGCCTGGCGGCTTTCGCCGTCTATCGTCCGCTTTCTCGCGCTCCCGCGCTTCTAGAGGCTGACAAAGGCGCTGCCCTGCCACAGAAGCACGGCGAGGGCGCGCCCGGAGAGAGGTCCAAGATCTGATCCGACACCTGGCCAAGGAAAACCCGAGCGGCAGTTCAGCCAGTCAGCGTTCCACATGCGCATGGGGTTTTGCCACCCCACAGCCTCCGCCGCACACGATTCACGGGCCGTGTGCGGTCTCCCGGCCTCTACATGGGCCCTTGTTTAAGGAGAAGGAGCGGCCTTCACGGCCGCCCCTTGCTTGGTGACAATCTCGGCGGTGCGAGCGTCTACGGCGGCCCGCTGCAGTCCAGCCCCACCTGCTTCAGCACCACCACCACATCCTGCATGTTGACGGTGCCATCGGGTGGGCCGGCGTCATAGGGCGGGTTGGGCAAAGGACCCGGCGAGCGGTCGTAGCGAAGGCCCACTTGGTCCCCCTCTTCAGTGACGACCGTGTCGCCGTTCCAGTCGCCGTCCTTGTCGCTGTCGTAGTCCACCCTGCCGTTGCTGGGGCCGTTGTCCAAGGTCCCCACATACTTCAGGATGCCCACCACGTCCTGGAGGTTCACGCTCCCGTTCGGGGAACCATTGGGCGTGGGGTCGTTGTTGGCGGGCACGGGCACGTCGTAGAAGTCGTACCAGCGGCTGTCGCTGTAGCAGGTGTCCGGGGCTGTACACGTGGAGCCTGGCTTGGGGGCGGGAGCGCCAAAAGCTTCCTCTTCCCAGGTGCAGCCGTCCCCGTCCGAGTCCGGGATGGGCGTAGGCGTCTCCGTCGGCGTGGGTGTGGAGGTCTCGGTTGGCGTGGGCGTGTCGGTCGGCGTGGGCGTGGAGGTCTCGGTTGGCGTGGGCGTGTCGGTCGGCGTGGGCGTGGAGGTCTCGGTTGGCGTGGGCGTGTCGGTCGACGTGGGTGTGGAGGTCTCGGTTGGCGTGGGCGTGTCGGTCGACGTGGGTGTGGAGGTCTCGGTTGGCGTGGGTGTGTCGGTCGACGTGGGTGTGGAGGTCTCGGTTGGCGTGGGCGTGAACGTCTCAGTTGGGGTAGGCGTTGGTGTTGGAGGCACCGCCGCCAACTCAGCGATCTCCTCGCCGCTCAGGGTGCGGTTGTAGACACGCACGTCATCCAGTGCTCCTCTGAAGAAGCGGGCTGTATCGTTCTGGCCGACGCGGAGGACCTCATTGTTTGTGAGGATGGCGGGTGGACCGGCGACGGAGCCTTGCAGCACGCCGTTGTAGTAGATGCGCATCGTTGTCCCGTCGTATGTGCCGGCCACGTGGATCCAGGTGTTGCCGTCGTAGGGATAGTTGGTCGTTGAAGCGACGCGGTAGGTGTCGCGGGATGTCGCATCGTTGAGGCGGAAGAAGACCTTGTTCGGGCTGGGGGAACCGCTCCCCGTGGCAAGCGTCAGTTCGTATCCGTCGACGCTGTCCTTGACGGCCTTCTTCACCATGTCCTGCGTCGCCAGTTGGGTCGGCCTCACCCAGAGAGCGAGCGTCAGGGCGTTCTGGATGTCCAGGCAGTAGTCGTCGGGGGCTCTGGCATAGTCGCTCGCGCCGCTGAAGTAGAGGGCAAGGTTGTGAACGCCGGGCACCCAGGAGGGAGCGCCATACAGAGTCCCATTGTTGGCTGGCGTCGTCGAATCGACAAGCGTCGTGCCGCCGTTCTCATCCATCGCGTAGTGAACGATCAACCCGTCCTCGCCACAGAAGGGTGTGGCTGTTGGTGTGGGTGTGACAGTAGGCGTCTCCGTTGGTGTGGGCGTGAACGTCTCGGTCGGTGTAGGCGTGTAGGTCTCCGTAGGCGTTGGCGTATGGGTCTCTGTCGGTGTTGGTGTCTCAGTCTCCGTCGGTGTCGGCGTATGGGTCTCGGTTGGTGTCGGTGTCTCAGTCTCCGTCGGTGTCGGCGTATGGGTCTCTGTCGGTGTTGGTGTCTCAGTCTCCGTCGGTGTCGGCGTATGGGTCTCTGTCGGTGTGGGGGTCTCAGTCTCCGTCGGTGTCGGCGTATGGGTCTCTGTCGGTGTGGGGGTCTCAGTCTCCGTTGGCGTGGGCGTATGGGTCTCGGTTGGTGTTGGTGTCTCAGTCTCCGTTGGCGTGGGCGTATGGGTCTCTGTCGGTGTGGGGGTCTCAGTCTCCGTTGGCGTGGGCGTATGGGTCTCGGTTGGTGTTGGTGTCTCAGTCTCCGTAGGTGTAGGCGTGAAGGTCTCCGTAGGCGTAGGCGTGGGGGTTGGCAATGTCTCCGTTGTGAATGTCCAGACGGGGCCGGTTGTGGTCTGTGTGCCGTCACTCACTGTGACGTACCACTCGTACTCAGTCCCCTCGGACAGCGACTCCCACACGGCCGTCGTGTTGCTCCCGGAGGGCACCCCGCTGTTCGTCGCGATGACCTGGAACTCGCTGTCGCCCTGCATGTCATAGTCCAGAACGAACTGACTTTCGGCATCGGTCTCGAACTCACCAAGACCGCCGTTGCGGGTGGGCGAGTAGGTATAGGCGTAGATCTTGTTCTCCTCGGGCTCGAAGGTGAAGTACCTCAGCCAGCCGTCACCACCGTTCGCCCGGCCCTGATAGTCCTGAACCACCTGGTAGACAGGCTTCCCGCAGTCGTTCACGTCAGTCCGCCTGGCTTCGCCCAGGTAGTGGCCGCTGATGACCAGGAAAACGTTGCAGTTGGGGTTGATCAGTTGTTGCCAGACTGCCTCAGCGGATGTCCCGTCGTCGGTTCTGTAGGTTACCGACGTCGGCCTGCTTCCGGAGGCTGTCAGATAGGCGTGTGTGCTGATGATTGCGCGCCGGTTGGGATTCGCCTCGAGAATCCGGTCTGCCCAGCTCAAAGCGTAGCTGGGGACATCCTGCTCAAGGTGGATCACGATGAAGTCAAGCGGGCCCACCGAGAAGAGCTCATAGTTGTCCTTATTCTGCCGGTTCACTGGGTCGAGGATGGTGTCCTTTCCCAGATAGCCTCCGTACCAACTGAACCCTTCGTAGCGGCTGACCGGGAAGTACTGGTCGAACATCGCGGCGACGCCGGTCGTGCTCATGTCGTGGTTTCCAAGGGCCAGGTTGTTCCTGACGCCGTTGTTGTCGAGGGTGGACATGTACCCGCTGGCGTCGGTCCACTCTTGCGTGTACTGGTCGATGTGCTCGACGATGTCCCCTACGTGGCTGACGAACGCGGTGTTGAGCGAGTCCTGCGTGTCCACCACCCACTGAGTCTGTGCCCCGAAAATCGGTGACCACGAGGGGTTATTGATGTAGCTCTGGGTATCCGGGAGCACGACTATCGTGAAGTCGGGCACCGGCATAGGGGCAGGGCGCCCGTAGAACGTCACCGTCAGGGGATCACCTTGCGGGTCGGAGACGGCGACGTCGAGCGTGGGAGAGGTTGAAACACCGATGGCGCCGTCTTCCGGTGCGTTCAACGTGGGCGCTGACGGCGGTAGAGGCGTTGCGGTTGGGGTTGGCGTAGGTGTGTCGGTTGCGATCGGCGTTTCCGTCGGTGTCGGCGTGGGCGTTGGCGTGTCTGTGGCGGTCGGCGTCGGCGTAGGCGGAACCGCGGCCAGAGCCTCTATCTCAGCGGCACTCAACGCCCGGTTGTACACCCGCACCTCGTCCAGTTGCCCCAGCAAGAAGTAGGTGGCTCCGTCGCTCTGCGCCCCGATGGTAAGGTTGAGGTCGTTCGTGGCTATGCTCGGCGGGCCCGAGAGCGACTTGTCAAGAGCACCGTTGATGTAGAGCCGCATCGTCGTCCCATCGTAGGTGCCGGCGACATGCACCCAGGTATTCCCGTCGTGGGGATAGTCGTTGGTTGAATCGACGCGGTATGCATTGCCCGAGGATGCCTGGTTGAACCTGAAGAAGACCTTTCCGTTGCTTGAGGGAGGGGGGGCCGCGAGGCTCAACTCATAGCCGTTGGGGCCGCCGTTGACAGCTTTCTTGATCAAGTTCTGGGTGTTCTGCTGGCCCGGCTTCACCCATGCGGAAAGCGTTATCGCATTCGTGATGTCAAGGCAGTAGTCATCGGGCACCGACGCATAATCGTCGGTGCCATCCAACGACAGCGCGTACGAGCCGACCTGCCCCGGACTCACCCACGTGGGGTTCCCGTGGATCGTCCCGTCATTGGCGGGCGACGAGGAGTCGATGAGGGTCGTGCCGCCGTTCTCCTCCATCGGGTAGCGAGCCACCAGTCCGTCCGCGCCGCAGTTTGGCGTGGCTGTCGGTGTAGGCGTCTCCGTCGGCGTCTCAGTCGGTGTAGGCGTTGGTGTAGGCGTCTCCGTCGGCATCTCGGTTAGTGTGGGCGTGGGAGTGGGCGTCTCCGCAGGCGTCTCCGTCGGTGTAGGCGTGAAGGTCTCCGTAGGCGTGGGCGTAGGTGTGTCTGTGGCGGTCGGCGTCGGCGTAGGCGGAACCGCGGCCAGAGCGGCTATCTCCGCGTCGCTGAGGGCGCGGTTGTACACGCGCACCTCGTCCATCGCCCCCTTGAAGGTCCGCGTGCCGTCGTTCTGAGCGCCGATGCTCAGGCTGAGAGCGTTGGTCGCGATGGACGCCGGCCCCGCCTTTGAGCCCTCCAAGACCCCGTTGTAGTACATCCGCATGGTCGTGCCGTCATAAGTGCCAGCGAGGTGGACCCAGGTGTTGCCGTCGTACGGGTACAAAGTGCTGGAGTTCACGCGGTAGGTGTCGAGGGAGGTCACCTGGTTGAGCCGGAAGAACGCCTGCTTGGTCGAACTGGTTTGTGCCAGGCTCAGCTCGTAGCCGTTGACGCTGCCGTTGGTCGCCTTCTTGACCAGGTCCTGGGTCGTCTGCTGGCCCGGCTTCACCCACGCGGCCAGGGTGATAGGGCCGGTGATGTTGAGACAAGGGTCGTCGGGGACGAGGGCATACTGGCTTGTGCCGTTGAGGTTGAGGGCGAGGCCGTCCTGCCCCGTCACCCAGTTTGGTCCCCCGTAGATCGTCCCGTCGTTCGCGGGCGAGGTCGAATCCACGAGCGT
>Ga0315296_10003063_pt1 | contig 14107 bp, 16 predicted proteins | sample YL17G14_18_MG_FD_203921 | JGI IMG/M metagenome (GOLD analysis project Ga0315296, IMG submission 203921) | Sediment microbial communities from Yellowstone Lake, YNP, Wyoming, USA - YL17G14_18 | ecosystem: Environmental > Aquatic > Freshwater > Lake > Sediment | place: USA: Wyoming | collected... | reverse complement strand
GACCTTAACCTCAGGCTAGCTTGTTTGCTTTTCGGACACCTAGCTTACCCAAGTGCCCTCACTCCCATCTTCTTAGATGCTAACAGATTATTAGTTTGACAGAGAAACTGGGAATTTCTTCCCTTGATCCCTCAATCAGTGCTTTACCCTGTTAGCTATCTCTGATGAGGCTGTACTGAGATACATCTCGAAAGGAACCAGCTATCACCAATTTCGATTGGCTTTTCACCCCTAACCCCTGTTCACCCTAGTGGTTACTCCAACAACGGTAACGGACCTCCACGCAGCTTTCGCTACGCTTCATCCTAACAAGGGTTAGATCAATTGGTTTCTGGTCTTGCTCCTGTGACTGCAGGCCCTTTCAGACCTAGTGCCATGCTTTCGCTACGCACTTTTTGCTTTCGCTACGGATTCTTCGCTAAACAAATTATCCATCGCCACAATAGCAAACTCCCTGCTCCGTGTTCCGAAACGGACTCCATGATCCTGTAATCTCTTGCTCGTACACACTGCTTACGCAGTTTTCCTTTGCAAGAGAACCTTTCAGACCATGGATGACTATAACCAAATGGTTTCAAGATCTTTTCATCTTCGATGAAGAATACTTTTCAGCTTTCAATCGCTTTACTTCTTCGCTATCGAACTTCAAACTTATTTAGAGTTAGGAGTTGATGCCTCCCATATTCCTGCTCCATATCCGAGGAACAGTAGTTTTTTCTCGAATCAACTTTCTGGTCTTCCTCTACGCGGCTATCACGCTCTATGGCGCTGCTTTCCAGCAGACTTTAAGTCAACCAGCTAAGCTGTACCGAGTTCCACATCTCAACTACATTTCTGTAGCGATTCGGTTTACTCTCTTCCGTTTTCACTCGCTGTTAATCACGGAATCGCATTTGCTTTCTCTTATCTCCGCTTACTTAAATGCTTTAATTCAGCGGGTTCCCAATCCTTTCGGATTGCTAGCCGAAGCTAGCACGAAGTCGCATTTATTGATTCTAGGTTCAAAGGCTGCTTACGCCTACCCTAGACTTATCGCAGTTTGCTACGAACTTCTTCGGAGTTTGAAGTCAAGCTATCCACCATTTGGCTTCCTGCTTAGACCCTATCCTTTGCCTTTGCTGGTCTCACTGATCAAAAATGATCTTAAGACTCAAAAGGTGTTCGAATATTTTATCATAGTCTTCAACCCTTACACCGCAAAATATTTTGCGATGCGCATCTTAATTTCTTGCCATCGTGTACCCCTGGAAATTTCATCGCATTCGCTCACAACACATTTTAACTCATTTGGCAATCATACTTGATAGTATGATCATAAACTTGACAACATTACGTTGTCAGAAAAAGCATCATCTAGTCGCCTAGTCAGCAAATTTCCCAATGTTAATTTAAGGCGAACATAATATCACTTTGGTAAAAATCTATATCTTGCGAGAGTATTTAAAGATTATTGTTTGAAAGATTTTACCAACTTATATGAAAATAACCTAATGAAACTTTAATCTATCCACTCTTTGTTTTTCAGCTTCTCAGGTATATATTTATCAGATATAAATGTTATCCCCTTTGTAACCAATGCGTCCAATTCAACCTTTCCCTTAAGTTCTTTCATCATTTGAAATTGTTTCTGCCATTCTTTTTTATCTTTGAACCACTGATATTTTGATAATTCTTCAATTCTTTTAACATCTACGTCTTTAAATTTAATTAAATGTTTCTTTAAATCATATTTTATAACATCTTCAGCAGTTAAACCTAAAAATTTAGCGTCTGGTACAGCTAATCTTTCAGATATGTGCGCCAATGATACAGAACCAGTTTTGAGAACAGAATAGATATATACCCCCCAGATATCCCAGTCAGTAAGTACGTAAACAGGCAATCCTAATTCTGTATTCATCCTCTGAAGAAGTCTTCTAATTCCTCTAGTAGCTTGTCCTTGACTAGCTATAATTGCACATTTCATTTTATCCCATAATCTATCTTCATGTAACCTTTCCCATATGGCAGCTTTTTCCATATAGATTACAAATTTTGCATCAACTTTTTTGAATACTATATTTTCAACAGCACTTGGTATGCTCCAACCTCCTGAACCAAGTTTGCTCCAATCAATCAAATCACCTTTATCTTTTATGACAATTCTACCAGCAGCAGCCCCAAGCTTATTTGCATTGATATGCAACTGCTCTCTTAGAAAATTTGTTATCAATTCTAAATCTTCAACAGCTTTGTTTGATTCTGTTTGTTCATCAACTATATCTATATTCGAATTGGGTAAAGTCCTTCTCATTGCATAGAAAACTTCTCTCAGACTCATATGTTTATCAACATTTAACAACTCTTTTGCCAAAGCAGCAACCTCAAGTGTTTGAGTAAATTTCTTAACATGAGCTATATTGAAGAAGTACCTCTTTGCAGATTTTTTTCCAAGCATTATCAATTTTGTTTTAGGATCATAAAATACATTCGAAAGAGTTCTTATTGGAACATCTAAGGAAGGATTTTTATTACTATCAATATCTTTTACAATTTTTTGCCCCAAATGTTTAAGATTCTGTTTCGCTTCTGACTTCTGTTTCATTTTCTTCATCCTCCTCTTCTTTTACTCCCTTCTTTAACATTTTTTCTAAACCAGTTTTAATCTTTTCTTTAGGAGTTTCTGATATTTTTGAAATTGCCTCTGAAACCTCTACAATATATTTTTCAAAAAGACTTTCTCTCATTTGAAGTTCATGAACTCTTCTTCTACCAGATATATATTTATTAAGTTTTCTTCCAGCATCTTGTAATGCTAATTTAACCTCTTTAATTATTTCTGGGTAGCTAGCTATTGCTTGCTTTCCTTCTGTTGTAAAAGGAACCCAAACTGAGACAAAATGAACTAGTATTGCTAAAGGACCTGTTGGCAAAGAACCAGAAGAGTGTTGTAACCCATATCTTCTCCAGTCAGTCTCTGTAACAGCCTCTGTAATTGCACAGTCACCTTGATGGTACATTAATGGAACTTTGTTTGCAAATCTAAATAGCTGTGCTTGTTTATTTGGATCTAAATTACCTCCATATGATAAACCTACCTCTATAGAAAATGGCATTCCTCTATAAACTGAGGGTGGTCTAGAAACTGCAACAAAATATTCTCCTTCTATTTCTTTTTTCAAACCATTTATTATTAAATCCTCTCCTAGAGGCGATAAGCAGTCAGTAGATGGAGCAACCAATTTAACTGTTTGCATTGCCTTATGCAATCTTGCTATTTCTTCATGGTTCAATTCTAAAGGCTTTTTTCTTGGTTCTACTTTAGCTAATTTGCAAATCTCTTCTGCAGATGTCTTCCCAACTCTTGAAAAATCTTTTCTTAGAAAACTGATAACATTCTTTGCTTTTGTAGCTCTGATCATTCTTCTGAGTATTCCTAATTCAACTCCATAAGGATGAGGTTTTATCTCCTTTGGTCTTCGAGGAAGTTCATTAACAGTCCTTTTAAACTCAATTTTTCCATTCGGGCCATCATAAATGATATGAGCATAAGGATTGGCAATGGCAGTTTGCTTTAAAAATTCTGATATAGATTGGCCTTTTTCAATATATCTTCCTTCAGCTTCTAGTTCTAGGTTAATACCATGCCACTTTTCTGGGTTTTTCTGAATTTTATGAGAAATTATATGAGGTTCATTTTTCGCAACATCTATCATTAACTCAAAAATATGTATAGGACCTTTCCCAGTCCCACTTATAACTTTAATAGGCTTTCCTGTTGTAAGTTGGCTGTAGAGACACGCACCTTTTATTCCTATTCCGAACAAGCTTCTAGATTGTTTAAGTTTATGAAATCTTGATCCATACAAAACTTTACCAAAAGCTCTCGGAACCTGTTCCTCAACTATTCCAGGACCATTATCCTTTACAATTATTTTAAATTTATTCTCTTCGATTTGCTTTACAATTATAAATATATCTGGTAAGATGCCAGCGTCACAAGTAAACTCTAGAGCGTTATCAACAGCTTCTTTTACAACTGTTAATAAAGCCTTTGTAGTATTTTCATATCCTAGAAAATGTCTATTCTTTTCGAAAAATTCGGCTACACTAATCTCTCTCATCTCTTTTGCAAATTCTTCTGCTGTTTTTATGTTATCTACCATTTTCTCACTTTTTTGTTTAATGTATCAAATTATATCTTGTTCCTTTTAAGCTTAAGTATCATTTTGAATAAATTAAATTTCATTTTTGTATAAGTTAATTTATTTTTAATATAATTTAATTTTTTAACTTTCAACAGGGGTACAATTTAGTGTTTTTATATTAATTTTAACTTAAATTATAAAGTGATTTTTATTTTAGAAATAGTGTTGGTACCTAAGGATAGGATAAGAGTTGTAAAGGATAAAGAGGTTAAAGAAAAAATAGAAAAATCTTTGAATGTTAAATTATCCTTTCAGGATAACTCTGTTCTTATAGAAGGTGAAGGTTTAGAACTCTTTCAAACAAAAAATATTGTAAAAGCAATTGGAAGAGGTTTTTCTCCTGAAAAAGCTTTTAGGCTTTTTAACGAAGAAGAGAATTTAGAAATAATCGAATTAACAGAATTTAAGGATAAAAAAATGAAAACCATAAAATCCAGATTAATAGGAACCGATGGTAAGACAAGGAAAATGATAGAAAGTTGCAGCGGATGCTCAGTTTCTGTATATGGAAAAACAGTCTCTATAATAGGAAGATGCGATCAGATAAACATAGCAAAAGAAGCGATTAATATGATACTGAGAGGCTCTAAACACTCTAAGATTTATGGATTTTTACAAGAAGCAAAATTATAAAAATATCTTAAAGCCCACTTTTCTAAATACAGTTTTTAATCATGAAGAGTTGTGATTATTCGTTAAATCTTCCATTTGTTCTGATGAGCTCTTCTGTTGCTTTTGTTATTATTTTTTTCTTGTATTTTTCTATACTCATATGCCAGTATACGTTTGCTTGTGCAATTCTTTTCTTCTTTATTTTACCTTCGTTGCATAACCAATCTAGTTTCTTTCTTATTGTCTCTAGTGTATTTGGTTTTATAGGGATCTTCTCTATTTTCAATAATTCAGTGGGAGTACAAGGGGAATTGGCTAGAACCAGAATCTCTAATCTCTCTTCATCAGGATACCCATAAACTATCTTTGGCATTTTTCAACCTCTTTAATCATATTATCTTTATTATAACTTAATTAATATAAAAAAATTACTAAAATTATAATTTAGAAAAATTTAGTAACAATAACGAAAATGATTTTTTTGATGTTTGTTAGCGTATAATGTACTAAAAAAGCATAAGATTTATCAGAAAAATCAAATTACCTCTGAGGAAAGGACCTTTACAAAACCCTTTCTCTTTAGCCAGTTTGCCTGGGCTTTTGTATACATCCATTCAACATCTCCTCTTTCATTTGACTGGACAACCCAAGGCTTTATCAATATCAAGTCACCGGTTCTAACCCATATCTTTTTCTTCATTTTTCCAGGAATTCTACAAACCCTTGTAAAGCCGTCTTCGCATTTCGCTTCTAACCTTCCAGCACCAAGCATTGCTGTCACAATCCCAAGGGTTTCACCCTTTCTAGGAATTCTTACTCTTATAATTTCTTCTTCCATAAAACCACTAAATCCTCACTAAAACCACATTTCTATAAACATCTTTTCCTTCTTTTCTAGTTGCCAATTGAAAACTTTTTTTGATTTCAGCTTTAAATCTCTTTCTTAAGAGCTCTGCTATTTTTTCTGCCACTGATTTATTTCCTATATAAAGATCAAATCCATTCTTTATATTCTCAATCCTATAAAAAGCTTTATTGTCTTTTTGAAATGCCAAAATCATTTGATCATCTATGAAATTAAGTACTTCTTCAGAGATATTTCCTCTTAGTTGTAGAACTGATTCATAATAATTCCCATATCTTCTTGAACAAGAGAGACATACTGTTTTATTTTGTTGTAAGATTACATTGTGGACTTCTTCTTTCTGTTTTTTAGAATTTTTTAGAAAACCTTTAGCATAAATATGAGCAATATCATCTTTTTCTATCCTTATTTTAACCTTGTTTCCAAGAATTTCTATTTTCTGTTTTATAATATCATCAAACTTTAGGTCTTTCCATTTGTTTTCATACTTTATCAGATTGCATTTGCTACATACTGTAAATGGAATCTTTTCTGGGACTTTTATCAATTGAAATTCTTTGTTGTAACAGTCTTCGCAGTAGCCTTCTATCAACTTTTCAGTTTCTTTACCACACAAGAAGCAAAATTTCATACTTTATACCACAATATAAAGGTTAATTCTGGTGTTTCAGGCATATCGCAACATAAAGATACAAACGATGAAACTTCGGTTGTTTCCTTTGTTGGATATGGCTGCTTTGCATACCATTCATCTTTTCTAGAGGCAATAGCAGCTTTTACAAGAGTTCTGTACTCATCACTTCTTGGAAAATCAGATATCCATATAGCAGAATTATTTGTTGTTAAGGCAGCATAACTAGAACCGTAACCTACAATGTTGTTGCCCTTTACAGGAGTAGAGCTTTCTGAAAAATCTTTAAAAACAAAACTTTTGTTTAGTGGTTGAAAATCAACTCTTGTATTAGGCCATATTTTTCTAACTTTGAAAGAATAATTAGCTGAGTTTGGACCAGTTAAATTAAAATTACTTCCTTCGCTAAGAAATGTTCTATTTTTAGTTGTATCTGAAACTTTTGTAATATTTACATAATTACTTCCATAAGTTATAGACCATCCATCTTCCCAAATAGTCCAAATATTATTAACAGTACCAAATCCTAATCCTAAAAAATATTTTGCTATTTCATCTCTTGAAGGGTCATAGAATGTGAAATTGACCGTAGATGATGACCCTGAACCAACAGTTAAATTAAAAATTCCATTAAAATCAGCATTTGTGTTACTAATCGTTGCATTTATTCCAATAACAACTCCTCCTTTCTTTAGATATTCTGTGATGTTTGATTTTACAGAAGGGTTAGAATAACCAGTGTAATTAACAAAAACAACAGCATCATAATAATCTGGTATACCAGCTGTTATATCAAACTGTTCAACAGTAAAATTTATCCAGCGTCCATTAACATAAATGTTGTCTGTTAACAAATCATTCACATAACTACAACTGCTATAATCAATACAACCAACTTCAATTTTTGATTTCGGAGAACCTAGAATTTTTAAACCATAATTAATATTAACTGAGCTTACATGCTCAATAGGTGTAACATCCCCATTTAATATATCTATGATTTTTCCACCCTGTTTCAATGAGTTTAGCATATTGTTTCCTGCTGCTATTAAGTCTGATCTTTCCCAATTGAGTTTAACTTGAACGGCAAAGAATATTCCTAATACCACAACTATCAGTATTGCTGCAACAGCTATCTCAAGTAAATAAATAAACCCTTTCATCCCCACATCTCCAAAGTTGCATTGCCAAAACCATTATCAATGAAAACATATTTTTGTACAATTGCTGTAACAGGTTCTAGACTATCAATTCCACAGAAAAGAATTAAATTTGTTGAGTTATAGACTTTTAGTCTATAGGCTTTTAAATCAAATTTGTTTAAGTGGGTGCAATTATTGAGACTACTTAACCTGTTTATTTTTTCTTTCAAAAGATTGTAAGATTGATTCGCTAAACCAACTCTTTTTACATTAGCATCAGATAAAGTTTGCCAATTTTCAGGTTCTCCTTTATCCTCAACTAATATTGTCATTACATTAATAGCCTTTGTTTTTAAGGCATCACTTTTAGACTCCCAGATAACTCTCGAGAGGATTACGTTTGTTCTAGATACTATAAAGAACATCACCAACCCAAAAATTACCATCCCAAGAATAAATTCAATTCTTATCTGTCCAAGCATCATATCACACCAAATTTTAGCAAGGTTATCAATATTCCAAATCCAGAAAATGTCATTATGATGCTATGTTTTATACCTGCTATAACAGAACCTTCACCAATCTGCCCAGCCACTAAACCTGTGAAAATCCCCTGAACAATTGCCATCAAAATAAAGAGTGCATTATAGTAACAAGGCCCCCCTCCTCCTAATCCAAACATCTGACATATGACAGGAAATATAGAACAATTTATACAAAATATGTTTATTCCTTGGCAACCTGTACAAGGATCTTGGAATGCTAGTATCCCTCCGATTGTTCCGGTCTGTATATTTAATTTCAACAGCGGTATCAATGTTTGTGAAAGTCCAACAACTATTCCAATAAAGATATAGTAAATAGCATACATGATCAACATATGCTGAGATGTTATTGATTTTCTCTCTTTTTCAGCTTCTCTTATAGCTGTTACATCAGAAGCGGTAGCCTCCATTGTTCTAGCAATATCACCACCAGAGCTGTATGCTTCATTTATTATCCTGACAACCCTTCCTATAACTTTTGATTTTCTCATTCTGTTTGAGAAGTTGTTCATAGCATCCTGAGTAGGTATACCCCACGACAATTGATCGTTTATTTTTTTAATTTCAGCAGACAATTTTCCATAATCTGTTTTTGATACCTGTTTTAAGGCTTTTGGCAGTGTCATACCAACTTTTTGTGCTTCGGCAAGATCAAGAAGGAATGTTGGAAGCTGATCCTCTATTGATCTTAACTTCGTATACTCAAAGTAAGATAGAAAAGCATAAGGAATTACTCCTATTATAAGTGCTAAGAGTATGAAATTTCCCATTAATCCTACATTATTGAAAAAGAAAACTATACCTACACCTGCCAACGTGGCTGCTATTATTAATGGTATACGTTTAGTATTCATTTTATCGTCCTGATGGGGAAACTGATTTTAACAATATAATAAAACCTATTGATACGAACGGTAAAACTACAAAGATAACTAAAAATTGAACGAATGACAACCAGATGCCCATGCCCCCGCCACCAAGTATCGACATAAGGGCTGTTATTATAATAAAAAATATTGATCCAACCAAAACAACTGTCAAATAAATCTCAATTAGAAGAGATAATGTTCTTGAATACTGTTCCAATCTTCTCCTATATTCTGCTATAAACAATCTAGATTTTTCATGAAGATAATTACCAATATTGCCACCGCTTGTTAAAACAGTGTCTAAGCCCCATAACAATTCTTTGAATTCTTCTGAAGGGGTTCTACTTGCTGTTTTCCTTATAGCACCAACCAAATCCATACCAAAAGCTTCTACATCCCTCTCAATCTTCCCAGCTTCTTTAGAGACTTCTCCATATTCCTTAAACTGTGCAATAACTCTGAACATTGTTGAAGGTGGTGCTCCGGAACTTGCAATAGTTCCCATATAGGTTGCTGCAAAAGGCAGAGATGCATCTATATCCTTTTTTCTCCTTCCAGACAATAAACTTGGATAAGTGTAAAAAAGGAAAAATATTATTAAGACCATTACAACGGCTAGAGTAAAAGAAAACAAAAAAGAAATTGCCGCATCCTGAACAAGAATAGCCACAATAACAACAATTATTGGAAATTCTATTATAAACAACAAAAATATTGTAAAGAACATGACATAGACATATTCTGTCAAACTAAAGCCTATATTCGCTTTCAATAAATCAGGTTTTATCCCATCAAAAAAACTGACAAATGGTTGAAGACTCCTTCCAAAGAATTTAAATGACATATCTTTAAGAGTTTTCCAAACATCCATTCAAATCATCTATATTACATTACATCAAGCAAATCTTCAGGTCTGGTGTAATAGAGTTTAACAACCTTTGCCACATCAATATAGTCTTCTATATCTCTATCAGCCATCCAGTTCATAACCTTCATCCTTTGAGATATCTCTCTTTGTAATATTTCTTCTCTTATTCCATATTGTTGAGAAATCTTTTTCAAAACAAAGGAAGGACTTACAGTCTCGTAAGAATCACTTGTGGGATTCCATTTAAATATTTCATTAACTATTGGAAAGTTCTTTTCTCGATCGAACCCAAGAATCTCGTAAATACTACCTATCCTTCTAACATAGCTAGAACCATATTTTATTCTAACAAGAAAGGCTATTATATCCAATGCTTCTATAAGACTTGCTGGTAAACTTATTGGAGGTGTGGTTAATCTATCTACAAGCCTTTCTATTGAATCCGCATGGATGGTTGACATACTTGCATGTCCAGTGGCTATTTGCTGGAATAGAACATAAGCCTCCTTTCCTCTAACCTCTCCAACTATTAGGTAATCTGGTCTTTGTCTCAGAGACTCTTTCAACAAATCAAATAAATCAACCTCTCCAAGTTTTTTACCTTCTATCTCTGCAATAGGTAATCTAGCAACAGAAGGAACCCAGTGTGGATGAGGTAACATGAGCTCAGCAGTGTCCTCAATTGAAACGATTCTTAATTCTGGTTTTATAAATAAAGATAATGCGTTAAGCAAAGTGGTTTTACCAGTGGCAACACCCCCCGTTATCAAAATTGATCTTCCATATTCTATCATTAACCATAAGAAAGCAGCAATTTTCGGATCAAAGGTTTTGAATTTTAACAAGTGAACAGGTGTAAGAGGACTCTTCGTAAATTTCCTGATGGTAAAGTTACTTCCCTTTCTAGCGATATCTGTTCCCAATGTTGCCTGAATTCTAGAGCCATCTGGCAAAGTTCCACCAACCAAAGGTTGGGCAATGGAAATGCTTTTTCCACATCTTTGCGAAAGTTTGTTAACAAAAACATCAAGTTCTTCTGCATTCTCAAAAAAAATATTCGTCCTGATGCTTCCAATCAAAGGATTTCTGTGATAAATAAATATAGGAATCCCAACACCATCACATGATATATCTTCTAAATTCGGATCATGCATTAAAGGTTCTATCTTGCCAAGTCCTATGAAATCCCTATCAATAAAATAAAGTATCTGCTGCCTTTTTTCATACGGCAGTTCTGCTGCCATAAGGTTTACACTTTCTTCAAATTTTTTCTTTAAATATTCTCTTGCTTCACCCTTTCTCAAGGTTGTAAAATCAACATCAAGCTTTTCTACAAGTGTTGTTTTTATCCTTTCTAATAGTTCTTTTTCTTTAGGTTCTAATTCAGGCTCTATCAAGTAATATATTAAAGAAGATTCTGCACTTGACCACTTTATATTAGTAGCTGCAAACGGAATTTTTGACTCAGAAGGAATAAGAGTATAAATAATGTTTACAGGTTTTAGATCTATTTCAGGTTCTCTAAATCCAACAAAACCAGCAGGTGCTGATATTGGAACTCCTTTTGGTTTCTCTTCAACTATAACCTTCTCTACTTTTATCTCTCCTAATTTCAGAGAAGGCAAAATTGCTTGCATTATCTCCATTGGCATAGAAGGTGCTATCTTACCTTCTTTTAATTTTTTATAACCTTTTACAGCTCTCCAAAAAACTTTACCAAAATTTATTCTTACTGTTGGTCTTCTTAATTGAAGTACATTCATTTTAATTCCACTACTCCTTTCGTGGCATTTATTTCTATCAAGCCTTTTGTGCTGTATATTATATTTTTTGCAATGATATTAAAACCATACAATGTAACGTTAGCACTAGCATTTTGATCTATACAATCTAATTTTAAACTATTTCCAACCGAGATCGAATATGTACAGCCAGATAGCCTTGGAGGTATTGATAAGTTATAAAAAACAGTGCTGTTTGTAAGATTTGAGCTCTCAAAAACATTTACTATTGTCCCCATCATCATTTCTCCAGTGTTCTGTAATTGAGATTCTAAAATACTTTTTTGAAAAATTTTATTTATGTTTAAAAAAGTGAAGTATGAACCAACAACTAATGCTGTTCCAATTGCAAAAAATATGACATATTCTATTGTCAGGTATTGTCCTCTCATAAGAATATTACGTAAAAGTTATTTTTATTTTAATTACTGGTGGTACAGAACTAAGATTAGTTGAATTTCTCTCTATTTTTACTGTGTCAGGCTGAGCTAGTTTTGGGCCTTCAGTAAAAAGTTCAATTTTGTAGTCTTTCTCAGGATAGATAAGCTGTATCCTAAATATATTTCCATCTAACCTTTCTCGTATGTAAAATGAATCAGAAGTTAGATTAACCCAGTTCCTTGGCAGTTCAAGGGAAACTGTTGTCTTGATTTCTATTGTCTTATCATTGAAAAGCTCTATAGTACCGTCTAGATTATAATCCATCTCTCGAGAGCCACCAAACTTTACCAAATTTAATATATTATTATTAAGATCTTTCAAAAAATTTTCTGATGTTGAAACTTTTGCAAGATCAATATTTTGCTGAAATATTGCTTTCCCCCATATTGTTGCTGATGTGAATAAAGAAATGCCTATGATAAATAATAGAATAAAGATTATTATTTCTGTTTGCCCTTTCATGATACTTATTGTTTTGAATAATATTTATTAACCAACGATTTTATCTTATATATAGAAACCAACTAAAACCAAAAGTATAAATAGGATTTAAATGAAAGGTATAACACTTCCTGTTAATGTTCTAGTAATAGTTGCAATTGCAGTTATAGTTTTGTTAGGGTTGGTTGGTTTATACTTTACTGGTTTTAGCCCATTCAGCCAAGTTGCAGGTGTAGAGGGTGCAAAGAATTCAGTATGTAGAGATTTACTTATAGCTAAACGCTGCCTTGTTGGAACGAATACAATAACAATAAGTAATTTTGATGCAAACAAGAACGGGAGAAATGATCCTGGACCAAACTGGAACTGGGCTACCGGAGTAGGAGATGATAATCTAGCAGCATTGTGTTATAATTATTATGGCGCAAGGAATGAGCCTCAATGCAAATCAGTATGTACATGTGTAGGAATGGGTGTTGGTGGTGGACCAGGACCGGGTCCGGTGTGTGATAATGATGGTACATGTGATGCTGGTGAAGACCATAACAATTGTCCTAACGATTGTCCGTGCGATAATGATGGCAGTTGTGAGCCCGCTCAAGGTGAGAACAATGCAAATTGTCCAAGCGATTGCCCTCTTGTTGCAATTTGTGACTGGATAGAAAGTGGTTGTTGTGCTTTTATCTTTCAGCAATATACCTGTGGCCCTCCAGGCTGTATTGACGGTGCATGCGGTCCTCCAGGTGCTACTACATGTACATTTGTACTATGTTAAGAAATTTATAAACTCTATAAATACCTATGATAAATAATAGAATAAAGAAAATTATTTCTATCTGCCCTTTCGTGATACTTATTGTTTTGAATAATATTTAACCTGTGATAGTTGCTGATTGTTGCAAACCAGTTTCAATACTTACTATTAATGTTTTTCCTTTAGGATCTGTAACAGTTAGAGTAAAAGTTCCCTTATCACCAGGATTCAATGTAGTTGCTGGATTAAGATTAGCAGGGGTATATTTTATATCGCTTACATAGGCTATTATTTTAGGCATATTTATACCACTGGTTCCTACGTTTCTGATAGCAACATTGACATTATTCGTAGCCAATGTTGTATTCCAAGCACTTTCTATTACAAAACTTGTAGCCATAGCAGTTGTAGCTGTTGTTGTAGCAGTAGTAGCACTAGCAGTCAAAGTAGCAAATATACCTGTGAACCATGTATAAGCTAGAGCAGCTAACGCTACAGTTATCATAAGTATCAAAATTATTGCTATTACGGTTGATACACCTTTCATATAATCACCTTGTTTAACAACTTGGTATAGTTTTTGAATCTGTCAATCCAGTTTCAATTGTTATTGCCAATGTATTACCGCAAGCCACTGTACCGTTTGTTATCTTAAGAGTTGCTGTACCACCTGATGCTAAAACTCCAGAAGGATCAACAGTACTAACAGTCTGGGATATTCCTCCTATATATGCTCCTAATTTAGTTGTGGTTGCACTAAAACTTGATGAACCAACATTTCTTATAGTTGCATTAACATTGTTTGAACCTGTATATTTTGCAGCTTCTATCCTAAATGATGTTCCCATAGCAGTTGTAGCTGTTGTTGTAGCAGTAGTAGCACTAGCAGTCAAAGTAGCAAATATACCTGTGAACCATGTATAAGCTAGAGCAGCTAACGCTACAGTTATCATAAGTATCAAAATTATTGC
>Ga0315296_10003062_pt1 | contig 14108 bp, 13 predicted proteins | sample YL17G14_18_MG_FD_203921 | JGI IMG/M metagenome (GOLD analysis project Ga0315296, IMG submission 203921) | Sediment microbial communities from Yellowstone Lake, YNP, Wyoming, USA - YL17G14_18 | ecosystem: Environmental > Aquatic > Freshwater > Lake > Sediment | place: USA: Wyoming | collected... | reverse complement strand
GGAAAGAAACCCGTCAACGGGCCGGTCAGAATAGTGAGCACGTTTTCTGGTCCAAACGGGTCAACAGTTTCCCAAGTTTTTCCCAATCTATCCCACAGAATCTTTGCCGCTAGACCTCTTCCGCCAACGTATCTCCTCAAAACTTCTTCGTCGAATTTTCTTTGCGTTATCTTTTCTGTTGAGAGGTCGATGTCTAGAAACTTGCCAGCATATCCTCGCATCTTAGATGAACGCCTCCCCTGCTTCGCCGTAAAGGTTGCGCACTAGCTCGCGAGTTATTTCCTCCGGCTTGCGGGCGTGCACTTTGTAGACATGCCACGAACTTCGAGTTGTTTCTTCTAATGCGTCCCAGTTTCCCTGTTGACAAATCCTAGTGCATTGTGGTTTTCCGTCGCAGAGGTCACATATCAGAATCGTCTTCTTAGCTGGATGAAGATGCGGAACCTTTCCAGAGCAAGCTTTGATGCAAGCGCCACAGGCAGTACATTTCTCGTCGCTGACTAACACTGCGCCAGTTTTCTGACTCGTAGATAGAGCGCCCACCGGGCAAGCCTTAACACAAGGGTAGTCCTCGCACTGCACACACAGATGCGGCACCTCAGCGCCTGGAACAAGCATAAACACGCGAATACGAGATGCCTCAGGCCATATACGCTTCTCGTGATGAAGTGAGCACGCGATTTCGCATTTTCGACAGCCACTGCATTTCAGAAAATCTCGGGCAATCCAGATTCTTTTCTTTGAGGGCATAGGCTGTTCCTCGCCTTAAATCATGAAAGACTATGCATGGCAACAGATTCTTATTAGCATGTCGTTTCAAGAGCTTGGTCCTAGCTTGAGAGTGGGCTGAGACTGCGTTGCGCTTAAGTACAAGCATGATAGAATGTTAGAAGGCAGAATTGGAGGTGCATTGCGCTCAACCGAATTATCGTCACAACTGCACTCATTTACGCAAACGGTGAAATCCACTTAGGGCATGTTACCTCCACGTATCTTCCAGCGGACATATTTGTTCGATACTGTCGACTCAAGGGCTACCAAGCTATTCACGTCGGAGCAACTGACGACTTCGGAACACCGATCTTGATCGAAGCCGAGAAAGCTGGAAAAAGCCCAGAGGAATTCGTTGACTACTGGAACAAGAAAGACCACAAAGACTTCAGCGATCTTGGAATATCATTCGACGTCTACGACAAGACAAGCTCAAAAGAAAACGTAGCCTTGACGCAGCATTTCTTCAAGACACTGTATGACAAAGGCTACATATTCAAGAGAACCATACTGCAACCCTACTGCACAAAGGACAAGAAATTCCTACCCGACCGATACGTCAAAGGCACATGTCCATTCTGCGGGTCTACAGAGCAATACTCCGACAGCTGCGAGAAATGCGGCAGAACCTTCCAGCCCGGCGAAATCCTAAACCCGCACTGCGCATTATGCGGCACCACTCCAGTCAGTAGAGAAAGCGAGCATTACTTCTTCAAACTGTCACAGTTCTCTGATGCCCTCAAGAAATGGCTTGAAGAGAACAGAAACCTGCAGCCGGAAGTGAAAAACTATGTGCTCAATTGGATCAAAGAGGGCTTGCTCGACTGGGACATAACCCGAGACCTGTCATGGGGCGTACCCATACCGCTCGAAGAAGCAAAAGGCAAAGTCCTCTACGGCTGGTTCGACAACCATCTAGGCTACATATCCACAGCACAAAAGCACTTTGAAGAAAAAGGAATCGACGGCAAAGAAGCTTGGAACACATCAACATTATACCACTACATCGGAAAAGACATAGTTTATCACCATTACCTGTACCTGCCCGCCATGAGGCTAGGCAACGGAGAATATAAGCTTCCAGACTTCATCCCGACTAGAGGAATGTTCCTGCTCGAACAGCAGAAGTTCTCCAAAAGCCGAGGATGGTACATCGGTCTCCGAGACTTTTTGGGCAAGTTTCCAGCCGACTACTTGCGCTATTACTTAGCCTCAATCACGCCCTACGCCCAAGCAGACGTCAACTTTGACTGGACCGACTTCCAGCAAAAAATAAACAACGAGTTAATCGCCAACATAGGCAATTTCGTCCATCGCACTCTAACCTTCACATGGACCAAATATCAAGGAAAAGTGCCAGAGCATGGCAGCTACGACGCCTTGGACAACGAACTAACAGAAAGAGTGAGGCAGGTCGTTGCAGACGTGGGCAGAGAAATCGAAAACAACGAGCTAACAAAAGGCTTGAGAAGAATAGTGGAGTTCTCAGCGTTCTGCAATCAATATTTCCAGAAAAAGCAGCCTTGGACAGACATAGAAAAGGCGAAGACGACTCTTTACCTCTGCGTCAACGCCGTGCGAAGCCTAGCGATACTGCTTGAACCCTACACGCCTTTCTCAGCCGAGAGGCTCTGGAAACAACTCAACCTCGACGGCACCGTTCACCAGCAGAAATGGGACGCAGCCTCACAAATCACGATTAGAAGCGGGCACCAGATCAGTCAGCCAAGCGTGTTGTTCGAGAGGATTCAAGACAGAGACATTGAGAAGGAAAAGCAGACGCTCAGCAAAGCAACAGCCAGCAATTGAGTCAATCATAAGACAAATAAGGTCATGCCTCTTCTTGCACAAGTGAACCATTCGGGAAGTTGCCAACATGGCTGAGAAAACTGTGTCTTATGAGGAATTCTCCAAGATGGATCTGCGCATAGGCAAGATTTCCAAGGCAGAGCCGGTTCAAGGCTCACGCAACTTGGTCAAGATGCTCATAGACGTCGGCGGTGGCGAAAACCGGCAGGCAGTCGCTGGCATAGCCCAGTACTACAATCCGAAGGATCTAGAAGGCAAGAGCGTAGCAGTCATAGCTAACCTGCAGCCTAGGAAAATGTTTGGAGTCGAGTCCAACGTTATGATTTTAGCAGCTGAAGACGACAAAACAGTCTCAATACTATTGCCAGACCAGCCAGTCAAAACCGGCAGCAAAATAAAGTGAAAACCTACGTGCCTCGCCTAAGAATCGACCTGCACCTGCACACCAATTACTCAAGAGACGCCAAGACAACGCCAGAAGAAGCAGTCCAATACGCCAAAAAGAGACAACTTGACGGCATTGCCGTAACTGATCATGATGCGGTGCAAGGCGCACGTAGACTAGCCAAAGAGAAAGACTTGTTCGTCATCCCTGGCATTGAAATCAGCAGTCGACATGGACACGTTCTAGGCCTGAACATAACTGAGCAGATACCACCGAGATTGGACATAGCAGAAACCGTTGAGAGAATCCGGCTTTTGGGAGGACTGGCTGTGATAGCGCATCCTGCAGTCGTCATCAAAACAGGATTAGGAACCAGAATTGATTCAGCTTTAGGTATTGACGCGGTAGAGGTCATAAATGCGTCGGCTTTTCCTTTTTCTCTCTCCACATACCTAAGCCGTCGACTTGCGCTTCGCCTCCGACTTCCAGAAACTGCGGGTAGCGATTCACACTATCCAGAGGAAATTGGAAGCGCTTACACCATAATCGATGCGGATCCAAATCGAGATGACATTATAGAAGCGATAAGAAAAGGAAGAACGGAACCTGTCGGAAAACCAATATCGTGGATGCACAGATTGGAGAGAGGATCAGAAACCGTGCGAAGAAAGCTAAGAGGAAACTATTCCTCGAAGCATTCTATTTGATCCAATCCTAAGTCGATTGGCAAGGATTTCTCAGGCTCAGATTGCGACTGTTCAATGTCGTAGAGTTCAGACATCATGTTCCTCAACCCATAACTCATGTATGGCGAATTCACTCCCGTCATAACAAGCGTAACCTTCAAGCTCCCCTCGCGATCCGGACTGACTCGAGCGCCCCACGCGACCCTTGCACTGCGACCCATCTTATCTTCCACAAGCTCTTTCACTCGATCAACCTCCTGAATCGTCATGTTAGGATCTCCTGAAACCTGAATCAAAGCCCCAGTGGCTCCTGCATAGTCGACGTTGAGAAGCGATGTGTTCAAAGCGTTTTGAACGGCTTCCTCAGCTCTATTAGGAGCATCAGACTCGCCCACCGCAAATGCTGCCATTCCGCCTTCCTTCACTATCGTCTTGAAGTCTGCGACATCCAAGTTGATCATGCTTGGCTCGGAGAGAGTCTCAACTATTCCCTTGATCATATTAGCTATCGACTGATCCATCAGTTTGCAGGCTTCACCAAGTGGCAACCTAGGAACCGCTTTGAGAATTCTATCATTGTCAACAACCACAACAGTGTCACATGCTCGCTGCATCTCGTTTAGAGCGTCTGCAATAAAACCAGAGCGATATTCATCGGTCTTGAACGGAGTCGCGACCACTCCTACAACGACAGCGCCGTTACTTCTAGCAACTTCAGCCACAATCGGAGCTGCGCCTGTCCCTGTGCCTCCACCCATACCCACAACAACGAAAGCAACGTCTACGTTGTCAACCAAGCTTTCCAAAAGTGCCCTTGACTCATGAGCCGCCGCTTTTCCAGTCTCAGGGTTGCCCCCAGCGCTTAGGCCACAGGTTACCTTTTCGCCTATCAACACTTTTCGAACCGCGTCAACGGAATTCAGGTCTTTCAGATCAGTGTTGATTGCCGTGCACTCGGCTCCAACCACGCCACCACAAACTAGTTGACTGATGATTTTGTTCCCCGCGCCTCCTACGCCTAGAATTGCTATGCGACATCTAGGCTTGCTCGGAAGCTTGTCACCGCTGGTCTTTCGTGGCTTCGCAGGCTTAGAACTGCGCGTCCGTCTGCGCTGTTTAGCCACTAGCGTTTTTCCCCCACGCCTCAGCGTTCAAGAGATCTCGAATGGCAACTCGAATCGCTTCGGCACGATTGGGATAGTAGCGGTCGTCGACAAGGTTCTGCAGAGCCTTCAAGTAAGGCTCAGGAAGATATAACGTGATTAGCTTCACCCAAACACCTCCACAACTCTCCACAAGGCAAAAGCAACAGAGCACGCGAAAGTCCATATATAGGATTATGTTAAGATACAAATATGCTTCAAATATGTCTTTGCTATCTTCTTTTAAGACTTTCGACCTCTTAAGCATGTGCGCTGCTTCTTTATGTAAATCCTCTGCGCTGGGGAACGTTTATGTTCCCGCTGCCTGATTAAACGTTTAGGTTTCAGTCGAAATTGACTTCGCAGCTTCTGCGGCGGTTTGAAATTCCATGAGTGTCAAGCGAAGACGCTGCAGAGTTTTTCTGGAGAGTTTTGGCTGCTCTTCTAATATGGCAGACGGCGAGTTTATGGCAGGCTCTTTGGTTGAAGCTGGTTTTGAGCTAGCAGATTCGGCAAGAGAAGCTGAGGTGCTCATTTACAACACTTGTGGGGTGAAGACGCCTACCGAGAACCGCGCCATTGAAGTTCTGAAGCATGCTGCGGAGATGAAGGGCAAGCGGCTTCTGGTAACCGGCTGCCTTCCACTGATCAACCCTGAACGTTTGAAAGAGCACGTTCGCTTCGACGCAGTTTTGGGTCCAAACCTCGGATCAGACATCGTGGAAGCTGTGCGCAAAGTTGTCAACGCGCGACCCTACAATCGCTTAAAGACAGACAGGGTCGCTAGGGCGAGTCTTCTTGTCCCTCGAAAGGCATTGAACCCCGTGGTGAGCATTGTTCCTGTGGCTCAAGGTTGCTTAGGGGCGTGCAGCTATTGCTGCGTTGTTTTTGCTCGTGGACACCTCAGGAGTTCCAGCGTGGATGAGATTACCAAGCGGGTCAAGATGGATTTAGACTCTGACGCAAGAGAGGTTTGGCTAACAGGGCAGGATATGGCTGCTTATGGAAGAGACATCGGAGTGAATCTCGTGGCTCTCTTGAATGAGATATGTCAACTTGATGGAGACTACATGGTTAGGGTTGGCATGATGACGCCTAACCTAGCTTTGGACATGCTTAACGATTTGGCTGAAGTCTTTCAGAACGAGCATGTGTTCAAGTTTGTTCATTTACCAGTGCAAAGTGGCGACGACCAAGTGTTGAAACGTATGAACCGCCTGTACACTGTGAGCCAGTTTAGGAGCATTGTGGAGACCCTCAGAAACGCCATCCCCCGAATGACCGTGGCAACCGACGTTATCTGTGGGTTCCCGGGCGAGACGCATGACGATTTTGAGGAATCTCTAAGCCTGATCGAAGAGGTCAAACCTGACGTTGTCAACATTTCGAAGTTTTTCCCAAGACCGAGAACAGCTGCTGAAAACATGAATCCCAAGGTTCCGCCTGCAGAAGTGAGTGAGAGAAGCAGGAGAATGACACATCTGGTGAGGAGAATCTCTTTGGAGAAAAACAGAGCGTGGCTGAACTGGAAAGGACGCATATTGATCGATGAGCATGGAAAGCAGCCTGACACTTTCATCGGACGCAATTTCGCCTACAAACCAGTTGTGGTCAAAAGCGAAAGCGAGTCTTTGTTTGGAACCTTTGTTGACGTCAGGGTGACAAACGCGTTCCAGACTTACTCAGAGGCTGAGATTGTTGATTAGCCGAAAAGCAGTGCTTTGCATTTACTGATTCGATTAGGCTTTGCCCTTAAGGTTCCACGTGTCTTTTGAGTATTTTTCGCTTCGTAGCTTGGAGGCAAGTGCCTGTTCTGTGTCTGTTAGTGTTCCTTCTTTGAGTTCTATTGATAGTGCCTTCTGGAAGCCTTGAATGAGTGCCTCGGTGGCTTTTTCGGCATATATTTTGTGCTTGAGTTCCTTTTTGATTGAAGTAATTCTGTTGCTAGCTACGCAGATAATGTCGCTGATGTTTTCTGCCCACGGGACCCGCAGGAATGTGAACATGTTTTCTAGATCGACATCCAGTAGGAAAGTGCCATGTTGTAGTAGGACTCCGCTTTTGTGGTATTGGGCGCTGCCTGATATTTTCTTTCCATTTACAGCTATGTTTGGGCAGTTACGTGGATCGCCTGGGTTGAAGCTTGCGTTCACGCCCAGTATCTCCGCTGCCTGTATTATTCCGCTGCATATTTTGTTGTAGGCGTAGATCACGTCTGTTGTGCCGAAATCCTTCTCTCTCACCGCGACGCCGTAAGTGATTTCATTCTGGCTGTCGTGGTAGACTGTTCCGCCTCCAGTCAGTCTTCGCACGATATCCACGCCTTTTTGTCTGCAGTTTTCAACCTGAACCTCGTTGGCTATGTCTTGGAAACGTCCAATGGAAACAGCTGAAGGATTCCAGCGATAGAAGCGCAGTGTATTAGGAACAGAATCTGTGATTCTTGCGGTCACTATCGCTTCGTCTACTGCCATGTTTGTGAAAGCGTCGTTCACATCGAGTTTAAGGAGTCTCCACGTTTTCAATTCGCGCTCACTGGTCTTATCTGCTTCTGCTTGTACGTATGCAGCATCGAATTATAAGAGCGCTTGCACATAGCCTGCAGAAGGGCTTGCCATGAACACCAGAGTAGTCATCAAGAAGGAGTTGCTTGACATGATCTTGGAGGGGGCGAAGAGGCTTCACCCAAAGGAGACTATCGTTCTTCTCCGAGGCAAGATGAACAGAGACGCTGTCACGGTTTCGGATGTGTTGATTCCGCCGCTTGCGACTTATGGAAGCGGTTTCTCAAGTTTCCCCACACACATGTTGCCGATGGACTTCTCGATTGTTGGAGTAGCTCATTCTCATCCGAGTGGGAGCTTGGAGCCTTCCGTGGAAGATCAGAATCTGTCGATGGGCAGAATAATGTTGATTGTGGGGTTTCCGTACAGTGGAAAGGAAAACGTTGGAGTCTACAGCAGAAAAGACGGAAGGCTATCTCTTGAAGTTACATGAACTTTAGGGCTTTGAGGTTGAAGTGGGCGTTACCACTCGTGCCTCAGTTTTTTTCCGTGCAAGCATCTTTTCAAGTGTGGGTTTGAGTTTGGCGTTTTCAGCCATTATCTTGTCTTTTCCAAGCGCGTTCATTTGGTCAGTCATTTCCTTGATCAGAGCTGCAAACTTTGTTCCTTCAGCCGCTGAGACATAGTCTATTTTGAAGCGTTCTGGGCTAATGCCTAATTTTTCCAGCATGCCTTTGAGGGCAGTCATGCGTTTTGTCATCCAGACGTTGCCTGAAATGTAGTGGCAGTCGTAGGGTAGGTGGCAAGCGGCGACTAGCACCATGCCAGCGCCAAGTCGTAGCGCTTCTAGCACGAAGTCTCTGTCGACTCTTCCTGAGCACATGACTCTTATTGGTCGCATCGTGGGTGGATATTCAAAGCGGCTTGTGCCAGCCAAGTCAGCGCCGGCGTAGCTGCACCAGTTGCACAGAAAGCCTAGGATCTTCTCTTCAGGCTTTGTTTCTAGAGCGGCGTGTATTTGGCTCATGATTTGGGCGTCGGTGAAGTGCATTTGAGTGATGGCGTCGGTTGGGCATTCGGCAACGCAGGTGCCGCAGCCGTGGCACATAGCCGGCGTCACGGATGCTGGTTGTTTCTCGGGTGCGTTAGCCGCGCCGTATGGGCAGACTTTCTCGCATATGCCGCATTTCACGCGGGTGTTTTGGCACGTGTTTTGGTCTACGACGGCTATGATGGGTTCGATTTTCCATTTGGGCTTTGATAGTATGGTTGCGGCTCTGCTTGCTGCCGCGCTGCCTTGAGCCACGCTGTAGGGTATGTCTTTTGGACCTTGACAAGCGCCAGCTACAAAAATGCCGTCGGTTGGAGTGTCGATCGGTTTGAGTTTGGGGTGGCTTTCCATGAAGAAGCCGTCGCTTCCTCTTGATATGCCGAATACTCTTGCTACTTCGTCTGAGCCTTTCTTGGGAATAGCGGCTGTGCACAGGACAACCATTTCGCTTTCGATTTCGATTGGTTGGCCGATGCTGATGTCTTCGACTCGCGTTATGAGGTTCTTTGTTTTGGCGTCTTCGAGGACTCTTGAGGCTTTGCCATGGATGAAGTTGACGCCTAGGTCTCGGGCTCGGCGGTAGAATTCCTCGTAGCCTTTGAAGTTGGTGCGCATGTCGATGTACATGAGGTAGACTTCAACGTCATCCTTGTATTTCTCTTTCAGGAGGATCGCGTCTTTGAGCGCGTACATGCAGCAGAAGCCTGAGCAGTACTCGTATTTGTTGACGTCTCGGGAACCAACACATTGAATGAATGTGACGCTGTGTGGCTTTTTGCCGTCGGAAGCTCTGAGCACTTTTCCGCCTGTTGGTCCAGCGGCAAGAATTAAGCGTTCAAACTCCAAGGCGGTTATCACGTTGTCGTATTTCCCGTAGCCGAACAGCGGGTCGTCTGTGGGCATGTAGATGTCGAAGCCTGTAGCCAGAACAATTGCGCCTACGTCCAGCTCGATTTCTTCAGGTTGCTGTTCGAAGTTGATTGCTTCACGTGCGCCGCAGGCGTCAACACACTTGTAGCAGTTTATGCAGTAGTCTTTGTTGATTGTGTAGAGAAGTGGAATCGCTTGATCAAACGGTATTGAAATGGCTTTGCGCACGCCCATGTTCATGTCCCATTCGTTGGGATATTCGATTGGGCATGCGTCTCGGCATTCACCACAACCGGTGCAGTTCTTTGCTATTACGTAGCGTGGGTTTTTGCGGACTTTTGCTTTGAAGTTGCCTACGTAGCCGTCGACTCGGAGAACATCAGCGTTGGATAATATTGTGATATTAGGGTGGCGGTTGACGTCGACCATCTTCGGTCCTTCGATGCAGATGCTGCAGTCAAGTGTTGGGAAGGTCTTGTCCAGTTGTGCCATGTGTCCGCCGATGCTTTCGCCCTTTTCAATTAGGTAGACTTTGAAGCCCATGTCTGCTAGGTCGAGGGCAGCGTTCATGCCGGCGATGCCGCCGCCTACAACCATCGCTTTGTTCGTGACTGGAACTTCAATGACTTGCAGGGGCTTGAGCAATACTGCCTTGGCTACGGCCATTCTTACAATGTCTTTTGCTTTTTCCGTTGCTTCCTTCGGATTGTTGCCATGCGCCCATGATGAGAATTCGCGGATGTTTGCCATCTCGTAGTAGTATGGGTTCAAGCCCTCGTCGTTGATGCATTTGCGGAAGGTGACTTCGTGTAGGCGGGGTGAGCAGGCGGCTACGACTACGCGGTTGAGTTTGTTTTCCCTGAGCGCCTTGCGTATCTGTTCTTGCCCTGGGTCAGCGCATGAGTAGCGGTTGTCTCCCGCGAACACAACGTAAGGCAGAGTCTTGGCGTATTCCACGAGCGCTTTGACGTCGACTACGCCTGCTATGTTGAGGCCGCAGTGGCAGACGAAGACTCCGATTCTAGGCGTTTCCTCAGGCATTTTCCGCACCTCTGAGCAGGGATTTTCTTTCGATTGACTGCTGCACTTTCTCAGCTCGCTTCGTTTGGCTTTCTTTGGCGTATTCTTTGGCTGAGGTGAGTTTTTCGATGGCTTTGTTCCATGCGCCTGATTTAACTGGAGTATGATGAACTGATCGGCGTTCCATTGTGAGTGCGCCTTCGGCTGGGCAGACCATCTTGCAGGTGCCGCAGAACACGCAGAAGGTTGCATTTGGGCGAACCTTGCCGACGCTGTCCAGAAACAGTGCGCCGGGGATGGGGCATACGTCGAGGCAGTCTTGGCAGTTGGGTGGGCATTTTTCAACGTTGATGTCGAGCACGCCGTGAAATATCTTGCGTACGCGTATTGCGCCTTCGGGGCATTTGACTTCGCATAGGCGGCAGCATGGGCTTTGCTCCTTTTTGATATCGATCTGTACTTTGAGACCATTCTTGTTAGAGTGAGATGGAATCTCCTCGTGGGAGATCCGTTTTCCGTCAGAAGTGAGTATGTTGACTTTTATGAGGTTGAGTGGACATGCTTTTTCGCACTCCACGCAGTCTATGCTGCATTTGGTGGTGTCCACTTGGATTTCGTGAATGAGCTTGGGGAATGATTCTTTTTCGACAACTGAGACGAGATGCTCGTTGTTCACTTTGGCGCGTATGGCGTCGAAGGGGCATATAGTTTCGCATATGCCGCAGTAGGAGCATTTTTGTGGGTTTATATCGACTATTGGGCGCTGGGCTTTTTGTCCCTGTTGCTTAGGCTGCTTTTTTGTTTCGATGGCTTCTCTGGGGCATACGGTTTTGCAGATTTCGCAGTTTACGCATTGGGCTTTGTTCAATGTTAGTTCGTAGTGTCTAGCGTGCAGAAGCCGCTTTACAGTCAGTTCGTTCTTGCTGTCTGTTTTGAGTTCTTTTATTGGCATGGGCGCCCGTTCCCTTAGTGAATGCTGGGTCTTGTGGGTTGAGAGTATATTTACAAATGTAAACGCTCATAAAAAGCTTGCATTCTTGCGCTGATCTATGGTATGACTTAAGTGTTTCACGTTTCTTTCATACTTGCTTCAGGAGTAACGGGTCATGATGGAACAGCGGATAACGATGACTCATGGGGCTGGTGGCGCGGTTACTAATGACCTGATTAAACGGTATATTTTGAAGTATTTGGGCGGCAGCAAAGCGGAGGTTCCGTTAGAGGCTTTAGATGACGCTGCTGTGATTGAAGACATCGTTTTGAAGTCTGATTCGCATGTGGTTAAGCCGTTGTTTTTTCCGGGCGGCGACATAGGGCGCTTAGCTGTAACGGGCACGGTTAACGACATTGCTGTGCTGGGGGCTGAGCCGTTGGCTTTGACGTGTGGGTTTGTTTTGGAAGAGGGCTTGCCGATGTTGGACTTTGAACGTATTGTGCGGAGCATGGGTGAGACCTGTCAAGAAGCCGGCGTTCACGTGATTACTGGTGACACTAAGGTTGTCGAGAGGGGATCATTGGGTGGGTGTGTCATTAACACGTCTGGGATCGGCAAGAGAACCAGAGCTTTGGAGCATAACATACTCGTAGTAAAGAAGCATCGATCGGGATTCAATTGTCGCTGGTTGCTCGATTCGAATCTGCGGTCGGGTGACAACGTTATTTTGTCTGGCACGATTGGTGACCACGGTTTGGCTGTGTTGTCGAGTCGTGAAGGTTACGGGTTTGGCAGCAAGATTGTGTCTGATGTTGCTCCGCTTAACAAGGTCATAGCCATGTTGCTGGGTGAAGTGGGCGGAATTGTTGCCATGAAGGATCCGACTCGGGGCGGTTTGTCTAACGCTTTGAATGAGTGGAGTCAAAAGTCAAAGGTTGGCATTCTCGCGTATGAGGAGCGGATTCCGATTCGTGAAGATGTGCGGTCAGCTTGTGAAATGTTGGGCATCGATCCGTTGGAGGTGGGTAATGAAGGAAAAATAATCATAGGAGTGTTGCGCGAAAAGGCGGAAGAAGTGCTGCAGAAGCTCTGGGAGATGCCTGAAGGTAAGAACGCCCAAATAATCGGTGAAGCAACAAGCGAGTTTAAGGAAGTAGCTTTAGAAACATCTGTTGGGGGAAAAAGAGTCCTTACGCCTCCGATAGGAGATCCGATTCCAAGAATATGCTAGCTGATTTTTTCAACGCTCTCGTTCTACTAGTCTGTTTTGTGTGTTTCGCCTCAGTCAACTTGCATAACATTCTGGTGACTCGTAGACGAAAGGACCAGATGAAGTCAGTTGCGGAAGTTCAGCGTCCTGTTGGTTTTGTTGTGGGCGTTGCTGCCTTTGGAACGCTGGTCTACTTTGTTGAGGCGTTTCTCTTTCAGTTGCTGGTTTTCAGTGGCAGTGGTTTTTTGCTTTCGGGTTTGCCTTTGCAGTTGTCATCCAATGTCTATCTGCAGTTTGCTGGCGTGGTTCTAACGTTGATGGGGTATTTTGTGTTCATTTGGAGCGTGGTTGTTCGGGGCAGGTATTCGGTTTCTTGGGCTATGCCTGAGGATCAGAAACTCGTGACTTGGGGTCCTTATCGCTGTGTGCGTCATCCATCTTACTTTGGCTATTTCCTGATGTTCGTTGGCTTTTTTCTCATGTTGTCCAACGTGTTCACGGTTTTTCCTCTGTTTGCGATTATTGGGTATTACAGGGTGACTGTTGACGAAGAGGAGCTTTTGGTGAAGTGTTTCGGTGATGCCTATCGTGAGTATCAGAGGAAGACTGGGCGGTTTGTTCCTAAGATTCGTTAGCAAGTGAATGTTGACGTAGTGCAGTTTTATATGAGGCTCGGTTCTTCCAGATACTAGAAAACGGATGGTGTTCCAATTTAAGCAGTATGATTCGATTGTTGTTGGCACTGGTTCTGTGATGGAAATCGTCGACGCTGTGCTTCGTGACAATCCGCATGCGAGAGTTGCGGTTATTGACAAGGATGAGCCCGGAGGCATTTGTCTTACGCGTGGCTGCATCCCATCTAAGATTCTGTTGTATCCTGCTGAAGTTGTGCGAATCATTGGGGAAGCGAAGAGGCTGGGAATTGATGTTGAGGCCAGGAAGGTCTACTTTGACCGGGTGATGGAACGGATGAGAACCCAGATACATCGTGAGATCAACATGATTCGGCAAGGGTTAAGCCACACTGAGAACGTGGATTATTACCCAGCCGCTGCAGAGTTTACAGATCCCTACACGCTGAAGGTCGGCGGCGAAACTGTAACCTCGAAATTCATTATTTTGGGGGCGGGTTCAAAGCCCGCGATCCCGCCGGTTAAAGGACTGGAGGAAGCCGGTTATCTTACGAGTGATACGGTGCTTGGGCTTAGTCAGCTGCCTGAAAGCATCGCTGTCATTGGTGGTGGTTATATTGCTGCGGAGTATGGGCATTTTTTTTCTGCTATGGGTTCGAAGGTTACGATTATCGGGCGTAATAGGCAGTTTCTGCCGGATGAGGAGCCTGAGGTGTCAGCTGTGGCCAAGTTCGAGTTGCAGAAGCACATGACAATTATGACAAATCATGAGGTGCGCGAAACCAAGAAGCTGAGGAATGGTTTGAAGAAACTGGTTGCAGTAAACAGGGAGACTGGAGAGTCAGTTGAGGTAAGCTCGCATGAGGTTTTGGTGGCTTCGGGCAGAAGCTCAAACTCGGATATTCTGCATCCGGAGCGAGCGGGAATCAAGACAGACAAGGAAGGCTGGATTGTCACTAATGAGTTTTTGGAGACTTCGCAGCCCGGGGTTTGGGCGTTGGGCGATGCGACTGGCAGGTTCCTGTTCAAGCACAAGGCGAATTATGATGCCTCAATAGTCTATTATAATGCGGTTTTGAAGCGAGGCGTCAAAG
>Ga0315296_10003061_pt1 | contig 14109 bp, 17 predicted proteins | sample YL17G14_18_MG_FD_203921 | JGI IMG/M metagenome (GOLD analysis project Ga0315296, IMG submission 203921) | Sediment microbial communities from Yellowstone Lake, YNP, Wyoming, USA - YL17G14_18 | ecosystem: Environmental > Aquatic > Freshwater > Lake > Sediment | place: USA: Wyoming | collected... | reverse complement strand
TAGGCCTCGGCATTCTAGTTGAAATCGCACTAAGGTAGAATTGAAATAGGCTTCGACAACCTTTGGCGAAACTTCTGGGTATCGTTGAAATCGCACTAAGGTAGAATTGAAATAGGAATGGAGCGATCGGTACTGGACGGCTCATTATACGGTTGAAATCGCACTAAGGTAGAATTGAAATATAGAACGCTAAGAAAGTTCTCAAACCTTTTTTCTTGTTGAAATCGCACTAAGGTAGAATTGAAATATAACAGACGAAGAGATTCTCAGACGTCAGAAGAGTGTTGAAATCGCACTAAGGTAGAATTGAAATATGTTTAAGGACTGCACCGAAGAGGTACAGAACCATTGTTGAAATCGCACTAAGGTAGAATTGAAATTTGCTAGGGAGCTCGCAAGAGAGGGTTGCAACGTAGGTTGAAATCGCACTAAGGTAGAATTGAAATTCATCAGTAATTGGGGTGCCCTCCACATTTTGGTAAAGTTGAAATCGCACTAAGGTAGAATTGAAATCAGCCTCCACCATGGCTCCTTTTTGGACTCTTTTTCTTGTTGAAATCGCACTAAGGTAGAATTGAAATTTTGTCATGTTCAGTCGTTCTGCTATGAGGTCTGTTGTTGAAATCGCACTAAGGTAGAATTGAAATTTTTTCTAAGAGTTTAGGTCTCTCTGCAGGCTTCGGGTTGAAATCGCACTAAGGTAGAATTGAAATGTATAGACATCTTCAGCTCGGAACCCTTCTGATTGAGTTGAAATCGCACTAAGGTAGAATTGAAATTAGGAAACTTCTGTTATGCGGGAGATCTCGGCCGCTAGTTGAAATCGCACTAAGGTAGAATTGAAATATGGAGTCGAGCTCGCTGCAGCAAACCCTAAGAGATGTTGAAATCGCACTAAGGTAGAATTGAAATATTCCCATGCTTGACTAAGCTTTGCTTCTGTCACCTGTTGAAATCGCACTAAGGTAGAATTGAAATTTGGTTCAGCATCATTCAAGGCTTCGATAATCTTTGGTTGAAATCGCACTAAGGTAGAATTGAAATACAATGTTGGGAATAAACTGTGAGGCTGCTGATCCGGGTTGAAATCGCACTAAGGTAGAATTGAAATAAGATGGCGAATTATTCAGAGCACGAACAATTCAGCGTTGAAATCGCACTAAGGTAGAATTGAAATAGTTATGCCACGTGGCATACTCTTAGAAGGAGAACTCGTTGAAATCGCACTAAGGTAGAATTGAAATACTTGTGAGCATCCATGAAAGTACACATTCTCATATGTTGAAATCGCACTAAGGTAGAATTGAAATGTGTTAGGAAGCTGCGCAAGGGCATGTTTTGGGCCGGTTGAAATCGCACTAAGGTAGAATTGAAATCTCAATCTGGCATCTGGCACGGTTCCAGAAGAAAGGGTTGAAATCGCACTAAGGTAGAATTGAAATAGGCGCAACAGAGTTCGCATAAGCTCACAAAAACCTGTTGAAATCGCACTAAGGTAGAATTGAAATAGGGCACACTCTTATCCGCGAGTCCATACACCATAAGTTGAAATCGCACTAAGGTAGAATTGAAATCCGTGTGATCTGTACTCCTCGAGCAGCTGGATCGCGTTGAAATCGCACTAAGGTAGAATTGAAATGGGTACCGGTTCCAGACCGGGCGCCTCGAGTGAGAGGTTGAAATCGCACTAAGGTAGAATTGAAATGCGCCCGCTTAAGTCAATCCTGTTAACTCACAAATACGTTGAAATCGCACTAAGGTAGAATTGAAATAGTAATTCGTGGTTTGGCCAGGCTCGAGGAACCCCAAGTTGAAATCGCACTAAGGTAGAATTGAAATCTTGCCGGGCTCTGCCAGGCAGACGCTACTTGATTCCGTTGAAATCGCACTAAGGTAGAATTGAAATTTTTAAAGACCATACTCTTTTGAAGAGGGTGATCAGTTGAAATCGCACTAAGGTAGAATTGAAATGCAGGACCTCAGGAAACAGCGAGACGACCAAATCAAGTTGAAATCGCACTAAGGTAGAATTGAAATTCCTCTACTGCGACTATGCCAGCTGCACGGTTACGGGTTGAAATCGCACTAAGGTAGAATTGAAATACGATGCTAGGCATAAACACAGAAGGAATTGAGCCTAGTTGAAATCGCACTAAGGTAGAATTGAAATGGGAGAAAAGAAGGCCCAGCTGCTGCAGCTAATCGCGTTGAAATCGCACTAAGGTAGAATTGAAATATGGATTTCACGCCACTCACCTACGTTGCTGTTACGGTTGAAATCGCACTAAGGTAGAATTGAAATAAACTAGGTGATTGCATGACACAACTAACATATCATAGGGATTACTGAAAAAACCTGACTTGTGGTGTTTTGTTAAGCTATTTTGTTACAAAAGTCCATCAAAAACCGTTATTTGTTGCTTAGCGCGCTTTTCAATTTGTTACATTTGCCATATCTTCCAACATTCTCAAAGTCTCTCCAAGTCTTCACTGTTGCAGAATTTACGTGGTCAAAAAGCGCGCTGGACTAGGCATCCTTTGGTTCCACTAAGTTTTGAATAGTTTTCAGGTTTTTTCGGCTTACAACTTGCCAAAATACTCGGTCAACTGGTTTGCCTTTTAGCTCCCTGTAATAGGGTATTTTAGTGTCTGCTGATTCCATGAGTTGCTTCTTAAGTTTGTCTGCGTCTTCGCCACGGGCTAGTTTCAGCGCTTGTTCCGTTTTGGTTGTTATGTTGTGTTCTTCTGCAGCTTCCTTTGACGTAATTTGCTTATCGAGTATGGCTGTTATCGTTTGTGCGAGAAATCGGATTTTCAACGCCCGTGTGCACCAGTTGTACCATGGTTGTCTTTGAGAAGTGCTTACGTAAAATTGTTGAAAGTTGGTGATGTTTTCTTTTATGCTTGCGTCTGCTCCTGCTGTGTCTAGAAGGCTGTATTTTTCCATGGTCTTCGCGATATCGTTGAGTGCATCCTTTGAGCTAAGTTTTAGGTTTCTGTAGCCGGCTTCAATTGGTGTAAGCGTTTCGATAACATGTACTATCTCTGAGAACTGCTTTTGCGCTAGAGCGTTCCTTTCAATCAAGAGAGAGATATCGTAAAGCTGTTTAGGTATGTCCGCTGACTCTGTTATTCCCACGGTGTTCTCAGCTAGAGTCAGAAGTTTGTCGCCGATAAGTGACGTGATGGAGTAGCATTTTAGTTTCCTGATTTCTACTGCGAAAGTTTCTACTTTTGAAACTGTCTCAGTGGGCAGTCCTAGGTTTTCTAACAGAAAGTCGATTTTTATCTCTCGTGGCTTGTTGTTTTCCGAAGGAAGCAAAGCTGAAGTTTTGGCAATATATGTTATTAGGTTAATCCTCTTTTTCGGGCGTTTGGGATTGTAGCGTTCGAATTCTACTACTGGTTGAAGCCTTTTCTGGATGCGGGATAATGCTTCACCTATTTCTTGCTCTGTGAAAGGGGATACAATATCTACGTCTACGCTTCCTCGCTGCATTTTAGCAGGCAAATGAAGTTGTACAGCTGCTCCTCCCTTCAGAATGAAACTGTCAGATTCACTTTGTAGTTGGGCGGTTATTTCGCAGTCCCATAGAAAAAGTTCAACCGGCAATGGATCTGAAAATCCATATTGTTCTGCTCTTTTACGGATTTTCGCTTCCGAAAAAAATGTTTTGTCGTGTATAAATTCCATTTCTTACGCCCTTATACCTTCTAGGACTTTCTTTACATGCTTATTTGTCACTTCGCCTGTCAAAGGAACATTTGGGATGAGTTCCTTAATGATTGACTTAAACTCGCCTCTTATTCCTCGCCGGCCTGCGAGTCCTAGTAATGTTGCAATATCAATTCCGCCTGTTCTGAATGCGTTTGCGATAATACGTCCAACTTCTAGTTCAGAAAATGGAATTCGGTGTCTTGTTGTTTCGAAGTAGGCGTCCACAATGGCTTTTTCCAAGGTTGCTCTTCCACCAACGTTTCCCTCCAGTTTTGTGTATTCGCGTATGACGAAAATGTCTCTTTCTTCAAGAGCTTGAAGTGCTATTTCAACTTCTCCTCTTTTCGGATTGAGGAATGCATAGAGTTTTCCCTCTCTGAGGGCTGTGCTGGCAAATTCGCCTGCCCCGACAGTCACATAGATGAGGTGTATTAGTCTTCTTGGGAGGTGGTGGTAGTACTTGGCTAGTGCTGAGGGACCGGTGACCATGAAGTCGATTCCTTTCTCTTTTAGGATTGTCTCTGCTCTAATTAGGTATTCTGAAGTTAGTTCGACGGTTAATTTTGATAAGAGAGTAGCAGTTTCTGTTAGAACGACTGGTTTTTCTGGAACCTTATAGATTCCTCGACCTATTCTTATCAAGAAACCCTTATTGACGAGTTCGTGAAGGACTTGTTTTACTGCATTTCTCGAATAGTTGCTTTCTCTCCCCAGAGTGGTAACTGCTTCTTTTGTAGAGAAAGGCTCTTTTCCAAACTTGGATTCTAGATGCTTTAATGCAGAGTCTGTCCATTTCACGTCATACACTAACTAAGTGCAAAAATAAAAACTTTTGTAGTTAGTTAGTAAGTTAGTTAGTACGAGAACGATTCTAAAACTGTTCAATTTATGGGCTGAAGATCGTCACTAGAATACCTAATAACTATAATCCCAAAATGTGAAAGTGACAGATTCGGTTGACAACATTGTTCCCTTGGCAAATGTGACAGCAACATATCCAAATGCCACAATAGCAGGTTCACAATTGACTGATGCCAGTGGCAATGTTTGGTTTGCTCTAGAGGAAAAGAAGGTCAATGCTAGTGGAAACTACCCCATTGGAGACTATGTTCTTAATGCAGCCTACGAAACCTATCATGCCAACACAACAATCAACTTGACAGGAAATCAACAGACTATATTGAAACTGGAAGGACTTGTGATCCCTGAGTATCAATCATTCCTTATTCTTCTAGTATTTGTGACGACGACATTGCTGGCAGTCATAGTCTGCAAAAGAAGGCGCACGGTACACCTACAGCTGCATAAGAGGTTTTAATGACGTCGACTCCCAAAGAACGCTTGGAACCGCTACTGACTACGAGCTATCGCTGAGTCGTGCCGTTTGGCGTGCGCTCTTTCTGGTGCTATCTGGATTTCGAAACAAACCTATTGTTTTTAATATAGAATCTCAGCATTTTGCTCTTGCCTTTTGAGAGGCCTATTCTAGTTGACTTTACGACTTCTACTCTTTCATGTGAGGAGTCTTCTATGAATAATCCATCTTTTGTCAGGTCTAGTCCGTTGTGTCTTTTGTCTATTCCAAATGCTTTTGTCAGCTTTCCCGGTCCGTTCGTAAGATTCTTTGTATCGCTGATTTCTCTGTTCTTTTTCATGATTTCTATTCCTTCTAGGGGTTCTAAAGCCCTTATCAGCACGGCTCCTAGTTTTCCTGTTTTCGCGTTTACGTTTAACATCCAATGGTTTCCGTAGGTGAAATAGACGAATGTAAATCCTGCTGGCATTAGCAATGTTTGAGGAATGTTTTTTGCTCTTCTAAATCCGATAGCGCCAGGGTCATCAAGTCCTAGGTATGCTTCGACTTCGACTATTTTTCCCTTCAGAGTTCCTTCTTCGGTTTTGTGAACAAGAATTTTCCCTAAAATCTCTCTGGCGACTTCTTTCGTGTCCTTAGAGTAGAATTCTCTCTTGAGTTTCATGAACAAAATTCATCTGTGTTGCTTAAATCCTCTTACATCGTAGCGCACGCGACGTGTTCAGTGCCCCTGTTTTCCTGCACCGTTCAGGGGGTACGTTAGTCGTCAGTTTTGTGTTTGGGATAAAACTTTGCCCCAACCAACCACCTTGACGATGTTGCGGAAAAGTTATAGCTGAACCGCGAGAACTAACCAGAATTGCGAACTAAAAGAGGTGAAAAAAGAATGAAGACACCAAAAGAATGGAAGCTAATTAAGGCACATCGTTGCCTGAAATGCGGCGGCAAGTGCAAGGAAGATAAGACTAGAAGAATGGTCATTGGTAGATTCTGGTATTGCCCTAAATGTGATGGAAAGCCAGTAGCATTGATGAAGAGGCGATTGAATGAAAAAGGTGACAAAATTACCACAACCAAATGATCTTTCTTGCGATATGTATAACACACAAGGTAAAGTTTTATCCCAAATCTCGTACAGCTGAATCCTATGGATAATCTCACAATCAGAAGAGCAGCTTCATCGGATGCGGAGAAAATTGTTGAGCTAAGATTGTTGTTGCAGGAGCATGCCGAAAAATCGAACCCTTTAATTTGGCGAATAACTGAAGAGGGAAAGAAGCTTCTCAAACAAGAGGTTGAGAATGACCTAGCTGACAGCAACATCCATGTATTGCTTGCTGAAGCAGATGGCAAGATAATAGGGTATGTCCAAGGCGAAGTTACTCGCAGAAGTGACCATATGCCAAGAACTGTTGGTCAAATCTCGCTTATGTATGTCGTGAAGCAGTTTAGAAGAAAAGGCGTTGGAAGGCGCTTGATAAAAGAACTGTAAATTCTTTGGCTCAAACAAGGCTGAAGACTTGACTGTCAGATACATTATCGGCAACGACGAAGCTGAGGGGTTCTGGAGAAAGCTCGGGTTCGAGTCAATAATAACGACGAGTAGCACATATCCAAAGGAATTAGACGCCAAGCTGGGGTCTGAGAACTAGTAACTGAATGTTTGTCAGCATCATGACTTTCCAGTTGGTTGGTTGGATAAAACTTTGCCCCAAAACCCATTATCAGTTTATATTGGCATTGATTCAAAAAGGGTGCTGAGAGAAGAGTTGAAAAATGACTAAACAAACGAGTCAAAAGAAAGTTGTTAGCAGAAAAGGGCTAATCCTTCTTGTTTTTGGAGTATTCTCGATATTCATGATATCCACACTTCTAGGTCTAATCTCATTGGTTCTAGGGTTGTTCATATACTTTATATTCATACTCATAGAAAGAAAGTTGAAGCTTTTCTAAAAGGTTCAGCCATAGCTTTTCCGCACAGCCGTTTGTTTGGTTGGTTGGATAAAACTTTACCCCCGCAAGGAGAAAAATCCTTTAGCAAGAAGAAACGATTGATTGTTATGACAAGAATTGATGCTTTAGATGAAGCCGTCATAGATAGCTCGCCTATGACAGTCTATAAGGCTATTCTGAACGAGGCAGCGGGGGTCACGCATTGGTGGATGCCTCATTGGGAGTCAAAGCTAAGAGGAGATATACCAATCGACCGTGAGGGCGCAACCTTTGACATAACGATTCATGGCAAACACGCAACTAGGTTTTCTGGCAAGATAACGAAGTTAGTGGAAGCCAAGTCGATAGAAGTAGAGTTTGTAGGCGACTTCGTAGGAACTGGAGAATGGATATTTGAGCCGACAGATGGAAAAACGAAAATGCGTTATCGCTGGAACGTCAGACCCAAGAGACTATCGTTTGTGCTCCTCTCCCCATTCATAGACATGGGAAAAATCCATTCAAACGTGATGCAGAAAGGATTCAAAGCATTAAACAGCTACCTGAGCAAAAAGTAGCTGCATTCCCATTGTTCCCTAAATCCTGCATACGCCCTGTCACAGGCAACGTTGGTTGGGGTAAAGTTTAAAGTTTTATCCCACACACACTTCTTTCCTTCTAGCATTCTCTCCTTCTCTTCTTTCCTTAGTACAAATAAACAAACAAAAAAGAGCGCGCTTTCTCTTGTTGCTCGTATTACGATTTCAAGCATACCTCTAGAAAAGCTAAATAGTGAATTAAACCTAATAGATTTTGAGTGATTGACGTGCCAAATTCAAAACGTAGCAGCCACATTATTAGTGGTTTCTTCATGGGGACAGGAACCACAGTCATTATTGGGGGCTTTGTGATTTGGTATCTTACGAATTCTTTCCTGAGTACGTTCATCACGTGGGCTGAGGAACACGGTTACACCCTTAGACCTTCTGGTTTCGCCCTTATGAATCAAATTCCGTTCTTGTGCACTATCATAATCGTATTAGGATTTGTCCTTCTTCTTCTAGGCATAGTTTCTGAAATGAGAATCAAGAGTGAAGTCCAAACTCCACCACCACCGTAAGCAAGTTTTCTCTTTCTCATGTTCCTCTTTCAATTGATTAGAGCCTTTTTGCATACCGCGCGCGCTAACTTGCGGAAGACTTTTACGCAAATTCAACGCAGAATATTGTCCTAGAGAAAGCATGAGCGAAGCAGATTGGAGAACCGTTGGCTACATCGGGGTAACAATAGGTGTTCTCTTACTAATTGGCGGTTTCATCGCATACTATTTTCCACAAGACTATTACATTTTGGGCTACAAGATCGCTACCATCTATCCATACAGGGACTATTCGGTCGGCTTGTTTGTTGCTGGCGTTGCTCTAGCTGTCGCAGGTGGGGGATCATGGTGGCGAGCAGACATAGAAAAACAAAAGAATGCGCAGGCTACAAGGCCAGCAGTCCCATATCCACCTCAGTTCGCGCAATCAGTTCCGAGAAAGTTTTGTCGCTTCTGCGGAACCGAGAACAAAAGTGACGCTGTTTTCTGCGAAAAATGCGGGAGACAAATCGCTGCATAGTGCTATCTGAACTGCTTGCGCTACCAGTGCATATCTTAGTTGACGCGCGCACTAGTTGAGGGATGAAAAGGAGCCTTGGATTCCGAGAATAGTAACCTTAAATGAAGTGTGAATCTTCTTATTTTCCAGATGTTATAGCTTGAAAGACCCCTTTTGGCTTTCTTCGCTGTATGATTTCAGGAACTCTGTATTCTTTCTCTAGTGCTTCCTTATTCTTTTCATTGGATTCGATAATAATCTTCCAACTGTTGAAGAGGCATCTATCAGCCGTGATAAAATAGTCGTGATTGAGCGAGGACAAAGCTATAAGCGCATCTCTGGCAATATTCGAATCGCTCTTTCTTTTCTCACCCATGCATTTTTCAATTTCGTGCCTCAAGGCTTTGTCAATTTCCCCCAATTTTTCGCTTCCGAATCTTGCATAGTCGAACCTTGAAACATCTAGGATTACCTCATTGGTGGGTTCGACAATGATGTTAATGCCTTTTTCACTAAGGTTTTCAAAGGTCTCTTTGATTTTATGTTGGTAATCAGTGGACTCCTGATTTCTTTGCTCATCAATCTGAACGTGACTCACACAAAGTTTAATTTTATTTTCAACCATTGCTCTGCTCAATATTGACAAATCGTTTGAACCCAGACCAGAGAGCAAAATAAACACGTTTGTATCAAGAAAGAAACTTGTTGGCAAGTGCATCATCGCCGTTCCATCGATGCGATTATCTAAGTTTGGATAATCTATTTAATCTCTCTCGTCGTCGTAATCGTTTTTTTGGGTTTGGGTTGTAAAGTTTTATCTGTGTGTGGGATAAAACTTTACCCCCAAACCCAAATTCTTTGCCAAACCTTAAAGAACGAATGACTGCGAAAACATATGCAGTGAATTGGATGAGACAAACCACCGAGAATAACAATGAAAGCTACGACTTTTTCATTTCATACTATTCGGGAACTGGTTTTGTCTTCGCTAAATATCTCAAAGAACACGCTAAGGATTTTGGTCGCAATGCGTTTCTTGACAATGAAGATATTGACAGGAATATCCAGGAAGAAACCGATGAATGGCGGTCTCAAATAGACCAAGCGATTAAGAAAAGCAAAAACTTTGTATTAATCATGACTCTTGGCTTCAAAGAAAGGCAAGAAATAAAGCGTGAACTAAGAAAAGCGTTTGACAATGGAATTAATGTCCTTCTCTTCAAGAAAGAGGATTTAGATACTCAAGAGTTGATAATGAGAACAGACAAGGAAACAATTGACTTCTCAAAAAAAGAATACACTTCATTCATCAATGAATGTGATTTGTTGGCAAAAGTTGAAAAAACACTGAGGGGCAAGCCAAAACCACAAAAGCCTTCTTTATTCAAGAACGAAGCTGATAAACTAATTGCTACCGAAGGTTTAGAAATCAGGCAAGCCAGCAAGCCACTTCTTGAAGTAATTGTAGGCGCAAGAGATAGCATCGAAGACTGGTTAGTTCCTTCCCCTGAGACTAAGTGTTTGGTATCTCATTTTCCTTATTCATGCGAAGTGACAACAAGACGAGACTTCTTTGAGTTCAAAACTGAGGGCAGATTTTTTCTGAAAGTAAGTGCTAATGGCTTCTTCCAAGTAATTCTGCCGCTGTTAAGTGATGATAGAAGACCAGACTTGTACGAGGTTGACATTATTGCTTACCAAATTTTCGAGATTTTGATGTACTGCGTCCGCATCATGAAGACTCGTAATCTGGACAGCGAACAATCTATGCTGATAATTCTGAGAAACATGGGTGGCAAAGAAGTTGCCTTTGCAGATGCTTTTTCTCACTATACTTACTCGTTTGCAAATCAGCCTGAGACAAGATTCTCTTGTGGATTCAATCCTAAGGATGATTGGAAAGAAATAGCCAATGTCCTCTTAGGCATCTTCAAAGAATTATGCACGGAAATGGGTTGCATGGACATAAAAGAATCTATCGTGAAAAAGAGAGTTCTCAAAATATTGTGTGACATGAGTGAACTACGCACGGAGTATCAAGGGATAGTAACAGTTCCAAGAATTAATATTAGCGATTTTGGCTTGAGCTAACATGCAAGAAGAAATCTGAAAGTAGAACTATTTTCCATAGCCTTTCATAAGAAAGCCTGACTTCTCATTCGTTGAAGAATACGGTTGTGATGTCTGAGTTCGGCAGATATCTCCACTCGTTTCTGATGGGATAGGCTAGTTATTCGGGGAACCCAAGTCTGCTTTTCGTTTCTCAGGTATTGGGCGAACAGTAACGCCTCTTCGGTAATCAGAGTCTCGATTTCTTGATGTTCTCCACATCGTATTCAAGGAATCGTTACTTCGGTCTGAAAGTATCGGGCTGACTCGATCTAGGAATTCCTTGTTCTTTGATTCATTAATATATTGTCTCTTCAGAGCGCGTTCCTAGCCTAACCGTTTTGTAAAAACGTGTGTGTGCCAAGGGTTCCACGAAACTAGGATTCTGCTGTCGATTTGAGGTCAATGAGGGAGAAAATGTCGTACTTGTCTTCTAGATTTCTTCTTCCATGAAGGTACTCCAGTTCTATCAGGAAGCCCATGCCTACCACTTTTCCGCCCAGCTTCTCCACAAGCTCGGCGTTAGCTTTGATTGTGCCGCCCGTGGCCAAGAGGTCGTCGACAAGCAGTACTTTTTGACCCGGTTCAATAGCGTCTTCATGGATTTCAACAGTGTCCGACTCGTATTCCTTATCGTAAGTAAGACAAACAACCTTGGACGGCAGTTTGCCCTTCTTTCTTATCGGAACGAATCCCGCCCCCAGTTCATAGGCCACAGCGGCGCCTAGAATGAAACCTCTGGCCTCATTTGAAACAACAACGTCAACATCCATGCCCCTGTAATGGTCAGCCATTCGCAATATACATTCTCTGAAAGTCTTCTTATCCTTCAAAAGAGGCGTTATGTCCCAGAACACGACTCCCTTGAACTCGGGGATCCGCCTGATTTTCGCCTTCAAATCCAAAACTGACACCACCTAATCTCAGTTTCCCAGTTCAAACCATGGCGCTTTTCAACGCGTTTCTGCATTCACACACTTTTTCTTTCGGAATCTTCACAACGGCTTCCCCGATTATCCTCTTCACTTTTTCAATATTCTCTCTCATCGTCCTGCCAATTTCTCCCGCCGTGACAGGATAGTCTTTCCAACAATCATAATCAGTCACAGTTGCTATCGACGCGTAGCACACCTCAGCTTCTCTGGCCAAGACACACTCAGGAACAAGAGTCATACCCACTACATCTGCGCCCCAACTCTGGAACAGCTTTGACTCCGCCTTCGTTGAAAACCTAGGCCCCTCAATGCACACGTAAGTCCCAGTCTTATGGTATCTGACCTTCATTTCCCCAGCAATCTTGATCAGCAACTTCCGCAGTTCAGGGCAAATGGGCTCAGCCACTGATATGTGACACACTTTTGGTCCAGTGTAGAACGACTGCTCCCTTCTGGTCGTCCTATCAATAAACTGATCAACAAAAACAATGTCCCCAGGCTTGTACTCATCCTTCAAAGAGCCCACTGTTGACGGTGACAGTATCCATTGAACCCCCAGCTGCTTCAAAGCGTAGATATTCGCCCTTGAATTCACATCCGTCGGTCTTATCGTGTGCTTTCTTGCATGCCTAGGAATAAAGGCCACCTTCCTACCTTCCAAATCTCCGACAGTGATCACATCTGACGGAGGACCAAAAGGCGTGTCCACTTTCACTTCCTCAGCATTCTCAAGAAACTGAGGGTCATAGACGCCTGTTCCACCGATTATTCCGATTTCAGCACGCATGGACGTTTACTAGAAAGCTTTTCTTTATAAGAATAGTGGGGAGCAAAGAATGCTGACTGGCTCCAATTCTGTCCTTGCAAAAGATCATTCGCTAAGAGTCTTACCCTGTCCAGCTTCTGCAAACGCTATGGTGGGCGTTTGGCTGTTCGGCTTGACTGGAAAAGCTCGCATGAGTCCTGCCTTCTCCACAACTCTTCATCATGGCTGTAACCTCGAGGGCATTTTGGCTTGAGATAGTGGATGCAGTCGCCGCACGTCATTATTGGGCCCGATTCATAAGTCGGCGTTGTTTCTAACGAATCCGTGTTTTCATGTTCCTGCGATCCATCTTGGATATCGAGCATGTCGCACCCTATGTCGCATTCATTGCGCCGACTACACAAATAACAGCATTTGTCCTTGACCTCATTGCGACAGTCTTCCGCTCTGAGCATCCAGATGCCACCTTCTTTCACTGCGCCGCATGTATCATCTCCAACAAGATACCTGCATTCAGAAGCTGAAGACTCTGCACCTTTCAAACTGCCTTACCCTTCAAGAAGGCAAACTATCTCATGTATCTATACTTTCCTCTTGCACTTCAACTAGATCATAGATACAGCGATTATCGTGAATGGTGCCAGCAAACTGAGTACAAAACCACTTGAAAAAGCCAAGACCAATGTTTCAGAACCGCAATATCTCACGATCAGCGGCAGTGTCGTGTCCATCGCCGTGGCGCCTCCTGACGCAACTGCAGCATACTTGCCCATTCTGGCCAAGTAAGAGATTAAGACAATGGTCAACAGTTCCCTGAGGAAATTCGAAGCGAACCCGAGAGCACCCAGTTCCGTTCCGTAGAATTGTGTGACCAACGGGCCTGCCAGCGTGTACCATCCGTAGCCGGCGCTCACGGCCATTGAAGCGAACAGGTTAAGCCTGAGAATCAGTCCGCCGACGAGTCCTCCAAAGATGCTGCCCAGAGCAACAGCAAATGGAACCACCAGAACCTTAGGGCCAGCCTTTTTCAGTTCGCTTGTTGCTTTCCTGTCCAGTCCGAAAGATAATCCCATCACGAACAATAGTACGTATAGAGAACCTTGGAACAAATAGTCTGACACGAACGTGCCTGCGACAACGTTTCCAAAATTGTTGTTCAAATAGCCGCAGAGGACTCCGAAAGTGATTGCTGTCAAGATGTACTTTATCAGCCGAGCCTCACCTTTCTTCTTATCAGCTCCACGAAGATTATGCTGAAAAGGATGGCCAGAAAGGCTATGACAAGAGCACTTAATCCTACTCTGGGCAGAGAACTCAGCACCTCGTTGTTCGAACCTATGCTGAACCCCAAGGAGAAAATCAGAACTATGATGATTCCAAAGGTTACTTTGCTCAAGTTAGCCTGCCGTTTTCTTCGCAGGGCATAGCCCAAAGATACTCCTGCAACTAGTGGCACGATGAGGACGACGAGATTGAGCATGACATTGCTCATAATCCTACAACACACGTCCCTTTGGAAAGTGTTTCCGAAATACTTCTAAAATCTCTTCAGGTTTTTCGAGGACCGTGATGCCCTTCATCGTCTTTAGTTTCTGGGCATTCTCTGCGTCTTCTTTTCTCACTCTAACCTTCCAATCTTTCCCGTCAGGCAGTTTCGTCATGATTATTCCTTCTCTAAAGTCAACAGGCATGACGTAGACTGAAGTGAAGCCTTTCAAGGCCATTATCGCCGAGGT
>Ga0315296_10003059_pt1 | contig 14112 bp, 8 predicted proteins | sample YL17G14_18_MG_FD_203921 | JGI IMG/M metagenome (GOLD analysis project Ga0315296, IMG submission 203921) | Sediment microbial communities from Yellowstone Lake, YNP, Wyoming, USA - YL17G14_18 | ecosystem: Environmental > Aquatic > Freshwater > Lake > Sediment | place: USA: Wyoming | collected... | reverse complement strand
ACTCTGAAAGAAATCTTTTGTCGACTAGTCTTGCAGAAACCTTCTTGCCAAAAATTCTAACCCGAAGCACCCTAAACTCTGATGCAATAAAGTCAGTAGTTTCAATGAGTCAGGAAAACACGGAGCGCCTCAAAAAGATTGGAGTGAAACATCAGAAGTTAGTCTATATTCCACCAGGCATCGATTCAAATTTTTTCAAAAATCCATCCGATGAAGAAATCCGTAAAAACAGAATTGCCGCCATCGGCGAGGCTGGCGGGTTTCTTGTGCTTTATCTCGGTCCACCCTTGCTGACGAGAGGGGTGGATACGTTGTTGAAGGCGATAGATTTTGCGCTTGACACTTATCCCCATCTGAAGCGTCGTTTGCATGTTTTGTTCCTGCTTCGGATTCGTAAAGGCGAATATAGTGTTCAGGAAAGAAATGTGCTTAAACTCTTTGATCGCTTGAAGCATAAGGAAGTAGTCAGCGTCAAATCGGGCTTTCTCAGCGGCAGTGAAATAAGACCGTATATGGCTGCTTCGGACTTGATTGTTTTTCCATTCAAGCATGTCATTTCCGATTTTCCGCTTGGAGTTGTGGAAGCGATGTCCATGGGAAAGACCGTGGTTTGTACAAGAATAGATGGGATGTCTGAGCTTCTTGAACAGGGGCGGGGCTTTCTTGTTAATCCAGGCGATTTTGTCAACATAGGGCGAATCTTAGCGCATTTGCCCGAAAACAAGGCAGAGTTAAATGAATATGGAAGACGTTCTCGACAGTACATGCTTGAAAGGCCGACGTGGACACAGTCGTCGGAGAGGTTGCTTGAACTGCTCTCCGACGTGCTCAAGACGCATTAAAAAGGCAAATTTCCTATTCTGGGCTGTTTCGAAAAAGACTGAGACTAACTTAAGCCGCTTGCAGATGCTGCAAAAATTCTTTTTTTTAATCAGAGTTGAAAGTGATTGACACGGTGAATCTGAATGAGCGGACTGTTGATTTGTTTTGTGGGTGTTGATGGCACCGGGAAAACCGCGCTTGCAAAACTGTTAGTAGCAGGGATGGTGAAAAAGAGAATACCTGTCAAGTACTTGTGGTTTAGGTTTCCATATTTCTTTACTCTCGCAATTTTGGGCGTAGCTCGGGTTTTGAGGATCACAAGGTACACGCGTAAGGCGAGGTACAGAATTGTTGAACACAATTTTCAGTTTCAACCATTGCGGACACTCTATCCAGTGGTTTTGTTTCTTGATGCGCTGCTATACTATTTCTGTAAGGTTTCTGTTCAAACGAGAATAGGTTTCAACATTGTCTGCGACAGGTGGATACCTGACATCATCGTGGACACAACCGTTGACACGTCAAACCCTGACTTGGAACGTAGTTGGATTGGAAGACTTTTCAAAATGTTAGCCTCAAAAGCATCATTTGTAGTTTTTGTGGATGCATCGGACTTTATATTGCAGATGCGCCGTCCAGAAACAGAATTCGACCCTACCACACGAACACGCCGTTCTCTCTATCGCTCTTTTGCTCAAAGGCATAAATTGAACACGATTTTCTCAAACAACCCGCTCGAAGTAACATGCAAAGAATTGCTGAATCTCATCAACAAGTCCAAACTCACCCTCAACCCTCTTGACAAAACTTACGGGAGTTCAAATCTTTGGCTCCAACCGTTACTGAAAAGACGCTTTTTTGCGATTGCCTCAAATTGGTTCTTTCAAGGCACTCTTATTATGACAACAAGTGAGCTTGCTTTTCGGTTTGTGCTGGAATTCGCCATGGCAGCGTCAATTTTTGCGGTACTATCTTTTTTTGTCTCACAGACTTTGAGTGTAATAGCCGGCATATTGTTTGCTCATACAATAAACTGGATGATGAACGGGAATTTTTGGATCCTGTACAAGTTTTTTGGACGTGAATTGAATCCTGATAGCATTATAGCCTTCTTGGCGAAGCTGAATTCAGGAAAATATTTCCTTCAAAATGGCGTTCTGGCTATTGCTGGCTTTGGCAGTCTGTCACGTGGCCAATTTAGGCGATCCTCTGATTTGGACATGCGAATAGTGAGGCAAAAAGGATTCACTAATTGGGTGAGAGCTAACCTGTTTATGCTTAAATTGCGATCAACATCTTTTCTGAAGAAAATTCCAATAGATGCATTCCTACTAGATAAAGCTGATCAGATATACGAACATATATCTCGGAATGAGCCGCCAGTTGCGATCTATGATCCCCAAGGCGTTTTACGGACTGTAAACGATAATTGCATTTTATTTGAGGACCTACAGCTTATCGATTCATGTAGTTAAGTGTTTGAAATCTTGAAGTTTTCCAATAACCTATGACAGATTATAGAGTGAAATCGGATGAAAGTTCTTTTCTTATGTTCAGCAAAGTCTAAATACATTAACCGTTCCTACCCTCACCGTATAGTTCAACTTGAAAAGCAATGTAGAAGATTGGGAGTCCAAACTAAACTTCTTTTCTTGGGAGATTTTTTCTTTGGTTCCCCAGCTCTGATTCAACCGTTAAATTTTCGTTCTATCATTAAGCAGATAAACGACAACTATGATGTGATCCATGCAGGCGGTAACGGTGCAACATACGTTATTGCACTGCTTAGACATGTGATCGGATCAAAGCCTATAGTCCTGTATGATGTTCATGGAGACGTTATCGCAGAGAGCCATTTTGTTAGAAAGAGCCTATTTGATCTTGAAGGCTATTTCAATGCGTTTCAGATGCTAGTGACGGAATATTTGGCAGTCAACCACGCTGATTATTACATAACTGCTTCCGAGCGCCTCAAACAGCGCCTTGTTACTCGCAATACCAGCATAAAGGTTGATAATGTTGAGACAATTATAAATGGTGTGGATCTTGATCTCTTCAAACCAGCGAAAGCAGAACTAGAGCATGCGGAGTCGCATGTTTTTACAGTGACCTATGCTGGTTCCTTTCTTCCATGGCAAGGCGTTGACACTCTCACTTCAGCAGCGGAACTTCTTAGCGATCAAGAAGTTAAATTCAAACTCATAGGCTTCAGCGTCAAAGATCAGGGGCTTAAACGTAGTATCCAAGAAAAACTAGGAAACAAAGTGGAATTGATAGATTGGGCGCCTCGTGATAATCTCATTCAACATTTAAGCCAATCAGATGTTCTAATAATACCCAGAAAGAGACATCCCGCTCTGGAAGTCGCCTTCTGCACGAAATTCGCCGAATATGTTGCGCTCCAAAAACCTGTAATCATAACCAACGTTGATGAGACTTCTGATTTAGTGAAAAAGTTCGATTGTGGATTTGTCTGTGAACCCACACCTAACTCAATTGCGGAAACTATTATGACAGCAAAGAAGACTCCAAGACGAATTCTTCTCCAAAAAGGCTACAACGGTAGGCGTCTGGCAGAAACCATGCTTGACCAAAAAATTATCGGCGAAAAATACTTACGATTTTTGGGAAGAATAGTGAGAGAAAAAAGAGAAAACAAGTAAGCGTGGATGCTTCGAATCGATGCGTTTTTGATCTTCTTCATAATCATTAGAGGTTGAGCATGGGATTTACGAAGTCGCTAGCGTAGACATGAACTATTGTTCGTTCACATAGTCAGAACCAAGACCTAGAGGGTATACCGGTTTCACATAAGACCTCCAGCTGTTTGTGCAGGTCAATTAATGCTAGACTTTTTGCAGGTAATCTGACTAATGCTGCTGAAACATTTTCGAAGGTGTTGAATCTAAATTCTTAATATTCAGCAAGGAAGATTTGACCAGTAAGAAGAAACTTAGAATTTGGCAAAACTAATCTCAGCTATTTGCAGCGTTCATGTTAGGATCTCAACCTATTGCGTCCGTTTTATGTTGTGCAAGATATAGTTACTCCTTTTCAACTGCGAGTATGAAAAAGATGAGGATTTCGCGTAAAGCAAGCGTTTTCCTTTCCTTCAATATGACGATTCATGAATGGAGGGCTCCAAAACGCAATTAAATTTTCCCCGGCGCTTCGTTTTTTCGAAAGCCTCTAAAGCAATGGTAGTTTTTCAAGTAGCAACTTGGCTTGCAGTTGGACTTAATATCCCAGTGCTGCGGCAAATCCTAGGATTTTTTTATGTTTCCTTTATCCCTGGTTTAGTGATTTTGAAATCTTTGAAAATCAATCAAAGATCTGTAATTCACATAGCGGTGTTTTCAGTTTGCCTCAGTCTCGCCTTTGTGATGTTTGTCGGACTGTTATTGAATTGGGTGCTTCCGCTCATAGGATCCTTCAGGCCTCTGACCACATTTAACTTGGTCGTGGTCATCACCATTTTGGAATTCGTCTTGTTGCTTACGGGAAAATTGAACCCCTCTATGGACTCTCTCCTTGAAAAGCCCAAATTTGAGGGAAGCAAATCACTGTGGTTATTGGTTTCCATTATTGTCTGCAGCATACTTGGAGCAATCTTTGTGTGCTACTATGCAAACAATTTGCTTTTGCTTTTCACTTTTGTCATGATATGCATCCTATTTCTGTTATCAACGTTCGGCCGAATCTCTTCCAGATTTTACCCTCTGGTCATCGTAGTTGTCGCAGTTGCGCTATTGCTACAAACTACTCTTGCGGCTCGCTACTTGAATGGTTGGGACATTCACCAGGAATACTATTTAGCTCAAATTACACAGCGCAGCCAATACTGGGATTACTCATTCATGTCACAGCAGGCTGGACCTAGTCTTTATAATTCAATGCTAAGCATAACAATCCTCCCAACAATTTATTCAAATGTATTGAATATGGACATTTTTTATGTGTACACAATTATCTATCCTCTGCTTTTTTCCTTGGTACCTCTTGCGCTTTATAAAATCTATGAAGGACAATTTGGTTCACGCACAGCTTTTTGGTCAGCATTCTTCTTTATGTCATTTTCTCCCTTTTATGTTACAATGACATATCTCGCGAAACAAATGATTGCAGAATTATTCTTTGTATTAATATTTCTCTTGCTCCTAGAGTCTGGGACAAAGCGAAGATCAAGAAGCACCTATCTAATGTTGGTAGTCTTTGCCTTTGGAATAGTCGTTTCTCACTACTCCACTGCTTTTATCTCCTTGTTTTATCTCTTTTTCTTCTCCTTAGTTCTGATGAGAAAGTCAACAATACAATCCGGCAGACTGTACGTCTTTCTGATCACATCTATGGTTTTCTCATGGTACATTTTTGTTTCCAACTCAATACCCCTAGCTGCACTCGTAAATTTTGGGACGTCTATTTCCAGCAGTCTTCAAAATTACTTTGTTTCTCAATATAGTAATCCAGTAGTCTTGACTCTTGCTGGGGTGGGTACGACTTCGCTAGTGAGCCAAATTAGTAGGATTGTTTTTATTTTAACTACGGCATTAATGATCGTAGGTGTTCTAAAGTCATTTTTTGCACGGGAAGATGTGACTTTCTCAAAAGAGTTTTTTGCTGTTTCCGTGGGGGGGACTTTGCTAATACTCGCATGTGTGGTGGTGCCCAATTTTGCGGGTGGGCTAACGGTATCCAGAACCTACGAGCTGGGGCTTTTTTTCACGGCGCCTTTCTTGGTAGTTGGAAGTGAATTCATTTTTCGATGCGTAACTAAGCTAAAGCGTTCCCTACCTAAGTTGCGTTTGACCGAGTTACCATGGGCCAATATTAAGATAGGCTCTGTATTAATGTCAGCTTTGCTTATAACATATTTTTTGTTTCAAAGTGGAGTTGTGAACGAACTGACAGGAGCTACTCCGACTAATCTCTCTCTCACAATAGACAAAGGGCGGATAGTGCGTGTGGGTAACATAGGATTATTCAATTCTTTCACTTTTGAAGGGGATGTATTCAGTGCGAGGTGGTTGGCGAACCACGTTTTTCTGGGGTCGAACCATACGGTCTTTGGGCCGTCGTTGTTCAGTGATGCGGCATCTGCTGTCCTAGTGTTAGCCAGTTATGGAATGATGAATCCAACAAGCATTCGATTTTTGTCAAATAGCACGTTTGTTCCAGAGGGTTCCTGCATTTATCTCAGAAATCTCAATTATGTCTATGGTCTCTTCCAAGGTCCGGGGGGAGTATTTCACAACATTACGGAATATTCCAATACTTTACAATTTACGGACACGATATACTCCAATGGTGAGAGCGCAGTACTCTGGTCGCCAATGGATATAGTACCGCAATATTAGTAATTGATCCTTCAATTATCCCTGAGAACTATGCTTCCAGTTTATGCTACTAGCTCGATATACGACTGGTTGCGTTGTCTCAATTGGAATACAAGTGCGCCTTCAACCGTGGACACCGCAACTTTGAGGAATATGTTGATATCTATTTGGACTTGGCACAATTGTATTCGACAAAACTGTGACTACACTTGTGAGTGCAGTCACCTACTAAACTCACTCAAAAGACTTTCTGCGTGAATAGATTCATTTGACAGCTCTAGGGATTTGTGAATTATGAACTGTGAGAAATTTGCCAGGAAAATAGTAAACAAGCTTCCAACAAAATTACAGCATATAGTATATAACATAACAATCGAGATGAGATTTCTTGCTTTTAGGATAAAAGTTATGGGCAAAACTGATAAAGCCAACCCTGATCCAGCGAAAGTCTATTGGATTTCGCCCCAGCGAATTATCTATCATATAAACTATTTGGAGAACATGGATGAAGAAACAGCGGTGCCTTTCAGAGATAGAACTTTCAATTGTGAAAAAATGCGCGGAAAAGTTGTCGATGGCAAGTGGGATATAACCAATTACAAATTTGCTGAATTAGATGTTTATAGATCTTTTGAGAAACGGTTGCTCGAGGGTGTAGAATGGCAGAAGACAGAGTATCATTATAGAGTCCTCAAACAAATTAAATCGGGACGGTTTGCTCGGCAACTCAAAAATGAAGATGATCTTAATGAGCGTTGCAGATACCTTGACTCGTTGGTCGAAAGCATACGAAAGAGAGGATACAGTCTAAATCGAAATAATCTTGATGCAAATATTGCATTTGATGAAATTACTGTAAACATTGGCAGAAACGGGGAATACCTTTTCCAAGATGGAGTGCATAGACTTTCCATAGTTAAGATACTTGGAATAAAATCCGTGCCAGTAATGGTTTGCGTGCGTCACAAGAAGTGGCATGATTTTAGAAAATTCGTGGTTTCCTATGCTCAAAGCCATGATGGGGGCAAACTTTATCAACCCATTGTTCACCCTGATTTTGAAGATTTGCCTTATCAAATGCAAGATCATAACCCTCGAGACCTCATGGAGGCTATTAAACGCAACCTGAGCAAGGAAAAAGGCACAATGCTTGATATTGGTGCAAATCTGGGTTATTTTTGTCATAAATTCGAGGAATTAGGTTACAAATGTTATGCTGTTGAAAAAGATCCTGCGACATATCGGATATTGGAAAAGATAAGAGTTGCTGAAGGAAAGAACTTCGAGACAATAAACAAGTCGATATTTCAGGTAGACCTGGTAAGAAACGAGAAATTTGACGTTGTGCTAGCTCTAAACATATTTCATCATTTTCTGAAGACAGAAGCAGATTTTTGTCAGTTGAAGGAACTCTTGAAGAACTTAAAGACTAATGATCTGTTTTTTGAGCCGCATAGATATCAGGAAGAGCAAATGAAGGATGCTTACGTAAATTATACTGAAACCGAGTTCGTCGAGTTCCTGTTGCGACATATGTCCTTAAACAAATCTGAGGTTATATACACTGCAGAGAGTGGGAGACATGTTTTCAGATTGTCAAAATAGGCAAGTACGCGTTGTTCATGAGTTCTTCTCCTTGGCATGCTCCGCACTGGATGCATGTTTTGAATGTGCTGCACTTTCCGCTTGACAAGTGGGTGCCCAACAGACATAAGAGAATATTAGAGGCATTTGCGACATCATTGGTAAACCCAGCAATTTCGTAGCGTAAACTCGCCAATTTCTATCGACAATGCCCTGACAAAGGTGGTGATTTGCGATAGCTATTCCGAATGTTTTCATTCTTTCAGACTCAGAAGACCTGAGGTTTCTGAGAACCAAAACTGACAGTGGCAAACACTGGAATGTTTCTTGGGCATCAGTCGATTATCGTTGTCTCAGCAAGTGTCGGGAAATATTGCGAAAGATGGCAATTGAGAACAATACTGATTTTGTGGTTTACTCAAGAAATGATCAGGTAGCAGAGCGCAAAAGTATTGGAACACTCACGAGATACTTGCAGTTAGGATACACTTCGGTCAGCGGCGTTGATCAAGAAGACAGAGTCTTCCAGATGAAGAGATGTTTTGCGGATTTCATGGAATGCAATTGCAGAGTTGCCATTAACGACGTTAGAAAGGATGTACTCTGCAATGACGGCCCCCCATTTAACGGGACGTTCTCCTTGATCTTCGACACTGAGCAGGTCGGTTGTGCTCGTTACGCGTTGCCCAGGCTGCTCGATCTATTACGACCATACAATGTTAAGGCCACATTCTTTGTGTGCAACATTTTGAAGCAAATATATCCTAACTTGTTGGAAATTATCAAACAACAAAATCATGAGGTCGGACTTCATGGAAAATGGCATGAATATTTATCAGTGTCAGATGTTAGCGACCAAGAGACAGCAATTGGTGCAATGATCAAAGATTTTGGTGATCAAGTCTGTGGTGCGAACTTTATTGGCAGAATGAACAAAGCTACAATTCTCGCACTGATGAAGAACCGTGTTGAGTATTTCATTCGTCCATTCGTCGAGCATTATCGGTTTTTCGGGTATCCGAAAACGAAAAGCGATCCCGTATCTGTGTACAACTCTACAGATGAAATATCGATGGTTCCAGTGTCTTTCGAAACATATGGTCTTCCTTGGTTTTCGATTAAGAACTGGATTGATTCATGTCTAGCAGGAAACACTCGATCCAGCAAACATCTCACAATCTTACTTCACCCGTTCAGAGATGGTAACCTGCGACACATTCATGATACTGAACTATTGCTGAATTATTTGGTATTGAAAAAGAAACTGAGAGGCATAACGCTTAGGGAGTTCTTAATTGAACATAATCTTAGCACTAAAGGAAATGGCAGCAGCAAGATTCCAATTCGTAGTTTTGAGGCGTCTAGGGCGGAGAAATGTTGTTTTCCCAGGTCACTAAGAGACATGGCGACCATCATACCCGAAAGTTCAATGACCTGTGCTAGGGTTGTTCGAAGAGGGACTTCTTTATGGTAATAGATGCTACGGATACTTTGTCCAGCGAGTAATCGTCAAATCCACTGGTTAGAGTGGTTTTTTATGGATGATTTGACTAAGACTTAAAGAGTTTTAGGTATACTCCTTGACTACAGATGTTTTTGCATGAATGTAGGTTCCGTCAACGTCCACACACCAAAACGGGGCATCGTTTTCATACTTCCCGCTGCTGTCTTTTTGAGCGAAGCAGTTGAAATTGAACACATTTTTTATGCCCAAGTCTATTGCACAATTATAGACTGCTCTGTAATACTCGCTTACGCTTACGTCAGTGAAATTAGCTGCCATGTCTTCATAGACGGAATATCCGTGCCAAATACCGAATTCTCCAAGGATCAAGTTCTCTAATGGTATACTTCCTCGGCCACTTACAAAGTATTTTGACAAACTGGTATGCATGTCATTGTACACAGCTTCATAGACGCTTTTCCCCGACTCTTGGGCAACCGCTGCAGTTAAGTCATGGTAAATGTTTATTTCGAGGAAATCAACGTGCCCCGTAAGCACTGGTTCGATATAGTTCAAATCCATAGAAGCGGTCCAGTCTGATGACAGACTGCTGTTATAAGGAGAAGAAATTAATGCCTTCCCGCCTTTAGACCGAACATAATCTAGGATACTAATGCACCAGTTTAGTGTGATTGAATTGTTCAGATCTACTTCGTTTGCGACAGACCATGCGAATATTCTTGGATCAGCGATAAAATTGTGTTGCAATTCATTGTCTCCTGCCAATTTGTCTATTATTGATTTTGATTCGGCTACTGAAGTGCCCTCTATTCCCTTGTATGGTTCTGGGCAGACAATCCCAAACAAAGTGTCCCATATTGTGCCCATTGTTACGAAAGTTACCGCGACACCGCTAGCTTGAGCCAAAGCTAGGAAGTTCTGAAGGTTCTGAGCCCATTCATCTGGGCGTTTCTTGACATTAAAATGTGCCACATCGCCTTCAGTGCCACCGCCTACTCGAATTGCGTTTATGCCCAAGTCCTGCAAGATTTTCCATGCATTAGGTTGGAAGTTTAAAGTCCCTCCAAAATGGGTGGGGCAAAAATATAGAGTGTTAAGCGTCACGCAAGTTCCGAATATGGAGAAATGTTTTATTTTGCCGAATGACTGAATCTCTTTACTGGTCGTTTGTGGTGAAGTTTGGCTTCCTACAGAGGCTATTGCTGTGCTAATGGCAAGAGAGAACAATGCTATCAAAGATGCTGTCTGGTAAATTGTGAGCTTAATCTTCAACTTTATCTTGTCCTGTTTCATTTTGCAAGTTTGAAGGTTTATTAATACTTGACACTTACGATGTTTGATTCAAATACCTAATAAACATTTAGTTTGTTTTGTCCAACGAAGACACAGCAAACTTTGCACAATTCTCATTACAAATAGATGTCCGCTCTACTAATCGCAATAGATGAAACAATAATCTTGCTCAAATTGTGCACCGGTCAAATTCTCCTTCATTATTGAAATTTTTGGCATGTAGGTTCCACCATTAACTTTCTCGGACATAAGCCTCCTGCTGGCAATAGGTGTGCCATCATACTCCTAATCACAGCAAAACTAGCCTCGCCCTACTACGGACAAACGAACTTAACCATAAACAAGAAAAAACTAAAAAACGCCGCATTAGCCGTAGGAATAGTATTCTTAATAACTGGCGCAATAAGGATAATCAACATAATCACAACACCCTAAACATTCAACGGGCAGGCAAAACCAATTGACCAAAAACCAAACAACCAACAGCTCAATCAAAGAGTACATCCTCGAAACCGTAAAAAAACAAAAACCCGAAACAGCAAAACAACTAATGGTATTTCACGGTCAAATACGTGAACACCTCAATTCCAAAACCCCTCTACGACAGCCTAGCAAAAACACTTCATAATTCTCATAGGCTACATGGTTGTGCAAAAAAGTTCCCTACAGAATGTTAAGCCCATTGGTAGGCATCACTGTGAAAATCTTAAGCCTGCGCATGATGCTGAGATTCTTCAAGTTTCTCTAAAAATCGTGAAGGAAAAATTATGGAAAAAACACATTTGCAGAATCTTATTGAAACACATAGAAGCCACATAATTCTCGCCTTAAAAGCATTAACAATCACAGTGGCCACTCTAATACTTTTCCATCAAGACCTTACCATAATATTCAGCGATGCCCTGCAAAGCGAAATCACAAACTACATGCTAGCCATACCAATCATATTCACATACTTAATCTATCGAAAAAGAAAAATGCTAAGGGCAGTAATCCCCCTCGAAAACCAGAACCAGCCAAAACAAACAAGATACATACCCGCAATGGCTGGCTTACTTCTCTGCACAGCAGCCATAACCTTCTATTGGTACGGCTCCTACACGTTCACGCCCCTAGAACACCACATGGCAACCTTACCCATATTCGTAGCAGGACTAACCCTCATACTATTTAACCCCCAAACCCTACGTCAACTAGCCTTCCCAATAGCCTTCCTCTTTTTCCTAACCCCGCCCCCAACAGAAATCCTATACGCCTTAGGCTCAACCCTATCGGTGATAAGCTCAGAAGCCAGCCACACAATAATAAAAGCCTTAGGCGTACCGTCAACCCTCTCAGGCGAATATGGAAACCCAACAATAACCATAACAAGACCAGACGGGTCAACCATACCCTTCACAGTAGACATAGCATGCTCAGGCATATACAGCCTCATAGGCTTCCTAATATTCGCCGCATTCATAGCCTACATAACAAGAGACAAAACATGGAAAAAACCAACAATATTCCTAATAGGATTGCCACTAATCTACGCACTCAACATAATACGCATAACAATCATCCTCCTAATAGGCTACCAATACGGAGAACAACTCGCCCTCCAAACCTTCCACCTACTAGGAGGATGGATCCTAATCTTCATAGGCACACTACTACTCCTAACAACAACAGAAAAACTACTCAAGACCAGCATATTTACAAAACCACAACCGCCACAGCCATGCCAAAAATGCAACCCAGCTGAAAACCAGAAAGAAGACTTCTGCCCCCACTGCGGAAGACTCATAAAATACCCAAAAATAAACCCTAAAAAACAAGACATAGCCAAAATAGCCACAATCGCCATCGCCGTAATACTCCTCCTATCAATTCAAGCACCAGTATTCGCCCTAACAGAAGGCCCAGCCCAAATAATAATCCAAACCCCCACAGGCGAGCAGGGCAACACCCAAATCCTACCACAAATCCAAGGCTACGAAACAAAATTCGTCTATAGGGATAGAAACTTTGAGCAAACAGCAAAACAAGACGCCTCACTAGTATACGCATACATCCCCACAGACAAAACAAAAGCCACAGTATACGTAGCCATAGAAATAGCCACAACAAAATCATCCCTACACAGATGGGAAACATGCCTCATAACATGGCCACAAACAAAAGGATATCAACCTAAAGTGACACAGCTAGACCTAAAAGACATGCAAATACTACAAAACCCCCCAATAATCGCAAGATACTTCGCCTTCCAATACACAAACACAAACCAAACACAAACAGTCCTATACTGGTACGAAACATCAACATTCACAACAAACAACACAAGCCAACAAAAACACGTAAAAATAAGCCTAATAGTGTACCCGAAAACCCTGGAAGACCTGCCAGAAATAGAAAATCAACTAACAACTTTTGGAATCGCAATAGCCAACCACTGGCAACCAATAAAAGCATGGACACAAATAGCCCTAACAATCAGCCAAAACGGCCCAGCCCTCACCGCAGCAACAGCAACACTACTAGCCATAATCCTAGCGTACCAAAAACTCCAAAACCAACAAGAAAGAAAATCAACCCTAAAACTATACAACAAACTCGCTCAACAAGAAGTAAAGCCCATCCTACAAGCTACCCATCAAACCAGCCAAAAAGACAAAACCACCACCAACACAATAGCTTCCCACTACCAAAAACTCACAGGAAAACCCATCCAGATAGAGCTACTTGTTGAAAAACTCAACGAAGCCCAAAAAGCAGGACTAATAAAAAAGGACATAACCAGCAAAGAAGACGAACCAGTACTCACTTGGAAAAGCCAAATACCAATCTAGGGAAGATTTGTATAGAACAATGCGTTCAACTTTTCCATAGGTCTTTAAATATCATATCCATGCAAAACAAATTGCAGAGGTAACGAAAATGCGCGTAAGGTCCTTAGGTGTGGCAACGGCTATAGGTATAGCTATAGGTACACTGATCTTGTTCGCTTCTGTAGCATATGCGACATGGGATTGGAGCGGAACATCCATAAACTCCGGTTATGCCGTAACAACAGATTGGCACGGAGAGCTTGTCCCCCTAGGAGAAGAGGTAACCGCGTGGGCTGGAACGACCGATTACAGTATAGTAGAAGTCAAGTTTCGTTGGTTGAGACCTGACGGAACACAGGCTTGGATAGACGTAGAAACGGAGTACACCGAAGAATGGTGGGCAGATTTGCATGTCCATGAATTCAGCGCAACACGAACACCTGACGAGGAAGGCGATTGGGGCGTACAAGCCGTTTTCTACGGGCCCAATGGTAACGGAAAGGGACCAATACCAGATCAACCTGAGAAAGTGGCCATCAGAGCAAGATCATTCTTCGTGATACCGGAAGTAGCTATAGGAACTGTAGCGGTTATTGTCGCTATGTTCGGAGCTTTAGGCCTTTTCGCTTTGAAGAGAAAGCACGTTTCCATCAAAGAGCATCTGTGAACCTAATGGCTGTTGTCACCATCAATTACAATCGAATACCCCTTTCTTACATTTTCCAGTGCTAAATCCAGTAAAGTCGGCATACTGCGGGCAACTTACACGCTTAGGGTTGCACATACGCGCGTATATCGAGTAGAG
>Ga0315296_10003057_pt1 | contig 14124 bp, 13 predicted proteins | sample YL17G14_18_MG_FD_203921 | JGI IMG/M metagenome (GOLD analysis project Ga0315296, IMG submission 203921) | Sediment microbial communities from Yellowstone Lake, YNP, Wyoming, USA - YL17G14_18 | ecosystem: Environmental > Aquatic > Freshwater > Lake > Sediment | place: USA: Wyoming | collected... | reverse complement strand
AGATCTCCCTTGCGCGGTTCGGGTGGATGAAATTTACCGTCCCGAGGCTTACCGCGGACGCTCCGGCGATGAAGAATTCCAGTGCGTCGCTCGTCTCGTAGGTTCCTCCCGATCCGATGATCGGAGCGCTGAGCGCGGAGGCGACCTGGTGCACGATCCGGAGCGCGATCGGCCTGATGGCGTGCCCGGATAGCCCGGCATAGTCGCGCGAGAGCCGCGATTTTCGGGTCTCGATGTCTATCGCCATGCCGAGGACGGTATTTCCGAGATTGAGGATATCGGCGCCCGCGTCGAGTGCGGCTTGGGCGATGGGGAGGATGTCCGTCACATTCGGGCTCAATTTGGCGATGAGGGGCTTGGCGGTTGACTCGCGAACGGCCCTGACCAGCTCGCCGAGCGATTCGCGGTCCGCCGCGAACGCGGTGTAGCCGTGGTCCACGTTCGGGCAGCTCGCGTTGATCTCCAGGGCGGCCAGATCGGCCTCACGGTCGAGAATCCCGGCCAGCTTCGCGTAATCCTCGACCCGGTCCCCCACAAGATTCGCAATCAGCGGGACTCCCAGCTTCGCTGCATCGGGAATCTTGTCGCGGACAAACACCTCGATCCCGGGATTCTCGAGGCCGATGCAGTTGAGCATCCCGGACGGGGTCTCGACGATTCTCGGGTAGGCGTTGCCGGCTCTCGGCTCGAGGCTGACCGCCTTGAGCGTGATCGCGCCGAAGTACTCGAACTCGGTCAGACCTTCGAACTCACGCCCGTAGCCGAATGTCCCGCTTGCGGCGATGAGGGGAGTCTTGAGTTCGAGCGGACCGAGCCTGGTCCTGAGACTGCGGCTATTGATTCTCGCGGATTCATCCATCGCGGCAATTATAAGTGCGACCGATCGAGCTTTCCACCGGAGAAGAGTGAATTGGACCGGGATTGCATCTGGTTGAACCTGATTCAGGCTGACATGGTCGCGAGTTTGACTTTAGTCCACGAATGCACTATAAACGCGTTTGAGTGGCATCTGTTTCATGCGCGGCGAGCACCATGATTGAGAGCTTCACGGATTCCCATAATGGAGGCGGTGGAAAGACCGGGGGGACGAATCAATGCAGGTGAGGGTTTCCCAGAAGGATCATTACCGGATCATGACCTTTGAGGGCAGTATGTCGCACATACAGCCCGGGCCCTTGCCGGAAGTGGAGAAGGCGCTCAGGGAAGGTGTGAAGGACATTGTTCTTGATTTCAGCCTGCTCGGATTTCTTGGCACCATTGGAGTCAAGGGTCTGGAGGAAACCATCCGTCTGGTCCAGGCGCAGGGCGCGCATCTGGGGATAACATCCCCGCAACGGCAGGTCCGCCGGATGCTCAAGCTGAGCGGTCTTACGAAACAGATACCGATCTATTTCAGCGTCGCGGAGGCCGTCGAGAAGCTTGACCTTCTTGACTATCAACCGGAATCCCTGCAGGACTCGTACGATGTCCTGCTGGTGTGCCAGAAGGAGTTGCCTATCGCGGACTCTCTGCGCAACGCGATGCTTCAGCACCCGATGAATCCGCAGTTCAGGATGAACCTGGTGCGGGACATGAAGGATGCATACGAGGAGCTTCTGAAGGGCAGAGTGGACTGCGTCGTGCTGGACTGTACCTTTCCGGTCTTCCAGGTGGCGAGTTTCATCGAGAAGGTCCAGACGGACGATCGGATTCCGCAGATCCCGATCCTTGTAGTGGCTCCTGATGACCGACTGAGCGAAGCCGAGATCATGATACGTCACGGCGTCAACGAACTGTTGAGGTTCCCGCTTGTTCCTGCCGAGACGGTGGTCCGCCTGCAGACCCTGATAAGTCACATGAAGGATCATCGCCCTTACTATCCCCCGGGCAGTGTCGAGCAGCCTCGCGGCTTCAAGGCCTGAGCCCGTGACCCGGCGGAGAGGGCCGCCGGCTTCGGGGGCCTTGGCGATGGAATTTCAGGAATTCGGGGATTTGGTATTGCGCATCACTGGGGAGTATGGGGTAAAATTAGGTGACTTTCCGTACGTCGAATTGCGGTTGTAGCACGTATCTCAATGTGAAGGCCGAGCTTGGCTCGGGCCGGGGAGAAGCTCATGCAGGCGAAGGTTAAGAGAAGGGACGATTCCTGGATCATCTCGTATGAGGGAGACACGACCGGTCTCATGCCCGGCCCCCTTCCGGAGGTGCTTGACGTACTGAGGAGCGGGGCGCACGAGATCATCCTGAATCTTACGGCGCTGAAGTACCTCAATCCCAACGGGATAAAGGCCATCAACGAGAGCGTGGAGGCCGCCAGGGCGCGCGAGGCGAACATCGGGATCGCCTGCCCCCAGCCCCAGGTCCGCAGGGCCCTCAAGCTGAGCGGCTTGGCGCCCAAGATACCCATCTTCTTCAGCGAGAACGACGCGATCGCACATCTCGGCCTGGTGGACTACCAGACCACCGCCGCGCAGGAGTCGACCGATCGCCTGCTGATCTGCCAGAAATCCCTGCCGCTGGCCGGCGCCCTCAGGCAGGCTCTGAAGGAGCATCCTCTCAAGCCCCATTTCAGGATGATTCCCTGTCGCGACATGGACCGGGCCATGAAGACGCTCCTGGAGGAGAGGGTGGACTGCATAGTCATCGAAAGTACTTTCCCCATGTACCAGGTGACGAGTTTCATAGAGAAAGCGGAGACGGACAAGCGACTGCCCGCGATCCCCATACTCGTTGTCGCCACCGACGGCACCCTTGCGGAAGCCGAGCTGATGATACGAAGCGGGGCGCACGAGATTCTGAGGTATCCTTTCCGACCGGTCGAGGTGGTCGTCCGCCTCCAGACGCTGATCAGCCACCTCAAGGACCATCGGCCCTATCATCCGCCGGAGAAGGTCGTTCAGCCGAGAGGCTGGAAAGCGTGAACTTGCAGGCGTGACCGACAGGATGTGATATACTTTACAGTTGACGCCAGGGGTATCATATCGTTTTGTCATTCCCCCTGGAAGCGGAACCCGAAATGCAAGAGCTAATCAACCTGTTCAGCCGCATGGTGCGGATCGGCGCAAGCGATCTTCATCTGCAGGAGGGGACCAAGCCGTACTTCCGGGTGCATGGCCTTCTCAGCGTCTACGAGGAGGGTCCCATTGTCGATCATGCGTTCATGCAGAGGGCGCAGGAATACCTGTTTGGCGACTACGAGAGGAAACAGTTCGCAGCCAGGATGTGTTCGGACTTCGCGCACGTTATCCCGAACGTCGGCCGCCTCCGCGTGAGCTTCTTTACCCAGAGCGGCAGGTGGGGAGGCGTGTTTAGGTTGATCCCGGAGGTCCTGCCGAGCTTCGAGGAATTGGGGCTTCCCGAGATCGTGCGCACGATCTCCAAGTTCCCGCGCGGGCTCGTTCTCGTCGTCGGGCCCACCGGTTCGGGCAAGACCACTACTCTCGCCACGATGCTCGACTGGATCAACCATAATCGAAACCTGCACATCCTCACCCTGGAAGACCCGATCGAGTACAAGCACCACAACATTCACTGCCTGGTCAACCAGCGCGAGGTGGGGCGCGACGTAGTGACGTTCCTCGACGGCATCCGGGAGGGCCTCAGGATGGACCCCGACGTGGTCCTGGTCGGCGAGATGCGCGACCTCGAGACCACCGCCATGGCCCTCATGGCCGCCGAAACCGGTCACCTCGTCTTCGCAACCCTCCATACCTCCGGCGCCGCCGACACCATCGACCGTATCATCGACATCTTCCCCGCCAATCAGCAGGCCCAGATCCGCACCCAGCTCGCCCTGTCCCTGAGGGCGGTCGTCTCCCAGGTCCTCGTCAGGCGGGTCGACAGGCCGGGCCGGGTGGCCATCTTCGAGGTCATGCTGATGACCAACTCGATCCGCAACCTGATACGAGAGCAGAAGGTCCACCAGATCGACCATGTCATTCAGTCCGGCCGCAAGATGGGGATGATCACGCTCGAGCACAATATCTCCCAGATGATCGACCAGGGCATAATCGATTCGACCATGGGAATCGAGCTCGCCAATGACCCCGACGACCTTCTCGAGTTTCTGCTGGCCGACTCGGCAAGAGAGGCGCGGAGGCGCGAAAAGGAAAAGGAATCCGAGGTCGCCTTCCGTCGCCAGGATTTCTCGACGGTCGGGTACGATACCGGCGGCGCCGCTCGTCGCGAGAAAGAGCGCAAGCCTGAGGCCGAGCAGGATAAGACGAAGAACCGTCAGTAGCCTGATGCCGACGGGACGATTCGCGATAGTGGGCGCCGCTGTATTCGGCGCCTTTCTGTTTTGTGTGCATTCGCCGGCGATGGACACCGAGAACCGAAGCCCGGTAATCGCCTTTGTGATCGAGTCTCTCGAGCGCTACCCACGATCGGAGGCGAGGGACGTCTACAAGCTTCTGTACCAGGCCTTCCTTGGCGCGGAGCACGCGTCGACCGATCGCGATTCGGCATGGGAAAGGCTTATTCTGGAATGGGAGGAGATCGGTCAGACGTCCGGGGGCGGTCCGTCTCCGATGGTGGAGCCCATTTTCATCGAGGGCGTGACGCCCCCGCTGTACCGCCTGAATCTCGCGTGCGCGAAGGCGGGTGATGTCGGTCCTGAGACCGTTCTCGAGGAGTTCCTGAGGACCGCGGATGAATTCCCGGGCTTCTATCCTGACGAGACGACCGATCTGCACGCCGCTTTCCTCGCGGCGTGGACGGAGGTGGGCGAAGCCGTGCGGCGCGGCGAGCTGCCCATTATGCTTGAGGACTATGCTGCGTTCTCTTCGGAGGTCGAGATGGCCGGATGGCCGCCGGTCCATCATTCGGAGACCTATCGACAGGCATACGACCCGCACTACCGCCTCGTGATGGATCCGTCGATCTTTGGGTGGAGCGAGTAGCCGATTCCAATCAACGCTTCAGGCCCTTCACAGACTCCGGTCCACAAGCAGATGGGTGAGAATCTGTCCCCGGCTGATTGTACCGACGAGGCTGTTGCCGTCGAGCACCGGGATGCGCCTCAGGCGGTGCTGGAACATGAGAGCCAGGGCCTTGAGTACCGGCTCCGTCTGGTCGATTGTGACGACCTTCTCCGCGCTCTGCATCGCGTGCTCCACCTTCATCGTTCTCAGGTTCCTGACGTAGACATTCGGCAGCTCGAGCTTCTCGATGATCTCATCGTAGATGGCCAGGTCGGTCTCGGACGGCATGCACGAGCGGACAAGGTCGCCGTCCGTGATGAATCCGACTATCCTTCCGTCTTCGGTGATCACAACCGCGCCGGTCACTCTGGCCTCCCTCATGGACAGCCATGCGTGGCTCAGCGTGTCGGTGGGCAGCACTGTCACATAGTCGGGCTCAAGCAGATCCTTGACGAGCATCGGAGACCTCCGGTCTGTTCTTCCATCGTATCCCTATTGCCGCCTGGAAAGGCGGCGCACCCGGGACGGGCTTCAATATCTTATTCTAGCGATATGCGACCCTGTCCGGCCGGGCGGCGTCGAGGCATCTGTCGATAAGGCGCTCGGGGACCCCTTCGACAACGACGACGAGGCGATCCTCCCGCTCGACCGCCGCGGCGAGAGCCATGCCGGTGTACAGGGCGTAGTCGGACTCTCTGGCCCGCCACGATCCCTGGGGGAATATGATGTCCAGGTAGTCAAGGTACGCATCAAAGAATTCGCCCGCGTCCGCTTCGCTGTCCCAGACCGTCACCCAGGCCAGCGCCAGATCCCCGTTCGGCGCACGCCACGTGGTGACCGCATCGTAGTCCCACCCGTCCGCCACCCTTGCCGCGAGCTCCTTGTCGGCGGTCTTCATCTCGAACATGAGACCGATTATCAGCTCCCCGAGAGTATCCGTGGCCTCCAGACGCCAGTCGGGCAGAGCTCCGGAAAGGTCCGGCTTCGTGGCCGACGACGGAACATCGCGGCTCGGGGAATATCGCTCCGGATGCAGAATCTGCTCCATGCTCACCGGCGGATCGACAAAGACGCGGTCCAGGGCGTTCTGTCCGCCGGTGTCGAGGATATAGTTGACGAACGCTTCCCCCTGGAAGTAGGGGACGATCATGATCCGCTCCAGGAACGGGCTGTATTCGAGCATTCCTTCGGCGAGGGAGACGCTGAGCTCCGAATAGGTGTCGATCATGGTCTCGTCCATGCCGAGCCTGCTGTACGCGTACTCGTTCATTATCCGCGTCGCGTTGCCCTCGAGGAGGCTCTGGTATGCGAGCTGGGAATCATCGGAATCGCTCTCCAGCAGCTCGTCCATTTTCCCCTGGATGTCGAAATGCTGGTCGTCGAGCGCGTGAATGAGCTCGTGCACGATGATCGTGTCGGTCATGTCGAAATCAAACGCGCCCAGGAAGCCCTCCATGAAGCTCCCAAGCGCGCCGAGACCGCCGAACATGGCCGCAAGCACCGAGCCGAGATCGATGTCGACGACATAGAAACGCTTGGCCTCAGGATCGTAAAGCCCCGCGACCTGCTCCTCCGCCATCGTACGGTAATCGCCAAGCATGCTGGAACCCTGCTGTATCAGCCCCAGCATCGTGTACATCGCGGAGAACGCCAGGTCATCTTCCTCGCTGATCTGCCTTTGGAGCTCCCTGGCGATGATCCGGCTCATCTCCTCCTGCGTCACCAGCTCCACCGGCAGATCGGTTATGAAAGAAAGGCCGCGAAGGTCTTCCGCGACCGGCATCATCTCGCGGGCCCTCTCCGCGATGTTGGGACTTCCGGACTGTTGCGCCTTCTGGTTTGCCCATACGGCGCCTGACACGAGAATCTGTGCTGAAAGGAGAAGAACGATCGCAGGAAGATAGCTGCGGGAGAGGTTGAGTCTTTTCATCGATCGCTCCGGGAGGCCCCGCTCGGGAGGCGCTCCGTTATTCAGAAGCGCGCAAGCGCGCGGGTCAACTCGTCCTGATCTTCCAGATTCCACAGAAGCCAGAGGTGATCGCGGTCGGGCCAGAACGCCGCGCACGTCTCGCTCACGAAAGCCCTGGGATGCGCTCCGTTCCGCAGCGGCTCCACTATGACGGTCTCCCAGCCGGCGTCCGTGAACCAGTCCTTCAGCCGATCCGCCGCTTGCTCGCACGTGTCCTCGTCCTCGTACTCGGCGATCGCGAGGAGGTAGTACGACCCGCCGCCGAGCCGGTACTCGCCCGCGGCCGCCCTCCACGTGTACTCATCGAACCCGAAAATGTCGTCCCCGTCTGTCGCGGCAATCCTGGAAAGCCCCACAGGTCCCCTGATGTACCTCTGGGTTCCCCATACCAGATCCCCGGCAGGCAGAATCGATATCATGTCCGCCTCGATGGACGCCCCCGGGAGGTTGGCCAGGAGATACAGTCCCGCGCGGATTCCGCTGTCGTTCAGCTCCTCTTCGGCGATGAGAATCCGGAAATAAAAGCGGTCCTTGTAGCCCTCGAGCCATTCCTTCTCGTTGTTGCCGGCTCTGCGGACGATGCCGAACTCGACCGGCGGCGCCGGATCGTATTCCGTCGACCTCACCTCGGCGTCCGGGGGAATCGATGGATCGATGTGCGATATGCTGTAGAACCCATAGGCGTCGGACCCGCTGGGAAACTCGAAGATCTCGACGGACATCTCGTCCTGTCCGCGCGCGTATGTCTCGGTGGCGAACCAGACGAGATCGTATTCCTGAGCCACGGGGACGAGATCCCCGATCAGGAACCCGCTCCGATCGGCGCTCCCCACGAACTCGTTGCCGGTGGCCTCCCATCCCGAGACGAACTGGCCGGGCGGGATGTAGTCGAGAGCGTTCCGCTCCGTCTCCGCCGGCGCCTCAGTGACCATCAACGCGAGCGCTGCCGCTGTCAGTAGGATCGTGTTTCTAATCATGGCTCCAATTGCATAGGGACACAGGAATCAGGATTCCTGCTGATCCGCTATTCTATCAGAACCCTCGGACGCCATAAAGTTCAATGAGGCAGACGACGCTGTCAAGGCATCGTGTTGAGAGAGAGTCCGGGTGTTTCCCGGAGTGGTGAGTGAGCCGTTTCGGCGCCGACGAGGTAGAGGGCGACGATTCATACTGCGTGAGCGAGATCGACCACGCCGGGGAAGCGTGAGAGGAAGCGCCGAGAGTTGCAGAGGAATCCGTCCGCGAGGCGGGTGGCGTCCACATGCGAGTCTTCGAGCATGTGGACGTTCTGCAAGAGGCATCATAGATGCGCAAGTCACAAGATACGGGGCACGTTCGTTGCTTGGCTTTCACACGCTGCAAGTCCAGTAAGCCCCTCTCATTCGAGCGTTCCTGGGAAACGTCCACATGCTCGAAGACTCGCATGTGGACGCCACCAGCCTTGTTCCTCCCTTATTGATTTTGACCCACGAACCTAGGATTTATCGATAACGACCTCGAAGAGGTCGACAGCGATGTAAGGTAATGGATAAGGACCCCAGGTGTAAAAAAGAAACGCAACAAACTGGTAGTGCCCGTCAAGCTCGAAGACATATTCATAGGGAATCATGCAACGCCAGTTAGGCGGTCCATCGCATTCCAAGGTGGCGCAGCCTGGTGCGCAGGTCTCGAACTCCGGGCACCATGCTCCGACCCAGAAGTACCCGGAGAAGTCAGGCATCAGGTACCAGAAGTCCATCTCGGCGCGAGCTTTGTGGACCGACTCGGGTTCCCAGCAGCAAGGCTTATCCAGCGTGATCGGCTCCCCGTCGTTGATGACACAATGGAAGTGGTAAGCCTCCGGCTGGTTCGCCGATATCGGGAAATCTTCGGCCGGGTTCGTCACCGGGGTCTTGATCGGTGGCTCCCAGCAGGCCTCGACCGCGTAGCCTGCGACGATCGGGCCCGGCGGGAGCCAGATGTGATAGGTGCGGCTTACAGACGCGTCGCTCTCGAACATGTGCCGCTCTTCGTTCGAGTAGAAGTTGAGGTGGCCGTTGATGTTGGCCGTCGGTGTGCCCTTGGAATACTTCCCGGGCCAGTAGTTGAATATGGGCTGCGGAAGCCCAGAGTCGTACCAGGGGCTCCATCGGAACGAGTACCCGTCCGCGTTCAAAAGCTCCGGGTCCCCGAGAAGCCGCCAGGAGGCCCGATACTCTTGCGGTATGAGCGGGTACTTGTAGGGGGAAATGTCCGGGCGATAGAACACGTGCGATCCCTGGAACATGATGATCCCCTTAACATCGAAGCCCGTATACTGAGGTAGCCCGGGGAACGGGTGAGTGATTCTGACGGTAAGGTCAATCGTCCCGTCCCCATTGTTCAGGATGCTCGTGATCTGCAAGCAGTTCTTGCAGTAGTCCTCGAGGAACTTAAGTGCGTTGAGGTGCAGGTGCATGTCGCGTCGCGGGACGATATCGACCCGATCCCGCTCGGCACTTATGAAGAAGGTATATTCGCCGAGGAGCCGATAAGGCGCATCTGGCCTGACCGCAAGGCCGGTCAGATGCGGGCTGGGGAGCCCGCGCTCCTCCTCACCTCCAGGAGCAACCGGCACCAAAGGATTCTGACCCGCGTGCGCGCAGCCGACAACCGTCGCCGCAAGAATCACGACCAGAAGCAAGTCTCGCATATCTCCCTCCTTGTCAGGTTGTGATCGAATTCCGCGGTCCCTTCCAGCACTGAAGGGGACTAATCATATCTACCACGTCGCCGTATCCGCGTCAAGTCATATTTCAAAAAAGAAGAGCGATATGCTTCCGCCGGGGGCGAGTGAGGCGGTTTCGGACGATGGGATGCGTGAACTGCCGCGCGGAATCCTATACAATGGCGCCATGCGGATTCGCGTCGCAGGGGCACTGTCTCTCCTCGTTTTGGCCGGTATGTCGCAGGCGGGCTGCGCGCGCCGTGTCAGCGAGCATACGCTGCCCGAGCTGAACACGGGACTGGAGCTTGAAGCCAGGCTCCAGGCGGTCAACTTCTCGATTGTCGAGTCGGACCTGGACGCTGTCGCGGTGAGCTGGAGCGCGCTCGAGCATGGTGAGGACCTTCCGAGAAGTTGGCCGGTCGAGTTCGCCGGGACGACGGTCGAGCTGCCGCCGATCGGGCCGGGCGACGGAGTGGGGATTGCGCACACGGACGGGCGGGTGACGGCGGTGTACCCTTTGCCCGACCCGAGGCTGCCCGCGTACGGGGAGGTTCTGCCCCTGGCTGTGGCGCATTATCATATTCCGGACCGAGCGCAGGATGCGCACGGCACGAGCCTGGATGTTGTTCTGCTGATGGTGTGCTTCCAGGCCGATCCAAGCGGGTCACTTGCGGGCATAGGCGTGAGATCGGTCGGAGTGGACGGTGTCGAGATCAGCGCTCCGTTTGCCGTGGCGCTCAGGCCGGAGCAGCTCAGGGGGAAGTTCTTTTATGACGAATTCATCGCGGGAGGGGAGAAAAACCGAGTGGCCGCGCGCGCGAGCTGGGACAGGGGATTCCTGCTGCTGACGCGTCCGGCTGAGGATGTCGTGCTGTCGACCTACCTTCCATGGAACTGAGATCATGCGCAGGATGCGCATGCCACGATGAGATGAAGTCGATCAACAGGCAGACAGTCCGGTTCCTGGGCGGCGCGGCGATCATCGTCGCGGTCCTGTTCGTGCTCAACCTGATAGTGGCGGTTCCCGGAACGTCTCGACGGCAGGTGAGCTACCCCACGGGGACGACGTATTCCGACGCCTGGGACGGTGCGGAGCTTGTGTACAGGCTCTTCGAGGAGCTCGGCTTCAGCGTCAGTCGTCACAGGTATCCCCTCATGGAGGATCGTGTGCCGACGAGGACTGACATCATCTGGCACGCCTGGGCCGCATCGGCGGTCGGCAAGGACGAGATCGAGTGGATCGATGACTGGGTCCGGCGCGGCGGAACCCTGGTCCTCATCGACAATCCGCTCCTGCGAAGCCTGGGATCGTCGCAGACGGTCGCCGGCGCAGGCGGCGACATTCTCATGGACCACTGGCTGGACAGGCTCAGCCTGAGGCCTGTAATCAAGGATGCCGGGCGGATCGGGGAGTCGGACGAGGAGTCCCCGCACCGGCAACTGCTGGTCGATCCCGGCACCTGGGGTCTGGGTGAGGTGCACCGAGTTCACTCGTACAAACGGAGCGGCCTGATAGCCCCTCTGGTATACAGGTTGGAGATCGTCCGCGCCGATGTGAAGAATCCCACACCGGTGATACGAGACAGCTTCGGAACCCTCGTCGCGTGGAGTACGCACGGCAATGGCCGGGTGTGGGTCGTCGCCGATCCGTACCTCTTCAGCAACCTCCTCATGCAGGAAGCGGACAACGCGCTCCTCGCGGTGACCATGATATCCCGGTCCAGCGGCGGGGAGTTCCCTTCGGTGCTTTTCGATGAGTACCACCTCGGCTACGTGCGCACCCGCACGCTGGCCGATGCCGCCCGCACTCCGCTCGGAAAAAGCATTTTCTATATCGGGATGGTTGCCGCTCTGGCGCTGGGATCGGCAGGAGCCAGGTTCGGTCCGATCAGAAGGGCCCCCGGCGCCGTCGGCGTGAGCCAGAGAGCGTTCGTGCGGGCCCTCGCCACTCTCTGGCAGGGGGCCGGAGCCACGACAGCGGTGGGGGACGCCCTCTGGCGACGGTACGCCTCAAGGCAGGGGGTGAGGCGTCGGCATCTCGACGCCGAGCTCGACCGCATGCGGAAGACCAAGCCCCGGCTGGATGAGCTCATCGAGATCGCGGGAGAGCTGGACAAGTGATCCGACGATAGACCAGAATTCGGTTGTGCGATTGGCGGTAAACGGTTAGAATAGGTACTGGAGGGTGGATGGCGGCGATGTTGCCGCTTGCTTCATGTTGTGGTGGAATATGCTCTGTTCTTTGGATGTGCGTCACGAAGACCTGTTTCCGCCCATGACACGTCCCGTGGCAGGGAAGCGGCCGTTGGGCGGCTAATATCGAGGTTGACGCCCGAGAGGGCGCGAAGGGAGTTACCGGAATGGCATTCGATATCCCCGCTGCTGAGCCGTCACCGGAGGAGCTTGCGCGCGAGTGCGGCGAGGCCGCCGACAATGCGGTTGAATGGGTCAGGAGCATGTCCGGCATCGAGCTGGATTTCTCCCCCCCGTCCCTGATGGCGCTGGATCGCGTGCTCTACCAGCTTGTGTCTACGCTGGGTGTGGATGACCGGGAGCCGACGGTCGTTCTCCTCGGAAGCTACCTTGGAGAGGTAGTACTCAGGGCGTGCGGAGGACGTTGGGAGACGGGGGATGTGTTCGCGGGTCCGGGATTGAGGGGGATAGGGGGCAAGGAGATCACGATCAGCCCGTTCTCCCGAATCCGGCAGGCGTTCGCGCAGCTCGACCAGCATCATCTCGCCGCCTACTGGAACAACGTGGTGAAACGAATGAAGGAAGCCGGTCCGTTGGAGGACCCGGCAGGTTTCCGCCGTCCACCCGCGGAGCCCGTCCGCATGCTCCCTGTCGCCGCCGGTCAGGAGCGCAAGGGCGGAGACGGTCCTTCCGACGAGGAACTGGCCAAGATCATACCGGAGGAGACCAAGAAATTCATCGAGATCCTCAAGACCGACCTCGGCGTCGAGCTTGACTACTCACTCGACAGCCTCAGGTTCCTCGACCATTATCTCCGATCCATCAATGACAAGATGAAAAAGGAAGGGGAGATGGGGGAGCGAAGGGTGTTCGTGTACCTGGCCGGGAATTATCTCGGAGAAGTCCTCAGGCGGATGTACGGCGGCAAGTGGGTGTACATTCCCGAGCAGCAGACGACCGGCCTGGTTCTGATCGAGCACGATTCGAGCAGCACCATCTACCCGCACAAGGCCGCGGCCAAGCTGGCGATTGAATACCAGACCGGTGGCGTCATGGCGTACGCCGAGAAAGTACGCGCCAGAATGCACAGACGCTGATACCTGACGACCTCGCCGGCACGCGATCGGCACCCACGGCGTCCTCGCCGTACCCCGAGTCGTGACACACCATGCGCAACGCCCGCCTCAGAGCCATCTGCTTTGACATGGATGGAACTCTCTTCAACTCCTTCTCGGTTTCGTATGATGCCATACGGGAGGGATTCGAGGCGTTCTGGAGAGAGATCGGAGAAAACGGGCCGGTGCCGCAGTGGTCGAGCGTAAGGCGCCTCATAGGGCTGCCGTCGCACGAGTTCTATCCGGCGGTCCTGCCCGACTCCCATCACTCTCACTGGAAGCGGCTTCACAGGCTCGTCGGAAGTGCCGAGCGCCGACGTCTAGGGGCGGGCAGGGGACGAACCTTCGACGGCGTCCACGACACGCTGGGCGAGCTGAAGGAGCGCGGTTACACGCTCGGGTGTCTCTCCAATGCGTCGAAGAGATATTTCGACGCGGTTCTTGACAGTTGCGACCTGAGGAAATACTTCAGCCTGTTCAGGCACATCGGCGAGGACCCGACTGCGACCAAGAGTCAGGTGCTTCGGGAATGGTCGGACGAATTCGGCGGGAAGGAGGGGATCATCTACGTCGGCGACCGGGGGGGGGATGTCGAGGCGGCCCGCGAGGCCGGCGTCAGGGTAGTCGCCGTGACATGGGGCTATGGATCTCCGGAGGAGCTGGCCAGGGCCGACGCCGTCATCAACAGGATGGCCGATCTGATCGGGATCGTAGAGTCGATGGACCGCGCCGTCTGACGGACGTCCGGCTACGTGAGAAAATCCAGCAGGCTGGGTGTGAGGACCTTCGCCCCGACCGCGAGCGAGCTCTGGAGCACAAGTTCCTGCTGGCTCAGGAGTGTCAGGACCTCGGCGTAGTTGGCGGCCTCGATCGTGTTCTTGAGCTCATCGATGTTCAGCTTCTCGGCGGTAAACAGGTTAGTCACGGTGCTGAGACGATTGCCGCGGGCGCCCACGATCGCTTCGTGCCTCAGCAGAGTCTCGAGATCGTTGTCGATCAGCAACAGGTCCTCATCGCCGAGGCGCAGGTACCTCCTCGGATCGTACATTTGCTCGGTCGTTGCCGTTGACAGGCCCGGGATGCTGTCCTGAATGCGCTCCATCACCTGGTTGAACAGGTCGCGCGACTGCCCGGTCGCGCTCGCAGCCGAGATGCTGAGGCTGTGTATCTGGAACGTCTCCTCGTTGTCGATCCGGATACGGCCATCGGTCGTGACCGACACGGTCGCCCTCGTGCCGAAAATCTCCTGAAGGCTCTCGG
>Ga0315296_10003056_pt1 | contig 14132 bp, 7 predicted proteins | sample YL17G14_18_MG_FD_203921 | JGI IMG/M metagenome (GOLD analysis project Ga0315296, IMG submission 203921) | Sediment microbial communities from Yellowstone Lake, YNP, Wyoming, USA - YL17G14_18 | ecosystem: Environmental > Aquatic > Freshwater > Lake > Sediment | place: USA: Wyoming | collected... | reverse complement strand
GCACCGAACCGATGGCGATGGACGTCCAGACGGGACTGTTCGAGGGATTGTACCCTGCGGCGGACATGGTGAGGGCAGCGCATGTCCAGATGGCCAAGTACTACAAGATCCCGATATTCGTGGGCGGCTGGGGCACCTGCTCCAAGGTGCCCGATGTGCAGGCCGGATACGAGAAAGCGTTCTCGGCATTCCTCTGCTACCTGTCGGGTGCTGACATGACTTCCGGTCCCGGTCTGCTCGAGAATTGGACGGTGCTATCGTTCGAGCAGCTGATCATCGATCACGAGATGTTCACGATGATGGCGGACATGCTGAAGGGCTTCCCGGTGGACGACGACTCGATGCCTCTCGACGTGATAATGGAGGTCGGGCACGAAGGCCACTTCATGGGCAAGAAGCACACGCTCGACCACTTCAGGCAGATGTGGCAACCGATGGTCACCGACGGGCAGCCATACAAGACTTGGAAGGCAGCGGGTTCGAAGAACGCGGTGGATCACGCACGTGAGAAAGCGAAGGAGATACTGAAGACGCACAAGCCCGAGCCGCTCGCGGCGGACTTGCAGAAACAGCTTGCGGGACTAGTCTCAGAGGCAGAGAGGATCATACCGCACTGATGGGTCCTCGTCCGGCTCAGAAGAAAACCCCTTGCGCCTTTTCAACTGTGGTCAAGAACCATTCTCATCTCGAGGTCCTAGAGCGTTATCAATAAATCATAGCAATCCAATGTAATGATGCGGACGTTCCGAGTATCTCGGAGAGCGTCCTGCCTAAGCTCCAGGTGGTTCAACGGACGCACGTATCCTCTGCGTAGACGACGACCCCTCGCTCCTGGGGGTCATTTCCCATTTCCTCCAGAAGACTCCAGGCTTCCGAGTGGACACCGCTACATCGGCCCAAGAGGCCCTCAAGATGATGGAGAGCCGGGAGTACGACGCCATTGTCGTCGATTACCTGATGCCGGAGATGAACGGGATTGAACTCCTGAAGAACATCAGAGGGAGGAAGCTGGACATCCCTTTCGTCATCCTGACGGGCAAGGGCAACGAGGACATCGCCGTGGATGCGCTCAACATCGGCGCTGATTTCTACATTCAGAAGGGAGGGGACCCGAGGCAACAGTTCACCGAGCTGGCGAACATGATCAAGCAGTCGGTGATGCAGCGGAGGTCCGCTGAGTCGCTTCTGAAGACGACTCAGACTCTGCAAGCGGTCATCAAGAGCTCCCCCGTACCCATATACGCCCTGGACCCGAACGGGATCGTTCTCACGTGGAACCACGCTGCCGAGAGGGTGTTCGGGTGGAAGGCGAAGGAGATCATGGGAAAACCTCTCCCGATAATCCCTCAAGATGCTGTCGACGAGTTCAAAACCCTCAAAGGACGCGTTCTCGAGGGAGAGTCGTTCGCCGGCCTAGAGGTGAGGCGCCTCAGGAAGGACGGGCGCATGATCGACATCCTCCTGTGGGCGGGCCCGCTCAGGGATGAGAGAGGCCGCATATCCGGAATCATGGCCTCGGCCCAGGAGATAACGGAGCATAAGGCCATGGAGACCAAGCTGGTGACGCTGAACCGACTCTATGCCTTCCTGAGCCATGCGAATGCGGCAATCGTGAGGCTGAAGACGCGCCAGGCGCTCTTCGACGAGATATGCCGCGTAGCCGTGGAGAAGGGAGAGTTCAGAGCCGCCTGGATAGGCATCCTTGACGAGGAGACCAAAGCTGTCGTGCCAGTCGCTTCCTATGGTCCCATTGAATGGACCAGTACGCCTTTCGCGGTGTCGGCCGACGATGTTCCGGAGGGGCGGGGGCCCACGGGCAAGGCGATCCGGGAGGGCAGGCTGTTCATGAGCATGGACATCGCGAAGGACCCGGACATGGCACCATGGAGGGAGCACGCAGCACGGTCTGGAGTGAGGTCGGCGGCAGCCATCCCAATAAGGCTCAAGGGGAAAGTGATAGGCGCGCTCACCATCCACACGAGCGAGACAGATTTCTTCAAGGAGGACGAGAGAGCGCTCCTCGAGGAAATCGCGTCGGACCTATCGTTCGCAATAGACTCAATCGCCAGGGAAGAAGGTAGGAAGCGCGTCCAGTCTGCGCTGAGGAAGGAGGCCGCCTTCACCGCGACCACGCTCGATACAGCAGGTGCCATCATAGCGGTCCTTGACCGTGAGGGGCGCGTAGTCAGGTTCAACAAGGAGGGGGAGATGGTCACGAAGTTCATGGCGGACGAAGTCGTGGGCAAGCTCCTCTGGGATGTGCTCATACCGAAGGAGGACGTCGAGAAGGCCAAAGGGGTCCTCTCGGAGATTGTCGGTGGCAAGTTTCCTTTCGAATACGAGTGCGATTGGCTTATGCGGGACGGCACGAGGCGCAAGATCGACTGGACCAACACGGCCCTCCCCGAGCGAGATGGCTCCGTCAAGTTCGTGATAGCTACCGGGATCGATGTGACCGATAAGCGCCGAGCTGAGGAATCGCTCAGGGCGAGCGAGGAGCAACTGAGGCTCGTCACAGACAACATGATAGACATGCTCACGCGGATCGACGCTGAGGGACTCTATGTCTACGTCAGTCCCTCCCACAAGACCCAGAGTGGGTGGGAGCCTTGTGATCTACTCGGAAAGAACTTCATCGAGTTCGTCCACCCCGACGATGCTGAGAACGTGCTCGAGACCATCAGCAAACACCTTGAGAAGAATGAACTCATTGATTCAATGCAGTTCAGGTTCAAACGCGCGGACGGGGAGTACATGTGGGTCGAATCAGCTGGGGCCGCGCTGATGGACAAGGACGGCAAGGTTATCGGAGGGGTTTTCGGCACAAGGGACATCTCCAAGAGGATGGAGGCCTTGGAAAGACTCTGGAAGAGGACGCAAGAGGCAGAGGGGGCCAAGACGAAGGCCCAGATGTATCTGGACTTCATGAGCCACGACATATCCAACATCGTGACTCCGATGCTTGCCTACGCCGACCTCATCGGCCATAGTGAGAATGTCCCACCCGAAGTCAAGAAGTACTCGTCGAAGATAGCGGAGCAGGTGAGGCAGGTCGGGGACTTCACTACGAACATGAGAAGGCTGTCTCACGCCGAGATGGAGGCCCACTCCGGCTTTCAGCCCGTTGAACTCAAATCGGTGTTCGCGGATGCCGAGCACTCGGTGGCCGTGAGACATCCCAGTAGAATGCTGGATGTAGAATATTCGCTCCCCGACGGGCCTGTGAACGTTCCGGGCAAGGGCCATATCGAGGACGTGGTCGAGCACCTGTTGGAGAACGCCGTGAAGTACAACGAGGATGAGCATGCGAGGATTGAGATCTCCGCAAAGAAGATCGACGGAACGTGGAGGGTCGACATCTGCGACCACGGCCCCGGAATCTCGGACAGCCGGAAGAAGCTGCTGCTCACGGATGCACTCGACACCCAGACGAGGTTCGAGAGAGGGATTGCGTCCGGGCTCTCGTTCTCTGGGCTCATCATAAGACAGTTGGGCGGGGAGCTGCTGATCGAGGACCGGGTTCCTGGAGATTGGGAGAAGGGGACTCGCATCGTTCTCAAGCTGCCAATAGCGGACGAGATCATGCCGACAGCATAGACTCACACGGTGTTTGCTGAAAAGGAGCAATCGGGAAATGGTTTCCGGAAATGCGTGCGAGTGAAGGCTCAGAACTTCTTGAACGTGCTCTTCTTCGCGTTGCAGATCGGGCACAGGTCCGGTGCGCCTCCTTCCATCGTGTACCCGCAGACGGGGCAAATGTAGATGTCTCCGGCCTCGGCGTCCTTTCCTGATTCGACCGCCGCCTTCGCCTTCTCGTACATCTTCTCATGTATCTTCTCCGTCTCGAGCGCCCAGAATGTGCTCCTCACGGCGCCCTTCTCTTCCTGGAGCTCGGCGACTCCCTTGAACGCGGGGTACATCTCGGTTATCTCGTAGTGCTCACCGTCGATAGCGGATTGGAGATTCTCCTTGACCGTCTTGATCAGGCCGAGCGTCCTCAGATGGTTGGTCGCGTGGACCTTCTCCGCTGCCGCGATGGCCTTGAACATCCTGGCGACCTGGGGCTTTCCCTCGGTCTCGGCCTTCTCAGCGAAGATCGTGTACTTCATGTATGCTTGGCTCTCTCCGGCAAAAGCTTCGTGCAGATTCCTGTCTGTCATCGCGTGCATTCAATATCCCCTGTTGGAAAACTTCGGAGTTTGCAGAGTGATGGACTGATAAAGAGTTTTTGCCGATGTGATGATGTGTGAGAAAAAGTGTGAAACCAAGGGACCGGCCTCGGAGCCCTTCACAGAGGGGTCATTGCCCGATCCGCCGTTCCACGGTTCACAAATAACGCTGACAGGCTATGAACTTTGCTGATACTCGGATGCTCTCCTGAGCGAGGTCCAGGAGAGTGCATTCTTAGATAAACACCGAAGCACCTTTGCCCCTCTACCATGGACCCGCTGATGCACATCTTGCTCCCGGTTCTGTTCCTCCTTGCTTTGAGGCTCGACACGAAGAAAGTCCTCCTGTTCGCTCCGTTGGCGGTCTTGCCCGATTTCGATGCGGCCTTCAACCTCCACAGGGCGGTGTTCCACAGCTTCATCCCAGTAGTCATACTGCCGGTCGGTCTCATACTGTACTCGAAGACCAAGAGACCTGAATGGTTGCTTGCCTCGCTACTGGTGTTGTTCTATCTCGCTTCGCATGTCGTCCTGGACCTGGGAGGAGTGGCGTTCGCGTGGCCCTTCACGACGGACATGCTCTATTTCGACCCCGAGGTGACCTTCAACATGCAGGGCGGGATCAACTTCGGGTTCCACCTTCAGTACGGCGTCAAGCCCTATGTCGAGATGACCAATACGGATTTCCTGTCCGAGACGGGGTTCGCGATGATATTCTTGGCCGTGCTCGTCGCTGCCGTTTTCCGGAAGGAGGCCAAGAACGCTTTCGTCCGCATTCTTGAGATCATAAAGGGTTTCCTGCACTGGTGAGAGCCTCGAGTCAGTGCGCGTTTTGTGCTACAGTTCGGGGTACGTGCGGGGAAAGGCTTTAAGGCTGAAGGCCAAGTGTGCTTCAGAGAACAAAGGGGAGGCAAACAAAATGCTAGCAATCGCAAAAGTGTTGATCCTCGCATTCGCCGTGACCGGTGTAGCGGGCACGGGAGTTGCGACCGGCGTTGTGCACATGCCCCTGCAGAACGCGATAGACATACACAAGAACCACCTGGGCGAGAACTCCACCATGCCCGAGCAGAGCACGCATGGGCAGCAGAACGCCCTCGACCACCTGATGGAGAACCAGCAGAGATGGTTGTCGAAGCCGCACAACGAGACGGCCGATGTCAACGACACGGACGTCGAGCTGCCGGATGTCGACTAAGGCCTTCGACCAGGTAATTGGTTCAAACACCCTTTCTCAGTTCTATTTATACATTGCCTTGCTTTTCTGGATTCGCGTTTTCTCAAGAATGCTGGATAGACCCCATTCTCTCGTGCCAGCAGCATTCTCAAAATCGAGAACGAGGTCTTGCTGATATAAATACTCAGGTCGGCCGTAGTTTCCAGTTGCATATCTCAAGAGAAGGAATCCTCACTATGCCTCTCGATCATTCGCACACAAGAGATCGTCCTCCAGCCCGGGCACTAGTCCCGAAAGGGCTCTTGGCAATCTTCGTGTGCGCGTTCCTTCTGGCCGCTCCTATCCTAGCGCTCGTCCCTTCCGTTAGATCCGATCCCATCCCCGGCACGAACGCCGACATGACGCGGACGCTCACATGGGACTTCGACAATCCCGGCAACTACTCAACAACCGATGCGCTCGTCTCAGGTGGATTTGGCACGCTCGCTCCGGTGAATCAGACCATCTCGGAGAACACTCAAGCCAGCTATGCACAGGGCGTAAGACTGGATAACGTGGACATCAACACGGTACCGAACTCCATAGTCCTAGACCAGCGTGTTCAACCCGTCACGACAGTCGTGATTCAGCCTGGTCCTACGGACGGTATGGACACGAACTTGTTGGAGAATTGGCCTGACGACTTCTCAGGCGCAGACGCAAAATCCGTCGGGATGGATTCGGACGACACCAAGAACATCCGACCCCTCCTGAAGTTCAATCTCTCGAGCATACCTTCCGACGCGGTCGTCCGGAATGCCACTCTTCTCGTGGATCTCATGACGGGGAACAAGGTGAACCCAATCATCTTCAACGTCCACGCCCTGACCACGAACTGGACGGAGACCGAGGCCAGCTGGAATTCGGCCTCATCCACGCAATCATGGGCGACCCCTGGCGGCGACTACGATCCATTCATATTCTACAGAGGTACCATGACCAAGACGACAGGCTGGTACCCGATTGACGTTTCAAGACTCGTGGACTTCTGGCTCAAGGGGACATTCGCCAACCATGGAATGATAATGGTCCCCGACGGCGACACCTTGTCTTCGTGGAAGTACTTCGACTCGTCGGAAGCGAATACCGCGGCAAATCGGCCGAAGCTCATTGTGAACTACACGCTGGAAAGCCCAACGAGTGGTGTATACGAATCGAAGGCGCTTGGCCCGGGCACCAACTCGCAGTTCACGATTGCGAACTGGTCGAATGCGACCTACTTCGGCGTCACAGACGAATTCGGCGGCGCATCGCTCTCGGCCAAGTGGTCCTGGCTCAACAGACCAACGGGTTTGGGAGACTATGATGTGGGCGTGGCTCGCCCTGGTTGGTTGCACATCAGAGGGGAGGCGAACAGAGTGCTGGCGGGCAGCACAATCGGCGCGAACTACCTCTATCAGAGAATCTCGGGATCTTTCAGAATGGAGACGCATGTCAACGTCTCTTTCTCGGCGAACCCTCAGGGCGCAGGCATACTGCTTGAGAATGACCCGATGACTTGGGTCAGCTTCGCCATGACAGGGACTAGCCCCAATACTCAGCTGACTCTGCTGGTGACCGAGCAGGGGCTTGACGTTTTCACGGACCCAATCACGTGGTCTGGAAAGACCGACGCGTACCTGCGTCTCGACAGATCAGGTGGGTCGATCTCAGCCTACTACAGTTACGATGGTCTCACATGGATGCTTGTGAGGACATTCGTGCCAGCCCTTCCGTACATGGATAGTCTCAGGCTGGGTGTGTGCGTCTTCTCGGGCACGAGCTCCCTGAGACCCGAGGCATACTTCGACTTCTTCCGAGCGACTCCGATAGGCAGTCCGATCGACATGCAGGTGGAGGCCAGGCTGGGCAACTCCACGACGCTCACGGACCCGTCATGGGAGGCATGGGCGCCACTCCCGTCCGAGTCAGGGTCCGTCCTGGGCAGACTAGCCATGTACATCCAATACAGGGTCACTCTCACCACTACCCAGAGCTGTGTCTCGCCCCAGTTCTCGGGGTTCGAATGCCACTACGAGCGCTACTCACCAGATGGCGTGATCATCACGCAAGATCTGGCAATATCCCACTTCAAGAGATGGCTCACCATCACAACCACCGAGCAGCTTGTTGGCGGAACCGTCAGCTATTCCTATTCTGTCGATCACGGGACGACTTGGAATTCGCTCCAAATGGGCTCGAACAGCATAACTGACGCCGTCCCATACATCATGATCAGGGCAGCCATCCACTCGACGGACACGTTCTTGTCTCCCAGGGTGGACATGCTCGTCGCGCAGTACGCCGTGGCCGCGACCTCGTTCTACATGGTTACTCCTGCCACTGTCGTGGTTGGGGAGCCCTTCAGTTTCACGCTAGAGGCAAAGGATGAGACCAACGCGACAATTGAACACTGGACCGGGAATGTGGACCTGAGCGCGAGGGATGCAACTGGCGCCGGTCCGGCGACTTCCGAACTGGCTGTTACCTCCGCCTGGATAGGCCTGGTCGGCAGAGTCGTGGTGGCGAACGAAATCTATGCGACGAAGGAGACGATCAGGATCATGGCAAGCGCGGACGGTGTATTCGGGCTCAGCGAACCGATCATGTTTCTGTCAAGCGCGCTCGGCGCGATCAACATCACGCCCGCGACCACCTCGATCTCCGAGTTCTCCCATCAAGAGTACACAGCAATTGGCTACGACTTGTTCTGGAACCCGATAGCTGGCATGGATTTCGATTGGACGGCAGATCCCGCGATAGGCATCCTCAACACGACGACCGGATCCTCTGTCAGCCTTGCAACTGGAGCCGGCAGACAGGAAGGGTTCCTGACCGCCACCAACGGGACGATATCCGGCACTCTGCTGATAAGCGTCATCCCACCTATGTATGCGCCTGAGTTCAATGGCTCGATTCCAGATCAGGTGCGGGACGAAGACTTCGGAACTTGGGCACTCAACATCTCGGACCTCGTTTCGGACTTCGAGGACAGCTGGTCCCAAATGAGGTGGTACACCACGAACGAGGCGCTCATCAAGGTGGTTGGCGAGAACCAGACGGGCAACATGGTGATCGAGTTCACAACGAAGAAGGACCAGTGGGGGACAGACGCGCTCGGGCTTGTGATCGTCGACTCCGACGGCCAAACAGCCTCGACGATGGTGAATGTCACCATCAACCCGATCAACGACGCACCAACGATAGAGCACATCACGCCTTTGGTCGTCAAGCACGATGTGGACTACGCATACGAATTCAGATACTACATCGACGACGTGGACACGCCTATCGAGAGCCTCGTCCTGTCGGTCGATTTGGCGAGCACGAGCTACGCCACGACAAGATGGCTCACGATCACCTTCAACTATCCTCTTGCCCTGAACGGCACGACGCAGTATGTTGTCGTAACTGTGAGCGACGGCGACAAATCGGCATCGACCGTCGTGAGGATAACCGTGTCGGACGACAACGTGCCCGAGTCGCAAAGGCTTCCTGATCTCACCATGAAACAGGGTGAGACAAGTATCGGCTACTTCAATCTCGACAACTCCTTCACAGACCCGGACGCGGATGTGCTGTACTTCGCCTCGGGCTACGATCATGTCAGGGTCGTGATACAGCTCAACCACACGGTGGACTTCTACGCGCCGTCCGACTGGTGGGGACAAGAGTACATCATCTTCACCGCGACGGACCCGCACGGCGCGAGGGCAGAGCAGGCGATGAGCGTCACCGTGCTCCATGTCAACCAACCGCCAACAATAACGGGCGTGCCCGACCTGAAGGTGAGGTTCGAATCGAGGTACGACTTCGACCTCGCACCGTATATCTCGGACCCTGACAACTCCATCGACACGCTCTCGATAGGCACTGACGACACGCACATCGCAGTCATAGGAGCGACCATCTCGCTGCTTTATCCCGTGTCGATGAACGGGACTAGGGTGCAGGTCAGGATATCAGTCAGCGACGGCGAACTGGCCGACTCGATGACGATCAACGTGACAATCTCAAGCAACTCCCCACCATATGTGAGACCCGCGCCGAACAACCCGACCGACCACTCCTTCCTCGAGGACGTAGAGACCTCCTACCCGACGGTCGGATCGCTCAGCGACTTCTTTGCGGACGCAGATAGCGCAGGGGCGCTGACATTCTACGCGTTCAGTTCCTCTCCGAACGTGACCGCGACGGCCATAGAGATCGTGTCCGGCACATGGTCGATCATCTTCGAGGCAGATCCCTACTACAACGGCGTCTCGACATTCACGATAAGAGCGACTGATGCGGAGGGTTCGATCGTCGAATGCACGGTCAACCTGGAGGTCGTACCTGTTCCAAACGCCCCTGTGCTGAACATACAGCCAAAACAAATCACAGTGGTCGAGGGAACGCAGGTCGCAATCGACCTGTCAGGCAACGTGACCGACCCTGACATCGATGATACCTACTTCGAGTTCCAAGCGATCAGTGAGTACGTCCCCGATTACATCGCGATGAGGTCAGGAATCCTGGTGCTCGAATTCCATGACTTTCTAGGGTCATCCGAGGAGTCCAGGACATTCAATATCACCATCAGGGTCGCGGACTTGAGCGGACTCTCCGACAGCGACACGCTCATGATAACCGTCGTGAGGGCTCCTGTGGACGTGGCAAAGGACAATCCGTGGCTGTATATCGGCATGATAGCCATGGGTGGCGCGGCGATCGGCATGCTGTTGTTCGCCGTGAGCAGGAGGAAGAAGCCGTTCGTGGTTCAGGACATGATGCTGATACACAACGACGGCTTCCTGATCACCAGGCTCGCGCACCACGCAGTGGGAGAGATAGACCAGGACGTGATGAGCGGGATGCTAACGGCGGTCCTCAACTTCGTCGAGGACTCCATGGGCACGAGCGCTGATTCGCTCAAGACGTTCGGGTTCAAGGAGTACCAAGTGCTCGTAAGCAGAGGGCAGAAGGTGTTCGCCGCAGTCGTGTTCAAGGGCGACCTCCCAAGCGACATCGACAAGCCGATGAAGGAGTTCATCGACACGGTCGAGAGGGTCTACAAGAAGAAACTCGCCCACTGGACGGGGGACATCGAGACCGACTTCGCCGGCGTCGAGGTGCTCATCCAGGGGTTCGTCAAGGAGAACAGCAAGGGCCACAAGGCCGGGAGCGGCGAGGGCATCTGGAGGAAGATGGCCTCGAGGGGCAAAGTGAAGCCAAAGAAGGTCACGGTCAACACCGTCACGCAGGAGAAGGTCGAGAGGCGCGACACGTTGGCGGATAAGGAAAATGGCAAGTGAGACCGCACTTTCGATTCACAAGGTTGTTCGATAGCGACTACATCGACGCGAAACCTTCATGTCTGGTGCGCGCCTACTTTGGACATTAGTCGCGCCCCTCTCCCAAGCCGAGGTATGTGAATCCCAGTTTCCTGGCGCTTGATCCGTCTATCAGTCTTCTTGCGTCGACAATTATCGGGTCAACGTTCATTCGACGCTTCAATTCTGAAAGATTCAATGACTTGAACATCTCATGATCCGTCGCAGTGATCACACAATCAGAGCCGCTCACGCATTCCTTCAGATTTCTCGTCACAGTCGCCCCAAAGCTCTCGCTACAGAATGGGTCAAAGATCCGCACCTCCCGTACTCTCGGGAGAAGGCCTTTTACTATTATCCTCGAAGGGCTCTCTCTTGCGTCATCTACCCCGCCCTTGTATGCTGCGCCCAACACTGCAACTGAGCATTGCCGCACAACCTTCTTGCTCGACTTGAGGCCTCTCAGAGTCATATCGACCACGTGCTTGGGCATGTAATTGTTGATCCGCCTGCCTTCTGTTATCACGCTGGGTTTCCCAAATACCGCGTCAGAATCCAACATCAACGGATCCTTTGTAAGACATGGTCCTCCAACTCCTGGCCCAGGTCTGTGAATGCCTATCCGAGGGTGCGTATTGGCTAGACGAATCACCTCCATGACGTCCGCATGGGAATTCTCAGAGATCAGGGCCAGGTGATTCGCGAACGCGATGTTCAGGTCCCTGTACGCGTTCTCCGCCAGTTTCGAGAGCTCAGCGCTCGCCGCGTCCGTTGGCAATATTGTGCTGCAAACCTGACTGAATAGCATTGCCGCGGCTTCGGTGCTTTGGCGGTTGATTCCTCCAACGACACGCGGTGATCCCCTGAACTCCTTGACCGCGCTGCCTGGCGACATACGCTCGGGCGTGTAGGCCAAGAAGAAATCCACCCCCGATTCCAATCCCGTTAGAGAGTCCAAGAGAGACCGGACCTTCCTATTCATGGTGCCTGGTGGCAACGTGCTCACTACGCAGACAATGGCGCCACGAGCCACGGATTTGGCGATGTCACGCAGAGCCCCTTGCAGAAAGGACAGGTTCGGTCTGGTGTTAGCTCGTATAGGCGTCTGAACTGCCACCAGGATTGCGTCGACTTCCGGGATAGCTCCCAATTCTTGACGGGCTCGCAGATTCCCCGATCGAACGGACTTCGAGATCAACTCGTTGAGCAACGGCTCGACTATCGGACTTCGACCTGAGTTGATGGATTCCACAATAGCGATTCTCTTGTCCACCGCAGTCACGTGAAATCCCGCGTCCGAGAAGACTGCCGCAGTCGGCAACCCGACGTAGCCCGTGCCCATGACGACTATGCGGAAGTCCCTACTGATTATCCGCTTCTGGATTCGCCTGAGAAGCGCGGCGTTTCGAGGTCCTGGCATATCGTCTGTTGGATTCATCCACCCTCACCGTTAGGAACCATGCATGCTCATTGTTGGAGGCATAAGAGATGAGTCAGCTTCTGCGTTCACGGAAGTGAATGCTTCGGGAGTATCTAATCTTGTTGAGTGGGTTTTGGAGGAGCTCCTGCGCTACATCTGCGCGCAACCTTTATGTCTGGTGTGCGCGTATGATTTGTCGCAGGTAAGGCCCGGGGGGTATAGGAGTACCGTACGGTGCTCGCCAAAACACTCCCCCCGGGGGCTGCATAATCTTTCTGCCAACTTCAGATGATGTCGGCTAGCTACAACTGCGCAAAACATTTATGAGACAGAAGGCGCAATGGTTGACCGCAGGTAAGGCCTGGGGGGTATATGAGTACCATGCGGTGCTCGCCAAAACACTCCACCCAGGCGCTGCATTCTACGGTTGCTGGACTTCCCCATAGGCTATCCTCGTTTCAATCATTTTCAGGTAGGCGTGATCTCCCCGTTCAACGCTCTGGAACACGGCTCCTGCTACGTTGTCCGCTGCTTGCAGACCTTCTGACATGCTCGAGTCAACATGGCTGACCCGAACCACCGGAGGGAAGATGCCAGAATGATGCTCCATCACTTCCTCCCGCAGCAGGTCATCGAGAGTCTTCCTCGCGACCTTCTTGATGGCGCGCCGGTCAATGATGATATGCATCGACCTGGCATGGATCCTCCTGGAGACCTCCGACACGGTTCTTGAAGCGACTTGTCGCCAGATGGCGTCCTTGTCCGACCTCAGACTCACATCCACACGCGACTTTCTGATCCCGTTCCAAACGATCCACGAATCCGTCTTCGAGACTCCGTTAAGAAAGAACCGACGCATAGGCTCGCTACTTCGGTTGAACTTGAGTTCGGGATTCCCCCGGCAGGACGAGCCGAACTTTCGGTGGCACCTGCGGACGATCCTTGCCAGCCTGTTCGACTCTTCGGCTACCAGAGCAACAACGATGAAGTGCTTCGAACCGCCCGGGGAGAACCCCAGGTCCCCGCTCTCGTCCAGATAGACATCGACATGACCGTACAACGAGAGAAGGATGCCGCGGGGTCCATTCACGTTTCTGACTGCATGTAGCAATCAAGTGACGATATTCGCGCTCGCGGACGGCTTCGTTACCGGAGTTGTTCCAGAACCAATCTCGACCAAGATCGCGACTGAAAAGATGTTCCCTTGAAACTGAGAATGTGCAGCCCCTGGCCGGATTATTCCCTGCACGCCTCATGGCGCACCATGACCAGCCAGGACTTACCTGCACGATTCTCATTGACACAGCCATTAATAAGCCTGTTGCATGGAAGTAGTCCGATCATCTTGTATTGTCCCACGAATTGATTGTCCAATGGTCCGCCGACGTGGAACACGCACGACGAGTTCAGCTTCTGTGAGATTGTCTCATTGGAAACGACAACGATCCCGAAGGGGAACTCCTGCGCTACATCTGCGCGCAACATTCATGTCGGGTGTGCGCATATGATCTGTCGCGGGTAAGTCCCGGGGGGTAGATGGTTTACCGTTTGGTGGACCCGGCCAAGAATCCACCCGGGGGCCGCATAATCCTTCTGCCAATTTCAGATGGTGTCAGATAGCTACAACTGTGCAGAACATTTATGAGACGGAACGCGCAATGGTTGACTGCAGGTAAGTCCCGGGGGGTATAAGCGTACCACGCGGTGCGCGCAGCAACACTCCCCCTGGGGGCTGCACATTCTACCAGTAGATCTCTCCGTGGACCACCCTCCCCTCGATCATTCTCAGATACGACGACTCCCCTCGTTCCACGCTCTGGAACACGGCGCCGGCGACATAGTCCGCAACCTGGAGCCCCTCTGACCCACTGGAGTCGAGCAGACTGACGTTGACAGTGGGAGGGAAGTGGCCTGCATGGTGTGTTTCGACCTCTCTGACAAGGCGCATCGCAAGGGACCTGTTCACATTTGGCCTGGGGGAGAGCCTGTCAACTACCAGGTGAATTGACTTGGTATGGGTCGCCCTCGACATCTCA
>Ga0315296_10003055_pt1 | contig 14132 bp, 7 predicted proteins | sample YL17G14_18_MG_FD_203921 | JGI IMG/M metagenome (GOLD analysis project Ga0315296, IMG submission 203921) | Sediment microbial communities from Yellowstone Lake, YNP, Wyoming, USA - YL17G14_18 | ecosystem: Environmental > Aquatic > Freshwater > Lake > Sediment | place: USA: Wyoming | collected... | reverse complement strand
ATTTTCTTTATAATAAACTAAAAGAAAAAGGAAAACCTCAAGGCATGGGAGAAATTTCCTCTTTTGCTAAACAAAAAGAACCTTTTTTAGTATCAACGTTGGAGGTTTCCAAAACAATTTACAGAAATGAAGACGGTTTTTTTGGGTTAAAAGATTGGCCGGAAATTAATCCTCGGGGCGTAAAGGATAAAGCCTACCTGGTATTTAAAAAAGAAAAAAAACCCCTTCATTTCAGGGAAGTAACCAAATTGATAGGGCCTACTACCTTACCTCAAACGGTTCATAATGAACTTATTAAAGACCAAAGATTTGTTTTGGTGGGGAGAGGAATTTATGCTCTTAGAGAATGGGGATATGAAGAGGGTCAGGTGAAAGATGTCATTGCAAAAATTTTAAGAGAGACAAGGAAGCCTTTAACAAAAAAAGAAATTTTGGATAAGGTTTTAAAACAAAGACTGGTCAAAGAAAGCACTATTTTGCTAAACTTAAGTAATAAGAACTATTTCTTGAGAGATTCGCAAGGAAAATACCAGGTTAAAGAAGTTTAATATGCTGTCAGAATTTTTTTTAATTTTGGATAATGTCAATTTTTAATATCGGAATAAAAATTTTAATCGGAGCAGCGGCCATCTATTTTCTAATTTTTTCTTACATCTGTTATGGCTGGTCTTCAATGCACAGTAAAAAAGAGAGGGCTATAATCGCCATTTTTATTCCTCTTTTATCTCTTTCTCTAATTTTACCAATAGGTTTAATTGTTGTTGGTTTAATTGCATTGATTTTTGAATATTTTTAAATGTTTTCTAACGCTTTTTAAGATATGGAGATTTCTTCCTTAATTTTAACAATTATAAAAAACTGGTGGTGGTTTATTCTTTTAATTATTCTCTACTTTCCTTCAAAGTTTCTTTATTTATGGTGGATAAGATGGGAAGTTTGGTACAAAAAGCAGAACTGGATTTTACTTGAAGTTAAACCACCAAAAGAAATTTTAAAACCATTTAAGGCAATGGAAAATGTTTTCTCGATTTTATGGGGAGTTTATGATGGTGCAAATTGGCGAGAGAGATGGTGCGAAGGGGAACTTATTAAAGGTCCTTATTGGATTTCTTTTGAGATAGCCAGTCTCGGAGGAGAGATTCATTTTTTTCTCCGAGTCTTAAAAATACACCGCGAAATGGTCGAGGCAGCAATTTATTCTCAATATCCCGACGCCGAAATTTCTTTAGCTGATGATTATACTAAAAATGTTCCTCCGGATATTCCAAATAAAGACTGGGACCTTTATGGAGAAGATTATTCTTTAATGAGGGAGGATACTTATCCAATTAAGACATATTTAGCTTTTTTTGAACCTCGGGGAGAGGCAGTCACTCAAGAAGAAAAAAGAATCGATTCTATAGATTCTTTATTGGAATCTCTAACCAAACTGAAACCAAGCGAGCAATTTTGGTTTCAAATTGTCGCTGCTCCAATTCTTGACAAAGATATTCCCTGGAAGACGGCCGGAGAAAAATTAAGAGACAAACTGGCCAGAAGGAAAGTTCCGCCAAAACCGAGATCCCTTCTTCAAGAGGTGGCTGATGTGATAATTACTGGTACACCAACCGTCTCTCCTCCTAAAGTAGAAGAATTTCTTCCACCAGAGATGAAATTAACGCCGGGAGAAAGAGAAACTTTAGCCGCCGTTGAAAATAAGATTTCCAAATATGGTTTTAAAACTTGGATTAGAATTATCTATCTTCATAAAAGAGAAGAACCCTATTTTATTGGCAACAATAAAATAGTCCGAGCTTATTTAAATCAATTTTTGGCTCATGGCTTGAATGGTTTTGTCTACTGGGGTCCGGCCAGAACCAGAATTCATTATGTGTTTAGGAAGCGCCGACTTTACATGAGAAAAAGGAATCAATTTAGGCACTATATAGAAAGACTTCCTTCAACTTTTCCCAGGTCGATGGAAGGAAATCTTCCTCTCTTTCATATAGGGCCAAAAGGGCCGGGAATCAGGGCAACGATTATTTTAAATACCGAAGAATTAGCCACTATCTATCACCTTCCTTCCAAAGTTATTGTTCCCACCTTACCTTATGTTGAAGCCAAAAAAGGAGGACCACCACCTGAATTACCTACCGAATAATTACCTATTTAGAAGAATTTGTTTTTAATTTTAAAATAAAATTAGGAGAAAATCTATGGCCAAAAATAGCGAAATAACTTTTTTTGCTAAAACTACTTTTCGGAGACAAGAAAAGTTATTCGGGATTAAAAAAACTGATCGGCGTCAGCACATGTATATCGTTGGAAAAACCGGGGTAGGGAAGACCGCTCTTTTAAGAAATATAGCTTTGCAGGATATTGAAAAAGGCGAAGGAGTGGCCATTATCGATCCCCACGGTGAATTTGTTGAAGAGATTTTAGATAGTATTCCTTCTTTTAGGGTAAATGATGTTGTTTATTTTAATCCCGCTGATACCGAGTATCCGATTAGTTTTAATGTTTTAGAAGTACCTGACCCTAAATATAAACATTTAATTGCTTCTGGCTTAATCGGTATTTTCACTAAAATTTGGGTTAATGTCTGGTCAGCCAGAATGGAGTATATTCTTTCCAATTGTATTTTGGCACTTTTGGATACTCCGGGCACTACCCTTTTGGGCATTCCCCGGATTTTAGTAGATAGAGACTATCGCCAAAGAATTGTTAATAATCTTAAAGACCCGGTAGTGAAATCTTTTTGGGTTAATGAATACGAAGAATGGGCTCCTAACTATCGCAATGAAGCCATTGCTCCCATTCAAAATAAAGTTGGCCAGTTTCTTAATGTTTCTTTGATTCGGAACATTGTTGGACAATCAAAAAGCACGATTGATATCCCGGAAATAATGGATTCCGGAAAAATTTTATTAGTTAATGTTTCAAAAGGCAGGATTGGCGAAGACAATTCAGCCCTTTTGGGAGCAATGGTGATTACTAAAATACAGTTAGCGGCAATGGAAAGAGTGAGAATTCCTGAAGAAAAAAGACGAGATTTTTATTTGTATGTTGACGAATTTCAAAACTTCGCCACTGAATCTTTTGTTAATATTTTATCTGAAGCAAGGAAATATCATTTGAATCTAATTATTGCTCATCAATATATTGGTCAGTTAGTCACTGAAACCACTACTAAAGTTAGGGATGCCGTCTTTGGCAATGTCGGAACTTTAATTTGCTTTCGAGTGGGAGCAGCTGATGCTGAATTTCTGGAAAGAGAATATATTCCGGAATTTTTGGCCAAAGACCTGGTTAATTTACCAAATTTTAATATCTATTTAAAATTGATGATTGATGGAATTACCTCCCGACCCTTTTCAGCCATAACCCTTCCTCCACCGACTGTCAATGAAACAAAAAGCAACCGAGAAAAAACTTTCCAGGTTTCGAGAGAAAGATATTCAAGGGAAAGAAAAGAGGTGGAAGAAAAAATCGCTCGTTGGTCAGGAATTTCAGAATTCCCAACCACTCCGCCACCTCCCCGCTCTCCTACCTCATCGGTTTTATACGACGCCAAGTGTGCCTTGTGTGGCAAATGGACAAAAGTGATTTTCCCGCCCGATGGTAAACGACCAGTCTATTGCAAATCCTGTTTAAAGAAAGTAGGGGGAGAAAGAAAGAGATTTCCACTAAAACCAGCTATTCCTGTTCCAGAAAAGAAATTAGAGCATTTTGCTGAACTGGAAAAATTGGGCATAGAATTTGGTTCCTCCGAAACCACACCTTTACCAGAAAAAACAAAAATTTTTTCAAAAGAAACTGAAATCAAAAAAGAAATTCCTTCGCCAATCTCTCTTGAAGAAGCAATTAACAAAGGACCCCAAACCTTAAAGAAAAAAAGGAAAAAAGAGGTAAACATTGAAGAACTCCGAAAGACCCTGGCAGAATCATTAGAAAAACTCAAAGAAGAACCGGAAAAAGAAAAAAATAATGATTAACCAACAGTCTAAGACCCCCACTTTCGACAAAAACCTCAATGAGATTTTAGACAATCTCAAACCTCATCAAAGAACCTGCCAGCAATGTGGCGAGGTTTTTAACATTTTTCAGGAAGATATTGAGTTTTATAAAAAACTGAGGGTGCCGCCGCCGACTCTTTGTCTCGATTGCAGGATGCAGCGACGCTTAGGTTGGCGAATAAATTTCCTACCAATTTTTTATAAAAAAACCTGTTCAGCCCCCGGTCATCAAGAAAAGATTATTTCTTTTTATTCTGAAGAAAATCCGGTCAAGGTTTACGATGACGAGTATTATCTCTCTGACAACTGGGATGCTTTGGAATTTGGTAAAGATTACGATTTTAATAAACCTTTTTTTGAACAATTTAATCAACTAGCGCTTGAGGTTCCCCACGAGTCTCTTCAAAAAGACCCCAAAGGTATTAATTGTGATTATGTGGTTGCCGGTGTTTCTTCTAAAAATTGCTATTATGTAGCAGTGCCTTACTATTCTGAAAATATTTATTATGCTTCTTTACCAAGTCATTCAAAGGATTGCCTCGATGTCAATCAAGCTGATTTTTCCGAACAATGTTATGAGAGTGTTTATATTGACCGCTGTTATAATTGTAATTTCTGCTACGAATGTTCCAATTGCCTTGATAGTTATTTTCTTTATGATTGCCGAAACTGTCAAAACTGTTTTGGTGGCACTAATTTAAGAAATAAAAAATATTATTTTTTCAATCAGCCGTTGACTAAAGAAGAATATCAAAAGAAAATAAAAGAGATAAACCCCGTTAGAAAGAACGGGCTTTCTAACGGGGTAAATTTAGGCAAGAGAAGTGTTTTAAGAGAATACCAAACTAAATTTGAAAAGCTTTTATCCCAGGCAATTAGGAAAAATTTAAATAATATTAAAACTGTAAATTCTCTGGGTAATGACCTTAAGGGATGCCGAAACTGTTTTTATGCCTTCCGAGTTCTAAGTGAGAGTGAAAATTTAAGATACGGAGCATATGTAGATCATTCTAACGATCTTATGGATTTTTTTGGACATACTCAAGCCTCTCTCATTTATGAATCAACAGCAGCATCTTTTGGTAACAATATTAAATTTTCTTTCAGGTCTAGGAACAGTTTGGAGTTGGAATACTGCATTGAATGCGACAATTGCCAATATTGTTTTGGTTGTTTTGGATTAAGAAGTAAAAAATTCTGTATTTTTAATAAACAATACAATGAAGACGAATATTGGCAGAAGGTTGATAAGATTAAAACAGAAATGTTAAAGAGGGGAGAGTATGGCGAGTTTTTCCCGCTTAAATATAGCCCTTTTCCTTATCAAGATTCAAATGCCTCAATCGAATTTCCTTTAACCAAAGAAGAAATCATCAAAAATGGCTGGCACTGGCAGGATGAAATAAAAAGCGAGATTGACCTTTCAAAATTAAAAGTCTTAAAAACTGACGAAGTTCCTGATGATATTAAAGATGTTTCAGATGATATTTTAGATGCCGCCATTATCTGTGAGCAAACCCAAAAGCCCTTTAGAATCACCAAATTTGAACTCGATTTTTATCGAAAGAAAAATCTACCTATTCCCGCTATTCATCCCTTTCAGAGAGTCAAAAATCGTTTTGCTTTTCATCATCCTTTCAAGCTCTGGCAATACCCCTGCTCAAAATGTGGCCAGGTGATGTATTCTGGCTGGGACCCAGAAAAAAAATTTAAAGTGTACTGTGAGAAGTGCTACCTAAGAGAGGTGGTATAATTTATTTAGAATTATGAAACAAGAACTAAAAACTTGTCAAAACTGCAAAAAGGAGTTTGTGATTGAACCCGATGATTTTGATTTTTACCAAAAAATCAAGGTTCCTCCACCGACCTGGTGCCCGGAGTGCCGGTTTAAAAGACAATCTCTTTTTAGGAACGAGATGACGCTTTACTCGCGCAAGTGCGATTTTTGTAAACGGTCAATAATATCAATATATAATCCAAAATCCCCTTATTTTGTTTATTGCAGCGAATGTTGGCATTCGGACAAATGGGATCCTTTTTCGTTTGGCCAAGATTACAATCCGAGAAGACCATTTTTCGAGCAGCTGAAGGAGTTACTACTTCGGGCGCCAAAGGAAGCGACATATAGTTCGAGTTTCAGTAAAAATATCAACAGCGAGTACATCAATTTTGCCGGGAGCAAGGAGGGCATGAAGAATTGCTATTTGGTTTTTAATGCTGGCGATTGTGAAGATGTTATGTATTCACGGGGCATACGCGGCGCGCGAGACACGCTTGATACATATTATGGGACAAAATTGGAACGGTGTTATGAAATAGTTAATGTTGAGGAGTCAACTGGCATAATCTTCGGTCAAAATGTAAGCGGCAGTTTAGATTCAATTTTTGTATTGAACGCCCGCGGTTGCCAAAATTGTTTTGGTTGCGTGAATTTACGGTATAAAAACTACCATTTCTTCAACGAACCGCTTTCAAAAGAAGAATATAAGAAGCGGGTAAGCGAAATTATGGGCAGTTATCAAAAAATGCAGAAGGCGAGGAAAAGGTTTGAAGAATTTGCCTTAAAATTCCCTCGCCGCGAAAATAATAATCTAAAAACAGTTAATTCATCTGGCGAGTTTCTCTTTGAAACGAAAAACGTTAATCAATCTTTTGAAATAACACAAGCTGAAAATTGTAAATACCTATTTTTTGCAAAGGGGGCTAAAGAATCTTACGATGTCATAGGTTTTGGTTATGATTCAGAATTTCTTTTAGGGACAGTCTCGGTTGGGTATTCAAGTAGAGTAATTGGTTCGTCTTCATGCGACAATTCCCAAAATATTGAATACTGTTTCGGTATGAAAATGAGCGAACATTGTTTGGGCTGTGACGGTCTAAAAAACGCAAAATACGCTATTCTCAATAAGCGATATGAAAAGGATGAATATCAAAAAATCCGCGCCCAGATTGTTGACGAACTAAAAGAAAAGAATTTGTATGGTCTTTCCATGCCGCCAGAACTTGCACCGTTTGCTTATAACGAAGCTATCGGTCAGGACAACTTACCGCTCGCAAAAGAAGAGGCATTAGCTCAAGGATTTCGTTGGGAAGAGGATATTCAGAAGACAATGGATAAAGAAACAATGAAACCAGAACAAATCCCCGATAACATAAAAGATGTGCCCGACAATATTGTTGACGAAATTTTGGTATGTATAACTTGTGGCAGAAATTATAAAATTATTAAGCCAGAACTCGTTTTTTATAGGAAAATGGTTTTACCAGTACCGCGACAGTGCTTCAATTGCCGACATATTGATCGCATCCGTCGGCGCGGCCCGTTCAAATTATATTCAAGAAAGTGTGCTAAATGCGGTAAAGCCATTCAAACTACTTATGCTCCCGATAGACCAGAAATCGTATATTGTGAGACCTGTTACCTTAAAGAAGTTGTATAATTTATATGTCTCAAGAAACCAAAATCTGCCAAAATTGCAAGGCATCTTTTATAATAGACGCTTCGGATTTTGATTTTTACAACAAAATCAAAGTTCCTCCACCAACTTTTTGTCCGGAGTGTAGATTGATTAGGAGATTTATTTGGAGAAATGAAAGAAATCTCTATAAAAGAAAATGCGATCTTTGTAAGAAAAGCATTCTATCAATATATTCCCCCGCAACTTCTCTTACAGTTTATTGTCAGTCTTGTTGGTGGTCAGATAAGTGGGACCCGATGAATTATGGCTCCGAATATAATTTTAACCAGCCATTTTTCGAGCAACTTAAAAGAATTCTTCAAGAGATTCCAATACCTGCTTTATGGGGATTTAATAATATTAATTGTGATTACGCTAACTATATTGCTTACAATAAAAACGTTTATTTCTCTTTTTCTATTACTAGTTGTGAAGATATCTATTACTCAACGAGTTTAGATAAAAGTCTCAGTTGTTTCGATTGTGATTTTTTGATTGATTCCCAGTTTTGTTATGAAAATATTAACAGTGCAAAGAACTTTCAGTCTTTATTTCTTGTTAATTCTAGAGAATGTATTAATTCTGCCTTTCTTTTTGACTGCCACAATTGTCAGAATTGTTTTATGAGTAGTAATTTAAGAAATAAACATTACATATTCAGAAATAAACAGTATTCAAAAGAAGAATATTTACAGAAAATAAAAGAAATAAATTTTGGCAGTTTTGTCTTTACAAAAGGTCTTTTAGAAGAATTTTATAATTTAAAGCAAAAAAGCCTACATAAATTTGCTAACATAATAAGGTCATCAAATGTGACAGGAGACGATGTTTATGAGAGTAAAAATGCAAAATATTGTTTTAAAGTTCGAGATGTTGAAGATATTAAATACTGTTGGCGAATCCCAAATAAATTTAGAGATGCTTATGACGTCTCTGGCGCTATGGGCTCTGAATTGGTTTATGAAGGTTCGGTAGCGGCTAATTATAATTATATGGTGAAATTTTATTCTCAGTATAAAGACAGTAAATATTCAGATTATTGTATTTTAGGTTCTAACTCTTCCAACCTTTTCGGCTGCATTGGCCTCAGAAACAAGCAATATTGTATTTTAAACAAGCAATACACAAAAGAATCCTTCGACAAGCTCAGGACAAAGATAATAGAGCATATGAACAAGATGCCCTATATAGATAAGAAAGGAAGATTCTACAAATATGGCGAATTCTTTCCACCTGAACTTTTGCCCTTTGCTTACAATGAAACAATAGCCCAGGAGTATTTCCCATTAACTAAAGAAAAAGCATTAGAGCAGGGATATAAATGGAAAGACCCAGAAGAAAGGAATATCAAACCAGACCTCAAAACCAATGAACTTCCTGACCATATCAAAGATGTTTCTGATGATATTATCGGTAAAATCATTCAATGTCAGCATGCCAAAATAAAAGAAGATGGCACTTTAGAAATGAATTGTAATGAACAATGTACCACTGCCTTCAAAATTATCCCTCAAGAATTACAATATTACAAAAGAATGAACCTTCCTCTACCAAGACTCTGCCCTAACTGCCGACACTACCAGAGGTTAAAACAGAGAAATCCTTTAAAATTATGGCACCGGAAGTGTCAATGTGGAGGAGAAAAATCAGAAAACGGAGTTTACAAGAACACCACCAACCACCCCCATCACGGCCCAAATCATTGTCCCAATGAATTTGAAACTTCCTACGCTCCTGACCGTCCCGAAATCGTTTATTGTGAACAATGCTATAACAATGAAGTGGTCTAAAGTTATGAAATCAGAAACTAAAATCTGTCAAAATTGCAAAAAGGAATTTGAAGTCTTTCCGGAAGACTTTGAATTTTATGAGAAGATAAAAATAGCCCCACCGGAACTATGTTTTCCTTGTAGGCTACAAAACAGGTTAGCCTTTTGGGCTATCGGTAAATTTCATAAAAGAAAATGCGATTTTAGCGGCGAGAAAATAATTTCGATTTTCCCTCCAAATACACGTTTTCCAATATATAAAACTAATTATTGGTATTCGGATCAGTGGGGGTCTCCTTCTTTGGTTTATGACCCAGAGCGACCATTTTTTGACCAGCTTTACGAATTACAGAACAAGGTGCCGCGGCCCCATCAATTTGGAACAAACAATCAAAATTGTGATTATTGTGATGATGTTTGGAATTCAAAAAATTGCTATCTTTGTAGGTCTTTGGTTGATTGTCAAAATGCTAATTATTCATACCGCATTATAAGATGCCGCGATTCTTATGATTTATTGTATTGCTATGATATGGAGCAATCATACGACTGCATTTATTGTTTTAAAGGCTTTAATATTAAATATGCTTTTGATACCAGAGATAGCCTGGATAGTGCTTTTTTGTACGATTGCCGAAATGTTGAAAATTGTTTTATGTGCTGGAATTTAAGAAATAAAAAATACCATATTCTCAATAAGCCTTATTCAAAAGAAGAATATTTTGAAAAGTTAAAAGAATACAATTTAGGATTGTGGGGTGTGGTGCAGAAATTAAAAGAAGAATTTGAAAATTTAATAAAAGAGCAAGCTATTCATAAAATAAACCATAACGTAAAGTCAGTAAGGTCCACGGGTGATTATCTAACCGAATGTAAAAACTGTCGAGAAAGTTATTTTTTTGAGACCTCTGAAGATTGCGCTTATATATGGAGAGGAGTAGGTGATAAAGATGTTTTTGATTCTAACGGTGTTTGGAAAGGAGAACTTATTTACGATGTTTGTCAACTTACCGAAGGTTATAATTTAAAACATTGTTCTTATTGCACTAATTGCCGTAATTCAGAATATTTGGATTTTTGTGTAAATTGTGAGGACTGTTTTGGTTGCACTGGGTTAAAAAACAAAAGATTTTGTATTTTAAACAAACAATATAGCGAAGAAGAATATCAATCTCTAGTTTCTCAGATTAAAGATTCTATGAAAAAGGACGGAAGTTATGGTAAATTTTTCCCGTATAAAATGGCTTACGGAGGATATAATTTCTCTTTTGCTAATATTATTTATCCCCAAACAAAAGAAGAAATTGTAAGAAAAGACGGAGTTTGGGAGGAAATGGAAAAACCAGATGTTTCAGAACTTGAAGTAGAGCAATTTAAAGAAAAAATAGAAGAAGTTTCGGAAAATATCGTTGGTAAGGCTTTTGTTTGCGAAGAATCGGGCAGGGCTTTTAATATCACTAAAGACGAATTCTTATTCTATAAACATCACAACGTTCCATTACCAAGACATTATCCAGATATTAGAACGACTAAAAGAATGAAAAAATTATTTAATTTTACGCCTCACGATATCAAATGCTTTTTTTGTTCAAAATCAGTTCTTTCTTATTATCCGTTAGAATGGGACTATAAAAAGATAGCATGCGAAGAATGCTATCTAAAAGAAGTAGTATAGTCGATGAAGTTTGCCCCTTCGGGTTTGTCTTCATCTTCACCCTTCGCTTCGCTCGGGTAACTAATCATGCCTAACGAAATTAGAAAATGTCAAAACTGTAAAAAAGAGTTTGTGATTGAGCCCGATGATTTTGATTTTTATAAAAAGATGGGTGTTCCAGCGCCGGTGTTTTGTCCTGATTGCAGGATGAAAGGTAAGTTGGTCTGGCGCAATGAGAGAACTTTCTATAAACGAACTTGTGAGCTTTGTAAGAAATCAATCATTACTATTTATCATCCGCGATATTTGGCACCAATCTATTGTTTTGATTGTTGGCAATCGGATAAGTGGGACACATTTGCTTATGGAGTAAGTCATGATTCTACTCGGCCATTTTTTGAACAGTTGGGTAAACTAATTTTAAGAGTACCTAAGGCTGCCACCCACATCGGGACGGCAGGACTAAGAAATATTAACAGTGAGTATATGAATTTTGCCGGAGGAAACAAAGATTGTTATTTAATTTTTAATTCAACGGAGAATGAGAACTGTGGACATTCAAGAGGAATTATTAAATGCAAAGATACTTTTGATACCTATTTTGCTAATCAGACAGAACTTTGCTATGAGGGAATCAACGTAAATAAGAGCAATAAAACCCTATGGGGGCAAAATGTTTCAGCCTGTGTTAATTCTTATTTTCTTTTGAATTGCGTGGGGCTTCAAAATTGTTTTGGTTGCGTGAATTTGCGTTATAAGTCTTATTATTTTTTCAATGAGCCATTCTCGAAAGATGACTGGACAAAACGGGTTTCAGAGATTTTTGGGAGTTATCAAGAGATAGAAAAGGCAAGAAAACGTTTTAAAGAATTTTCTTTAAAATTTCCCAAAAAGGAAAATAATAATTTGAAGACAGTTAACTGCACCGGGGATTATATTACTGAATCAAAGAACTGTTTCGATTGTTTTGAGGCTTTCGGTTGCGAAGATTGTAAATATGGATTCTCGATAAAACTTACAAAGGATAGCTACGATATGGTAGGGAGGGGAGTCAAATCCGAACTCTTATTGGAGACGGTTGCCGGAGGGCATAATTGTTCGCGGATAATCGGCTCTTGGTCTACAGAAGCCTCTCGTAATGTTGAGTATTCTTATGATTTACGGGCCTGCGAAGATTGTTTTGGTTGTGTAGGATTAAAGCATGCTAAATATTGTATCTTAAATAAGAAGTATTCTGAACAAGAGTATAAAAAAATCAGAGAGCAAATTATCAACGAATTGAAAGATAAAGATTTGTATGGTTTGTATTTACCGCCAGAACTTTCTCCCTGGGCTTATAATGAAACTTTGGCTCAGGAATTTTTTCCTCTTAGTAAAGAGGAGACTTTAGCTCAAGGTTTTCGGTGGGAAGATGAGATTTTTCAGACCCGAGGTCAAGAAACTTTAAAACCAGATCGGATTCCAGATCGGATTCAAGATGTCTCAGATAGCATTCTGGATAAAATTTTAGTCTGCGTTAATTGCGGTCGGAATTACCGACTGATTAAATCAGAATTAGAATTTTATCGCAAAATGTTAATACCAATTCCTCGTAAATGTTTTAATTGTCGTCATCTTGAAAGGGTGGCTCGTCGCGGTCCTTTAAAAGTTTATTCTCGAATCTGTCAAAAATGTGGAAAATCTATTCGGACCACATTTGCACCCAATAGACCAGAAATTGTCTACTGCGAGGAATGCTACCTTAAAGAGGTTGTTTAAATTATATGCCTCAAGAAACCAAAATCTGCCAAAATTGTAAGAAAGAGTTCACGATAGAACCCGATGACTTTCAATTTTATCAAAAAATCAAAGTCCCTCCACCAACCTGGTGTCCTGATTGTAGATTACAGAGAAGGATGAGCTTTAGGAATGAACGAACGCTTTATAAAAGAAAATGTAACGCGCCGGGACATAACGAAGATATTATTTCAGTATATTCTTCTGATAAACCATTTACAGTGTATGACGACCGTTATTGGTGGTCAGACGCATGGGATATAAATTCCTACGGAAAAGACTATGATTTTACAAAGCCATTTTTCAAACAATTTCGTGAGCTGCTCGAGAGGGTACCCCTTATTAACCTCTCGGTTACTAACAACGTAAACAGTCCTTATTGTAATGTTTCTCAAAACGAGAAAGATTGTTACCTTAATTCTGCTTCCAACGAGAGCGAGCGAGTCATGTATAGTAATCGCTTAACAAACACAAAAGATTCTTCGGATGTTTATATCAGTGATAGAAATGAGTTGTGTCATGAATTAGTAGATTGCGCCCAGAATTATCATCTTCTTTTTAGTTTCGGTTGTAAGCATTGTATAGATTCAGCGTTTTTATACGATTGCGTAAATTGTCAAAATTGTTTTTGTTGCAGCAATCTTCGAAATAAAGAATTTTATATTTTTAATAAACCATATTCCAAAAAAGAATATATTCAAAAAATTAAAGAATTTAACCTAGGAAGTTTCGAGGAGGTTAAACATGCCACGTCTCTCTATCATGATATGATTCTGAGGTCAATACACAAGTTCGCTCATATTCTTAAGTCAATAAATGTGACCGGCGATAATGTGCGAAATGCGAAAAACTGTATTAATTGTTTTGATATCGTTGGTTCGCCTTCTGCAGAGGATTGTAAATTTCTTTTATGGGGAGGTATTGGAATAAAGGATTCTTATGACGGTGGACCAGGGATAGGTGAGGTTGAATTAATTTACGATGCTTCTGATACCGGCCTTGGAGGAAGTAATAACTTCTTTACGAGCGTTGTTTATGGTTCTTACGACATCCGGTACTGTATTAATTGTCATAGCTCGCGTCATCTTTTTGGCTGCTACGGTCTTCGTAGTAAAGAATATTGTATTTTAAACAAGCAATACACCAAAGAGGAATACGAAAGATTGGTTCCCAAAATTATTGAACATATAAATTCAATGCCCTACATAGACAAAAAAGGCAGAATCTACAAATACGGCGAATTCTTCCCGCCAGAATTATCTCCCTTTGCCTACAATGAAACCATTGCCCAAGAATATTTTCCCCTGAGCAAGGCGGAAGCCGAGTCGAAGGGTTTTTCTTGGAAAGACCCCGAAGAAAGAAACTACCAAATAGATATTAAATCAGAAGACCTGCCTGACCACATCAAAGATGTCAAAGATGATATTTTAGACAAAATCATTGGATGTATTCATCAGGGAAAATGTAATGAACAATGCAC
>Ga0315296_10003054_pt1 | contig 14133 bp, 7 predicted proteins | sample YL17G14_18_MG_FD_203921 | JGI IMG/M metagenome (GOLD analysis project Ga0315296, IMG submission 203921) | Sediment microbial communities from Yellowstone Lake, YNP, Wyoming, USA - YL17G14_18 | ecosystem: Environmental > Aquatic > Freshwater > Lake > Sediment | place: USA: Wyoming | collected... | reverse complement strand
TAGGTCACCCACACCCAAGGTGGTCACCACCCTGTCGCTGCCGCCGTTGATGACCGACACGCTGTTGTCGCCCCCGTTGGCTACGTAGATGCGGTTGGTCTCCGGGTTTACCGCCAGGGCCCATGGCTTGGAACCCACGGCTATGGGCGCCAGAGGAACACCGCACGCAGCGTGAACCTGGGGGGACGGCGAAATAGAGGGTGACGGGCTAGAACTCATGGGCACCCCTGTGGGCGACTCGAGGCCGGGCGCCTCCTTCCCCCCGTTCCCGCCACAGGCGACCAATGCCAGAGCGAATACAAGGACGCCGCCCACCACAATTGCTAGCCTTGCGGTCGGTAGGCCGCGAATCAATGCTTGCCTTGCCTTCTCGGTGCCCTTACGGCCTCCCTGGTGCATCTGGAGTGCCGTTGTGGTCTTCAGGCCAGGCTGGCCCCCGCCGTCATTCACGGCCAGCCCATCGTCAGCATGAACGACACGATGGTGTTGGCCAGCAGCAGGGCCGCCCAGCATCAACGTCTGGTCGCTTAGTTCGCTATCCGCTTCCTGAATTGCCCGCCTTTGCGGTGGCTGGCGCTCCGGCGGAACGTCTCGTGTTGGGCCGCATGTCTGGTGTCTGGGAGGTTTCTGAACGAGATCAGGGACGCCGCGCGTCTGCGCTCAGGAACCCAATGTGGGCTCACGTTTCGGTTCGGAGCTGGAGATTCGGCGCCTAATGAAGCCCAGGCCAGCGTAACTGACTGCGCTAACATGCGTCTTTGCAATTGGCATCGATAACGGCCCTCGAACGTCAGCTTGAACGAGCCAGCCGCGGCGGGTATAATTTGCGCATGCTACGCCTCGATTCGAAAGGCCGGGTCCAGACGCCGGAGAACCGGGCACAGGCTGAAGTTGCCGGCGTACCCCTGCCGGCTCTGAGACGTTATGTATGGCGAGGGAGGTGGTGCATCTGCCCACCCCGCTGCTGCCGCCTGCTTTGAGGGCTAGGCGGCTGCTGAAAGGCCCCCATCGATGAAGCTGGTATTGGCGGGCGTGGTGCTGGTTGGAGTGTTGTTGGCTCTGGCAGCACCCGCACAGAGTGTTCCAGGCAGAGGTCAAAGCGCCGCCCAAGCGACGGTCTCTCTCGGCGTGGACGCGGACCCCAGTGGTAACACAGCCATCTCTCTCGGGCGTATGGACTCGTGCGTGTCGGTGACCAGCGGCGATACGTTCGATGTCGACGTCTTCGTCACCGATGTCGCCGACCTTCTGGCCTGGGAGACGTACTTTGTCTATGACATGTCAGTCATCAACATCGTCAGCAGGGACGTCATGATGTTCCAGGCAGCGAACTCGGGTAGCAACGTGTTCGACGTGTCTGAGGGCCTGCCTGACATCGACGGCCAGTATGGCGTGGCGGCGGTGGACCTTGCCGAACCGCCTGCACCTGACAGCGGCTCGGGAGTGCTGGCCAGACTCACGCTCAAGGCCGTGGGGGCCGGTATTAGCCCGGCCAGCCTTTCTCCCGTCGACGTCAACAGTGACGGCACGATAGACCTTGGTCCCTGGCTGAAGGACTTCCAAGGCGAGCCCATCAGCGACCCAGACGGCGACGGCTTCTTTGATGGGCCGATTGTCAATGCACAGATAGCGGTAAATGCGCCCTGCCCGGGCGGCACGCCCGTCGCCTCACCTACAGCGCATGCGGCCTCCCCCACGCCAACGTCGGCCATCTCACCTACTCCCGAGCGGCCACCAGGTTCGCCCACTCCCGAGACGACGCCCACGATAGTGCAGACAGTTCCCGCCACTCCGCCATCGGCCAGTCCAACGCCTGGCAGCCTGGTCCCCACAGAGGATGAAGGGTCAGCATGGACCGGCGGCCCAGCCATCATAGGCTACATCCTGGGGGGCTTGGCGGCCGTGCTCCTGGGCGGAGCTGTCTTGCTTGCTATCGGGAGGCGTCGTGCCAGATAGAGAGGAGGAGGTGTGGTGGCGAGGATGAAGCTGCTGGCCGTGACGCTGGCCGTCTGCCTCTTGGCGGCCGCGGTCGGGGGATGGATTCTAGGCGGTGGGCAGGAGGCCACGCAGGCGAGTCCAGGAGTCACCATCGGCGTCGACGCCAACCCCTACGCCACGCCGGCAAACGGAGCCGCATCCCTGGGCTCCATCGAGCCCTGCATCGAGGTCACCAGCGGCGCCGAGTTCGACATCGACATCTTCATCACGGACGTGACGAACCTCTGGGACTGGAAGCTGGGGCTGGTCTACGACCCGGCGGTAATCGAGGTCGTCCAGAGGGATGTCTACTGGTTCCTGGGTAGCCCGGGAAGCGAGGTGAAAGACAGATCCCTCGGGCCCCGCACATACCCGGGACAGCCAACGACCTACGTTCTTGAAGCGTGGGACTACAATGGCCCCTACGAAAGCGGCGACGGAGTGCTGGCAAGGCTCACGGTCAGGGCCGTGGGGGCCGGTGTCACTCCAGCCGCACTTGGAGGGGAGCCGGAGCTCTGGGTCGACGGGCTGCAGCGCGTCATCCCCAAGTCCGCCTCCGGCCAAATAGCTGTGGACAGGAGCTGCGAACCGGACTCCGACAGCGATGGCTGGCCTGATAGCATCGACAACTGCCCGCAGGTACCCAACATCGAGCAGTACGACACCGACCTCGACGGGCTGGGTAATGCCTGCGACGACGATGATGATGGCGACACCGTTCGTGACAGCGCCGACAACTGCCCCCTTGTCCCCAATGCGGACCAGGCAGACTCCGACGGCGACGGACTGGGTGACGCTTGCGACACTGACAACGACAACGACGGCGTCCGTGACACCGCCGACAACTGCCCACTGATCTACAATCCCGGCCAGGAGAACCACGACGACGACTCCTATGGCGACGCTTGCGACAACGACGATGATAACGACGGCCTCGCTGACAGCGAAGAGCTAGCCTGCGGCTCCGACCCCTTCGAGGCCGACAGCACCTGCGAGGTGTGCGATGGCGTCGACAATGACCACGACGGCCTCATCGACGAAGCCTTCCCCGACACGGACGGCGACGGCGCGGCTAACTGCGTCGACAACGATGATGACGGCGACACTGTGCCCGATGCGACGGACAACTGCCCACTCCAGCCCAACCCCGACCAGACCGACAGCGACGGCGACGGCATCGGTGACGAGTGTGCGGGCGACGGCGACGGCGACACCCTGATCGACGCCCTGGACAACTGCCCCACGCTTGCTAACCCCGACCAAGCAGACAACGACGAAGATGATTTTGGCGACGCCTGCGACCCCGATGACGACAACGACACCATTCTGGACGAAGAGGACAACTGCCCGCTGCTGATGAACGCCGACCAGACGGACTCTGACGGCGACGGCCTGGGCGATGCCTGCCATGCTCCCCCCACCCTCACGCCCAGCCCAACCGTCACCCCTACACCCCCCAGTTCCAGCGCAGGCTGGAGGTACTCCTGCTACCTGGGCGCCCCCCAGTCCACCGAAGACGCCCTGGCGGCCATCACTGGCGCTGTACTGGCCGCATATCGGTTGACGCCAGAGAAGGGGTACGAAAGGTGGTTTCCGGGTAGGCCCGACGCGAGCACGATGACGGTGCTCAACCCCTACGATGCTCTGTTTCTTCTCGTGGCCGGCGATGCCGCTTGGCTTCAGGAACCGTGGGGCGAAACTGCTACCAGTGCCGACCTCGTCTTCGGCTGGAATAGCGTGTGCTACACAGGCCAGACGAAGGACGCCGCAACGGCGACCGCGGGCATCGCCGACCGGTTCGCAATAGCTTATGCCCTGGCCCCAGGCCAGGCCTGGAAGCGATTCGTCCCTGGCAAGTCGGACGTCAGCACCCTCAGCCAGTTGGAGTCCTCCACCCCTTTGCTTATCCTGGTCACCGAAGAAGCTGGCGCCCTGTGGGTGTTTGAGCCATAGAATTGGCCAAAGACTGAGGCAGGACAAGGAATGCGGTCTCTCCTTGCAGCTGCAATTTTGGCAGCAGTCCTACTGCAGGCTTGCGCTGGCAACGGGCACGACGATCAGCGTTCGCCCGTTGCCACAGGCCCCGCGCAAATGAGCTCCGGTGAGGTCGTGGCCTTCGTGCAAGAGTACCAGGTAGGACAGAACGTTGAGCGCCCAGACGGCCTTTGGGAAATCGCCATGGTGGCGCTGGGCTCTCGCGTTGACGATTTCTGCCTGGATTCGCCCAGATGGTCCGCGCGTGAGACCTCAACAAGCTGGCGTGTATACGCTGAGTGCACAAAGGAAGAGACCGTCCCGGCCGATAATCCCCTGCGGTTCGAGTGGCTGTTCTACCCCGACATGGGCTTAGTCATGCCATTTAGTCACGCCGCCCACGTGGCCCAGTATCAATACCCCTGGTAGCGGAAATGAGCGGCTGCGGGAAAACGGGAAAAGTGACCGGGCTAGCCAAGGTTGCTGTCCTGCTAGCAGTGCTGGTCCTGTCAGCGGGCATTAGCTGCGGCGGCGAGGAGGCCCCTTCCACCATCGCCGTTGATAGCACCGCCGACACCGATAGCCGCGATGGCGTGCTGACCTTGCGAGAGGCCATCCTGCTGGCCAGCGGCGAGCTGGCGGTGGCCGACCTGGACTCGGGGGAGGCCGACAACGTTGGCAAACGGGTCGGGCCTGATTCCAGGGACACGATTGTTTTTGATCCTTCGGTCTTTCCAGCGTCGGGCGGCACCATCTCCCTAGCCGCGCCGCTACCGTCGCTTAGCACCGGCTCGGACAGCATCGACGGCTCGCAGGCCAGCGTAACAATCGACGGAGTCAACCAGAGCTTCGAGTGTATGGTAATTGGTTCTAACGATAACGCTGTGAAGGGGTTGGAGATTAAGAACTGCCTTGTGGGGGTGATGATTCGGCCAGGCGCCCAGGGTAACGTGATCGGCGGCTCAGCAACGGAAGAAGGAAACGTTATCTCCGCCAATGACGAAAGCATAGTGATCGGCGGTGCGGGCGCCGACGGCAACGTGGTGAAGGGCAATCTCATCGGCGTGGATGCCAGCGGCAGCAGCCCCCTGAACAATCGCAACGGCGTGCATATTCATGCAGAAGCGCGGGCGAATCTCATCGGTGGCAGCAACCCAGGCGACCGCAATATCATCTCGGGCAACAAGGGCGTGGGCATAACCATCAGGGGTAGCGCCAACCTCGTCCAGGGCAACTACATCGGCACCGACGCCAGCGGCACTGTGGCTATACCCAACGGAATGGAAGGAATATGGATCGCCCCCGGTGCTCAGGATAACATCATCGGTGGCAGGAGCGTCGAGGAGCGGAATGTCATCTCTGGTAACGACCTCTTTGGCCTAAGCATCTCCGGGCGCGGTGCCACTGGCAACGTAGTGAAGGGAAACTACATCGGCGTCGACGCCAGCGGCAGTGCTGCTTTGGCCAACCCTCACGGCCTGGTTATCGGCGATGGGGCCCAGAACAACGTCATCGGGGGCCCCGGCCGTGGAGAAGGCAACGTTATCTCCGCCAATGGCACGGGGGTGCTCATCCGCGGCGCCGATACCAGCGGCAACACCATCATCGGAAATTACATAGGGACGGACGCCAGTGGCGGCCAGCCGTTGGGGAATGCCCTGGGCATATGGATGCTGAAAGGTGCCCACCAGAACATTATCGGCGGGGGCGAGGGCAATGTCATCTCAGGCAACAGCCTCTACGGGGTGCACGTCGAGGGGCCGGAGACCGTGGGCAATACCATTCGGGGTAATTCGATCTACTCCAACGGGCGGCGGGGCATCCAGACCACGGACGGCGGCAACGGAGAGCTGGAACCTCCCGCTATCAGCGACGTCAACCCGCTAAGGGGCAGCGCCTGCCCCAAGTGCACCGTCGACATCTATTCGGATTCGGGCGATGAGGGGGAGGTCTACGAAGGTTCGACGGCGGCCGACGGCGATGGCGGCTTCATCTTCGAGGGCAGCGCATCCGGCCCCAATATCACTGCCACTGCCACCGATGGCGACGGCAATACCTCTGCCTTTTCCTGGCCACTGATACCGGCGGTGCGCTGATCGCCGCCAGGCATCCCTGGGGTGGGGTGTAATGTATCACTGCCCGAGGCTCCTAGTGCGCCGCGCTGTGCCTATGTTAGCGCTGCCACAATGATCGCCAGTCCATTCAACCTAGCGAGATCTTCATGTATTCTTTGAGGAGACCTGCTCTTGACGCAAGTGGCAAAGAACGCGAAGGGAAGCAAGACCTCATGACCGGGGGCTCGCAGCCTTCTCTGGCACTGTTCTTGCTGGTGCTTCTCTTGTTGTCTAGCGCCGCCTGCGGTGGCGCAGGTGAGCCCGGCGCTGAGGCTCCGACGACTCCACAGGCCTCGGCCACGGAGCAGCCTTTGCCCACGGAAGCTGAAGGGAGATTGGCCTTCGTCGCTGGGGATGGCACCCTCTGGGACATCTATGTCCTAGATGTCAAGGGAGGGGAGCCTACGCCATTGACTGAAGGTCTGCTTGGCCAGTGGCCACGCTGGTCGCCCGATGGCCAACGTTTGGCTTTTCTGAGCCTGCCGCCGGAGGAGGGCATCCTAAGCGAGAAGGGTGAGCTGGTGGTGATCACCGCCGATGGCGCTGAGCAGCAAACCATCGCCGCCACGGGCAAGACCGAGATATACTCCCCTGCTCTGGACTGGTCGCCCGATGGGCAAAGGATCGCTTGGGAAAGTGGAGCTCGTTCCGACGAGGTGCCGGCAGGGATCAATGCAATAGACCTAGAGACCGGAGAGAGCAACGAGCTGGCCTCCGGACACCCCGGCGCTATGCCTGCCTGGTCACCCGATGGGTCACTCATCGCCTTCGTTTCGTACGAAGACGGCGAAGAAACGAACCCCGACATCTACATCATGGAAGGCGATGGCTCCAACGTTCGCCGTTTTGCACACAGGGACGGGGATGACATAGCTCCGAGATGGTCACCTGACGGGCGCCACATCGTCTGGTGGATGCGGAAGACAGGAGGCGAGGCCCACGAGTTGTTCATGGCCGAAGTCGACAAGGGGAAAGTCAAGCAACTGGGCAACGGCTCGCGTCCTATCTGGTCGCCCGATGGCCGCCATATAGCCTTCATGGACCAGATAGACGAGGGCAACATCGAGATCTTCGTCTTGGACGTCGATAGTGGCGAGCGAGTGAATGTGACGAATGACCCCGCCCGAGATATGTGGCTCACCTGGTCGCCGGACGGCACGAGGATCGCCTTCGTTTCCCAGCGAGACAACCCCCAAGGCGAGATCTATATGGTGAACGCTGACGGCAGCGACCTGCAGCGCCTGACGGACAACGACTTAACGGAGGCAATGCTTGCGTGGTCGCCTCGCTAGCGGCCTGATAGCGATAGGGCTCAATGAAAACCCCGAACCGAATGGTTGCGTCGCCCTGGGCAAGGTGTATGATGAGCCGTGCTAGGTTGGCGTAGACGCCGTAGCTCTGGAGGAAGTGCCATGTCGATGTCCTGGAGGCGACATGTGGGCCTTGCGATAATGCTAATCGGTGTTTGTCTCTCAGTAGTGCTGTTGCCAGCCTGCGAGGGGCAGGACGAAGCCGCCCCGTCTCCCACGGCGACAGCAGTCTCCCCCTCCGCCAGCCCAGCAACACCGACGACTGAGGCAGCACCTTCGCCCCTCGTCCCCCCTCCCCCCGGGCGTATCGCCTTCACCTCCAACCGCGACGGCAACGAAGCCATCTACGTCATGAATGCCGATGGCTCGGGCCTGGTCCGACTCACCGATAGCCCGGCCAACGATCGGGCGCCTACGTGGTCCCCTGACGGGTCCAAGATCGCCTTTACGTCCTACCGCGATGGGAATGCCGAGATCTACGTGATGAAGGCCGACGGCTCCAACCAGACCAACCTCACGAACAACGCAGCCAACGAGCAGGCACCTGCCTGGTCGCCGGACGGGTCGAAGATCGCCTTCGTATCGGACCGCGAGGGGAGTGCGGAGATCTATGTTATGAACGCCGACGGCTCAGACCAGAGCAAGGTGGCCGATAGCCGAGCAGGTCACTCGACGCCTACCTGGTCGCCTGACGGGCTGAAGATCGCCCTCATATCAGCGGAGACCGGCGAGCGGGAGATATACGTGATGAACGCCGATGGCTCGGGCCTGACCCAGTTGACGCACGACCAAGCTGACAACATGTGGCCCGCCTGGTCACCTGACGGCAGCAAGATCGCCTTCAACTCCGAGCGCTATCGCCACGCCGACATCTACGTCATGAACACCGACGGCTCGGGCCAGAGCCGGCTCACCACTGAGCCTGGGGAAGACTATCAACCTGCCTGGTCGTCTGACAGCTCCTGGATCGCCTTCACCTCCGACCGCGATGGCAATCGCGAGGTGTACGTCATGAAGGCCGACGGCTCCGCCCAGACCAATCTCACCAACAACTCAGGCAGCGATACCCGTCCTGCCTGGTCACCTGCGATACCGTAGACAAATGGGGCTCCCTAGGAGCCTCGAGAGAGGTGACTGTCGTTGCCGCCAGGCCGAGTGCCACCTAGGGCGAGTCGCGCGCAAATCACCACGCATTTTTCACCTGTCCAAGCTGTGCCAGCGGCCGAGGGCAGTTGACAAAGCAACGTCCGGGCTAGACCAGCGTTGATATAATAGGTGCTATAATAACCGTAAAGTTGAATCGTGGCCGGCCTGGATGACGGTGGGAAGCGAATACAGGCGAAGAGCCTGAAATAGAGAGGGGATCGAGGCGGAGTATCCCCGAGGAGGCGGCCCGATGACAAGGAAAGTACTCTATATCCTGGTCGGAACGGGAGCGGCGGGCCTCCTAGCCCTGCTGGGTTGGACGCTGTATCCGGCAAGCCCAGCCGCCGAGGCAGGAACTCCCGCGCTCCTGGCGGCGGGTAGCTCATCCTCCTCGGCCGACTTGCGGATAGTGAACCAGTACGTCGAAGGGCCGACGGAGATCTCTTTGAATACGGATGTCTCTATCAACGTCAGGAAGGTTCTCCACAACGACGGACCATACGGACCGGTGAACGCCCGCACCGTAAAGACGGCCACAGCGCCCGCCGGCTGCAGTATCACTCCGGGGAGCCACGTAGAGGAGATTCGCAACATCCCGGTCAGTGTGGACGTGACGATCCAGGAGCCCTTTACCATCCGCTGCTACCAGCCGAGCTGGCACACTTTCACCTTCGACAACGTTCTCGAGGTGACCACCGCCGGTGTAGTCGACCCCAACCCATCGAACAACACGTGGCACACCGACTGGACGGTGGCTGCGGTCACCCAGGCCGATCTAGAGGTCGTCAGCCAGACGGTCGTCGGCTGGCCTACCAACATCCTTGCTAGTGTGAACGTGGTGGTTACTCTGAAGACACAAGTGCGCAATAACGGCCCGTATGGGCCGGTGGACGCGGAGGTTCGGGGCTGGCTATCGCCGCCCAGCGGCTGCACTTCTTACCCCAGCCCCGCCGTCAACCAGGTGGCCCTGAACGCCAGCGAGACGAAGACGGTTCAGCAGCAGCTCACCATCCATTGTCTTACGGGCGGACTGCGCACCTTCAGAGTCTACAGCCGCATAGCGGCCAAGGACCCCCACATTGGCGACCCTAACCTGGCGAACAATGAGCTATCCCGCTTCTTGCCTTCGGTCGGTGTTACCGACAACACGGACGTCAAGATCACCAGCCAGGCCTTTGTCGACCCGCCGAGCCAAATCATGGTGAGCCAGAACGTTGATGTCACCCTGCGCAAGCACATCCATAACAACGGCCCCGCCAGCCCCATCGACGTTTCCATCTCCAGCAGCGCTACGGCCCCTAGTGGCTGCACGGCCACCGCCAAGAGCGTGCCTACCTCTATCCCTCAGGTGCCTGTTAGCGTGGACCAAACGGTCGACGAAATATGGACGATCCGCTGCGCGCAGCCCTCTACCCACTCGTTCACCTTCAACAATTCTGTCTCCACCATGCTCATCGACCTCTATCCCAACAACAACTCCGCCTCCACGAGTCTGACGGTCGAGGCCATCGGCCAGGCCGACGTGAAGATCAGCAGCCAGGCGCTAGTGTCCCCGCCAAGCCAGATGGACGTCAGCCAGAATGTGAGCATCACCCTGCGCAAACACCTGCACAACGATGGCCCCCTCGGGCCGGTGGACGTATCCATCTCCGCCAGTGTCACTGCACCCGATGACTGTTCGGCCACTCCCGACGCCGGCAATCCCACCAGCGCTTCCCTGCCGGTGAGCACGGACGTGGTGGTGAACGAGATATGGACGGTTCACTGCGACACGCCGAGTTCTCACAGCTTCTCCTTCGATAACGCCATCGCTATCACCACGGTACATATCGCTGATTCCAACCAGAACAACAATTCAGTCTCTACGGGGCTGACGGTGAGCGCCATCGGCCAGGCGGACGTGGAGATAGCCGGTCAGCAGGTCCTGGCTGGGGACTGCACCAGCTCACCGCCTGAGGAGATCGCCGTCAGCGAGAACAGCAATATCTGTCTGCGCAAGACCCTCCACAACAAGGGCCCCCTCGGGCCGGTGGACGTATCCATCTCCACCAGCGCCACTGCACCCGATGACTGTTCGGCCACCGCCGACCCCGGCAATCCCACCAGCGCTTCCCTGCCGGTGAGCACGGACACAGTGGTGGATGAGGTGTGGAGCGTCCACTGCTCCAAGCCCAGCTCTCACACCTTCTCCTTCAATGACGCCATCGCCATTACCAGCCCCCACCTCACTGACCCTAACACCACTAACAACTCCGCCTCTACAGGCCTGACCGTCACCGCCATCGGCCAGGCGGACGTGGAGATCAGCCAGGAACTGCTAGACGCGCCGTCTCAAATAGACGTGAGCGAGGATGTGACCTTCACCGTGCGGAAGCATCTGCACAACAATGGTCCCCATGGCCCTGCGGAGGTTTCCATCTCTCCCTCGGCCTACGCACCGCCTGGGTGCACGGCCACCTTGGAAGGCGGCTCCAGCGGAGGCGGCACCGGGCTCGTTTCTTTGGGCCAGCAAGCCAGCTCTGGCGTCAGTGCCAACGGGCTTGTCGCCGGGTTCGACATGGACCCGACAGGCAACAGCTGCCCCAACAACGGGAGCAATTGCACCCTGGGCCCTATCGAGGAGTGCGTGGAGGTATCGGCAGGCGATGTCTTCCAGTTCGACGTCTTCCTGGATGGCATCCCCAGCGACGACAGCGTCCTGGGCTTCGGCTACGACATCAATACCTTCCCGGGGACGCTAACCGCCAGGCTCCACACCAGCGGTACTGTTAACCTGGTGGCCCAACCGGGGAGCCAGGTCTTCGATATGAGCGACGGCGTTCCGGACAGCTCCCCGCCGTACGCCGCCAACGTCGCTGACATGGGGAACGCCGAGTATAACCCCCCCTTCACCCAGGGAGTGCTCGGCCGCTACACGCTGAACTTGACGGGAGTGGGCCCGGGCGTCTACGGCATGACCCTGGATAACGCGCTCGTCGGCAACTACTGGTCCAACAACCTGTGCGTGCTTTACGGTTGCGATATCTGGGACGCCAACTCCACTCCCCAATATGGCCTGATTGCCGTGGACACCGACTGTCCGGCAGCGCCCACACCGACGCCTACACCTACCCCTACGCCTACTCCTACGCCTACGCCTACGCCTACGCCCACTCCTACACCTACACCTACACCTACCCCTACACCGACGCCCACACCTCCACCGGGCGTCATCTCGCTGCCGGTGAGCGTCGACACGGCAGTAGACGAATCCTGGACCATCCACTGCTCGCAGCCGAGCACCCACTCCTTCTCGTTCGACAACGCGATCGCCATCACCGACGCGCATGTCAGCGACCCCGACCCGGGCAATAACTCGGCCTCCACAGGCCTGACGGTCGATGTCCTCGCCCAGGCCGATGTGAAGGTGGTCGGGGTGGCCGTCCTCAGCCCTCCGAGCGCCATCGATTTGAGCCAGAACGTCAATATCACTGTCAGGAGCACCCTCCACAACACCGGCCCCTGGGGGCCGGTGGAGGTGGAGGTCCGGCAGACGCCTACCTCGCCGCCCGATTGCGAGATTTCCCCCGGTGGGCCACTCAGCAGACAAGTGGACCTGCCGGCGAACGTAGACGTGACGGTGGACGACGCGTTCACCATTCACTGCTCCGAGAAGAGCACGCACACCTTCACCTTCGACACCGACATCATCCGGATCAAGGATCCGCACGTGGTAGACCCGAACGAGGCGAACAACTCTGGGTCCACCCAGCTCACTGTCGAGGCCTGGGGCATAGCTGATCTCAAGATCGTTGACCAGCAGGTGGCGAACGCGCCGGCCGAGATCCCCGTCAGCCAGAACGTGCAGATCACCCTCGACAAGGTCATCCACAACAACGGCCCCTATCAGCCCGTGGATGCCGTTACGGAGACGACTATCACCGTACCGCCGGACTGCACGGTGCAGCCGACTTCCCACGTTCAGGAGTTCCACAACGTGCCGGTCAGCGTGGATATCGCCGATGGGGAGCCGTTCACCATCCGCTGCACTAAGGTAAGCTCACATGAGTTCGTGTTCAATGGCGGGATCCGGGTGAGCAGCACGCACGTGCGAGATCCGAACGCCGCCAAGGACACAGCCAGCACGCATCTGCTGCTGGCCGCCGTCGCCCGCACGGACGTGAAGATCGGCAGCATCCTCTTCGTCAACCCGCCCACCAAGATACCCCTAGGCCAAAGCGTAGACGTCACCCTGCGCAAACACATTCACAACCAGGGGCCGTGGGGTCCAGTGGACATCTCCATCGCCGCCACTGCGACTGCCCCCACGGGCTGCACCATCGGCCCCAAGAATGTGCCCAGCTCTCTGAGCAACGTGCCGGTGAGCGTGGATCAGGTGCTGGACGAGGTGTGGACTGCCAGGTGCACGCAAGCGGGGTTAAAAACCTTCGTCTTCGACAACTCCATCGGCGTGGCTACTCTGCACGTCTACGACTCGTACCCGGCCAACAACAGCACCCATAAGCTGCTAACGGTGAGGGACGACTCCTACCCCTACTGGGGTGACGACATCTGCGACGGCAAGGACAACGACGGCGACACAGTCATCGACAAGGGCTGGGACCTCAACGGCAACACCATTCCCGACTGCCTAGACCCGGAGCTGGACACCGATGGCGATACCATCAAGAACGACGCCGACAACGATGACGATGGCGACGGCTGGAGCGATGCCGTCGAAGGGTTCATGCGCACCGATCCCTTGAGCGCCTGCCCCTTCGACGAGAACCATGATGCCTGGCCGCCCGACGTGAACAACGACGGCTGGGCGGACATTTTGGACGTTCTGCGGTACAAGCCAGTCCTGCGCGGGCCCTATGACCGCCGCTACGACCTGAACGCTGACGGCAGCGTCGACATTATAGACGTGCTGCTGTACAAGAGGGTCCTGGGCACGCCCTGCGGCCCGTAGCTAGCGCGAAGCCGCCAGTTGCCGACAACAAGGCGAGGCCTCCCAAAAGAGGCCTCGCTCGCTTGCGTCGGTGGCTGGATGAGGTGAAGGGTGAGGCTTGAAGCCAACTCCAGTAACTAGGGCCCCCAAGCGGGGTCGCTGTCCTTGCCAACGGCAGTGGTGATACGGGCCAAATCGGTGCCGTCCGGCCTCATAATGTACAGGTCGAAGTCGCCGGTACGATCGGAGGAGAACACGATCCACTCCCCGTCGGGCGACCAAGTGGGTTCAATGTCGGTGGCAGGACTATTGGTGAGGTTAGTGTCCGAGGTCCCGTCAGGCTTGACCTTGTAGATCTCGTGATTCTCGTCGCGTATGGACCTGTAGACTATCCACTCCCCATCGGGGGACCAGGCAGGCTCAACCTGCCAGCCGGGCGGGTCGCTGACCACTACCGTCAGGTCGGAGCCGTCCAGCTTAACAGTGCAAACCTGGCCCAGACCCCTGGTGGCGCTGGCCGCGTAGAAGGTCAACTGCTCACCGTCAGGTGACCACCCCCCTAGAAAACCGCCAGCCTTGCAGGGTGCCGCGGTGGCCTCTGGCTCGGGCTCGGTCACCTTTCGGACGTTGCTGCCGTCACTGTCCATTACATAGAGTGCCCCTGTGCGGCTGAAGGCTATGC
>Ga0315296_10003053_pt1 | contig 14134 bp, 8 predicted proteins | sample YL17G14_18_MG_FD_203921 | JGI IMG/M metagenome (GOLD analysis project Ga0315296, IMG submission 203921) | Sediment microbial communities from Yellowstone Lake, YNP, Wyoming, USA - YL17G14_18 | ecosystem: Environmental > Aquatic > Freshwater > Lake > Sediment | place: USA: Wyoming | collected... | reverse complement strand
TTACCGTGGCTCCAACGGGTTCGGTGCCTCGAAAAAGAGACACGCCCCACGTGCCTGTCACACCAGACGAAATTGCTGAAACGGCTTATCTGTGCGAACAAGAGGGAGCCTCGATTATCCATGTGCACTGTCGCGACCGAAATGAGAATCCAACATCGGATTACAAAGTGTTCAAGGAGACCATGGACAAGATACGGAAACGCACACATCTCATCGTCATAGCGTCCACAAGCGGTGTGGCGGGAAAGTCTGACGAGGAACGAGCCCGACCTTTAGAGGCGAAGCCGGAAATGGCCAGCCTTACGACAGGTTCACTCAACTTCGCAGGACGACAACCTTCATTTGTCTACATGAATACATGGGAAACCATAATGTTCCTTGCGAAGAGAATGCTTGAACTTGGCATCAAGCCTGAAATCGAAGCGTTTGATGTAGGGTTCATCCACCAAGGCGTCAAACTTATCCAGCAAAGGCTCATGAAGGAACCAGCGCATTTTCAGTTAGTAATGGGAGTTGACGGCGGCATTCCAGCGAGTGTCGACAACCTGCTTCATTTGAGACGCCAACTGCCAATTAACGCCACGTTCACTGTGGCGGGAATAGGCAGATGGCAGTTGAACATGGCTGCCATGTCAATTGCTATGGGAGGACACGCCCGAGTCGGATTAGAAGACAATATATATTATGCCAAAGGAAAACTGGCTTCAAATGAGGAATTTGTTGCTAGAATACGGAGGTTGGCTGAGAATCTTCAACGCGAGGTAGCAGTACCTGATGAAGCTAGGGAAATCTTGAAAATAGGAACGACACAGGGCTGAGTCGGAGGTTGATGCGCAAATCGACTTCAGCCTGTGTTAAAGGAGATTGAAACGAACTCTACTGGATCCAGGATCGCGTTATGACTTTCAAATAGCTTTTATTGCCTCTCACGTATTTTCGGGTTCAATATTCCGTCTAGCGCGTATCCAATGAGTATGAATGAGATTGAGATTGCGGCTATACACAAACCTGGTGGAACTATCCACCACCATCTTCGAAAGCCTCCTGGTAGTTCCAAAGCTTCGTTCAACATTCTTCCCCATGTCATGACGAAGGGATCGTAAAGGCCTAAGAAACTTAGGTATGCTTCCGACATAATGGCGCCAGGCACCGACATGGCCAACGTAACGTAGACTAGATTCATTACGTTAGGAAGAATATGTCGCGCTATAATGTGAACCTTACCTGCTCCCAAAGCTTTAGCAGCTTCCACGAAAGCTCTTTCCTTCAGGCTGAGCGTCTGTGATCTCACTGTCCTCGCAAATCCCATCCATCCAAGAAGACCAATTATTCCAACGATGTTCCATATTGAAGGGCCTAAGACTGCTACGATCACAAGGAGTAGCGGCAGTTCGGGTATGACAAGTAGCATGTCCGTGAATCTCATCATGATCTCGTCGACTAGTCTCCCAAGATAAGCTGCAAACAAGCCTACAGTTAGTCCAAGACCCACGGATATCAAAGATGCAACAACGCCTACAAGAAGTGATATTCGTGTTCCATACACAAGCTGGGTGAACACATCAAGCCCAACGTTGTCGGTTCCAAACAAACCAAAGCAAGATCCGTAAAGTCTGAGATCAAGGTCGTCAAGATAAACAGATGCTCTCTGTGCTTCCCCGTTAAACACTATTTCAACGCCGTACTTGTAGTTAGCCTGCACGGAGAATGTTGTCTTTTGCGGGTCTAAGCTGTACGAATCTATCAATGGCGGGTAAACATATTCACCGTAGACGTTTGGTGTAATCCACGCTTCGCTTTGGTAGTCTCCTCCTTGTTTCGCGCTCCACAAGTACTTTGGCTCCTCGTCAGCTCGCTGGATGAAAACTTTCACTTCAACGCCCCATTGTGAAACATTTTCCACGCCTTCCACAAGTGCGAAAATTTCACCTCGGAATCTTTTTGGAGGACCTTCGAAAGGATAGTAGAACTCTTTGGTCAGAATGGCTTTAGCCTGTTCAGTTGATCCAGCACTGTCCCGCTGGAAATCTATGGCGACGCTTCCCAGATCGCCCTCAGGTCTTCCTTCGTCAGAAACGTACCTAAGTGTGAGGTCTCCTCCAGGTGGCAATGCTGTAAAAACCCATTGCTCAACGGACGTATCATAAAGGAAGCCTGGGTCGTCAATAGGGAAAAGGTTCTCACTTGTCTTTTCATATCCAGGGATATATTTAAACCACACAGGATGAGCGAGATCGGCTGCTATCACATCCTTTGAGTAGATTGGACTAAATGGCGTTATCAAAGGAGCGCCAAGAGCCAGAAGGGCGAAAAAAACGAGAATCGCGATCCCAATCACTGCTCTTTTGCTACGCACCAAAACTTTCAAGAAGTTTACATTGGGCATTTCTCTCACCCATATTTAATCCGCGGATCGACAAACCCGTAGATTATATCAGCTATGAAGTTCGCTGCGATTACGCATAAGGCTATGAGGAAGAAGATGGCTTGCATCGCTGGAAAATCCATGTTGTCTATAGATTGCCAAATCCAATATCCAAGACCTGGATATGAGAAAACAGTTTCAGTAAGTGTTGCCCCAGAAAGCATGAATCCGAACTCGATTGCTATATAAGTTATCACGGGAAGTGAAGCATTCTTAAAGGCGTGCTTGAACAAAACCTTTCTCTCACTCAAACCCTTTGCTCGTGCAGTGGTCAAATAATCCTCGGATAGAACCTCAACCATTGAGGCTCTTGTCAAAAGAAGATAACTTCCGGCTAGAATTATCACCAGAGCAGTTGCTGGCAAGACAAGATGCTGAAGCCTGATGGCAAACTCCACCAGTGGATTAGTTGGCCATCTGCCTGGGAGATTCCATTCCTGAGGATAGGACATCCCGATTGGAAACCAGCCTAAGGTGTACGAAAACACGAGGATCAGGAGCATTCCTACCCAAAAAACCGGTAGCGAATTTCCTATTATTGATAAAAGTGAAGACATCATATCGAAAATTCCTCCGCGTTTATATGCCGCAAAGACTCCCAAAACCAATCCGATCGCAATTGATATGATCTCTGCTGTTATTACCAATGCGAAAGTTGTCAAAATGCGTGAGCCGATCTCCTCGTATATGAGTCTTCCAGTGAAGTAAGAGTATCCAAATTGAAAGGTCAGCATGCTTTGAACGTATTTGACGTATCTGATATGGGGTGGATCAAGAAGCCCGAAACGTCTCAGTTGGTACTCGATTTGATCTTCTGTGCGCAGCCTTGAAACGTCGGCCAAACGTGCCATGGGTCCCCCTGGCATCATCGTGAATATAGCAAAGTTAAGTGTGATGACCAGAAATACAAGCGCCACAGAATACAGGGCTCTTTTTAGTATGTACCCTCGTAGACCCAAAGCCCTCTTCTCCGCTACAGCTGACGCTGATCAAGACTAGAACAACTGGTGTATTTTAGTTTTAGCCCTATGCACTGATTTGACGTTAGTAACGTAGAAGTAACTTCCAGAAGCCTTAAACACTACGTCAATCATATTTTATATCACTGAATAGAGAGGAGAATAAAAGAAATGCATTGCTATTCAAAGAATTTAGTGAGTATTCTGCTTTCTATAACGCTAGTCCTAACGTCTACTATGTCTTTCATGTCTGTTTCACCAGTGAGCGCACAGGCAGAACCCTATGAAGCTTTTGGACCACGAGTTAACGAACTTCTTATCAAGGTGTATCTTGGCGGTCGTGATGCGGAGTTTGGGGCTCTGAAAACCGGGCAAATAGACATCGTAGATTGGCCTTTAGACTATGACACCTACCTCGAACTCTTAGGCGACCCGGACAATTTCGGGGTAGAAACTCTGACTATGATTGACATGTACAACCTGGAATTCAACTGCATAAAATGGCCAACAAGCGACGTAAACGTGAGAAGAGCGATAGCCCATCTGTTTGACAGATCAACGTTTCTCACTACACAGCTGAAGTCCTTCAGCGGTGTCCTGTTGGATTCACCCATAGCAACTGAATGGACGCAATGGCATAGTCCCACTGTGAGGAAATATCCTTATAGCCCGACTACAGCGGCACAAATTCTCACAAACGCCGGCTATTATGATGACGATACTGATGGAATTGTAGAGTATCATAACGTTACAGGCAGATTCGAACTACCAAGGATGAAGTTCTACATAAGGGCCGACGATCCTGACAGATTGGCTTGGGGCAGAGACTACATGCTTTACGAAATGGCAGCACTCGGACTCCCTGTTGATGGCCTCGTTAGAGACAAGACAGTTTGCTGGGCAGAAGTGATGACAATGCCATACGACTACAGCATATACACAGGCGGGTGGGGACCCTACGCAGACCCAGACTTTCTATACGACCAGTATCACAGCATGTTCGGAATAGACTATTGGACTGCAGGAAGAGATTGGGCAAACAATTACGTATTCTTCACTAACTCGACATTTGACTCTTGGGCTGAGCAGCTCAAGTTTGCAGTAAACATGCCTTCTGCTGAATTACCCGCCAAGAAATGTCAAGATATACTGATGGATCAAGTTCCTATGATTCCTGGATGGCACTCTGCAGGCGCTATAGGTTACAGAAAGAACTACGGCCACCACGCAGGTGAAGAAGCATACTGGGATGAACCGTGGAAGGGAATTGTCAACACTAAGGTTATCTCTGGAATGGGCACCGCCGGAGCAAACGGCTTGTGGACCTTCTACAGTGTCCATCCTGAGGGCTTTGAAAGAGGCGGCACATTCAGATATGGCTTCATGAACGATGCTGACGTCTTTAACCCTGTTCAAGCCGATTTCTATTGGGATTGGGAATTCCTGAACAAAGTCTATGACTTTCTAATAACTGCTGACCCCGAAACAGGAGCCAATATACCTTGGATGGCGAAGAGTTGGACAGTGGGCACATGGGACAAAGGAGGAGGCACGCTTGCCACAAAGATTACCATGGAACTCTTCCAAAACATCCTGTGGCACGACGGCCAACCGTTCACCGCATATGACGTTGAATTCACTCTCCCATACATGAAAGCTGCCTACTCTTCCTTGTTCTATCCATATACAGTTAATTTGCACCATGTAACTGCAACGGGCGCATACACTGTGGAGATTTACTACGATGTCTTGAGTTGTTGGGCTCTTCACTGGGCTGGAGGAATACCGATGATTCCTAAGCACATTTGGCAGAGCATACCCCCAGCAAATTCTCGAGAGGGGGGCGAATACGAAACCACTGGTCACCTCACTGGGACTGGACCGTATAGGTTTGTCAGCCGTGAGCAAGGCCAGTCAATAACATTGGTAGCCAACCCAACCTACTTCCGAAAGCTCGTACGACCAGACTTCTATACTGGCGGACAGGCAATACCCTATCACAACGGAAAGATTGACTTGGACGACTTTCAGGCTGCGGTGTTTCACTATGGTGAAGCATCTCCATGGTCGCATGCAATTGACCCGTGGGCCGACGTGAACAAGGACTTGGTCATAGAATTGGACGACGTCATGGAAATCGGTGTTCGCTATGGGCAGACAGGATACAAGGAAGGATACCCAGGGTTCTATATACCCTAACTTCAGAAGGAGAGTGAAATAGAGTGAGAGGAAAAAATATAATTTGGCTGTCTCTGGTAGCCGTGTTGCTAACTAGCACTATGGTGGGCATAGCGCCCGCGCCAACAACAACTAGAATGTACGTTGATCCGTCGGCTATCGTGGATCCAACAAAGGTTGTGGGCAGTGTCTTCGCTGTTACTGTCAATGTCGCAGATGTGTCCAATCTCTATGGCTGGAGCTTCAAACTATTCTTCAATCCTAGTATAGTTCAAGCCACAGGAATCGTTCTTCCATCACCTAGTTTCCTTCGATCCGCCGGCCCAACAATGGTCCTTTCGAAAAAGTATGACAACATTGCAGGCTACGCTTACGTGAGCGAAGTACTAAGAATCCCATATCCACCGTCTGGAGCGAGCGGCAGTGGTATCTTTGCCACCATCTCATTCCAAGTAGTTGGAGTGGGCGTAACCACTCTGGACCTTCAAGAGACCAAACTGAACACTGTGATTGCGGGAAACACTGTTCCTATGCCACACTTGGCCGAAGACGGCTTGTTTGACAATAGAATAGCTAATCAGCCGCCAGTTGCCATTTTCTCGGTAACCCCAGCAATTGGGACAGTAGGGACTCCGTTCAAGTTTGATGCCAGCGCTTCCCATGACGACGCTTGGATAGCGAGTTACTTCTGGGACTTAGGTGACGGAACTAACGCCACTAGCAAGGTAATTGAAAAGACATGGAATCCGGGCACTGAGGGAACGTACACTGTCACTCTGACTGTAACCGACAACGACGGCGTAAGCGATTCGGCTCAATATGCCCTAACGGTCTACGCATGGATGCAGGCCGGAGATCACCCAGACCTCATAAAGACCCTGATTTGGCCAGAATATCCTGTGTTCAAAGAAGCCGACTTTGGAGAACACGAAACGCTTTGGGCAAAAGTTGGTAACCCAACAGATGAATCTTACCAAGTTCGAGTTGCCTTTGACATATACAGCAAAGACGAAGGCCTGAAACTTGGAACGATCAGCACCGCAGTTGAAACTGTACTTCCGCATGAAGAGAAGGACATTTCAGCTGACTTTTTCCTTGGCGATTCTAGGTGGAAGACGACTACAGGCCCGTATAACTGGCCATATTGGGTCAAGAAGTACTGGGCAATAGGAAGATGCTTCTACCTCAACGAATCCACCATGGAATGGAAGGCGGGAATCTTTCCGGGAGCCAACCAATTCAAGATACACCCAGTGGTTCACGATCGCGCCATAATAGCTATGTCTGCAAACGCAAGTGGATCAGATCCAGCCCACGTCGGGGACCTAGTTGAAATCATCATCACCCTTGAAAATCAGGGCGAACAGATAGAGCACGACGTTCCCCTAACACTGCGCGTGTTCAAAGTGGGCCCAATTGGCACAGCAACAACAACTTTGACGATTGGACAAAGTGAAACATTCACTTTCTACTGGGAAATAACGGCTGGTCTCGAGCCTGGCAACTATGTCATCATTGCTGAAGTAGGCCAACATCCATACGAAAAAGATATCATCGACAATTCGATGTACATAGTAGTTGCTGTTTCCTAGAAAAGGAAACAGTCATCATCCCCTTTTTTGTTCATTCAATTAGGAGTCGTCTACGAATGAAGAAAGATTTCGCATCCCTCACGATCATAGCATTTCTTTTCTTGGCAGCTTTGTCAGTTGCTGTGCAACTCAGCCGTGCGGTCACTTGGTCAACCGACATAAGATTGACGATTGATCCCAGCGATGATTGGGATCCATCTATCACCCAGACAAGTGATGGAAGAATTTGGGTGACTTGGCATTCGAGCAGAACAGGAAACTATGAGATTTTTTATAAGATTTCTTCCGATAATGGCATTTCTTGGTCTGACGACGTCCAGTTGACTTTCGACACCTACCGGGATTCTCATTCGTCAATTTTGCAGACCACTGATGGAAGAATATGGATTGTTTGGGATTCTGATAGAACGGGCGACGACGAGCTCTATTACAAGACATCCGTTGATAATGGAGCATCGTGGTCTGAGGGCACTCGTTTGACAGTAGATCCCGCTCGTGACAGCTATCCCTCAATTATGCAATCATCAGACGGAAAAGTTTGGGTTTTTTGGAGTTCCGGCAGAAACGTAACGGTGTCGCCACCCGACCCGACATACGAACTGTCGGCTAACATTTTCTACAAGTCTTCATTCGACTCTGGTCAAACATGGTCTGATGACACGCTACTTGTGACAGACTATAAGAACAACTATTGGAATGATTTGTATCCGTCATGTATGCAGGCGGCAAACGGTAGCATATGGGTTGTTTGGGCTAAAGAGGCGCGCGAGATCTACGCAAAAACCTATAATGGCACTCATTGGTTGGGAGAAGTGCGGTTGACAACCGACCCAAAAGATGACACGCATCCATTCATAATGCAAACTGCAAACGAGAGAATATGGGTTTTCTGGGACTCTAACAGAAACGCACATGATACAGACATATACTATAAAATTTTCTATGGGTCATGGACAAATGATGTTCAATTAACCATGTCGATGGAAGATGATCATTGGCCAGGTGCCATGCAGACTAACGACTTAACAATCTGGGTAGCGTGGAACTCTCCGCGATATCCTCAGCTGGTCTACGACATATTCTATAGGACTGGCATCGAGCTTCACGATGTTGCAGTGCGTAGTGTCACACCCTATACCCCTAGCCACAACTATGATACCTTCGCATATAGGGGAGAAATTGTTTATTTTGAAGTAGAGGTTGAGAATCAAGGAGAAGGGAAGGAAACTTTTGAAGTCAAATGCTACGCTAACTCAACGCAGTTAGGTCAGACAATAGTGACTTTGGATTCTGGGAAGTCTTTTGTTTCAGTTTTTGAGTGGAATACGACCAAAGTCAAGCCTGGGATCTATGTGCCAAGCGCGGTCGCAGTTGCTGTTCAAGGAGAAGCAGACACTTCAGATAACTACTTGGCTGGTGCTTCATTTGTGGTTAGGATTTGGGGCGACATTTGCGGTTGGTACAGCGGCGTTTTGATGCCCATTCCAAACAAGCGTGTCAACCTCGATGATTTCATGGTGGTTGTGTTTAACTACGGCACGGCAGATCCATCTTGGAATCCAGTGTGGGGTCCAGCTTGCGATATCATTGATTATGGCGTGGTGGACATTGACGACGTCATGACGGTGAGTATTCATTATGGAGAGACATGATGTTTCAGTCCAGCTATTGAGTGAGGATTGTGCAATGAGCGAAAGTTTCATTAATTTATGCTTCTACACTGTAGAAATCCCAGAAGCGTGATACATTTGATGAAGAAGCTGAAGTTGTTCTTTTTGGTGTGGGCTCTTGGATACATCGTCACTGCTGCAGAAGTGGCAATTGCCTCGCCAGGTGCTACAATCGCTATAGAGCCTGCAGAGGTACTAGATGTGCCATCTGGTGAAACGTTCAAGGTTAACCTCACTATAACCAACGTCTCTAATCTTTATGGTTGGCAAGTGAACATCACGTTTAATCCTGGTATATTAAACGTGGCTAGCACCGATGAGGGGTCATTTCTCAAACAGGTCAACGATACCGTAGTCATGAAGAGAACGAACAACGAAGGCGGATTTCTGCTTCTGTCGTCATCATTTACGGTTCCTTATCCGACGGAGGGAGCTACAGGGAGCGGGCTTCTCGCGACGGTAACCTTCACTGTGACCGGTCAAGGGGCTTCGTCTTTGAGCTTCGTGAAGGGGACAAAGATGAACACTGTGCCGCCGCCTTATCAGACGGTGGTTCCTATTACGGATTTTACTTCAGTTGGGGGGTCTTTTAGAAATGCGGCAGGTGGATCGGAACTTGGAATTCCGTTAGAGTGGATAGCGGCCATAGTAATTGTCATTGTGGCAGTTGGTGCTTCAGTGTTCTTCATCACGAGAAGGAGAAAGAGAGAGGGCATTGTGAGGTAAACGAAGTGAAACAACGTCTGTTGCGAACGTCATTTTTCTGCTCTTTGCTAATTGGGTTCACATTTACGTTGGGTGTCCGCAACGTTGCGCTAGCCGATCCAGACACCACGGTTTACTTGGAGCCACAAACAAGTGCCCGGCTGCCTGATACAGTCTTCAACATCACTGTTTCCATAGCTGACGTTTCTGATCTCTACGGCTGGCAGTTCAATCTTACATTCAATTCGGCTGTTCTTGAGGCGCTTGAGTTTTATGAGGGTCCGTTTCTCAAGGAAGCCGCGTTGGCGCAGGGTGGAGACACGTATGAGTTGCCGACGACTTTCAACAATACTGCGGGCTGGGTGTTCGCGGGCCGTGCTTTCAGTAGTCCCTTGGATGATGGTGCAAGTGGCAGCGGAATCCTTGCTTACGTGACGTTTAATGCAACGGCTGAAGGAACGAGTAGTTTGCAGTTTTATGCTCCTGGGACAGATACTTTTCTTAATACAATGGACCCAGACACGCAACTGCCGGAGCGCATAAGCTTTACTCCAGTTGGCGGTTCAGTCAACGTGGCGCTGGTGCATGACGTAGCCGTTACTGGTCTGACGGTTTCTGAATCGAGGGTTACGGTTGGAGCTAACGTGTCCATTGTAGTGAACGTTAAGAATAACGGAAGCGTGGCGGAAACATTCGATGTTACTCTTACCTATGATTCTATAGTCATCGAAATCCGAGCCGTGAGTGGACTTGCAGCAGGCGACTCGAAATCGTTGAGTTTCACTTGGAATACTAAAGACTTGGCCACACAAGACTATACCGTAACCGCTACCGCGAGCACTGTTTCAGGCGAAACTCAGACATCTAACAACGCTGACAGCGTCGTTGTCTCTGTAGTGTCACCGGCGCCTATTATCCCGATGGAAATGTTAGTTGCGGCCATTATAGTGATAGTAATTGTGGGTGCGATAGCGTTCTTCTACATGAAACGCAGATCAAAAAAGTAGCCCGTAGGCTTTCTTTTCTTACGGCTTCATCTTTCCTGCAATATAACAAGGGGCTGAGTAAGCTTGATAAAGTTCATGAGCGCTTTTATATTCATGGTTAAGAGAGGGGAGAATGATGGTGTCTAGAAGAAAATTATCATGGGCTCTGCTTGGAATTCTGTTTTTCAGCCTTGTAGCAATACAAGGAGTTTACGTGGGAAAGGCTCCGACAATGCCAAATGTCTTCGTTGACCCCCCAGAAACAATAGACCCTGCCAAGGGCGTGGGGAGCACTTTCACAGTAAAAGTGAATGTTTCTAATGTAGAGAACCTTTACGCCTGGCAAATCAATATGACATTCAATCCAGCCGTTGTGAACACTACGGCTGCCTCTATCGTGGAGGGTTCCTTCCTTAAAGACCACGCGTTAACCATGGTAGTCGCAAAGAAAGTGAACAACACACTTGGCACCATTTTAGTCGGATGCGTGTTTAGGACGCCCCTTCCTCTCACTGGAGCTTCTGGCAACGGAACTCTAGCCAGCATTACATTCAAGGTCAGAGCAGAAGAAAGAGGCACCCTCCTGCAGTTCGTAACAGGAACGAAACTTAACACGGTTATAAGTGGCAATAATGTGCCAATAGAACACACAACAGAAGATGGTCTCTTTGACAATAGAGTAGGGAATGCGCCTCCGATAGCCAGCTTTTCCGCTGACCCTTCTACTGCCGGCGTGACTGACACCATAAGGTTTAACGCTTCCGCCAGCTACGATCCTGACGCTTGGCTGGTCAGCTACCATTGGGATTACGGAGACGACGAAACAGAAGTCTACATGCGAGAACCTCTAAAGAACATAAACCTAACAGACAAAACAACGCACATCTACACTCATGCTGGAATCTATACCGTCGCTCTCACCGTCACAGACAACGATGGTGCAACAGCCATTGCCACAACTGGTGTCACAATACAAGGTCACGACGTAGCAATCACAGAAGTCAAAACCTCACACATTGCAGTGATGCCCGGAGTCCCAGTAACCATCAACGTGACTGTGGCAAACAACGGCTATCCGTACATAGAAACCTTCAATGTTGCGGCTTACTACAATGACACGGCCATTGAAACCCAAGAACTAGTTGACATGGCGCCCCTAACCGAAACAAAGCTAACTTTCACATGGAATACGGCAGGCGTAAGCTTAGGCAAGTACATAATAAAAGCTAATGCAACCGTTGAAGAAGATTATGAACCAAGCAATGACGAATTCATCAACGGCGCAGTCACAATCTCACTAACCAATATTGTCGATTACCTAGTTTTTGTAAGCGGCTTCGCATTCCACGTCATCGTCGAAAGCACCTCCATCACTTCAAATTTCAATTTTGTCCAAGCAGACAAGAAAATAGGCTTCAACGTTACAGGAGAAACTGGCACCGGAGGATTCACCAATGTTACTATTCCAATAGACCTTCTCGGTGGTCCTTACACAGTTTTGTTCGAAGGCGTCTCCATAGTTCCGGAGCCGCAAGAGACAACGAATGGAACTCACACATTCCTGTATTTCACCTATTTACATAGCTCTCACATGGTCGAGATATATGGCACAACCGTGGCCACTCCCCCTGTAGCGATCTTCACAACCTCAACTTCACGCGCAGTCGCTGGCACACCAGTAAGCTTCAACGCCACTGACAGCTACGACCCAGACGGAAACATAGAACACTACCACTGGAACTTTGGCGACGGCAACACCACCACAATCGATGACCCAATCATAACACATTCCTATACATCAGCAGACGACTGCACCGTGACTCTAACTGTGGAGGACAACAAACAGCTAACCAATTCAACCCAAGCTACCATCACAATCATAGACTATCCCCACGCTGATTTCACATACTACCCCACTGCCCCCCTCGTGGGCGCAACGATAACCTTCAACGCGTCAAACTCACAAGCAAATGGCGGAGAAATCATCAACTACAGATGGTATTTCGGCGACGGAAATTCTGCCATTGGGATTACAGCGAACCACGCCTATGGCGCAGCTGGAAAGTATGAAGTCGTTTTGAACGTCACAGATGACGAAGAACTCTGGGACATTGAAACGAAAAATGTGACGGTTTCAATCCACAACATAGGCATCGCGGCTCTGACAGCCACTCCAAATTCGGTCAGAATCGGGCAACAAGTGACTATAAGCATCACAGCAATCAACAAAGGCAACTTCACAGAAACCTTCAACATCGCAGTCTATTACGACGACACAGCCATCGAATCAACAACAGCCACAAACCTAGCTCCAGAAGCATCTGACACAAAAACCATTCTCTGGAACACCACAGGAATCAATCCGGACACCTACAACCTAAAAGCAATCGCAGCCACTGTAACTGGAGAAACCGAAACAAACGACAATACACTCATCGTTGAAAACGCCGTGTCAATTCAAAAACTAGACAGTCAATTGTCAATATCTGCATCGCCATCTACCTTCACGCTTGGAACAACCACAACTATCAATGGAACAATCAACCCCGTCCGCCAAGGCGCAACCATCACAATACACTACAAACTGGTCGACGAACAAACATGGAAAACGATAGGCACCGCAACCACAAATGCACAAGGCCAATACACTATTGACTGGAAGCCTACCGAAGCTGGAACCTATGAGGTCAAAGCCAGCTGGCAAGGAGACACAACGACTTTCCCAAGTGAAAGCACACCTGAAACAACCACTGTTCAAGAACCGCCAACCACAACGTGGCTCTACATGGGAGCCGCTGTCATAGTAATCGCCGTCGCAGCAGCATTCTACCTCCTCAGAAGAAAACACTAGAAATACGTAGCGGAAAACTTGATAAACATCACCAACACACGTATAGTTAAGAGAGAGGAGAACCCTTGAGGGGAAAATCACCCCTACTGCTCATGCTAACAGTTGTTCTAGCCATATTGCTTGCCCCAAGACCAGTTTCATCTCCGCCTTCAAAACCAGTGGTCGGCACACAACCTTTGCCGAGCACTGCCCCAGTGGGTACAAACTTTGACATCAACGTCACAGTGACAAATGTCGTAGACCTTTATGGCTGGACGCTCAACATGACTTTCAACCCAACCATCTTAAACGTTACAAACATGGTTGAAGGACCTTTCCTCCTTGACTTCGCAAACTCGCTGGGAATCTACACATGGCCGCTGGGCCCGTTGATCGACAACGACATTGGCTGGGTTCAAATGTCAGACAGCCTCTTTTCCTTCGAACCCCTCACCGATGGAGCCGACGGCAGTGGAGTCCTTGCAACGATCACTTTCCAAGTACGCACCAAAGGCGCTGTTCCCTTGCACTTCAGCGAAACACTGCTTAACACCAAGGTTGGCGGTCTTCCAACACCTATAGACCACGACGTTAGAGACGGTTTCTTTCAATTACCTTTAGGCGACATAAACAGCGACGGCGTAGTTGCAGTCAAAGACCTTAGAATCCTCGGAAAAGCCTATGGCAGCGCACTCGGTCAGCCATCGTATAACCCAGATGCAGACCTCAACAAAGATGACGCAGTCAATCACACCGACCTTATAATAGTCAGTAGTAACTACGGAAGAA
>Ga0315296_10003052_pt1 | contig 14137 bp, 16 predicted proteins | sample YL17G14_18_MG_FD_203921 | JGI IMG/M metagenome (GOLD analysis project Ga0315296, IMG submission 203921) | Sediment microbial communities from Yellowstone Lake, YNP, Wyoming, USA - YL17G14_18 | ecosystem: Environmental > Aquatic > Freshwater > Lake > Sediment | place: USA: Wyoming | collected... | reverse complement strand
ACGACAGAACAATGTTTTTCGTGAGACGCCCAACTTTCATGTTCCCGCCTCGTAAACAGGATACCAGATTCAACTTTAGTTAGCACACGCAGCAACACGTATATTAGTTTCGGTTCGCTTCGACGCGGTGTTCTATCTCCCCAGATGTATCAGTGACAAGAGCGTTTGGTAACGAGGCGTGCGAGGATTGAGGCGGCAGTGTGGATAGCGTTCTGTAGAGAAGAATACGGATCCTACTTCAGAGACCTGAACAGACTGACAGATGTCAGGGGATAGGAAAAGCAAATTCTTGCCCGGACATCACGACCAAGAACGGCCGCGACGACTGAAAGTTCGATCCTCGACGCGTCAGCCTATCTCACAATCAATGTCGGACATTTTGCATGGTGACTCACTTTGTCCGAGACGCTTCCGAGAAGGAAAGCCTTCACCTGAGAAAGACCACGGCTTCCCAGAACCATGAGATCCACCTTCTCATCAGCAGCCGTTCTGAGAAGCTCCTCAGCTGGCACACCCTGCCTCAACCGAGTCTGCACAGGCAACCCTTGCGCCTTCACGGTTTCTTCTCCCTTTGCCAGAATCGCTTTTCCTTCAGCCTCAAGCTCGCGGACAATGGCGGTCCCAGCCAGAATTCCTGCCTCGGGAGGGTTGATAGCGTATATCTGACGCATCACCACATGAACCAGAAGAAGCTGACTCTGATACTTCTTCGCTATGTCGATGGCGAGACCCAATGCTTTCAGAGAGTATTCCGAACCGTCCAAGGCTACCAGTATCTTGGAAAACAAAGCTCTCCAAGACAGACTGCTGTTGCGCTTTTGAGATAAGAGTTACCCTCGTCTCTCCGTTCACGGCTTTGGTAGGCTCAGCAGGAGGCATGCTCCTCACTGAGCTTCTCGACATCCCTGATGTGAATCTTACAATAGCCCCATGATGGTTATCCAGCAGACTTCTATCGCCAGTTTTATTTGAACGAGATAAGGCAAGTAATCTCAGTCCTTGATCCGTTGAAAAGAACAGGAGCATTCGCTCGTATGAAACTTTGGCGAAAGAAGAAAGAAGAAGCAAGAGCATCTCCAAAGGAGGCGGAAAGAGAACCTGGTCTCTTGGAGAAACTGTGCAGTGACGACAAAGCATTGTACGAAGATCTATCCTGGTCGATGTATCTGGATCCTAGAGGAAAAGGAACATGCGCGGAAGCAATGAAGAAAGCGGAAGCATTTGAAAGAGAACAAAAGAAGAGTGAGGCGGCACGCGAGTACAGACAGGCTGGGGCTTTGGCACTCTACGAAGGCAACGTAGACGAAGTAAAGAGGGCATTTGACAAATCCGCGGAGTTGTCGCAGAGAAAACTCCCAAGAATTAGAGAAGCGCCCGACAAGGCCGTCGAAATAGCGAGACACTACTACGAAAAAGAGTTGAAAACACGGACAGCCTAACATCCATAAAGCGCGAGACTTAGGGCTGGTCGAGACTGTTCGCCGTGAGATGCGGTCAAAACCTGAGATTGATCATTGAGTATCCACCGCTGCAAGCGAGCGAAACGGATACGTTGCGTCTGCGGCTGCCATGCGGAAAACGACGGACCGTCAAGCAGCGCAAAGGAAGGCAACCTCTCGATAAGACGCTTGCACTAACCCTTGAGGCACCGGAACCTAAACCCTTTCACGTCTCATACGCGGAAATCTACTGGAGCGACAAATTTGAAAAAGAGAATCTTCGTCGACATCAACCTCGTACCCTCGCCAAAGGACGAGGAACGATGAAGCGACAATGTCCACGCGATGAGCCCTCATTCTGAATCAAATGAAATGTTGAGGAAGCTACCCTAAGACGACTGCCCTCATAAAATCAAACGCCAGATTCATGGTGACATTCGCGAAACTCGCTATCAAGAACATGCGGACACCCTACACATCCAACGTGATCGAACGACTCGTGGGCGAGTTCTCAAAACGGTGCAAACACAAATGGATGCACTAGAGCATAGTAGGCTTAGAGAACATCCTCCAAGTCATCCTAGTCAGATACGCCAACCCGCAATTCTACAAAGAATTCTCAATCGCGAACGCATCATCAAATCCGTGACAAGTCACATCGCTAGTGATTCTAGGTTCCGAGTCCAAGAGGAATCATAAGATACGCCGCTTTGATACTCTCCCGGGAGAACACGAGCCGTGAGGGCGTCGCAGAGGAATCAAGAGCGATGGCGCATACGTTCCAGCCTTAAGCCTGGAGATATCGGCTGGATCGTCCATCTTCACGGGATCCTGTACGCCAAAGAGTACGGATGGAATCACACATTTGACGCATACGTCGCCGACGGACTAGCCAAATTTGCCGCCTCGTTTCATGCTGAGAAGGATCGTCTATGGATTGCAGAGAAAGGCGAGAAGATTGTTGGCTTCATCGCCATTGCGGGGCACTCAGAGAAGGAGGCTCAACTTCGCTGGTTTCTTGTACACCCAACAGAACGCGGTCATGGACTCGGCCGGACTCTTCTGAGCAACGCGCTTGACTTCTGCCGCCAACGTAGGTTCAGATCTGTCTTCCTGTGGACGGTTGGCGACTTGAAGGTGGCGGCTCACCTGTACCGGTCAGTGGGATTTCATAAGACTGAGGAGAAGACGCATCATATCTGGGGCAAGGCTCTGACCGAAGAGAAGTACGAACTGTCTCTGTGAACAGCCTTGAGCCCGAACCTTCGATATTGTTGCGAGGCACGCGCTCGGTGATCTGATGGCCTACTGCGGATCCCGTGTTCACAGCTGCAACGTCTCCGATATTGATAGCGATATCAATCATACGGGTGCTGCTATCGCTCCTGAGCCGCTACTGGAAATGATTCTGCGCTTCAGCTCCTTCAGCTGCTCCTTGACGGCCGCGAGTTTTATTCGAGGGCTCTCTTGGATCTCCTCAGCCTGACGTTGCAGAATGGACAAATCGGCTGACACTCAGGGAACTCCGTCCCGCAGGGCGGGCAATACCACGGGTTGCTTGCAGGCACGTCTCTCTTAGACATATATTCGAAGCATCCAGCTGGTAAGGTCTGGGGATAGCGAGCGAACCAGCGTTTCAGGGTGTCATACCGGAGTAGGTTTTCTCTCCGACGGAGCTCGTCTTGTTTAGCGGCAGTCAGACGCATCGCCAGATCACCGTCTCACAATTCGCGCACCGCGGTCGCGCATCTTCTGCCAGGTAAATCACATATTCAGCAGGCAGGTAGACGCTGCAGTTCGCGCAGAACTCCAGATCGTGCCGGTCCATAGAAAGCGTTTGTGGGCTATTACTCGGGCTCGGAGGCCGTCTGAAACATTATATGCCGTGTCCGCAGGATCCCAGAACCTTTCATGAGCACGACCAGACTTTCAGTCGAGGAATCGCGGCGGGTTCCAAGCTTAGGCTGTCTTTTCAATCAGTTGAAGTTCAAAGACGTCTTCGAACGCTTTTCGCACCTCGATCTTAAGAAGCTCGAAGTCCTTCTCTTCGCCCAACATAGCTTTCATAGAAGTGATTGTTGAACTGGGCATTCCACAGGGAGTTATCATCTCGAAGTAGGTTAGATCCGTGTTCACATTCAGGGCGAAGCCATGGTAACTTATCCAGTTTCGAATAGCTGCCCCGATTGAAGCTATCTTCTTGTTCTGCACCCAGACTCCTACTTGATCTTCATGATGCTCGGCATGAATGTTGAATTTGGAGAGTGCTAGGATCAATGTCTCCTCAATGTTTCGCAGGAACCTGTGTATGTCTCGGTGCCAGGCATTCAGGTCAAGTATCGGGTATCCTACTAGTTGTCCCGGCCCGTGATAGGTCCATTGGCCGCCCCGTTCTACTCGAAGAACTGGAACCCCGTTGATCTCGTGTGGCACTTCTCCTGGAACAGCTTTGCCCACGGTGAAGATGTGGGGATGTTGCACCAGGATCAAGGTATCGGGAATCGTTTTGTTTGCACGAAGCTCAATCAGCTTACGCTGAAGCATCCAGACTTGCGAATAGTCCTGCAGGCCTAAGTCGAGGAGGTTTGCTTCTGTTGTCATTTTCGTAGCATGTGAATTGTTTTTCCTTTAGCGGCTTGGACAGCCACGGAGGCTAGGACTACTATCGCGATGGCCATCAAGATTCGATGTCTATTCAATCCAGCCTCACTTCGTTAGGCGCGACCAGTTTCCCCTTCGAGCGTCTTGAGATTAGTTTGCTGAGCTGCAACACGACTACGGGAATTAGGATTGAGATGAGCATTGCAGGGTAGAACAGCAACGATGCCAAGGCAAGTAATATGAGAAGCGTGACGACGAAATCTACGAAGCGACCGTAGAACTGGATGTCGTCCACTACTGGTCCCCTGATCGCCCTCTTTTCTGCTTAGTACCAGGTATGTGTTGATCCACCTATCGGGGGTAACTTGTCTTCTCCAACCCAGCTTTGCGCCAGCCACAGGTGTCAACCTCATGATCCTGAGTCCACTGTCGGGTAGTGGCACGAATTCGGTTCAGCGGATACATCGGCCGCATGGACATGAGCTACTTAGCATAAGCTTCGACTAGGTCGCGTGCCGTGACAATCCCAACAAGTACACCATCCTTCGCGATGGGTAGTCTCTTTATGTGTTTTGATTGCATCGTGTAGGCCGCCACATCCACGCTTGTTCCCAACGGAGCAATAATGACCGGCGAACCGCACGACTCTCCTACTGGCACGCTTAAGGTTCTACCCTTCGCCAGGAGAGTGGTGAGCAGGTCCCGCTCTGTAAATATGCCCTTCGGCTCACCTTCACGGGTAACTATGACGCTGCCAATACGTTTCTCCCCCATCATTCTCGCTACACTGGATACGGTCGCTTTCTCGTCAGCTGTCGCGACCTCCTTAGTCATGAAGTCATCAACCTTGACCTCGGTTTCAGGGGCTTCAGGCAGGCTCCGCACCAAGTCGGACGCAGTTATGACTCCCACAAGATTCCCGCACTCGAAGACGGCAACCTCCCCTTCTTCTTGATCATCGTCTGAGCCGCTTCCTTTATGGTAGCTGTCGAGCACAGCGTTATCAGAGGGTAAGACATCTCTCCCTCAACTTTGATCTCTTTCGGATCTCTTCCTCTCCCCAACACTTTGCTTAGGAGGTCCCTCTCGGTCACTATGCCCACCGGCGTATCGTACTTCACCACAATCAGGCTCCCAATGTGTTTCTCACCCATCGTCTTGGCGGCGTCTTCCATTGTGGTCTCAGGGCTTGTCGTAATAACGTTCCGAGTCATAATCTCACTCACCTTTCGGTGAGTCATGTGCTGCTTGTATGCGCTGTCGAGGACGCTTGGGAACTTTTCCCCCAAGTCTCTAGGTGTGGACATAGAGTTCCTAGGACGAGTCTTGTGGCTCCGTCCAGATTAGCGTTTTGGAGCACGGAAGCAACTGTACAAGGCCCGTTGACGTAGTTCATAAACCCGCACGGAGAATGCAGGTGTTCATAGTTGACCTCATTGCTGGGTCAAAGTCGCTGATCTTCCGTGAAACAGCATTACGCCAACACCTTTCTTCTTCAGCGGTCTGACCGCGCTGTGAGCAAGTCTGGTGTCCTCTGCATTCCCTCAGAAGCCCATAACCTAGACAGCGGCGCACGTGCTACTCACTATCAGGGAACCTCGGGATGCACACGAATCAGTGAGCACCATTTCCACTGAGGACGAAAAGAATAAAGCGCATTTTCCACTGGAACCGAATGTCATCATGGTTACGAAGATGAGGAAAAAGGCGGTCTTTCCCCACGTCGAAAGGATTTGCAACGTAGGGTGGGGCTACTTCTCCCAGCACGTAACGTAGCTGTCCTGTTCGACACACCACGATGTTGAAGAGGACGCCGGAGGCCACGATCCGGGTTTTGGTAGGAATGCCCTCTTACAGAAGCATTCCGACTTCTTCGGTTGTCTGGCGAATAACAAGGCAGAGTTTGAAGGGCCCCGGCAGGCTTCAAGATCGCGCTGGCAGTGTTCATCCTCGGGTGGTCTATTCCTCCTCTATCTACGTTTTCCTAGGATAACCGTCTCCGCGAGACTCCGTGGCTGGCAATCATGATGTCCCGTGAGATGTTCCCTGCCTGTGCAGGGAAGACTGCGCAGACGGTTCTACGCCGAACAGGGACTTTGGGCTTTTTAGTGCACCAACAAGAATGTTGAAAGTGTCACCAGATTCTGAACTGCCTCTCGCGGGAGGACTGCTTGTTAGGATCCTGCCATAAGATTTAATGAAAAGGGTCCATACCCAATTTCAACGACGAAAAGCTGTTGGAAGCGGCAGTAGTCGCTGTCGTCCTGCTCCTTCTAGTTGTCCAGTCAGCTACGACGTTCGACATTGCGGCCCTAGATGAGACCTCATTTGAACCCTTCACCCGATGCAATGACTCAGGTGATGCAGGCGATCTGATGTGGGACGGAAGCAGGATAGTAAGTCGAAGCGGAATCCACTACGCCACTGTCGAGGTCACCAAGCTTGTGTACGGCGGCGGAATCCCAAGCGAGATCGGCCTCAAGGCTCCGATCATTATTGGCGGAGTAACTTTCAGTAGCCCAAGCCAAGAATCATTTACAGCCACAATTCTGCTCGGCGTTCTCTTCATCAATATCATATTCGCTGACGGCGCACAACGCGACCTAAGTGCAATCGTTTTCCTTCCGCCTATCAAGGACGGCACGCCTCAGGGGTGTGCTCTGCTCGTGACGCATGAGGATCAACAGGCTGGGTTTGCTGTCGTGTTCACGCCAAGCAGCGAACCTCTCGATAACCCCGCGTTGAGGTACGAGACACTTGGCAAGGTCTTCCAATGCAGAATCTACTTGATAGTGCGAGCCAACGCGGCTGCAACTACAACCACGGTGATCCCGCCGCCGACGAATCCGCAGACGACCAACGCCACCCTCGAATACGATTTGACGAATCCCTTGACAGAGAATGGCACTACATGTACCTACGGGTGGGGACCGTTGCTCACACTCTATCGGACGGGCGACTCGTACGAATTCAATTTCTCTTCAACCAGCCCAATAGATGTCTACGTCTTTCCCTTCGACTTGTACAACGGCACGCTAAGCTGCACCCTAGGTCCGTATGCTTCACATACCCCTGACAACGCGCCTGCGGCGACTGGTAAGCAAGGACAACTCGGTGCGGTGTGTATGGGCTGCGAACCAAAATGGTCCGACTATGTCCTGTTTATCAATCATGATGCCACGGTCAGTCCGCACGTAACTTTGCGGGTCACAGTCACTTTGCAGGCCACGACAACAACGACCACTGTGAGCCCGCCATCATCCAGCATCCCCTTCATAGGTGTCCCAGAGATTCTCGTCGCCATCTTTCTGGGCCTCTTTCTCGTAGCAATAAAGAGGCAAAGGAAGGGAACGCGTTAGGCGCTTGGGCTGAGGTTCCTGTCGTGGATGATGAGGGTGAGACTCGATTGAGTGGAAATCGGCTCTTGCTTCCCGTATTCGCGGTCTTCGGACTGTCTCTTGTCGTTGCAGGTCTCATGGTGAAAAGCGGAAAGATTCATTCCAATCGTTCTTCAACATAGTCTTCGGGGATCGCATTGGTTCGATCGATCGTAAGTGTCGGATTGAGCATTACGGTCCTAGCCCTTCTGCAGGGCTTCCTTAAGGAGTTCTTCATGCCCGTCATGGTCGACGTGATCAGGGTTCCAGCTTGGATCCTGATCTTTGAGGCACCGCACATCTACGCCTTCATAAACGCCTCGCAGTCCTTGATCAGTGCGCTTCTCTTCGCAGCCATGTACTTCATTGGTAAACGGATAGCGCTCAAGCAGCAGTTGTGGTCGGTCCTCACCATACTAATACTAGGAGGCTGGGGAGGCTTGTTCCTCGGACAAGCACTAGCCATGGGTCCAGAAGTTTTGTTGCCCACATGGCAGAACTATCCCTATTTCATGCTTTGGCAATTCTTCGCCATGTTCCCAAGTGCGATCTTTCTACGTTTTCTGAGCTTCACTGCGCTTGTGATCGCATATATCCGAACAACAGCCTATCGCTCTGAACTGCTAGGCTATCGGAACATTCGGCAAAGTTGTTAACGCAGAACGTAGTCGGATGCCCTTCGGATGATGCTCACATGTCAATTGGCATCTTCAGAGTTCTGCTAGGAATTGGCTTCGTGTCTAACTTGATACTCCCATTCGGAGTATACCATTCCTACGTTGAGCCTTTCGTCATCGACTATCTTTGGGGCTACAAATCGCCTGTTGGATGGATTGGCCTTGTGCTAGGCCTGTTATTATTGGCTTACCCTAGGACTCCAATGGCCAGGAAGCTTAGTATCCGGGTCTTCATGGTGCTTGGTGGAATTCTTCTGCTTGCATCCGTGGTCATCACACCTTCAGTGACATACGATTTGCTTAATCTTTGGCATGGCACGAGCATAAGAGCTTGGGATATTGATAGGAGCACGATGAACCTCTGGTCGGTCTTCCTCTCCATCGCCAGCATGGTTATAGGAGCAGGGCCTCTTCGGAAAAGGAGAGTAGGAATGCAAGGGATGAGCTAGACGAAGCATGGCTTTGTTCGCTAGTCGACGGTTTCAGTTTTCTGTTCGGTTGGTGAAAGAGGTCGATAAAGGTGCAGGTTCAGAGCTTTGAGGTGAGGGCCATGCCACTGATTGTGTTAGTGGTCTCTGCGCTGCTGCTGTTATTCGCTTGGGCTGGCGCCTTCGTGTTGCTGAATCCTGACACAGTCGACTCCGCCACAAGGTGGGGTGGGCTTCCGATGCTCCTCCTGTTCGGAGGACTTTTTCTCGCCAGCATGGTAACGCTATTCAACTATAGAATCAGGGTGGATCGTGACGGAATAACGGTTCTTCTCCCGTATGGAGGCAGCCTTGCCTATGGTCGGGATGAGTTGGATGTGTCTGTCACACGCAGGATCATGAGGTTAGGACCTGTAGGCGGGGCGAAGTTGGGCTGGAGAGGACGCTTCATCCCCAAAAGGTGGGTCAACGCCTACCTGGTACTAAAGCGCAAGGAGACACACACGATTGAACTGGGCGAGCAATCCTAAGGTAAGAAAAGTGGTGAAGCAGAGGACACAGCACATCAGTTCAGATTTCGCTTGTGCACTAAACCGTTCACGAAGGCTTGTTTTCCGCAGCAAGATCATTACTGCAACATTGCAGTATTGAGCCTGCTAGGTGTCGAGCCATCAGGATGCTTCGTGAGAAGACCCCCGCGACTGCAGGAAACCCTGCACTAGCGGATTTGCGGCCTTTGAGGGTCGTAGGAGGAATTCCTGCACAACATGCAGGGATTCTTGCAACTCTACGTAATCGCAACGTTGTGACCGACTCAGGCTAGCAGCTGGCATGCACGTAGATCTGAGCCTTGATGTCGACGCAGAAGAGCCCTCATGCTAACAATTTCAGAAGGTCCTGAGGCTCCAAAACGCTTGTGTTCTCACGTGCGAGCAGAGCCTCGATTTCCGCCTTTCTCTTCAAGAAATCTTCGTCGACCGAAACGAAGTAGTCTAGGTTATTCGCTGTCATGAACTCGGCAATGAGTTTGTCCTTTCCCTTCAGACTTGTCTCGTCAAACTTGGGTCTCTGGTCATACCGAGCTTCACCGAACACCGTGAATGGATGGTTATAGACGGCGACCACAAATGGCAACTGCGTCAAATGAAGCGACTCAAGCATTTGCAGCGCCTTGGATGCTTTTTCTGCCTTCTCTGGGTTCCGCAACAAATCAAGAAGTTCATTCATTACTTGACGAGACGTGTGTAGCACGATTTCGTTGGACTTGTGCTTGTTAACCAGTTGCTCTATCGCTGGAACTTGGGCTTTGCGAGGCTCGCTCAATTCATCGTATGGTGCCATCCATACGGATGTATCAAAGTAGACGAGCTTTGCCATCTCGTTTCTTGTTGCCAATGAGATGAAGAACCCTAAAAGGTCCACGCGGCAGAGAGCATATCTCACAAGCGCCGTGGAATCCATCGCAATGTCGCGACTGGAGCCAGACCACGCCTTCCATGAGGCATGATTCACGTCTGGACCCCCGCTACCCTGCAGACTCGAAAACCCTTCCAGACTATTGATAACGGCGTCAACAGTCTATCCCAAGAGTCGCCATCCGTCAGCGTCATATCTGTGGATCCGTGCTTTCGCATCTACGCCAATGAGTCTGATGCCTCTTCGCTGGAACACCCGCTTCCTGAGCTTCCTGGCAATTCGCAAAGTCGTGACGAGAACAGCTCGCGTGTAGCCCGCGCAGACAGCCTCGTAGCATTGACCGATTCCACGGATAATGTCGTCTCTTGGAGACTTGACTTCGATGGCTATTCGCTCGCCTTCAGGGCCAACAGCTAGCCCGTCAACCATTGCGTTGCAGCTCGAGCAGACCTCATTGAGACCTTGTATCCGTGCGAGCGGTAGTATCGCGCAACTGCCCATTTCAGCCACTTTTCGTTAGTCAAACCCCTACCCTCCAGCCTCATTTTCTCTTCCGAAACAGCCTGACGCCATCAATCTCGGTCACATAGTCGAACCCGCTCTCAACGAGCGCTGACGCCTCATCCGCTGTCCGCGCGGTCTTGCGAACGAACTCATCGTCATGAAAGTCAACCAGATGCGTATAGACGAGCGTGTTCTCGATGTTTCTGTGTCCTAGCATTCGCATGATATGCAGGATATCCTTTGTCCGATGATACTCCGTGGTCGCCTTAAAGTGACGTAGGGTTCGGAAGCTTATCTGTTGAATTCTCGGGTTCTGGAGCCTCTCAGCCAGCCTCTTTCGATGCTCAGTAAAATTCCGTGAAAAATCGTCCAGTGACCTGAGCGGGTCAACATCTGGGTTACGGAACAGATAGCTCCACTTGTGTGGCAGGCTGTTCAGCATTGCTAGCAGGCTGCTTGAGACCGTGAATTGTCCTGCCTTACTATCCTTCTGAGCTGCAATCCTCGTCTGAGCATCAACATCCGTCCACTCTAGATTCCATGACTTCTGCAGTCCAATTTGTCAGTAGTTCTATCCATCAACAGCTGAGCTAGGATAGAGGGAAAGGCGCTATCTTTGATCTCCAAAGAAATAGCAGAAGTGGCGAATACACGACTATCGAGACGACGAGGATTATGGTGTCTTCAATGTATGAGCCTGCAGCCCCAATCACGAAAGCGTAGTAAACGGCTTCAAACGTGCCGAACTCAACCTTATACATTCCGACAGGTACAAGGATGAAGATCATGGTCAGCGAATGCGCCACTGTTGAGATGAAGGATATTAGTAGAACTGCAAGAGCAAACCTCTTGATCTCTATTTCTTTCCTGAACAGATTCTTACTCAACACTGCAGCTGGGTAAACCAACGCAAAAGCCAGTAGGCAGTCCAGCACAGCCCAAAGGGGCAGCATGATGCCGTACGGATGAATGAAGTATGCTGCCAACATGAACGCATAGATTGCCGCAACGATTCTCCACCTGCCCTTGACTAGGAAGCCTGCGGTTGCGACGCCGATGGACTCGCCTGTCACTCCATAGATGAATGAGAATATGTTCGCTCCAACCACTGCCCTAGAGATCGATCCGCCGATTACTGCCGTTACTATTCCTAGTTTGGGCCCAAGGATTATTCCTTCGAGGGGCTCTAGGTATACAGCCCATTCTCTAAAGGGGTAGATAGGTATGGAATCCAGTACCGCATGCAAAGCCGCAAAAACCGCGAGAGTAGCCACGAACCTGCTCTCGCCCAAGGGCTTCAGACACATCCCTCACGACTACTTGACAGAAGGTAGTGAGCTGTAAATCGATCTCCATGTTTGCTTTGCCTTTTTCAGCAGGGCATTTCTATTACGGTCCTCCAGCACTATCGAGCAGAGCGGCTCACCTTCCTCCACTATAGCCCCAGCTGATGGTACATCCCTGCATTCCTTGAGGACGCTCAAGTCAGGTGCGGCTGAACGTTGCTTTGCGAAGAGGACCAGCCGCATGCAGAAGCTTCGGCTCTTATCGAAGATTGCCGGAAGTCTTCTCTCGACGCAGGCCCTCACATGGGCCCCTACAAGGTTCAACCCAAGGACTCGCTCAACGCATTCAATGGTTCCTTGAAATCGAGGGTTAACCTCAATCACATGAGGCGTGCCTTCCTCGGAGACCACTAGATCGATACCGTTTGAGCCGATCAATCCAAAATGTGAAACAACTCTCTCAGCAACATCTTTACACTTGTCTATGATGTGCGCAGGTGCTGAGAGGGGAACCATGTTTCCACAATAGCCAAATGGCTCTCGTTGACCCACGTCGCATATCCCCAATAGTTGCTCACTCACGGCTAAAGTCAGGGCCTTGCCCGGAATAGACATCACAGAAGCGCTGGCATGCGTCCCGAAAACGTACTCTTGAATCAGGACGCTACAGCCTCGTGCGTGGATTGACCTGAACGCGTCCTCGAGCTCTCGGAGGTTAGAGGCTTTCCTTATCCCCACGCCTCCGAAGCCTGTTCCAGGCTTAAGCAGAAGCGGAAGCCCAAGATCCTTGGAGATGCTCTTCGCCTCTGCAAGGTTCTGAGCGATCACTGTTTTGGGATGTGGGACTCCCAACCGTTTGAGTTCCATGAAAAAGTTCGGTTTATCACGGACCTTGAGGAATAGCTTCGTCGGGTTTCCGAGGATAGGAACCAAGTTGTTGAGTTCGCAAAGGGTGTCAGGCGAATCGTCCAGACCAGACGACAGAAGCGAAACGTCAATCTTGTGCTTCTTCTGAAGATTCTCTGCTAACTGAAGAAGCGCTGTGGGGACGAAGTCGCTGAATGCCCTCCCACAGAATTTTCCTCTTTTTTGCTTTGTCAGAGACAGACTTGCGACGCAACTGTGCTCAAGATCTCGGTCGCCGTAGTAGTCAACAGCGTAGACATCGTAGCCAGCTCGCCTCGCTGAGGCAGCCACTGGAGCAACGTCCACTGCTCCTAGTGCCAGAACACTGCGGATATCAGACTTAACCATCTGTGTCTCCAGTTGCCGTTAGCTGACGACACTACTTTAGTCCCAGAAGTGTCCACGCAGCCGCCCTTGCTCCTTCCTCCGCATTTTTCTCGCTATCAGCTCCAGCAATTATGATAACATCGCCCTCTGCCGGTCGAAAGTTCTTCAGGATCTTTTCGATGGCATCTCGTGAGTTCTTGATCTTCAATTCATCGGCGGGGGGCATGAGTAGCCGATGGTCCTTAAAGACGAGTGTTACAGCTCCCTTTGCGCCGGCTCTCACCGCCGCGTCTCTTTGCTCGATTCCGCTACTGACTTTGTTTGCTGCCTTTCTCACAAGAATTCCAAAATCATACGGGCCTATTGTGATGGGGCTTTTCGAGACCCTCGCGATCGGACCCAGCTTCGAGCTTAACTCTTTTAGTATCAAAGACCCGTTCGCCGTCAACTCGCATCCGCGCTTTGAGATCTTGACAAGCCTCGCTTCCAAAAGGCGCTCGATCAATGTTCGCGTAGCTCCCTCACCTAAGCCAAGTCTTTCCGAGAGGCCAAGCCTACCAATCCGTTCTCGACCGATAGTCTCGATGGCCTTGGCTAGATGGAGTTCCGTGAAGGAAGGAGTTGGCCCTGCCGCTTTCTGCTCAGCTAACTGTTTGAGCATATCTAGAGTACGCATGAGCGTTCTCGATCCCTTTACGAGAGTGCGGTCGATAAAATCTTGGCTCAGCCAGAATCATTGATCCCTCAGCGAGGGCAACTAGATCGGGAAGGCGCCACACGTCCTGCAGTACGACGCTTCCGGACGAAGGTTTGAACGGCATTTTGGACACGTCCTACCCTGGGATTCGTCTCCGCTTGGAATACCGAAAATTGACCTGTAGATGTCGTAGTAGAACAGTTGCTCCTTGTCTCTGAGAGCAACCTTGTCTTCTTCAAGGTATCTGCTCACTTTGCGGTCAAACTCGCCGTCGGAGATCGAGGCGTCGAAGATTCTTGGAAAGACTGTGGTTCCCGTACCGAACTCAATGGGAGTCTTGACCCTCCAAATGACCTCGTGAGGCAGCGTCCCTTCGAACGCCTTCCTCAGGATCCATTTCCCCTGCCTTCGGCCCTCCTGATCGCGGACTAGGTAGGTCGGATCCAGTTTCATGGCGAACGACTGGACTTCGGGGTCCA
>Ga0315296_10003051_pt1 | contig 14138 bp, 14 predicted proteins | sample YL17G14_18_MG_FD_203921 | JGI IMG/M metagenome (GOLD analysis project Ga0315296, IMG submission 203921) | Sediment microbial communities from Yellowstone Lake, YNP, Wyoming, USA - YL17G14_18 | ecosystem: Environmental > Aquatic > Freshwater > Lake > Sediment | place: USA: Wyoming | collected... | reverse complement strand
ACCCGACTCTATCGTCAGTGACGGCTGTATCATCAGCGGCGGGACTGCTTGGAACTCTATACTCTCTCCGGGTGTAATCGTGGAGAGGGACGCCTTGGTGGAACAATCAATTATATTCGACGACGTTGTTATCGAGCCTGGTAGCAGAGTGAGGCGAGCTATCGTCGATAAGGAAAGCAGAATCCGGGCTGGTGTTTCAATCGGGCTTAGCCGGGACGAAGATAAGGCAAGAGGGGCTACTGTTTCAGATTCCGGCATAACTGTCGTCCCCAAAGGGGCAGATATAGGCCGTAGTGAGCTCTCTCTTTTTTAAGCCAACTTGTTCGCATGTTGTCGGCCAGCTCCCCAGCGGCCACAAACCTCATGGAATTACAAGAATTGCGCAATGTTGTCCAGTAAAGCTCGTGAGGTAAAGGGTTTGGTGATATAACCGTCAGCGCCAATCTGTTGACTGAATTTTACATTGAGTCTCTGGTCTATGGCAGTGAGCATGAGGACAGGAATCGACCTGGTGGTCGGCTCCTTCTTTATCGCATAGCAACTGGTATATCCGTCCATTTTTGGCATCTTGATATCCATCAGGATAAGGTCTGGTTTTTGAGTGCACGCTATATCTATTGCTTGTCTTCCGTCTTCTGCTTCAAGAACAATAAACTTCCTGTTTAGCATTCGGCGCACCAGCTGCCTAACGTTTGGTTCATCGTCAACGATCAGTATCCTTTCTCGCTTATTCACTGTATCCCACTCCCGTTGCGTGAAGAAAGGGCCAAGGCTGCCCTCACCACAGACCTTAACTCGTTAGGGGCGAATGGCTTGGGCAGAAACGGTCTGCCGGTCTCCTTTAAGAATGCTTTGACGTTGTCATTGATGACGTCTCCGGTGGTGAATATGACCCGGTTTGCCATTTCAGGGCAGTCAACCTTCAATTGCTGGTAGAGTTCAATGCCGCCCATCCTCGGCATCCTGATATCAATAAGGCACAGGTCGTACATATTCCGACGAAGTCGGTCTTGAGCAGACTCTCCATCGGCCGCCATGTCCAGTTACTATCCCGTAGCATATGCTCAGCCCGAGTCCCGTCCCCTTACCGACCTCTTTGGTGGTAAAGAACGGGTCAAATACGCGTCTCAGGTTTTCCCTGGCAATTCCAAGGCCGTCATCAGCGATAGTAACCTTGATAGCATTGTTGAGCCTCCCGGTAGTGATGACCAGTTTCCCTCTGCCGTTTGCTTCCAGCATTGCGGATTCAGCGTTGACGATGATGTTGAGAAAGACCTGCTGCATCTGAAAATAGTCAACCATGGCTGCCGGGAATGTTTTCCTCCATGAGCAACTGTGAGAAGCCGATAACACTGGTTAGCGGGTTATTGAGCTCGTGAGCGATGCCTGAAGCGAGTTCGCCGATGGAGGCTAAGCGGTCTGTCAGCATGAGCTGTTCTTCCATCCGCTTCCGCTCAGTGATGTTTTTGGCGATGGTGATATGACCAACAAGATTACCAGAGGCATCCTTTAGCGCACTGGTACTTAACTCACCAGGAAACTCAGAGCCATCTGCCCTAAGCAGAGTGTATTCCACACCTCTAATTTGTCCCCCCTTTAGAGCTTTCCGCATGTTGTTGGCTATCTTCTCATGGTCGCGGGGGGCAACAAGCTCAAAGGCGCTCTTCCCCAACAGCTCATCCCTGGAACCAAAACCATGCATCTCCACTGTTCTTTGGTTTACTTCGGTGATGACGCCATTCAAATCAATAACTGATATCGCATCGGTGACAGACTCAAACATTTTCCGAAACTCTTCCCGACTCTCCCTCAGCGCCTCCTCAGCCTGCTTGCGCTCGGTGATGTCCCTTGAGATGATTTGGAAGCCGACGGGTATACCTTGCTCCTTGATAAGCTGGGCTTCTATCGCTATCCATATCCGGTGTCCGTCTTTGCATTCGAACCGCATCTCCAGGAGACCAGGAGGTCTTCCCATCAGCCTATCTTTCATCCGTTTTCCCAATAGTTTTACAGTTTCATTGGGGAACATACCAAGCTTAAGCCCGTTCTTGCCGACCACTTCCTCCCGTGAATAACCTGAGACTTTTTCAAATCTCTTATTTACATAGGTGACTTTGCCTTTAAGGTTTGTGTTGCATATACCAATGGGGGCTTTGTCTATCAATGCCTGAAGTCTTTCCACTGACCGCTTTAATTCCTCTACCCCACGTGTTATGGAGGGGGATAGGTTGCCTGCTGTCCTTCCTTTTACCATTTCACATCCCCCTCATTTGATCTTGTGGGATTCGTCCGCAATTCTGCTGACATCGCTCTCTGCGAACAATCTCCAGCCCCGCCTATCTCTGTGAGATACGTCTTTGAGGATACCCCCCCTTAACCATCGGAGTAGTGTCGACCTGCTTATGCCTGCTATTGCACACACCTCCGCGGTTCTATAATAGGTTTGGCCTCTCATAGTCACTGACATAGTTCAATCCCCCCTATGACTAGGTCTAAGCTATGTCAATTATATTCGTCTCAAGTGGACTTAGGAATCATCTAAACGTACGGATAAGGACACTATTTCGTACCGGTACGATAGTCCTAGCCGGCCAAGATAATTACCGCGAGCAGCGGCAAAGATGAGACACTCCTATATGGAGAAGGTGGAGGTATAATTAACCAGGAAGAAGGGGATAACGATATGGAAAAATCAAGCTAGCCGTATGAATACAGAAGAAAAGCTGGTGGAGGTGGGGAATACAAGGTGGCGGAAAAGCAAAAATCAACTCTTTATAGGCTATTTTGTACCTACTTCCACCCTTTGCCTCATGCCCTTGTCTTACTTGGTTAGAAATTCCTGCTTCAATGCGTCAACTATTCTCTTAACCTTTTTCTTATGTTCGTCTCTGCCTATAGTGTACGAATCAGGAACCCATTTCATATCCTGCAAATTATTTATCAGGCTGGGGAGCAAGTCGTAGGGTATGGACATAAGTATCAGACCTTCTGGGAATAGTTGTCTTGATTTCATGCCAAAACCAAAACCGGTGACGGTAAAATTCAATTCGCCGCTTACGTATGGATAAATGTATAGCCAGGCGCAGCCTATAACCGGCGTTCCCTTACTGGACCACATTTTCCCGGTCGTATAGCTACTTGCTCTCAGTAAAATCTCTGCTTGACTGGGGTTAGCAGTAACAATTAATACGTCGGGCTCGAATGAAAGTTTGTCTAAAGGAGAGAAAGCGACATAGTTAACGGTACCCTTGGGCAGTCTGGGAATGACCTGATAGATTCTTCGGTTGGCACGTGGTTCTTTAAATACTCCCAGCCTGGGTCCTACTAGCCCGCTCTCGAAAATTGGCTCATGTTCCATCATGCCCAATAGTAGCGGCCCTATGCATGTGAAGTCTTCTTTGGTGGCGTAAAAAGAGCCGCCTTCTTGTGCTTCTATAAGCATCTCGCAAAAATCTAAAATCTTATCTAGCCTCTTGATTCCATCGGGTTTAGTGGATAAGAACTTAACACCTACGGGCGGTCTCTCAAAATTAAATTTGTTGAATATAGATAAGTCCTGTTGGATTGAGCTCATCTCTTCCTCCTTTTTAGTTTCAAGTATGTCATGCTATATAACTATAAATAGGAGTGTTTCTTGTTGATATTCAAGTGGAGCTGGGGTAACAATAGGTAGAACTTTTGAACTGGCTTTTAGTCTTACTATTTAGCCCCACTGCTCTCATCGAACATAATTGTAGCAGCAAAAGGGTAGGATATTCAACCGGCAAGTAACATCCTGGCTAAAATTTCAATTGATTGCACTTTCTAGCGAAATGTATATTACCTTCCACTGGAAAATTTTGCTTGTAATACCACTTATATTCTGCTATTCAGGTAGGGTATGGGTTGACCAATCTGGCGCCTATTCAGACCTTAGTGCTTCAATAGGATTCAGGCGGGAGGCATTCCAGGCGGGATAAAATCCAAAGAACAGACCAATACCCACCGAGACGGAAACAGCAAGGATTACTATATCAGCAGTAACCAAAGTTGTCATCAGTCCCATGCTGGAAATGATGTATGAGACTACCCAGCCCACGACAACTCCGATAATACCACCAGCCAATGTCAAGAAGGCTGCCTCTATAAGAAATTGAATCCAAATGTCCCGCTCCCTGGCCCCAAGCGCCTTGCGGATGCCTATCTCCCTGGTCCTCTCCAATACCGACACCAGCATGATATTCATCACGCCGATACCTCCCACCAGCAGCGAAATGGCGGCGATAGCCCCTAGAAGAAGTGTCATCGTGCCCGTAGCTTGCGTAAGGGTACTGGCTATCTCCTCCATGGACTGGATTCTAAAATCATCACCTGCATTAGGAGTGAGCTGGTGGCGGGTGCGGAGAAGGCTGGTAATTTGCTCAACAACGTAATCCGACTGTTTTTCGTCGCTTACCGTCAGGGCTATGGAGGACACGATGCGGCCACCCTGGGCGGTTCGCGGCTGGGCAACCGTCTGCTGCATAGCCGTCAATGGAATCAGGATAGCATCATCAGGCGAGCCGAACCCCGCCCCCTTGCTCTCCAGAACGCCGATAACGCGTACAATAATGCTGCCCATCCGCATCTGCTGCCCTATGGGGTCAGCATCTACAAAGAGGGTCTCTTTAACATTGGTGCCAAGCACAGCTACCTTGGCACCACTCTGATAATCATAGTCGGAGAAGAAGGCACCATTGGCAATCTCCAGGTTGTGTACCTGCATATACTCGAGGTTTACCCCAGTGACCTGAGAATTTGTATTCTTACCGCCAACGACCAGCTGCAGACTGCTGGAGTAAGAAGGAGCTACTGCCGATATGTAGGGGACCTGTTCTGCTATTGCCTCGGCATCTTCTATAGTCAGCGTTCTGGTAGCGCCGGCAGCAGTTCTGACTCCGCCGGAGGTGAACGCCCCGGGGCTGATTGTAATCAGGTTCGACCCCATACTTTGGATATTGGAGAGGATTTGTGCTTGAGCACCCTTGCCGACGGACATCAGGGTAATCACGGCGCCAACGCCAATAACGATGCCCAGGATGGTCAGAAAGCTGCGTAACTTGTGGGTGACCACCCCGACCCAGGCAGTAGATAAAGGTTCAAACCACTTCTTCATATTTTCTCCTCTGCCTCCACCTGGCCATCCTTGAGGTGTATAATTCGCTGACAGTGCCGAGCAATGTTGGTGTCATGGGTTACCACGAGCAGGGTGATGCCCTGCTCGGCATGTAGAGAGGTGAGGATGGAGATTATCTCCTCACCAGAGCGGCTGTCCAAGTTGCCGGTAGGCTCGTCTGCCAGAATCAGAGGTGGTTTTTTCACCAGAGCCCGGGCGATGGCAACCCTCTGCTGCTCTCCTCCCGAAAGCTCGGTAGGGCGGTGGTTGGCGCGGTCAGAGAGCCCAACCCAAGCCAGTGCCTCAAGGGCGCGGCGAGAGTCACCTCCGCCTGAATATCTCAAACCAAGCTCCACATTGGCCAGTGCCGAGAGGCGGGGCAGCAGGTTAAAAGTCTGAAAGACAAAGCCAACCTTCTGCCCCCTCACCCTGGCCAGTTCACCTCTGCTAAGGCGGCTGACTTCTCTATCCTCCAGGTAGTAGCTGCCTGAAGTCGGTTTATCCAGGCAACCAATAAGGTTGAGCAGGGTTGTCTTGCCCGACCCGGAGGGACCCATAATCGCCACCAGCTCACCCTTTTCAATATGCAGGTTTACTCCTCCGAGCACGGTCAGCTCTCTTTTGCCCATGGGATAAACCTTGGTTATGTCCTGTAGGCGAATCACCGGCCAAATCCTCCCATCCCTGGAATCCGTATCCCTCCGGTTGGTTGTTGCGTCGTCGTTGAAGTAGTAGTAGTCTTCTGTTGAACAATTACCTTTTCACCTTCACTGAGTCCGCTGGTTACCTCAGTGTATTGCCAGTTACTGATGCCAGCCGTTATGGGACGCTCCTCAATTGTGCCATCTGGTGACATCACCTGGACATAGGTTTGCCGCCCCTTGGTGGTAATTGCCCCGTTGGGCACTAGCAGCACGCCGGTCTTCTGCTCCACCACGATACTCACGGTAATAGTCAAGCCTTCCCTGAGCTGAAAGTCTGCAGGTATCATAGCCGGCATCTGTCTCTGCTGCCTTGCCTGTTGCTGTTCCTGTATTACCGTTTCCAGCGATTGAACCTCCACCTTCACTTTATAGTTCACTATGCCTTGTTGAATAGTGGCTGTCGGCGAGATGTGGGTGACTTTAGCCGGAAGGCTCATTCCCTGCATGGCACCCACCTGCACCGAGGCATTTCCTCCCAGCTTTACCTGCAGGATATCCGTCTCGCTGACCAGGATATCGGCTTCAAACTTGTTGGGGTCGGCAATGACTACTGCTACTGTGCCCTTTTTTACCTCATCGCCACCGTTAACATTAACCGTGGCGATGAAACCAGCAAAGGGGGCGACAACCTCTGGGCTAGCTTTCTTAGCTTCATCTAACGCTTTCTTGGCATCCTCCAAGCGCATCTGGGCTAGTTTGACCTGCAGTTCCTTTATCTCTATGTCCAGAGGGTCGACCGCTACCACCGAAGTAACTTTCCCCGTAGTGCTAATAGGTTCCTTAGCTTGCTCCAGAGTATAATTGGCATTCTTAAGGTTTATCTCTGCCTGGAGCACACTAATCTCCAGCAACGTCAGGTTCGTCTCCCATTGTGTGGTATCCAATCTTGCCAGCAACTGTCCCTTTTGAACGGATTCCCCCTCCTCCACCATGACTTCTTCTACCGTTCCCGCCATCTCAAAAGCTAAATCTTCCTTAACGGAAAGTGCCAGATTGCCGCTGGCAGTAATATCTACTGTCAGGTCTCCCCGCTGCACAGTTACTACTTGGTTCTGGGGTGCTGACTCTGATTTAGAAGCACAGCTTAGCGACAAAACGCTGATGCTGCCCAGCACCAGGGTTATCAGCATTATCTTTAATATTCTCATCGTCATTCACCTATGCCTTTATATATAACTGGTAGTATAACAGGAAATTGTTAAGGGGTTGTTAAGTCTTATGGTACTTAGCGAAGATAAAGCAAAACAAATTGAAATTAACGGGAAATTAACATTTTGCCTGTATAATCAATCCATAGCATGAAGATAAGGTATTCTTGCGCTGGTGGACTTCTAATAGCATTGATACTCTGTGCCCTACTTGTGCCTGCCTCGGCTCAGGCGCAATCGCAGGCAATACTTCGCTGGGCAGAGGCAGGTAAGCCAGGAACAAGGGGCAATGTCATCGCCAGGCTGTCTGAGGTAAGTGAAATCGCTATCGGGTCTGGTGGTGTTTTCTACGCCATAGATAGCGCAAACGCCAAGGTTTATCGGTCGCTAAACGCCGGGATAGCCTGGGAAGATATAACCTCTCGTTTGACTATTGCCGGTGCGGTGCTACCTGCCGCCAGGATTGCCGTTGCTCCCGATAATGCAGCAATAGTAGCCGCAGTTACCAATGCTGGAACAAAGGTTTGTTTGTCTACCGATGGTGGTTTCACCTGGATTGATACCAGTGTTCCTAGCCTGGCAGGCACTATTCAAACTATCGCTATATCGAAACTATATACAGAGACTGGCAATACCTTGAGAGAGATTGCCATCGGCACGGCTGACTGGGGTGATGCCACTGCCACTACCACCGGGCAGGTGTGGGTGTTTCAATTCGGGGAGTTCTTCTCATCGTGGCGAAACCAGAATATTATTGTTGACCCAAGTCACGAAGGTGGTGAGATATCAGCGATTGCTTACTCGCCTAATTTCCAACTGGATAGAACAATCCTGGTTATCGCCTCTACCGCTAGCGATGTAGTTGTTTGCCAAAATCAAACCCGGCTGTGCATTGGCAAGAGGAGTACCTCGGCGGGAACAACGTCATGGAACACTGTCACCGGCTACCCGGTGGAGATTGGTACGCTAGCTTCGCCCTCAGCCGGTGATGCTCCCGGGGTTTCTCGGATTGTCTCATCATTAGCCCTACCCTCTGACTACTCTGGTAATGAGTTGGCGTTGGAAAGGAAAGTCTTTGCCAGTTACGACAGGGAGCCGGATGCTCCGAGCCCTAATGACGACGTTTATCGGCTCGATGACACCACCCCCTCCCGACTAAATGCCAATAGCGGTGCAGCCATTAATATAGCCAGCCTCGCCTATCATGGAACAGTGGCCTCCGGTGAGCTTCTTGCCGGGGATGTCAGCCGCGTTCCGGGTTTACTTACCGTTCAGGTGCGGCGGACGGCTAATCCTTTTGCCCCATCTCCTACCTGGCAAGTGGCGAGTCAGCCCCCATCAGGGCCGGGGAAGGCTCAAGTGAGCTGGAATTCTGACGGCACCGTGGCCTACTGCGGCACCAGTCAGAGCCCCGGCGACCCCCTAGTTCCCCCAGATGAAAGCGCCTTTTCACGCAGCCTTGATGGCGGTGACACCTGGGAGCAAATCAGTCTTATAGATACTTCTATTACAGTTCTGGATGTGGCGGTAGCCCCTTCTCCCAAAAGTCTATTTTTAGCCACAGCCAGCGCTGCCGGTCCTGAGTCTGTCTGGCGGAGTGCCGGTGAGCCGTTAGGTCGCTACTGGGGGCGCGTGCTAACTATGAATACCACCTCAAACAGGGTTATTCTCAGGTTAAGCCCCAATTACCGGACAGATTATACCCTCTATGCTGCCGAAGTCCCTGATCCTCTTGGTGTCGGTGGTAACCTGATAATGATGTCACATAACCGGGGCAACTCATGGCATCAGCGCCTTGCTCCCGATGCCGTGATTGACATGGCAGTTGCCGATAGGGACACAGTATATGTTGCCCTATCCGATGGTCGTATCAGCAAAAGCACTAATGGTGCCTGGTTCTGGGAGAACCCGGCGGGTACTTCCCTCCCAAACATCAATATGCTATCTATTGCCCCAAAGGAGACCATCCTTGTCGGTGGCAAAAACGGAGAGGTAGCTTATTCCACTGATGGTGGTGCCAGCTTTACTCAAACTCCTACGGTTGGCACTGATAAAGTCTGGGTAGTAGCCGATGCCGGGTATGAAGAAAACAGCGTCATTTATGCTGGCAATGGGAATGGGATTTGCCGCAAGGCTATCGGTGACGGCAGCAACTGGGAATGTATTCGAACCCTCAGCGCGAACCAGCGAATAAGCGGCTTGGTTATTGCCGACGGGATACTTTATGGTGCCTGGTATGATACTGTAGCTGGCAGTAGTGGCGTAGAGCGCTGCCTTGAGCCGACTACGCTAATACCGGAATGGGATACCATGGACATCGGTTCCGAAGCGAGAAGATTTGATACGACACCAAATTCCCTCCAGGTATCAAGCACGGCTACTGAAGTCAGCCTATGGGCAATTGATACTGCAAGTCCAGCGTTGATGGTTTATGACGATACCCTGGCTAAGGTCAGACCAACTCTCACCGCGCCTGACCAGGTCCAGCCAGACCCGCTTTCGGGTCGAAATAGCCAGTTTGCCATAACTTGGCCCTCGGTATCTACTTGCAATGAGTACGAGGTGGAAATCTATGCTGATGCCGGATGCACGGCATTGGTTCTTTCAGCACCTACCGTGGCGCCAGCCATTGCCTATCGCCCATCCGATATAGCTAACCCCTCTTGGGTTGTGGGGGCTGGTCAATTAACCAGCGGCAGGGATTACTACGTCCGGCTGAGGGTAAAAAATCAGCTTTCCGGTGACCAAATCAGAGGTCTCTGGTCGGCGCCAGTTAAGTTGACTGTGGCTCTAGGTGTGCCAGTGAGGGCACCTTATAGTGGCCCGCTATTAGTTGCGCCGATGTTTGGCGCTACCAACGCCCCCCAAAAACCTGCCTTTACCTGGGGAATGATGCTAGGAGCCACCGAATATGAGTTTGTCTTGGCTAAGGATGCGGGCTTAATCCAAATAGTAGCTGGTACCCCGGTGAGAGTGAAGAGCACTGCCTGGCAGTGTCCCAGTGAACTTGATTACGGCACCACCTATTTCTGGCGAGTAAGAGCTATTACACCGGCGGCTAGTGACTGGAGTCCAGTGGCTAGCTTCACTACTATGGCGAAACCAGCTTCGCCACCCCCGGCACCCCCACCGTCTCCTCCGCCAGCACCAGAGCCGCTCGCCCCGTCCTACCTATTGTGGTTAATGGTCAGCATTAGCACCATGCTGATTATCGGTCTAATTGTTCTGATAGTCAGGACGGGAGGATAGTTCGGACTGCCCCCTTTACTACAGACCAAACTACTCCGACACGGGAACGGTAAAAGAAAAACGGCTGCCCTTTCCCAGTTCACTCTGAGCTTCTATCTTACCGCCGTGAGCCTCTACAAGGCGTTTGGCGATTGTAAGCCCCAACCCGCTGCCGCCCGTGGCTCTGGCTCGCGACTTATCCACGCGGTAGAACCGCTCGAAGATATTAGGTAAGTCCTCAGCAGGAATACCTTCGCCGGTATCATCAACGCCTACCTCCACCCAGTTGTCCTGCTGTCTGGCAGTAACAGTGATGGTGCCACCTCTGGGTGTGTGAGCCACAGCATTATCTAAGAGGTTGCGTAAGACCTGGCTAATTCGGTTAGAGTCAATCTTAACCGGTGGGAGTTCAGCGGGGAAGTCAATGGAGAGCGATACGCCTTTTGTTGCTGCCTGACCTCGCACTGTAGCCACTGTCTGGTTGATTAACGCGGCAATGTCTTCTGCTTGGCAAACCAGCTTTAGTTCACCCGCCTCGGCAAGGCTTAGCTCCTGTAGGTCATCGACCAGCCGCGACAGCAGAACCGCCTCTTCGTTAATGGAGCGAATAGTCTCTGGGTCTGGTTTTAGCATCCCGTCACGAACTGCCTCCAGGTAACCCCTGATATTAGACAGGGGGGTTCTCAACTCATGGGCAATATCAGCCACCATATTCCGTTGCAGTCGTTCAGCACGTTCCAGGTCACTGGCCATGCTATTAAAGGTTTGAGCTAGCTCTCCAATTTCACTTCTATCCTTAACTTGCACTCTTTGAGAAAAATCCCTCTGTCCTAGCCGCTTGACGGCAAGGGTAAGAGCCTTGATTGGTGCTGAAATTCGCCGTGACAGAAAGAAAGTAAATAAGAGTGCAATCGCAACTGCCAGTAACGCACCCCAGAGGAGAAAACGACTTACTGCCTGAGAGAGACTCACCGGTGACGGGAAATATGCCGATGGTTCAGGGCTGATATAGAGAGTCCCCGGGGTGCTTCCTTCCCATGGCGGTGATAAGCGTGTGCCCGGTGTCTCAGGACGGTACTGTTTCCCCAGCAGCTCTCCTTGAGAATCAGCAACTACCACTCCACTGGAGTCGGTCAGTATAATCCGCTGCCCATAGAGGCTTCCCCACTGCTCCACATAGGGTTGGATGCCTTCCCAGCCCCGGTGCGCACGATAATAACGGTACAGCTCGAATCCCACTCTGCTAAAGCGTGCTTCCTCGCTTCGTTCGCCATACCGGCGGATTTCACCTCCGGTAGTCTGGCTGACAAAGAAGTATACCGCACCAACTGCAGCTACTATTACGAGGGTGAAGGCCACAAGGAGACGAAATCGCAAACTATGTATCACTTCCCACCTCTGAGAGCTTGTAGCCGGCTCCGTAGACTGTCTTTATGTATCTGGGGTGTTTGGGGTCTGGCTCAAGCTTACGGCGAAGATTAAGGATATGAACATCAATGGTGCGGTCAAAGCCGTCAAAATCGTAGCCAAGTGCGTTTTCAATAAGCTGCGCCCGGCTAAATACCCTACCCGGTTCCTTGGCGAGAACGCCCAGTAGCTTGAATTCAACCATAGTGAGGTTTAGAGGTCTACCAGCGAGAGACGCCTCGCGTTTGACAAAGTTTACGGTAAGCTTACCATACTTAATCTCTTCCGGACCGCGCCGCAGTGCTTCCTCTGGAAGACGCCTGAGCACTGCCCGGACTCTGGCTGCCAGTTCCTTAGGGCTGAAGGGCTTGGTCATATAGTCATCTGCACCTAAGTCCAGGCCGGTTAGCCTGTCCTGCTCAGTAGTCTTGGCGGTAAGCATGATGATTGGTACGTTGGACTCACCCCTGAGGGTGCGGCAGACCTCAAGACCATCAATACCGGGAAGCATGAGGTCGAGAACAATAAGGTGAGGGTGGCTTTCCCGAGCCAGGCGAAGGGCTTCAACGCCGTCATAAGCGGTAAGAACCCGGTAGCCATCCCGGTTCAGGTAGAGCTTGACCAGTTCCACCGTTTTTATATCATCGTCAACCACTAGAACCCTTTTACCTGCCACCTCAGAGCCCCCTAACGATTCGTTATGTTTATCTAATTTTATAACACAAATGTTAAGGATTTGTTAAGGCAGGTGTTGCTGTTTTTACTTAGCCACCTTCCCAAATATAAAAAGGAGAGGGGAATACTTCCCCTCTCCCGTCAAACTCGGCTCGCCTTGCCTTCCTCACTGCATCAACTTCACCGAACAAGGTTGGCAGTGCCTGATTAAGGTATAGGAGATTACCTACCGCCGAAGAAGTGTCCTCCACCCCACCTCATGCCACCAAAGCGCTCAAAGGGTCCGGGTAGCGGAATGTCAGAACCCGCCTCTTGCCACTCCTTCAGCTCTGGCGGTATGCCCGGCCTCGCCTCCTGCCAGTCCTTTAGCTGCTGCTGGTATTGTGCCATGTCTGGCCTTGACTGCGACCATGCCTTGTACTTGTCAGCTTGCTCCTGGGTTATCTTGCCCTCGTTGACTAGCTTTTGGAGGGCTTCATCTCGCATCTCGGTTTGGGCCTGGGTAAAGGCGCTTTCCACTTTTTGCTGGTCGATGCCCAGGATAGTGGCAACCCTGGCTAATAGAGTCTTGCCTGAAGTCGTGTCCGTACTCCCTGTTTGAGCAAGAACTACCCCCGCTGTACTCCCGACCAGCACTACGGCAGCCAACACCGCAACAATAATAAACTTCTTGCTTCGCCACATTTCTGTTTCACCTCCTTTCTTCATGAATTCTATTGATAATGATAGCATCTGAATATTAAAATCCCGTTAAGATATCGATTAATTTTCAGCAATCGTCCTTAACTGTTTAGCTCATGAGGATTGTAATAGGAGGAGAATTAGGCCGACGCTGACCGTAAGGATACCCACTCCTAGTAAGGCATAGAGTAAGGCAAGTCGTTTAGACACAATGCTACTCCTTTCAACTTAGGCTGCTTTGTTCACTGGCTTCTCAGAACCCAGAATCACTGTTAGCATCCGGTAAGATAAGGTTGCGGTTAAGTGCTCTTTTCACCAGAACTTCGGTTTCCTCTCCTCACTGCCTTTCCCTGAAAAGCGGCTGCAACTGGTATCTGGCCTTGGCGCGGAATTCAGGGCGAGGCTGAATCGCTGTTAGTGCCCTCCTAATCGCCACTACCGTGTCAAGCGGTGGTTAAGATACACCGCCTGCGCTAGGTAGGTAGCTAGACACTGCTCCACTGTTTCACTTTTAATCAGAAGGCTTTCTAGGCAGTCATCGAAGATGTTATCCAGTTCGTTACTGTTATTCACCATCTTTTCCATGGATACTGGTTAGATAATAGCATCTGAATATTAAAATCCTATTAAGACTTCGGAGAGTACTGCGGCATCTCTCACTGGGAGTTCTTGTTTATATAAGGTAACGATGCCTGTAATGCCAGGATGCTCCCCAAGGAGAAACTCGAACGCCTTGTAATAGAGCGGCTTCGGTCTAAAGTGTTGACTGATAAAAATCTAGAAGAATTAGTAATGCTGGTAAATGAGGAGCTCCAATCTGCCTCCTATGGCTTGAAGGATCGGCTGGATGTCATTGATGCTGAACTAAAAGATGTTAGGGCCAGACTATCTAAGCTTTACGATGCGCTGGAAACCGGAAAGCTCGAGCTAGGTGACCTGGCATGGAACACGAGTTAAAGTACAGTACAACTTACCATTGCCACAGAGTGGGAAACCGAGAGAGGAAGTAGAAGTTCTACCTATTGATACCCCTGGTGGAGCTGGGGGGATTCGAACCCCCTACCTTTTGACTGCCAGTCAAACGTTCTCCCGATTGAACTACAGCCCCATAAAGACACTATTTAATTTAGCAGAAAATAGCCGCAAACACAAGCCTAGACA
>Ga0315296_10003050_pt1 | contig 14138 bp, 11 predicted proteins | sample YL17G14_18_MG_FD_203921 | JGI IMG/M metagenome (GOLD analysis project Ga0315296, IMG submission 203921) | Sediment microbial communities from Yellowstone Lake, YNP, Wyoming, USA - YL17G14_18 | ecosystem: Environmental > Aquatic > Freshwater > Lake > Sediment | place: USA: Wyoming | collected... | reverse complement strand
TGCTCCTCGTCAGAAAACTGCAGTCCGATTGCCACGGCACGGGCGGCAAGGTCAACGCCTACATCCCCTACGGACACCTTTAGTTCGTAGCCTTCAGGCGTGCCGTCCGGTTTGACCTTCCCCTTGAATAAATTTTTGTCGCCCCAGGCTGCGCCAAATAGTTCTGGCTTAAAAGACTCGGGAGGAAACGTTTCGCCGCCGTGGTGTACTTTCCCATCTGGAGTCAAAATGTGCAACTCAATGGTGGGTCCCCCGGGGACACCCTCCAGCCCTGGCCTTGCGCCAAACATGCCCATTGAGTATTGATAGTCACCCTCCAGTTGACCGTCAAGCCACAGCCATTCGGAGTAGCTCTTTGCATTCTCCCCTTCTCCCAGCTCGGGATGCCATGCCAAATTACCTTTTGTTATCCTTCTAAATGTGTATCTCCTTGGCATCGTTACCTCCTTTGTTCTAATTCTTCAGCTTTCAACTATTATGGTCATGTTAAGCCCCTGTTTACTGGCTGTCAAGGTCTGCAACAAGCCTAAATGCGCAATGTGACAGACTACTTTTCTTCGGATCAAGGCAGCTAGGCCTGTTGGCGCTCTTGCTTATCAAATTGATAATAGTCAGCCAACCTGGCCAGAGCAGTCGCCGCGCGCGGAAGACCCTGATAGACAGGAACTCCAGCCCTGAGGAGTTCCTCTTGCAGCATAGTCCTAGCCTGCTCTAGCTTGGGTTCGGTCCGATAACACCTCCAGCTGACCACGTAAGGCTTGTTGTTGGTATGATCCCGTGCCGAGGTAGCTAGATATGTCGCTAACTTTGCGATGTGATCTCCTTGGGCAATGTCACATAACCAGTCGAGATGAAGAGAGATGACCAACATGTCGATGAGAGGGTCAACAGATATTACCTTCAGAGCACGCTCAAAAAGGCTGATATCGCCAAGAATAACCTCAACATCGAGTGGATTCCTAATGCTGTTTCCGGCAGGAGGAACAAAACCCCGCAGTTCCTTCAGCGTATGCGGAGTCAGTGCAGGCACTTCCAGCCCCGCACTGGCACAGGCATCAGCGGCGGCAACACCAATTCCGCCACCGGTGCCAACTATGGCGACGCGGCGACCCTGAGGTCGGCCGAGATGGAGAAAGGCCAGGGCGACGTCAGCCATCTCCTCCAGCGAGTTGACCCGTACTGCGCCGCTCTGCTTGAAGAAGGCGCTCCAGACGTTATCCCCTCCAGCTAGGGAGCCGGTGTGGGAGGCCACTGCCCTAGCGCCCGACTCGGTCAGTCCTCCCTTCAGGATGATAATCGGCTTTGTTCGGTTAACCTCTTTCACCAGCCTGAGCAGCTTGCTACCATTCTTCACTCCCTCTAGGTACATGGTGATGATCCTCGTCTCGGCATCATCGGCGAGGTATTCGAGGAAGTCGGTGCTATCTAGCGTCAGGGCATTTCCATAGCTGATCGCCTTGCTGAAGCGAATGCCCAATTGACCGGCATAGTTTGCAAAATCCCCAGCATGGCCACCGCTTTGGGTGACGAAGGCCACGGCACCGCTCTCCGCAGATGCCGGCGTCCAGGTCACCAGTCGAGCCTTAGGAACGTAGAGCCCCATGCAGTTTGGGCCAACAACGCGCAGGCTGCCGCTCTGGGCTATTTCCTCGATTTCCTTTTGAAGTTTGACCCCCTCCTCTTCCCCCGTCTCCTTGAACCCGGCAGTGAAAATGTGGACATTTTTATTCCCAGACGCAATGCAGTCCTTGAGCGCGGCAGGCACTGCCGATGCTGGCACTGAGATGATGACTAGGTCTATTGGTTCGGGCACGGATACAAGATTGGGGTACGCCTTCAAGCCATCGATTTCAGCGGCATTGGGGTTGATGGGATAGATGCGCCCGGGAAAGCCGAACCGTCGAATGCAGCCCAGCAATCCTAACCAGCCTTGCCCTGGCTTCGTCCGCGATGCTCCCACGACAGCAATCGTTGTCGGATGAAACATGACTTCAAGATCGGGATCCCTTGCCACGAACTGCTTCCTTTGGTTTCCATAGGCTATTCTTGCATTTGCGCCCGGCTCAGGCCTTACCCTTTTGGTTTGCCGCTAGCTTCGCGCCTTCCCGCAAAGCCCTTTTATTAAGGGGCACGCGGGCCTCCCCCCTGCTGCCCTTTAGCTTTTTCTCCATCGCCTTCTCAACAAGCTCCAGCGATACCGCCTTTGTCGCCTCGACGTATGCCCCGAGAAGGATCAGGTTGGCGACCTGCCTGTCTCCCAGTTCGATAGCGGCCTTGGTCGCCGGAATGTAAAAAACCTTCACATCCTCCCTGCTCACCTTGGCCGAGATTACTGAACTATCGACAAAAATCGTTCCGCCGGCCCTTATCCGATTTTCCAACTGCGTGAGTGCGGCTGGGCCCATGACGATCGCTGAAGTGGGATTATATACTGCCGGGGAGCTGACCCTCTCATCAGAAAGGATAACGGTGCATTCACTCTCCCCTCCCCTCATCTGGGGCCCATAGATAGGGAAATAGAGCACATGTTTGTACTGTGACATCGCAGCCTCAGCCAATAACCAACCTATGGTCAACAAGCCCTGCCCTCCCAGTCCGGCGACCATCACATCGATCTTTTGTGCCATAACGTCACCTCCTCTAGTCGATGCGATCAACGTTCTTGAACTCGCCTAAGGGGTACTCAGCTATCATCCTCTCATCTATGAACGCTAAGCACTCACGGGGGGTCATTCTCCAGGAGGCAGGACAAGCGGAGAGGAACTCGACAAAGCCATATCCAATCCCATCTATTTGCTTTTGGACTGCCACCTTGACCGCCTTCTTGGCCCGTTGATAGTTGGCCGGGGTGTGGACGCTCACCCGGGCTGAGTAGGCGACCCCTTTCATCACCGCCGCCAGCTCGGCAACATGAAGCGGATAGCCGCTTGTCCTCGGGTCTCGTCCCCCGGGCGTGGTGGTGGTTACCTGTCCCAGCAGGGTTGTGGGTGCCATCTGCCCGCCGGTCATTCCGTAGCCGGCGTTGTTGAGGAAGATAGTGGTCAGCTTCTCTCCGCGACTCAGGGCATTCATAAAGCAACCCAAGCCGATGGCTCCCAGGTCGCCATCTCCCTGACAGGTAATCAATATCGTATCCGGGTGAATGCGTTTGAGCGCAGTTGCCATCGCCGGGGCGCGCCCATGAGGGCAAGCAGCACAATCGAGGTTGAACGCCACGGGCCATAAAAAGCTGCAGCCAACACCACACAGAAGTATCGTTCGATCTTCGATGCCCAGCTCCTCGATGTTTTCACAGAGCAGGCGGATGATTATGCCGTAGTGGCAACCGGGACAATGCAGGATGGGGACGAAGCTTCTCAGCTTGGGTGTTGCACAGACCTTCACTTTATTCTCAGCACTCATAGCAGACTTTTGACCTCCTCTAGGACCCTCTCTGGGTGAATTATCCCCTGAGATCCGGGTATATGGCGGCCCCAGACTCCCAAAAGATGGACGGGAACCTGCCCCAACACAGCGAATTCCACATCATCGACGAACTCCCCGATGCTGTCCTCGACCACAAGCACCTTGCCCGCCCTCGAGGCTGCTTCCTTTAATTCCTTATTGGGAAACGGCCACACTGCTATCGGGCGAAACAGGCCTAACTTGAGGCCCTGAGCTCGTCCTATGTCAACAGCCCCCCATGCCATCCTTGCCGAGGAACCATAGGCTACCAAAAGGAGCTCAGCATCCTCAGCCTGATAGGTTTCATACCTCACCTCTTTAGCCATGATCTCTTGATATTTCTCCCTTTGGTGCAAATGGTAGCCGGGGACGTTCTCCGTAACGCTACGAGGGGGGTAGCTAGTGCCGCCGAAGAGCCAATCATGCCTTCCCCCTTTCTTACCCTTGCCCTTGAGCGCCCATTCCTTTTGGGGCACGGGGCCGAAATCAAGCGCTCTTAACTCCACAGGCTCCGCCATTCGCCCAATTATGAAGTCGGAGAGCACCATGACCAGCATGCCATATTTGTCGGCCAGGTAGAAGGCCAGTTGAACCAGGTCAAAACACTCCTGGGGAGAGAAGGGGGCTAGGACGATGCAGTGGTAACCACCATGCCCGCCACCCTTGGTCGCCAGGCGATAGTCTGTCTGCCCCTGGCCACCGCCGGTCCCGATCCCGGGACCCATTCGCATCACATCAACCAGGACACAGGGGACCTCGGCGGCTGAGATATAGGAGATCCCCTCGCCCATAAGGGCAAAACCACAGCCTGCGGTGGAGGTCATCACCCTTTCCCCTGACATCGCCCCCCCATAGAGCATGTATATGGAAGCACTTTCAGATTCTGACTGGAGGAAGGTGCCCCCGATCCTGGGCAACTCCCGCGACATGTACTCCCCAATCTCGCTTTGGGGGGTAATGGGATAGCCAAAGAAGTACTTACAACCGGCAGCAATAGCGCCTCGCGCTACCGCCTCGTTACTATCGATAAGGATCTTCTCGGCCATGATAAATATTTCCTTTCTAGAACCCAAACTTAACCGCCGGTAAATGCATACTTGGCACTGGGGGAGAGCTAACATATTTCCAAGATCCCGCTTCTACGGTGACGAGGGCTTCTTGGTCTCCACATATCTGTAGACCTCAATAGCAAAGTCGGGGCACATCCAACCACAAACTCCGCACCCGTTGCACCTATCTGGGTCGACAAAAAAGGCAAGCAAGCTCCCTTTTGGGCTTATCCTGTCTTCAGGCAAGGCGATGCATCGCCGGGAGCAAAATTCTACACAAAGGCCACACCCCTTGCAAAGCTCCTCGTTAATTACTATTTCACCTTTCGCCATGACTTTTACCCCTATCCTTATTCAAAGCCTCCTTCGGAGGAGAGGCAAACCAACCTGAGCGCAGCTTGGCTAACTGTCGCCATAATACCATATATGGGTCTTAACTTGCCAGCATCACGGCCATCCATTATGTGTCCCATTTTTGCTGACGTCGAACACAGGCTGATCGAGTTGACAAAAATCGAGGTTGGGGTCTACCATTTTGGCTGGGTGGATTTGTCCAAAAACGACTGAAGCACTATAGTGACTCGCTAATTATGGCCTGTGAGGAGCTAGAGATGTATACCCGTGCCCTTGTCGAGGGGAAGCCGGTGGCCTGGGTCATGCTGAGCATGATTAACGAGCTCTTCCTGGCGATGGACGTTTTACCCATTTATCCCGAGAACTATGCCTCGCTGTGCACCACCAAGAGGGTTGCCGACCCCTTTATCCAGAGGGCGGAGGCCGATGGCTACTCCAACGTCATCTGTAGCTATGCGCGGACCGGTCTTGGCTACGCTGCCTTTTGGCAAGATACGGGGGCGATACCTGATTTCGCCCCCGACGGAGGCATGGCAAAGCCAGTGATGCTCATCGGCTCAAGCTTTATGTGCGATACTAGATATAAATGGTTCCAAGCGTTATCTCGATACTTGGACGTCCCCTGCTATAACTTCGACATGCCCATTCCCCCGGCAGGGCGCACATCGCCCGACAGCAAGGGGTGCAGCAGTCGAGCCTGGGCGACTTCTCTGGAATGTTTAGCCCGGTGTTTTTGGTCAAGCCCTTCCATGCCCAAGGTGTAGTGATGAGCATGCTGCGCTCCTGCCGCTCAGCCACCATCGGTCATATCCACCAGAGGCGCCTTCTCGAGGAGCGTTCCCCGGTACCGGTACTCATCCTAGAGAGCGATATGATTGATGTTCGCGATCACCCCGAGGCTGAGTGGAAGATGAAGCTGGACGCTTTCCTCGAGACCTTGGAGGCTGGGATAAAGGCAAGTGGCTAGCGGTTCTCCACCCCATCTCATCACAACTCAAGATCGATGAGCTAGGCATGATTCGAACCGCTAGTACAAGCAAAGTCCATGCTCTCCTCCTCTTGCTATACCACTCCCTCATGGCGCATTTCTTCAATCTGGTGCTGGCTATAGCCAAGGCTGAGCAGGATCTCCTCGGTGTGTTCCCCCAGCTCTGGGGGCGGCATTCTGATCCCTGCCGGCGTGTCTGAGAATTTGAGGGATGGGGCAACAAATGTCCTCTTGCCCTTCCTGGGGTCATCTAGCTCTACAAACATGCCCCGGTGCCTCAGCTGGGGGTCGGTGATCACCTCGGCAAGCTCGTAGGCGGGGCCGCAGGGCACATCGGCCGAGATCAGAAGCTTGAGCCACTCATCCCGGGTCTTGGTCAGGAAGACTGCCCGGAGCAGGCTGACCAACTCCTGTTGCTTTGCCAACCTCTCCTCGCGGGACAGCTGCCCCAGATCCTGCTTGCCGATGACGGTGCACAGGTTGCGCCAGAAGTGGTCCTCGTAAGTCATGCTGAGGGTGACGAACCTGCCGTCCTTTGTCTCAAAGATGCCGTAGCCGGGCATACCGCGCAGGCCGGCTTCGCCCTGTTGCAGGTAACAGGTAAGGGGAACGCTCATCCAGGAGACGAGGCCGTCGGTCATTGATACATCTATATACTGGCCCTTCCCCGTCTTCTCCCGGGCATAGAGGGCAGCGAGGATGGCCAACGCAGTGAACATGGCTGAGGACAGGTCTGCTATGGCCACGGGGGGCGGGGTGAGGGAGGTCCCCTTAGCTGAGATCTGGGCGGCCAGCATGCCTGCCACCCCTTGGTAGCTCAGGTCGTGGGCCGGCCAATCGCGATATGGCCCATCCTGTCCGTAGCCGGAAATGGAGGCGTAGATAAGGCGAGGGTTTACTTGCTTCAGGCTGTGGTAATCGACACCAAGTCTCTCAGCTATCCCCGGCCGGAAGCCCTCGGTTACCACGTCCGAGCTTTGGGCAAGCCTGTGGCACACCTCCCTTCCCTTCTCGGTAGCTAGGTTTAATGTGATGCTCCTCTTGTTCCGGTTGATGGCGGAGAAGAAGCAGGGCATGAGCCGGCTCGGGTCCCCAATTCCTGGCGGCTCCAGCATAATGACATTGGCCCCCATGTCAGCCAGCAGCATCGAGCAATAGGGTCCCGGGTACTGCCAAGCCATGCTCAACACCTTGACCCCAGCCAGAGCAGAGTCCATGCTAACACCTCCTTTTGACCACGGTACTCGACAAGCTCCGTGCCCTCGATGTTGTTTGGCCATTGACTACTGGTTCACTTAGTATCACTATCTTGTCTTTTAGTGGGGATTTCCCATTTCAACTCTTGATAAGGCCAAACCGGGCCGTTTTTCACCCCTGTGCCGATTATGAGCTTTTTGAGCCCAGCTGCCCAGCCACCTTGCAAGTATCCGAGCAGGGGGCACGAGGCAGCTCTTTCCCCTATAGAGGCACTGCCAGCCCCTAGACAATTCTCCTCCCCAGCCGCTGTTCCAGCAGCATACGGGCAATGAGAAACTTGTGGATCTCGGTAGCTCCCTCATAGATCTGCGAGCCCCTGAAATCGCGGTATACCCTTTCGAAGGGGAGGTCGGTGGTATAGCCCAGGCCACCGTGGATCTGGATGGCCCGATCTGCTACCCGGCAGGCTAGCTCTGAGCCCAGGATCTTGCACGCAGAGTACCCAAGTCGGCAGTCCTCGTCCTGATCCATGCCCCAGGCAGTGCGATATACTAGCCAGCGGGTAGTCTCAGTTTCAATCCAGGAGTCAGCCAGCATCCATTGAATCGCCTGCCGCGTGGCCAGAAGCTGACCGAAGGTAACCCTGTGCGCGGAGTAGTCGATGCACCTATCAAGGCAGTACTGAGCGGCACCCACACCCCAGGCCCCGATCTCCAGGCGAGCTAGGCCAAGGATAGTCAAAAACTGGCTCAATCCTATGCCCTCCCCACCTATGCGATTGGCATCGGGGACCCGGCAGTCATCGAAGTAGAGCTCGCTCACGCTTACTCCCCGCGTTCCCATCATCTTCTGCCGCCGGCCTATGGTGAACCCGGGCGTGCCCACCTTCACAATGAAGGGGGTGATGCGCCGCGCCTCCTTGTCGGTTATAGCGTAGACAACCCCATAGTCGGCTGCCGGCCGCCCAGAGGGCCAGGTAACGCCGCTGATGAGGTGCTTGACGCCATTTATCACCCACTCGTCTCCATCTCTCACTGCGGTGGTCTTTATGGCCTTCTGGTCAGAGCCGGCATCAGGCTCAGTCATGGCAGCGAACGCGCGCCCTTCCCCCGCGGCAACCTCAGAACTAACGGCCCGACGCCCTCCATGCCCGACAAGTCCACGAAAGACAACACAGGTCGAGCCCATAACCTCACACAGCAGGATATGGGCCAGGTAGCTATGGGGCATCCCGCCTCCTCCCTCCTCCTCGGGGTCGAAAGGGGCCCAAAGCCCCAGCTCCTTAGACCTGTTCCTCAGTCGCTCCCAGGTTTCATCAGGCAAATCCTCGTTCTCCTCCATCTCCTTTTCCAGAGGCCTCAGCTCATCCTCAACAAACTGTGCCGCCAGTTTCTGCATCGCTTTATACTCATAAGGGATCTCAAAGTCCATTTCGATTCTCCTTGCCGATATAATAGCCCGAGGGCCCCAGATGCCCATCAATCCAAATATAGCTTTTTAACCTCTTCTCTTAGCCATGGCCTGAAATCGGGGTGCGCCACGGCGATAAGTTCGTTCGCCTTCTCCCGCTCGGTCTTACCCAAAAGGCTGACGATACCATACTCAGTGACGATAAAGTCTACAAATTGGCGAGGTATGGACGATACTGCAGGGTAGGTCAACTGAGGCACAATCCTTGATACCACACCCTGAGGTGTTTTAGCTGTAGAGAGGGTGGCATGGATAGAGCGGCCATTCCGTGACATTAAGGTACCCAAAATGAATTCGACCTGCCCTCCCACCCCTCGGAAGTAGCGCCGACCAACGCGCTCCATACCGATCTCACCAAATAGAGTGATCTCCAGAGGGGCATTGATGGCTACCATATTCTCGTTTTGGTAGATATACCTTGGGTGATTGTTCAATCCCAAATCGCGAATATCAAATAGAGGGTTGCCATCTACATACTCCTCTTCCTCCTTCGTCGCGTAAGCCACGGCAGTACATGATGTCTTACCAGGGACGAGGTTGCGGCGCTTGTTGTTTATCACCCCTCTCTTCATCAGGTCTAGGGGGACTACAAGCTCAGTGTGGCAGCCGAGATCAACCTTGTGCTCCAGGAAAGGCCCCATCTTCATTGGTATTCTGCCACCACCAAACATAATGGTGTCGCCGTCGTTAATCAGCTCCGCCACTTGAGCACAGATGACAGCCTCCTTTTCCTCCTCCTCTGGTGGTGAAGGTGCCGTCAGCCTCTCGACCATGCTCAAAAAGTCTAGCGGTGTGGCCTCTACGAGGTGATCGAAGGCATCAATAGACATCCAGTTATCGCCGCCAGGGATTATGGGAAGCGTATCATTGACCTCACCAATAACTATTCCTCCTCCCAACTTGGTGCTCTCGATAAGCCTTCTAACACCCCATAGGTGAGCGGAAAAGGTGACCAAGCCATTCTTATCAGGTGGCGTACAGGTGATCAGTAAAACATTGGGCACCATTTTCCTCGTCAACTTTTGACGAAAGGGCCCCGCCATCAGATCCGTAGTAAAGGAGCTGAGGGGAATAAGGTCTATCTGCTTGCTACGTGCGGTGAGTTTCCCCATGCCCTCGGGTGTCATGCAGAAGCCTGTCAGGTACTTCCATGACTCCTCAGTTCCCGGCCCAAGGAGGAGTACCTCCGCAGCCAAACTAAAGGTCCCGCTAATGGTCACATCACGTAACTCTGGAGCTCGCTTTGCCAAAGCCGAGGTAAGAGCCCAGCAATCCATCCATGGCGAGTTTGCGCCAAAAGCTACCAGATCCCCATTTTCAACTACCTTGACTGCCTCCTCAGGGGTGCGCAATTTGTCGGCATACTTTTCTTTCCAGCTCATGAACTTCCTCCTTTACCCCTTTTCGAACTTTAGCCAGTGGTTATCGTTGAGCCATTTCTTTCGAAAGGATCAGGCATTCTTAATCATCTCCTGGCCACGACATTTAAGCGCCCTCTCGCTGCCCAGAGTAACTATTACCCCTTCCCCACTTGATTGGCCATCTCTCTACTCCCTACTATTTACAGGTCCCCCACCCCGCTGATGGATGACCTTCATCATATCCCACACCATAGCACACCTATGCGCCAGTCGAGCCTAGACGCCTAGATTGAGACATCAACCCGCCGTCCCTCTCCTGTCATTTCCCCGTGAGCAAGCGGCATCATTGCTCCAATAGCAGGCTCACCCGCAGCGTGAAGGTATGCCTGGGAAGGATGGCTTATCCGAACAGGCGGTCGGTCGGCATCGCCATATGGCTACATCTGGCCACCCATGGCCCAGGTTATAATATCAGCAGCCTTATAGTCCTTATACCGGCCCGTGTGTCGGAAGGGGGTGATAGAGACCAGGATTACACCGGGATTGAGCCCTTCCAATGCTGAGTATCCCAGGCCAAGCTTGTCCATGTATGCCTGGGGAAAGACTGGCTCAACTTTCCCTCCTAGATTGCTTTACGAGCGATCTCGGCGATGTCATAAACTTCGATCTTTTCCCCGTACTCTTTAATCGCATCCGTGAAGTTTCTTTCACACCAGGGGCAACTGGTTACCAGCGCTGTAGCTCCGGTGGCTTTGGCCTCCTTTATCCTTTCGTTGGCCGTCCACAGAGCGAAATCGGGGTATGCCTCCTTTACCCCAGCGCCGGCACCACAGCACCATGAATACTCCCTGCTCCGTTCCATCTCAACCAGTTCCAGCCCAGGAATGCTGTGTAAGATGTCCCTCGGCGGATCGTATATGCCGTTATAACGGCCGAGATGGCAAGGATCGTGATAGGTCACCTTCATCGGAACCTTTTTGGTGAATTTGATCCTGCCCTCCTTTATCAGCTGGTCGAGGTACTCCACTATGTGCAGCACCTCGAAATTCATTTTGGCATTGACCTTGGGGTAGAGCAACTTGAAGTGGCTATAGCCATCAGAGCAGGAGACTATCACCTTGCTCGCGCCAGACCCGTTATAGGTCTCCAGGTTATGCTCAGCATATTTGGTGAACTCTCCCAGGTTCCCTATCTCATAGGCACGACCGCCGCAGCAGGCTTCCTCGTTGCCAGCGATGCCAACATCAACCCCTGCCTGCTGGAGCAGGGCTATAGCGTCTCGGGCCGCTCCCCAGATTTCCGGGTCAAAAGAGAGCATGCACCCGGCATGATAGATAACGTCTGCTTTCTCTGTAGTTATATCCTTCAAACCTAGACCCTCAGCCCATGCCCCCCGCTCTGCCTTTGGCTTGTCCAAAACGTTGTCATTTTTTCTCAGACTATCAATCATCAATGTATGGGCCGGGATGAGACACCCTTCGCTAACTGCCATCTGCCGTAAGGCTTCGATAACCTCAACTATGTGCTCCTTGGGGAGGCCACCACAGTTCTCGTCGCAAGCGCGGCAAGCAGTGCAGGTATAGATCCTTTCCAGCACATCTTCATCCTCAAGGCTCAGCGCTCCTTCCTGCAGGCCCCTTCCGATCAACATTTTCCCTGATGCGAAGTAGCCCTCGAACTGGAATTTTTGGCCCGGGGGGCAAGACGGGAGGTACAGGGTATAGAAAGCGTTGCAAACACCGCACTGCGCGCATCGAACACCCCAATTTTTCACTTCATCCAGGACTTCCATGTTTCCTCCTTCTCTTTATCTCTGGGTGACCTCATTCACTCCTCAGTGCCCCATATCTTCCTGGGTTCATGATGTTATTGGGATCGAGCATCTTCTTCACCCTTCTCAGCAACTCCACCCAGTTGGGATCGCCTCTTCTCATCATCTCTTCAACGACCCAATAGGGGGCTTTGTAGGGAACAAAGCCCATATCCAGTGTCATAACCAGTGCCTCCTGCATAAATTTCTTCACCCTTTCCACCTCGTCGGCATCGCCCTTGTTGAATCCTACTATTGGCCGGAACATCCCAAAATGCACGCCCCTCAGCGGTGTGTAGGCAATAATTCGCAGTAACCTATATTTGTCAAAGAGCTGGAAAGCCTTTTCCGTCGCCTCGGCCCACTTGGAAGTGGGCCCGAATGTTCCCATCCAGGTTACCCCTCCCAAACGCTCTATAGTGCCTCTAATCGGAATTTCCCCCATCTCCACCGGCACCATTTCCGGAGGTACTACAGTGACCTTGCCCTCCTCAAACTCCTCCTTTATGACCACGTCCCTTACTGCTGCCTTAGCCTTCAGCTCGTCCTCAGTGTCTGCCATAATCAAGGTTGTTACCGTGAACATATCTTCACCGGGGGGTCTGTCGAAGGTGCCTGCGGTTCTGGGTTCCGCCATCACTAACGACGGCTCGAATGGGAAAGCCGCGACCAAATCGAGAATTCTCATTTTGCCTATTCTCCGCATAAAGTTCATGGTAGGGCCGATGCCAGAGGTGATGAGAGTCTTCCTCTCTTGAAGCTCGTGTCTAGGCCAAAGTTGAACCGCAATCTTGGTAACCACCCCGGTACCCCCCTGCCAGCCAAAGAAAAGCCCGGCAAGATCAGGCAGGGGAGCGCGGCTGAACCAGTAAGGGCTCACCGAGCACGACCCGATCTTGACCACCTCTCCCGTGGGCAGCACTACCTCCAGGCCATTGGTATTGTCCCAGTTCCCCCCTTGCACGTTCATCAGATAACCACACCCCATTAGCAAGGCATTACTCATGACACTGGTACTAGGGGGAGCTGCGGGGAAGCTATACCACAAGTGGGGGTAGTTCTTATCCAGATACCGCCTCAGGTCGCCAAAAGTGAAGCCAGGCTCGACTACGATATACCTGTCCTCCTCATTAAACTCGATTACCCGATTCATCCGCCTCAGGTCCAGAACGATCCCGCCTTTAAGCGGTATTGTCAGCCCACCGATATTTGCTCCAGCAGTAAAAGGTACGACCGGGATCTTCTCCCTGTTTGCCAGGCGCAGGATCCCCTGGACTTCTTCCACGCTCCCAGGCATGACCACAAAATCAGGCCAGTGAGGCTCATTCTCGGTCATATCCTGAGAGTAGCCGTAGAGATCGGGCAAAGCAGTTGAAACATGCTCAGCCCCCACTATCTTCTCCAGCTTGGCTGAGACTTTCTCCTTAACCTTTAGCTCCATTTTCGTCCCTCCTTTTTGGCTGCACTAACAGCAGCTAAATTATTACCTTTTTTCTAGCGCGCTATGACGGTTTCGAGAAATTCTCCTATCCTGGCGTGGACCTCCTCTTGAGGCACTACCCTCCGGTCACCGATATCGCAGTCAAAGAGCGTTACCGGAATTCCGCGCTGGCGACAGATGTCCCTCAAATAGCCATACGAACCTCTGAGCCACTTGCAGCCCAAAGCACCGTGGACAACAATACAATCCCCTTGCCACTGTTCAAACGCATTCAGGGTGTCTTCGATCCAGATGTCGGCCGCGCCCCGGCCCTGTCTCCCCATATAGCTATTCACTGCCCTCCGCGCCATCCCTCTGATAATGCTTTCCGGGGTGGAGATATCTATTGGCTCGGCGAACATCCAGCTCCAGCTAGTCATCGCCGTCGGAATCACTGCTCCAAATTCTGCTGCCATCCAATTGAACAACTCCATATCCCAGAGTACGGGCAAATAGTTCCAGACCACCCTCACCTTTTCCTCCGGGACTGCTGTTTCTCCGTTAGCTACTCGTGCTTTTAACGCATCGAGGCGGGCTTTCACCGCCTCAGTGGCTATAGGAAGGCCGATTTTGGTCAGAATTTCCGGCACCGGGAAAGGACCATTCTGGGGCAGGGGTTTCATTTTCATCAGTTCTTCCGCTTCAAGCCAATAATCGATATAGCGGTTACTCTCTTCCGCCACTTCCTTGAGCCGATCATAGTCCAGTTTCTTCCCGCTGTGCTCTTCCATGAAGGAAATGAGCCCTTTGTACTGGTTTACCCAGTACTCCATGGCCCCCTCTTCGTCCATCCAATAAGGACAATCGAGCAGGTACATGGGAGCTCCGCTAATCTGCGCGATAACTTGGTAGGCTGCCTTAGTATTGTCGCAGGGATAAGATGGCACTACGATCATGCTCGGTGGCGGCATCGTATCTAGCAATAGGGCCCCGATCACCGCCCGACCGGCAACACAGACTTCGGGAGGAACCCCGAGTGCCTCGG
>Ga0315296_10003049_pt1 | contig 14140 bp, 17 predicted proteins | sample YL17G14_18_MG_FD_203921 | JGI IMG/M metagenome (GOLD analysis project Ga0315296, IMG submission 203921) | Sediment microbial communities from Yellowstone Lake, YNP, Wyoming, USA - YL17G14_18 | ecosystem: Environmental > Aquatic > Freshwater > Lake > Sediment | place: USA: Wyoming | collected... | reverse complement strand
CGATATTCAAAGAAGCGTTGTCAAACAGGCGACCAAGCGCGCTCTCGCCGACAGTCTTAACCAGCGTGTCCGTCGTGTTATTCAACCGAATGTACATAGAGATGTCTTCGGCCGACCCCGCGGCCGTGCCGTACCAATACACACGCGCTGTCTTGATGCTTCCAGTCTTCGGGATATAGACACGACGCACCCCGCCGATTCCCAATAGATGTGGCGCGGCCGCCTGGATACCAAAATGATAAGTGGAGTTATCGGCTGGGTCAAAAGTGAGAGCCGTTAGGGGCAGGGCATACGCCCCCGCCGCAGGCTTGTCGGTCAACGAATTATAGGATTTCTCCGTCAGGTCATTGAGATTATGATTGTGAGCGACGGCGGCGAAGGCGGCGGCATGACTCCCGTCCACCGTGTCGGCGTCCTCCACCTGCCCGTCCACGTCCGTGTCGTAGGTCGTCTTTAACATCACGTTGGACGACAACTTGGCATCCGCGATGGAGGCATCGGGGAGGACCGGGGCCGTCGTAAACGTCCATACCCCGGTGACGGTATGTGCGCGGTCTGTGCAGACTATCTTCGCCCCGGCCTTGACATTGGTATCCTCCAACCCGCCCACGGCGGGGTCTAGACACGCATAGAGGGGGGCAAAGTCTCCGTTAAGCCGTGCCGCCGTGATTTTGCCCGCGTCGGTCTGACTGTCCACCCATGTGTAAAAGTAACTTGGAACGCCCATGATTATCCTCCCTTACGGATTCCGATACACTACTAGCGTGTCAATCTTGACCCATGCCGCACCATCCCACCGTTTCAGTTTCCCGCCGCCACCGTCACTCGTTGACACGCCCGTTAAGCCGCAAGTGCCGGACGGCACGACAAGTCCCGGCTGACCCGTCCCTGCTACGCCAGTGAGAGGAACGTCGATGCCCTCTGGCGTATAAACGACGGTTCCAACCGCCCCCGTTCCCGACACGCCTGAAAGTGCAACGTCGGTAGCGGGGGGACTCGTGCCAACCGCGCCTGTTCCGGCGTTTCCCGTTACGGATTTCTCTGTGCCGGGCGCTACCGTCCCGACGCTACCCGCCGCCGGGGTTCCGGTTATTTCCTTCGCCGTGTCGGGAACTACTGTTCCGACTGCACCCGTCCCCGCTTCGCCCGTGATGGGAACATCTTTGTCGCCGCTGATGGAGGGGGTCACATCGCCGACGGCCCCCGTTGCCGAGTTACCGATTACCTCTTTACTTGTCCCCGGGGCCACGGTTCCCGCTTGGCCCAGAGCCTCGATTCCGGCTAAGACAACCGCCATTTCCGGCGCGACTGTTCCAACGGACGCTGGGGTCTCGATGCCGGAAATGGGCGTGGTCGCGGTTGGAGCCATTGTCCCGACCGCCCCCGCGGCGAGAACCCCGGACAGGGCCAACGCAAGACTTAGGGCGACGGTGCCAACTGAGGCCGTCCCCGAAACCCCGGAAATAGGAAGGGTAATATCGGGGCTAGCACTGGCCTGTATCTGTGCGGCCTCGGCGTTGACCCCCTGCCAAACCCAACTCATGTTAGGCTATCTTCCTTATGCTCCAGTAAATCGTTCTGTCAGTCCCGGCGAGTTTCGTCACCGTGACATCCCAACCTTCACCGAGTACCATGCTCGGGATGACCATCAGCGGCTTCGACTGCGCCCCGGTCAGAATCCACTCTTCGACGAGCCGTTGTGTCCCGCCGGAATCATATTTTTCATAGAGCCGGACGCAGTATTGCTCTGTGGCCGTCATCGCGGAGAAGTCAACCCAGAATTGGAACACGCCGTCCGTCGTCTGTGGGGCGGGGGTTCCAGGGACGATGATGCTGTATTCCGTCGTGCCGATGGAAGCAGAACCGTTCGTGTACGTTATCGCCATGTTATCCTCCGATTCCTACGGCTACCGCGTTATATCCTGAAGCTGGAGTTGTGCTACACCACCCGCGCACATAGAGTGTCGCCCCGGCCGGTACTTCGCAAAAAGCCTCGACCAAGTTTCTGTGGTTCATCTGCCCCTGGGCTTCGTCGGTGGAATTAAAAAGGACCACCAAGTTTTCGATTATCATTACCATGTTCGTCCCATCGCCGTAGGCTAGGTCAACATGCGTAACCTGCGCCACGATGGTGCCATTCGAGACCTGGACGCCGAGTTGCCACCACCAGCAGGGCCGCGTCGTCGTGCCGAGCGAGGCCCACGCCCCTTCGGAGCCGTTCACGGGCGTGAAACTCACCCCGGCAGACCCCGTAATCGCACCGACCGTCTCGGAATACTGACCGACAAGGACGGCCTCTGGGTTCGAGGGCTGGCCGTAGAAGATAATCGCCACACGAACGGTTCCGGCAGTCGCATTCGACCCCTGGATTCTGACCGCCACGGATGACCCCGCCTTGATAAATATGGGAAAGAAAAAGTTCTTCGGTGCCCGGTTGGGGATATCCGACTGACCGCAGACGATGTTGTTGATAATCGCCGCATAACTCGTCCCCCCCGCTGGGTCTACCCCAATATCAAGTAGGTGGTCTTTCTGGTTGGCGCTCGTAGCGCCCGCCGATACCTGCACGGTGACGGCATAAACATCCTGGGCGATATTCGCCGCCGTGGCAATCTGGGTCCAGGCTCCCTCGGCATTGCTCGCGCCGGGGACGACAGAGGTTCCGGGTGCAACAGCTGGACTTCCCCAATTCGTGTATTTCCAGTGGAACTTGTTGCCGACGGGGTTTAAGAGCATGGCCCCTTCTCTTGCTTAGGCCGCAATCCGAAGCAAGCCAGTCGTTGCGTCGTTTGTCGGCATGGTCAGCGTGAATGTCCCCGCCGTAATCGTCTGGTCGCCGAACGTATGCACGCTCACCGACTTGTTGCCCTGCGTCGAGTTGTAAATCATCACGCAGTTGAAAGCGGTCGTCAGCGTCACCGTGGTGTAAACGATGCTGGCGGTCGGGGTCGTGTAGGCCGTCGTGCCGGAACTCGCCGGAGCAATCCAATCCGGCGAACCCGTGAGGTCAACACCGCCCGCCGAATAGCCAGTCCCGCTCACCTCGCCCGTCACCGTGTAAACCGTGCTGGCGGCGTTGATGGTGGCCGAAGTCAGATAGAGCGCCGCCTTGAACGAGTCGGGCGTAGTGGCTCCCCGGACCACGGAAGTCCCCAACGCGTGAATCCCGCTGAGGATTTCCACCTTGAAACTTGTGCACATCGCTTGAGTGTTTGCCAAATTAGCCTCCTATCTTCGCCGCCTCACCGAACGCGGCGGGCATTTTTTTCAACGTCACATGGGCCGACCGATGGACAATCTCGCCGTCCAGTCGGTATTCAACCCATGTCGTGTGTTCGTTTTCGTTGTCAATTTCGCCCGTCTTCTTGACGAGCAGGGCATCGTCCATGAGTCCCTTGGTAGTCGTTATAAGCATGAAATCTCCTTTAGGCTGACGTATCAACCCATATGTCGCCGACCTGCGGATTTGTCGGGGCCGTTGGCCCCACCGTAATCTTCGCAATCCCCGCGCCCGTTACTAGGGGGGCATTGATGGCCGCCACAACCTCGTTTATCTTGGTCCGTTGTCGGACGAGTGCCCGATTCACTTGCAGGTCGCCCGTCTGAGCCCCGGCGGTCAGCAGTTCCATCGGGGGCATCAGCGCACCCCTTCCGTCCGGTACATGAACGTCATCGCCTGAAGCGTCAAGTCCACCTTGTCAGTTCCGCTCAAGCCGAACCGATACAACTGACCCGGAGAGCCGGGGATAGCCACCCGCTTAGTAAACCCCTCCCGTGACCCGAGGAAAGTGTATCCGCAGTAGCAGTACCCGCAGAAGGCCGTACTGAGTTCGTCTATCGTTATCGCCGCGGAATAGAACGGAGACTCGTAGTCCTTCTCGACCGTGAACGTGAGGGTGCAACCCCCCGAGGCCGCGAGCGAGAGGAACCCGAGCCTGACCGTCTTGGACACGCCGGGGGACTTCCCCAACGGTTGCCAACCCGTCTGCATCGCATACGGAATATCAAACGTAACATCAGCCGCCCCGGAATCGAGTAGGTACACCCACCCATCGGACGACCCGGCGATGACACGGGTAATCCCGAGTGCGTCTGTGTAAGTCCCGAGGCACGTCAGCGTGTGGTTCGGGTACTCGTGATACGTCCAGCCGACGATGTTCTGGGACAGTTGCTCGGGAATCCCCTTGTTAATGTAGAGGAGCGGCACGATGAAATGCCCCACAAACACCCGCTTGGTCAGGGACGAGTGATTACAGAGGTAGAGGAACTGGTCCTTGACCGGGTAGTAAACCGCCGAGTAACGGGCGTTCTGGCTGGGCGTGATGTATCCGAGGTCGGCCAGAGGCCGGATGGACTTCGACAGGTCGTAGAGGTTCACCCCGTCAAAGGACTTCCAGCCTTCTTCCGAGAGGAAGATAACCTTGTCCTCAAAGGGGATGATGCCCCAGGATGCGATACAGCCGACCCCGTGCGAGACGGCGTAGAAGTTGGCGAAGTCGCCCTCCAAGACGAATATCCGGTTCCGCTTGAAGATGATGAGGTAGTCACCTACCGAAGCGGCTCCCGTGATGTCCTCCCCGTCCTTCCGGTCGAAGTACTGATAGTTGACACTCGGCGCGGCGTCGCCTATCCCGGCCTTGCTCCACCGCACCAGGCTCCCGCCGTCTGTCTCATCGGGACAGTTGATGTAGAATATCCGGTCCTTGTGGAGAACGAGGAACTTAGCCTTCGGGGGAACCGTGTTGTCAATCTCCAGGGACGTGCCGAGGGCCGAGTCCGCCGCCTCGTCGTCGTAGGAACTCGTTGCGTTGGCGACCTCGACAACCTTATAAAACGCCAGGGGGTCGGTCCCCGCCGTGTTCAGGTTCAGCGTCCGGTAGATAACGATTTTGTCCACCTGAGAATCGGAACTCTCGTCGTAGTGGATATGAAATTTCTTGCCCGTCAGGTCCAGGGCAGTACTCGCCGGGGACGGGTTCCCGGTAAACGAGTTCGGCGCGTTTCGTTTATAGCAATAAACGTAGGAATACTTGCCCGTCAGCCCCCCCGCGCCCCCGTCCGTGACCACCGGAACCGCCGGGGGAGCAATCCCTACGCCGTAGGCCGTCGTGTTATAGAGTTTGAAATTGGCGTTCGTCCCATTGACCCCGTAGCAGAACCCCTGATGGACGACGAAACTGTATCTCAGTCCCGCCGTGACCGTCGTGAGGTCATGCCAGCCCGCATCGTAGTACTGTATCTTTGTGCCGACCGCGACCAGAACGTAGGTCGTCCCGTTGGGGGCCTTGTACTCGTAGAGGTCTTGGACTTGCGCCCCGCCACCGGAGGCCGTGGCGTAGAGTGCCGTCATCCCCCCGCGCTTCTTCAGTCCCCGCTTCGTCGTCAGGTTGAAGTTCTTGACATCGGTTAAGGCCCGCTTGTCAAGGTCGAGAGGAGAAGTAGACAAATCCCAGCCGAACGACCAGTCGGCCAGGACATAGGAGGTATCGGCGTTATAGGCCATTAGTCGTCCATGTCGTAATCATTAGGGATAGAGAGCGGAGTCTGCGTCTGGTACTGAATGAGCGCCTTCCGCGCAAGCCATTCGTACCTGTCCCGCAGGTTCGCCAGATACGGCGATACGTTCTCATCCTTCGTGCGGGCCGAGATGACCAGTTCCACCGCAACGAGCGGATGGAGGTCTTCCGGCAGGTCGGCCAGGGTCGTCGCACGCGGCAAGAAATACATCCGTATGTAGTCCGTTAGGACACCCGAACTATCGGGCAGAATCCGAACCTTGCCCCGGACAAAGGTGTACCCTGCGGGTTCCCCGGCATCGGCGTTAAGGTAGTCGGGGAGTTCCTGGTCGGGGATAGGTTTCAACGGCACCCCGTCGGCGGCGCGCTCCACCCTCACGACCTTGTGCCAGCCAACGGGGAGGTCAAGATAGTTCTCCCCAACGGCTAAAGAATAGAGGATGGGCCACTTCTTGAGCGGGAAGAGGAGATTCCAGAAATTAGCGTTGACTAGGGTGATGGCAACGGCCTTGAGGGCAACGAACTCCGCGCCAGACCACATGGCGGCAGGGGAGTCGTTCAAGAGTGAACGGGCATAGACCTCGAATTCTGTGTCGGTCATGGCTTTTTCCTTATGTGGCAATCAAACCGTGCGTTCTTTGCTTCGCCAAAAGTGTATTGAAGGCCGCGTTGGAGGCGTTCAGGGCCGCGATAATCTCGGCTTCGCTGTCCAAGTCTCCGGTTGTGTAGTCTGCCTTCAGGTCGGCCTGTGCCGCCGCCTGCGCGCCGACGACTTGGACGGCATTAATCTTATAAACCTTTCCGGTTGCCACGTTCATCGAGCCAATCAATGTAGCATCCCCAGCCCCAGAAATCTTCAAGACTTCCACCAGGCCCGCTCCTGGGTTCGCATACAATTTTATGTTTCCTAAATCTCCGGCATCTTCGCCGACGGCGGCCCGCAACGTCCCGCTATTATAAAATCCAAGCCGGGCATAACCCGAACCAGAGCGGTCAATTCTATATTGAGTATCGGAAACAAATTCTGACCCTGGACCCGCCTGAGTAACAGTTCCATCGCCAAAAGATAAATCTTGGACTCCGGTTAATGACCACGTGGCATTTCCGGTGACAGAGGAATTTATACGAACGAGAGAAGTAGTCAGGCCACCCGGACTCGTAATTACAACATTGTTAGCCGCCCCGCCAGCTCCATCGAAGCGGCATGTATCAAGAGTCAATTGTCCGCCCTGGAGGAACCTAAAAACATCAATTCCGGCCGTCCCCTGCGTGACCCGAAAATTACGAAGAGTCGTCGGCCAGGTTCTCGCTCCGGTAGCAAATATGGCGCTAATTCCGCCAGTATTCTCAATTTCAACATCATCTAGGGAAATCCACAAGCAATCGGGTGAAAAATATAAGTCGGCTATTCCGCTATCGATGGAAGCTAGGTGCTTTGCCCAAATACCGCCCCTTGCCGCATAAAATCCGTACTCGGTATTTTGAGAACAATAAAATTGATTATAGGCATTGTCTACCGTCTGTCCATTGTCCTGATAAAGTCCCGTTTTGTTTTTCCAGAGCCAGATATTATCAAAAGCGTTGGCCGTTGGCCCATATTCACCACCACCATTAACGCCAACTTGTAGTCCACGACCAGGCGTGCCCGTAACTTTCTGAATCTGTATATTCAGGAAATGATTAGATTGACTGGCAATTACTGCACCATCTATTAACAGACCAATGCCAGCGATGTCGTCTCCGTCTATCAATAAGTCCCACATCTTGCTTCCAGCCGTATTATTCCACTCAATCATCGTTTCGTTGGCCGCCCCGGCCCACCTAATTGTGGTAGTTTCTTTCCCGGCCCCAAGAAATGATATGTGTTTTCCGCCTCCGCAGTTAATGACAATCTTGGATGTAATTTTATATTTTCCCGGCAAAAAAAGTTGTCCGCCGCCAACCGCAAGAATAGCATTTATCGCCGCCTGAATCGCCGCCGTCATGTCGGTTGTGCCTGGTATCGTATTTTCCCCGTACATCTCCGGCGTGATGTAGTCGCCCTTGATGACCTGGTTCCCCATCGAGGAACCGATGAGAACACGACGAGTGTCCGTCTCTAGGCCCAGCTCCCCCTCGTCCAAGACCCCCATGTTGGCAACGGTCTTTTTCTGGATGTCTGCCTTCAGGGTTTGGAGTGCGTTCCAGTCCGCCGCCAGAATCTTGTCCGTGTAGTCAACTTTACTTGTCCACGTTGCCATCTTGTTATCCTCTTACCAGGGCGGTTCAAACTCCACATCCCAAGAAACCAGGGGAGCCTCCAGCGCGGGGATGACCGTCACGCCGTAGGTGTCCACCCCGAACACCGCCAGTCCGCAGAACGCCCCTAGCGGCCACTCGGGCTCGAGCGTGATTCCCCCTGCGGGCCACGGCCCTTCCAACGGAATTCCCATTATTCGACCGTAAAACCAAGGAACCATCCGGTATTCCCGGCGGCGCTATTGGTAATCTGGACACACGAAAGCCCCTGGTTTTGCCGGAGTAGGATACCGCGACGCACTTCGTCCTCGGACCAGTTAACGGGCACAAGTTCAAGTCCGCCTAGGGAGGCCAACATGATTGTTCCAGCGTTCGTCTCCTCCGAATGGATGGTGTAGTTGTAGAGAATGACGCCTTCGGTCGCCCCCGAGGTCGGCTTGGACCGACAGGTGACGTTAGCGGAAAGTGCGGATTGCGAAAGGTCCGGCAACACGGCGGTCTGGGCCACGCCAGCCACGCCAACAGCCGTCGTGCGGTTCAGTTTCCAGGCAAAGGCCGCGCCCGTAACGGCGGTCACAATGTCGGGAATTTGCTTAATCGACACGACCCTAACGAGCAGGGTCGGGTCCGCATTGAACAAATCCCAATGAATCGTGTTGGCGACGGCGACGTGAACCTGGATTGGGATGTTGTAAAAGTAAATGTGCGGCCTAAGTTGAACTAACATGATAAAGCTCCTTGTTTCTTACCGGGCCGAACGCTGGCCCAAATCAATAGAGGGTTCCCGGTAGTGCGTCCAGACGGACTTTGCTACTTCGCGGGATATGTCCGCGTTGTCCGCGGCCCATGCGTCTTCGAGTTTCTTATTGCTTTCGTCCACCATCCGCGCCGCCTGCTCCGGCTTGAGTGCCAACTTGATAGACAGTTTCAGCGCGTACAGAACCCGCTGGTCAAGGGGATGGTAGCCGATGTCGTAGTATTCCCCGTCCCGGTAGCAGACCGTCCGACTCGGCATACTCCGCCGCTTCCAGACGTAGTAAAGCCGCTCGTCACCCTTGCGGTGCGGTAGAATCCATAGTCGAATCTGCCAGCGATGGATTTTGGGATGCCACGCGGCGAATAAGTCCTTGTCCAAAACGGATAGTTCTTTGCTGAACCAGGGGTCAGGGATGGGCATGTGGCCTCCATAGAAAAAGAGAGGGGCGGGCGGCGCGGGCCGCCCGTCCTCTTGAGAATCAGTTGTTACGCAGTGTGCAGGTCCGTGTACTTGCCGTGGGCGTTTCTACAATCCGTACCCAGGTTCGCGTAAATCTTGAACCACGCCTCGTAGGCGTCCGACCCGGCAACGGGCTTAACCACGCCGCCGCCCTTGTCGTCCCACGCCAGGTTCTTGAGAACCCAAAGCGTGAGATGGGGGCGGGCCAGGAAATAGGCGTAGTTGAAGGGGCAGTTCTTGTGAACGATAACGGGGAGGTCCACGTTTCCGCCGACGTACTTGATGGCCTTCCATCCGGCGGTGAGGTCCAGCGTTTCCGTCCGATAGGCGGTCTTGATGAGAGCGAGGAGCGTGTTGCGAGTCGTCTGGGAGGTGAGCAGGAGGTCCACGGGTTCGCCGTCCGTGTTGTTGTCAATCTGGTCGAGCATGGCCTGAATAGCGGCTTCAGAGATGTGCGTGGCGGTAGTGATGACGTTGCCCCGCCAAGAGGTTTCCGTCACCGCGATGCCCTCAAAGTCCGTGGCACCAGGGGCGGCACCCTCGCTAACGATTCCGTCAATACCCATCATTTCGCCCTGAGCATCGTTGGCCCCGTAGGTGTTGGCCTTGTAGATGATGTCGTCGTCCTCGACGGTCGCGACGCTGCCGTCAAAGGTGAGCGTGGCGGTGGAGGGGACAACACCCGAAATCTGAACCGCTGTGGCGTGAATGGGGTTGTTGTCGGAGTCGTAAATGTCCACAACCTGGCCCTTGCGGTAGAACCGGGTGTTCGCCGTAGCATCGACAATCCCGCCGGGGGTATCGACCGTAACGGTCTGACCGCTAATGCCCGCCGAGCAGAAGCCCAGGATGCCCTTGCCCCCGCCGAGCAACTGCCTGTCGATGTCGAGTGTGAAGGCGTCGGTGACGCCCTGGATTTCGCCCTGTAGAACGTCAATCCAGCCGCCCTTGCCCTTGGCCGATTCGATGGAGAAACCGTCAACCTGAACGCGGCCATACATGCGCTTCATAACGATGTAAGCCTGGTCGTAGAGGTTCCTCTGGGCCGTGGGGAGCGTGTAGTCGTTGGCCGCCCTGGCACCGACAGCTTCAGTCATTCCGATACGAACCGGAATGACAATCCGCTTGCCAACCATATCCTGGGTTTTCTTTTTGATGATTGCCCAGAGAGGCGACTTTTTCCAGAGCTGATTGATGATCGCCGGAGTGTAAAACTCCTTCAAAATGTCAGAGATATAGGCGTATTCTTGTCCTGCCAATGGAATGTCTCGCTAAAAAATGCCGTCAGTCGGCGTTACTCGTTGTCGGCCTCCATCTCCCGTGAGATTCGGGCAAACGCCTTTCTAGCCGCCTGTCCAGCGTCGTCAAAACCGCGGATTTTCGCTTTGGCGGCAGGGACGGCCCGGACGCCCTGGGTCGAGGGCTTCTGGGGAATCACCTTCGCCTTGGAGTTCCGGGCAAGGTAGGCCGCGATGACCTCATCCTCGACCGCCTTCCGAACCTCGGGCGCGTGCTTGAAGACCTCTTTGATGTGTTCTATAGAACCGTAAATCGCGTGACTGCGTCGCACCAAGTCGGCCAGCGGGATGTCGGGACGGAGAGCGTGAACGGCGATGACCTCTTCGGTACTCGCCAACGGGAAGTCTGTCTTGTGCGACGTGAGGTCGTCAAGGAACTCCCGCGTTTTCGCTTCCGTTTGCTGACTCTGAATCCCGCCTTCGATGGCGTTCAGGCGTTGAGCCTGCGACTGGTTCTCCTTCCACATCGTCAGGGCGACCTGCTTTACGGCCTTCACGTCGTCAGTGTCGTACTCGCTCGGCTGGAGTTCCTTCGGGGGTTCGGCCTCCGCCTTCACCTTGCCGGGGTCTGCCGTGCGATACTGACTAACGAGCCGCGTGGCCTCTAAAGCATTAGCCTCTGCCTGCCTTTCGCGTTCCGCGATACGTTGCTCTCGCTGAGAGAGTTCCGTACCAACCTGGGTCATCCTCACACCCTTCTGAACAAAGGCCAGGAGGTCTTCCTTCCCGAAATCGGAAAGTTTGTAATCCTTGCCCTTAATCTTCAGGGTCGAGTCCATGCCCAGATATTTCAGGATTTCTTCGGTAGTCTTTTCTGCTTCTTTCTTCTCTGCGGCCTGAACCGCCGTCAGCTTCTTCTCTGCTTCCGGTTCCTTCTTTTCCTCTTCGGCTTCCTCCGACTTGTCCTCCTCGGCCTCCTCTTGGTCTGGACCTTCCTTCTCGGGGGGAGTGTTTATCTCCTTGTCCTCTCCTAAGTCCTCCAGAGTAATGTCCTTGGCGGTGTCGTCGTCTGCCTGCACTTCGGCGGTGTCGTCGAAGTCTTCCAGTAAATCCTTTGGCATTTTATGATGCTCCTAGAACGCCGCAGTTGCCGTCTTGCCGATTATCCCGTAGGGGTCGGCGCGGGCTGTGCGGTTGGTTGGGGCTGTGTTTGCGGCGGGGCTACCTTCGCCACCGTCGCCTTGATGTGTCCATCTAACGCCGCTTTCTGGAGCGGACTATAGTGGTCAAACTTCGGACTGAGCCTGTCCCGCAAGTGGTACTTCAAGTGGGCCAGGTTGTCGTCCAGTTCGTACACCCACGCCAGCGTGTCGGCGGGGTTGATGTTCTGGTTGTTCTCGATAAGGGCGTTCTCACGCATGGCCCGTTTCTCGTGGAGCAGAGCATCCGAAAAGAGTTTCTTCGCCTCACCGAGTTCAATGAGTTCCAGCACCGTCTTGGGGTCGGTCAGGAGTTTGCTATCCCACATCTTCTGCACATAGTCGATGCGAAGAGCCCGAGAGCGGGGGAGGCCCGTCTGGGAACTGACCTTGACATCGGTGTTGCCCCGGAGGTCGGACCCCCGGAACTTGATGGCCCCCTCGATGCTGTTCTTGCCGCAAACCTTGATGAGCCGTCCCACCGTGTACTTCTCCTGCACTATCCGCAGGGCCAGACTCCAAGCATCCGAGAAAACCGCGTCCATGTCGGTAATAATCGGGTTTAGAACCTGGTCGTCCTGCTCCAAGAGGACGTTGACCAACGCCCCCGAAGCATGACTGGCCCGGTTCGGGAGCCGCCCGAACGACGCCTCGTGGACACCCGCGACCATCTCGAACTCGCGCTCCAGTTCAGTCCCATTCTGAATGACCCAGGGCGGCATCGAATCCATCCGCAACTGCTCCGGCCTCCCGGCATTCATGTTGTAGTCAATAAAGATGGCCCCGGACTGGTCAAGGATGTGTTCCTTGTTCACCATTCCGTCAAAACCGCCCAGGATGCGAACCTGACTTGCCCGTTGTTCGGCTTGGGAGACGATGGACTTGTGGCGGTTATACGCCCGCTGGACGGGAACCAAGTCCTTCATCGTCCCGTCGTTATAAACCACGCCCTTCTCGTAGTGATTGATGGGAACTAGGCGGTCCTCGTAGGTAAAGACAGGGATTTCCCCGTAGGTGTTCTCCATACTATCGAGGACTTTATCCGCCGCCGTAATAATGTACATTTTCGGCGTCCAAAAGTGCTTTTTGATTACCAGCTTTCCGGTAATCTTCTCGTTGTCGCTGGACTGACTGAATTGAAAGTCCTCGTCCCCGGAGTTGTCCAACGAGAGCATCGTGTCGTGGACGTTGGACTTCTCGTTGAGAGACCCCTCCTCCAAACCGTACTCCTCCTCCAGAGCATCGGCCTCGACCTCTTCGCCGTACATGAACCAACGCCACTTGTTCCGGTCAAAGTTTAAGGGGTCAACGCGGCAGTTGAACGGGGACAGCACTTCCATTCCGATGTCCCCGGGTTCGGTCGTGGTCGTATATCTCTCGCCGATAGGTTTTCCGTCGTCATCAAGAATCGGCTCCGGTTGCCGAGACACTATGCCCGAGTCCTCAGAATTCCAGAAGACCCGGAGGTAGGCTCGGTTCGTCAGGATGAACCAAGCACTAAACGCCCGGCGGAGGGAGTAAAAGTGGAGTTTGTCGGACAGGAACTCCAGAACCTTGTCGCCGACATCGGCGGCGTTGGTGTCGTCGTATTCATCCGTGTTCGGGACAACTCCCATGTTCGCGGATGTCTGCGTCAACTTTGCCAGCATCGTCCGAGCGAAAGACCGCATCCGGTTGAAGACGAGTTTCCGTTTCCGCTTTATCTGGACAGGCTGGAGAGTCTTCGACCCCGTTTTGTAGTCGTAATACTGATAACCGGCGACCCAGGCCAGGATTTTCTTCCAGCGGGGGAAGCGAATGGTTACGTCGGGGTGTTCGTCCCAACAGGAGTTTATCTTATCGACCAGGTATTCCTCGTCCTCTTGGACGAGTTTCTTCCCGTCAACAATCTTGGTTTCTACGGTTCTGAGATTCATGCCCCGCTCCTACCCGCTCAGTAAAGACTGTCCGGGTCGTCCTCTTCCTCGGCTTCCTTCTTGGCCTCTTTCCGCTCCTCCCGGTTCTCCTCCTGTACGGCCTTGACTTCCTTCAGGTCACCCTTCCACTTGTCCTCGTAATAACGATATTCAGGTAAATTTTTTGCCATGATTCTGTTCAAGAGCTTCGTCCGTTCAATACGATTGAACGCCTCACTCACGACGTGCAAAACCAGAAGTACAATAACGATGTATAGCATCGTAACTCCTTATGCCGAGGCCACTAGGCCAAGTTTCTCTAGCACGACTAGGATGGAGTTGATTTTCCCGTTAGTCGTGTTAAACGCGGCGATAACCTCGGCTTCGGTGTCGAGACCTGGGGTTGCATAGTCCACCTTGGCGTCAGTGATGTGGGCCGTCTGGCGACCAGTCAACTCTACCGGGTGGGTGAACACCTTTTTTCCACCGATGATTTCATAAGGTTCGTCCATAGTTTCCTCCTAAAATAAATGCTCTACATCGTCACTCAGGAGAAGTTGCCCCGGTCGAACGACCCCGGGCATCTTGTCCCAAGATTCCCGTTCCCGCTCCTCGTCCGTCTTCTTCAGGTACTCAGGAACTACCAGCAACTTCGGCGGGTCCGTCACCGACGGGAATACCACCACATCCAAGATGTACGCCAGGGCGTCGAGGATATTGTCTCGTTGGGACTTGTCGAACCGTAACGCCTCGTCCTTCAGGTCCGCCATCCCGTTCGGAGCCAGCAATATCTGACCCTTCTCCCACCAGCCCGAGAGGTTCCCGATTCGCAGTCCCT
>Ga0315296_10003048_pt1 | contig 14142 bp, 14 predicted proteins | sample YL17G14_18_MG_FD_203921 | JGI IMG/M metagenome (GOLD analysis project Ga0315296, IMG submission 203921) | Sediment microbial communities from Yellowstone Lake, YNP, Wyoming, USA - YL17G14_18 | ecosystem: Environmental > Aquatic > Freshwater > Lake > Sediment | place: USA: Wyoming | collected... | reverse complement strand
TATCAACTCGTTCAAGAAACCACAGATAAATTTAACCTCCATGTTCCAAAGATTGCGCTTTCCAACACGATGGTGCCGAACGCAGCTGCGTCGGGGCCAAGTCCAAGTCATGGCATTGTTCTAATAACCACCGGCTTGCTGGTCCAACTGGAGGAGAAAGAGATTCGAACTGTTTTGGGGCATGAGCTTAGTCACCTCAAGTCTAGAGATCCCTTTGTGCTCTTTGGAATAGTTTCAGCTGAATACCTTTTCAGAATCTTCGTTCTAGTGAATTATTTCCCGGTTTTCTTCACCTACTTCGGCTTGCTCTACCTCCTATTCATTTTATTTGCTATATATTTTGTCGCTAAATTTTTCGAGGCTCGAGCAGACCTTGAATCAGCAATAAAAATTGGGAGTCCAAAGGTTTTGGCTGAAGCCCTTCGAAAAATCGGTTTCCGCAGACTGCAGTTTGAGCGAAGCCGAGCCTATAGGCTTCAAGACTGGATAACGTGGGATCCACATCCGCCTCTGTACTTCAGAATCGCTCGACTTGAGAAGATGGAGACTGCTCCAGTGGAGGTTAAGCACACTTTGATTCAGTCGGCAAAAGACTGCATACGTGGATTCTTTGCAGCTTTTTAGCTTCAAAACAGAGTCAGCGAACAGGTCAATCTTGACACCATTGGGTTTTTGCGGAGCGCGCTTAAACGGGTGGCAACTGTGGCGGGGGAGATAGCGGCAATTCTCGGACTGGCTTCCTTTTTTGAGCAATCTGTACTCCTATGTAGCCCGCAATCACAGCGGTGACCGCCGAAACTATGGGGGAAAACATGGTCCAAACGTCAACATTAAATGATGGGTAGGGTTCATTCGCCAAGTACAACGTTGCCAAACTGATGCTGCCCAAAATTCCGTCGTTGAAGATGTAAGTCATGAAAGCAGCTACTAACCCATCCTTGAGCGTCCCGAGCCTAAAAATGTATATTGCTAATATTGCAACCAAAAAAGAGGGAACAAAATCAAGGTATATTGGCGAAAAGAGATTGATGACGACTGCAAGCAAAAAGCCAGAAACTCCTGCTTTTATGCTTCGATCCATATTTCAAACCTCAATGCTTACTGGTGTTTCGCAATATAAAGAAATCGGCCAACAGCGCGCGCTAGTTCTTAAAGAAGGCTTCAGAAACTTAGCCTTATATCAGACAGAGAAGAGAAAAAAAAGGTAGTTGTTTACTTTTCCTCTACTACAATCATTGTCAATGTTGACCTGACTTTGTCCAGTCTTCTGACGCGCCAAGTTACGATTTCCTTCAGTTTGTCCATTGTGTCTGCCTTTACTCTCGCAATTATGTCGTAGACTCCGTAGACGGCGAAGGCTTGGTCAACGCCTTCGACCTTCTTCAAGTCTTTCAGTACGTCTGCTTCTGAACCTATCTCAGTGTTTATCAGCACGAATGCTGTTGGCATTCAAATCTCCTCAACTACTGTTTCTTTGCTATGCATTAAAATATTTTGCTATGTTGTCTTCTTTTTGTGTACATGCAAATGCTGTAGGTCCCTCTATTTGGAGCCAAATAGAAATTGGATTCTTGGTGAGTAAGGCGTTTATGAAATGCGTCGGGCTTTTTGAGAAAATGCTTAGAGAAGGCTATCGGCTGCAGATTCCTTCGCGTGCGCGAGAAAAGCGATGTGTAGGGTTTCGCTTTCGCTTTGCCCCAGCTTCCGGCAAATATTATCCAGTATCTATTTCTGCTCAGGGCTTAAAACAACCCTTACAATATCTCTTTTTGGCACTCTGTGACCACACTATTGTACAATTCAATTTATGTTTTGAAACATATATTTCTATAGGGCAGAGCAAGTAGAAGGCTGGTTAAAACTCAGCGACCGAAATGACAAAATAGCATTAACTTTGGAAGGATACTCTTATCTTTTATTTGGGATAATAACTATTAGGTTTAAACATGTTAGAAGCTATTACAAGTCGTGAAATGCGTGCTTTAGAGTTGAACGCTGAATACTTCGGAGTTTCTAGGCTTCAGTTGATGGAGAACGCTGGACACAATGTGGCATTAGAGATTGCTTCAAGATTCAAACCAGACAAATCTGTTGCGATTTTCTGTGGTTTAGGTGGAAACGGCGGCGACGGCTTCGTTGCAGCTCGGCACTTGCTTGGTATGGACTTCAAAGTGACGGTCATCCTCGCTGGAAAAGCCAGAGAAATCTCTGACAAGGCAGCATTGGAAAACTGGGAAGCCCTGCAATCTTTGAAGGATTCAACACCGATTTACGAAGTCTACGACACGACGCTCATACAGGACATAACGGCGGACATCGTGATAGACGCGTTGCTTGGAACAGGCACCAAGGGAAAATTGAAGCCGCCCATCCTGCAACTTGTCAAGAAAATTAACACATTCAAGGCGTTTCGGGTTGCCGTTGATGTACCAACGGGCATTGACGCAGACACTGGTGAAGTTTTAGGCGACGCTGTGAAAGCACATCTGACGATAACCTTTCACAAGCCAAAACGAGGATTTGAAAAAGCGAGGAAGTACGTGGGAGAACTCGTTGTAAAAGATATAGGCTTGCCTAGGCAATTCGAAGAGTTTGCCGGTCCAGGCGACGTTTTGAAGGTTACGAAGCCTCGGCTGTCAGAGTCTCATAAAGGCGATTTCGGTCGTCTGCTGGTTGTCGGAGGAAGCGAAGTCTATTCTGGCGCCCCAACTTTGGTGACGCTGGCAGCTCTGCGCACCGGCGTTGATTTGGCGTATCTTGCCGCTCCAGAGGAGACGGCTTATGCTATCTCGTCCATATGTCCTGACCTGATCACGATAAAGCTTGAGGGAAAACATCTGAATCCAAGCGATATGCCCGTTTTGAAGAAGTACATCGAGACGGTTGATGCGGTTGCCATGGGGCCGGGGCTCGGTTTGCACGCTGAAACCAAGAAGGCTGTGAAGGCCGTGATTGAGGCTGTTGAAACTGCTGGGAAGCCGTTGCTTTTGGATGCGGATGGTTTGAAGGCTTTTGCGGCGTTCAAAAGGAAACTGAAGGTGCCTGTGGTTCTGACGCCTCACGCTGGAGAATATGCGATACTTGCGGGTAAGAGATTGCCAGAAGACCTTAAGGGAAAGGTTTCAGAAGTGCAGAAAACAGCGGCAAAGCTGGACGCAGTGATACTGTTGAAGGGGGCTGTCGATGTGGTGGCCGATGGAAAACGTTTCAAACTCAACTTCACAGGCAATCCGGGCATGACGGTTGGAGGAACTGGAGACGTGCTTTCTGGCATCGTTGGAGCTTTTCTCGCTCAGAAGATTGACCCGTTTGAGGCGGCTGTCGCAGGAGCTTTTGTTAACGGTGCGGCTGGCGACTTTGTGTTTGAAGAGAGGGGCTATCATATGGTTGCATCAGACCTCATCGACTGGATTCCGCGCGTTTTGAATGACCCAATGTCTCACGTGAAGGTGCGAAAAACAAGTGGAAAGACGAGTTAGAATCGTGGTTTACCATGCCAAACAGTGCGACCCCAAAAAATGCACTGCGTTAAAACTTAGCCGTCACGGGCTGATTCGCATCGTGTCGCAGTTGAGGTTTCTGCCCAAAAGAGCCATCGTGCTTAATCCTTTCTCAGAAACTGCCTTCTCGCCGGCTGACAGACAGCGCATTGAACAGCACGGACTGGTTGCTCTAGACTGCAGTTGGGAGCATGCGGAAAAGGTTCTGAGCGGGCACGTGAGGGGAACCTCTCGCTGTCTGCCGCTGTTGGTTGCGGGCAACCCTGTTAACTTTGGCAAGCCAACCAAGCTTACGACGGTGGAAGCTTTGGCTGCAGCTTTAATCATTGCTGGTTTTGAGGAGGAAGCACGTGAGCTGTTGTCCGTTTTCACGTGGGGACACACTTTTCTCGATTTGAATGGTGAAAGACTGGGAAAATATTCAACAGCAAGAAACAGTGCAGAAGTGGTCGAGCTGCAAAAAACTTTCATGTAATCTGTCAGGAAATCGTGAGCAATCGTGGGCTGGCGTGTTGGCTGTAGCTCACTCAACTCTGAAGATGTCTTCCACAAATCCCTCTTTTTCCCAAACGAGAAGGGACATCCATGGTTCACGGTGAGATCGAGCATGTTTTGCATCAAAACTCATAAATCTTTGTGAGCCTAGGTTTTGTTCGGGGCTGTTAGCTTATGTCTGTTGCCTTTCACGGCGCAAAGTTCTGTTGGATGAACGGTGAGATCATCGAAACCGAAAGGGCGCTTGTCTCTGCTATGGAGCCTATTCATCTCAGCATTTTCGAGGGAATAAAGGCCTACGTAGAAAATGATGTCACTAATAGGGGAAGACTGAATATTTTTCAATGGAAGCCTCACGTTGATCGTCTTTGGCGGTCTGCAGCAGTCTGTGGGATAAAAATACCTTACACTAAGGAAGAACTCTTGGAGGCTACAAGGAAGACTATTAGAGCTAATGGTTTTAACATGAACATTTACATTCAACCCAGAATTTGGCCAAGGGCAGGAGCACCAGAAGAGGTTCACATAGTCATTCCAGTCTGGACATTCGAGACCGTATTAGGGAAAGACAATCCACGGTTTTCTGAAGAGCGCAAGTTCATGATTAGCACTTGGCGACGCATCGCTTCTGATGCGCTTCCTCCACAGGCGAAGGCTTGGGCGAATTATGGTAATTCTGCTTTAGCCATGCGAGAAGCTGAGAGGCTGGGTTATGATGGCGCAATATTTTTGGATAATAGGGGTTTTGTTAGTGAGGGAACAGGCGCCTGTATAATGACAGTAAGAAATGGAAAAGTGATAACTCCGCCGGTGACTGCATCAATTCTTGAAAGTGTCACAAGAGAAAGCCATCTTAAAACGATACCAGAGGATTTAGGCATTCCAGTCGAGGTGAGGGACATTACGCGTGTTGAGCTTTATGCTTCTGATGAGGCTTTCTTGTGTGGAACTGGTTGGGAGATCACCCCAATCACCAGCATAGATGACTTGCCTTTGGGCAAAGAGTATCCTGGAGTTACAACGAAGCGCATAGCTGAATATTATGCAGACGCAGTAGCTGGAAAAGTAGAGAAACGTAAAGAATGGTTAACTTCGACTTAAACAATTCAGGCTGGCGTGTTGGTTGTGACACAGTCAGCGCTGGGGACGTCTCCCGATGTCCCCTCAAAAAGTCGGCTTTTCAGCTTCTGATATACCCAAAAGAAGAAAGAGGCAGCCTCACACATAAGCATTATTCTACAAGAAATATGGAGGAAAGTTCTATTTGTAATGGAGTGGATTCCTACACCTATGAAGGTAGCATTGTTTGGTTCAGCTATATCGTTTCCGCAATCGTCGTCGGTTTGGTCGGTTGGGGTAAAGTTTTATGCACACACACTTCAGGGGGCTGGCTAATATTTGGACGGATAATGAAAAAGGTAGCGCGCGCTAGGCTTATGCCAACTTACGAAGCATGTTTGAGAGTTTGTCCATGGGCTCGTGATCTTCATTGGTGACAACGATGTAATCTTCTAGGTTGCAGCTTTCCGTGGGTTGCAGTTGAATCTTGGACTGGATCAGTAGTTCCATTAGACTCTTTCCCGCGTCTATCGTAAGTAGCATAGATTTATTAGGGTCACCAGTTATTACACCGAGGCCAGTCTTCTGCTCCGCGTTCGCGATGAAGACCCATCCCTTTTCCGGCTGAACTCCTGACAACACAAATCCCCCGGCTCTCTTGAACCTTAAGATCCTACCATCTCGTGGGAATATTACCTCGTTCTTCTCGAAGTTTCCTCCAGCGTTCGGTGATATCCAAATGGTGCTGTAGAACTCGAAGTGGGCTGATGTGTGATTCTTGAATTCTCGTTTGATCTTTACGACGTTGCTGGACGGCAAGGTCAGGTAAGATATGGCGCCCAGTAAACCTTTCAGCTGTTCCTGTTTTTCTGATTCAAAGTTGAACTTGACGCCCTTCCAACGTTCTTCCTTGATGATCTCTGTTTCATAGTGTTCCTGATGACTCTTCGACTTCTCAAAGTCGAACCCCTCTCCCAGATACAGCGCTCTTACTCCTCCTGAGTAGTTCTGCAAAAACACTTTTGTTCCAATGTGGGGGAAGTTCGAGCACAATTGGTTCACTTCGTCTTCTCTCGACAGGAAATAGAGACATCCGGCGAATTCTGCGCTAGCCTTGAACTTGAGCAAGCCATTAGAGACCTTGACCACTCGTTTGCCTTCCTCCTTGCTATGCATAGCCGACACCCTGTGCTTTGAGGTTGTGGAGAGAAGACAAACATCAAGAGGAAACCGAATCACCTGTCTGTCAGTATAGAAGTCGATGGATCCGCTGTGAACACCCAGCTCGGCCTTGGCAGGAGGATGAAGTGACACATTGGCTGAGAAGGGACTACTGGATGTTACTTTGGTCAAATCTATCTCTGAGGGAACAATTTTCCAACCCTTCGGGGGAACCAAAAGTATCTTTCCAGTAGCCTCCTTGTTCCTCGAGTTCACAGCTTCTAGCTGCGTCTTCAATTCGACTGTGCCGTAAAGCGTACTTTCCGCTAATCGTATGTTGAAGAGAGGCTTCGACTCAACTGGTCCTTCTTCAAAATGCATCTTCTCCTCGACCAGCGACTGCCATTTCCTACGGATAGTCTGCCAGTTTCCATTATCAATGACGTAGTAAGACTCTGATGTACAGACCGTCTGCCCAGGCTTCACTTGACCTAATGCGTATTCAGGAGTGAAGAGGGACTGCTCACTAAATCTGACCTTGGAAAGCTTCTCGTTTGACCAAATCTGCCCAAAAGAGAAGCCCTGAGCTTGGCTCTGGAAACAAACCCATGACTCCCTGTAATCATTTGGATCTGTAGGCAAGTCTGAATCTGAGGCTGGAAACAAAACCATCTCGTGCTCAAGCGTGTCTTTGAGTGGCACAACCATCGTGAACACGTTCCGCACTGAGCTTGATCCACTGATTCGTACGCTTATATCGTAGGTTACGTCTGGGTTCATGTTGACAATCCTGATTTGTTCTTTTATGAGTGAAGTCCCTGCGTAGAAGGTCAGAACTCGCATCATTTTGATGCCTGGTTTGTCTGGATGCAAACCTGATAGAACTAGCTCTAGGCTCTCTGGTTTCCTCAAAATATCGTATTCGAAGTCAACAGGTTTCGTGAAGCCGAAAGGTGGTCCAACTCCGAATCCTCCACGGATCAGTACATTCTGTCGCCCATACAAGCCGCTCTTGTAAGCGATTTCTAGCAGTGCCCCTCTCAGCTGCACCCGCGCAACCAGGTCTTCATTTTCAACCACAACGAATCTTTCCTGTTCTGTTCTCTCAGTCGAGGATACTATGCCTCCGGGTCTCAAGCACTTGACAAAGATGGTTTCGGTTCGAGTTGCAACACTGAAGCCTTTGATTTCTCCTTTCGCAAAGAGTTGCAGCGGGATTGCAGATGTAGGCTGGTCTTCTGGAGTTCTCATGCTTATGGTGAAGCCAACGTGGCTCTTGGGTGGAATATCCATCGGTATAGCGGTTTCGCCAAGCGAGAGTCGACTGTTTTCGTCGATGACGAAGACGTTTCCTTTGAAATGTTCCTTGGAGTTGTTGTATAAGTTTATCTGCAAGTTTCCAGTTGTTCCCGGCATCAGAGTCATGGTTTCAGGAAAAGTCTCGAATTTAAGAAGTGGCAGGATGCGCATCCCGATTTCAAACGGAATTAGCTCGCCATTGAGTATCAGGCTCGCCTTAATTGCCCTCTGCTTCCGAGAGACGTCAGGAACATCTATCTCAGGTCTTACTACAAATTTTGCTCTTAACTTGATGGACTTTCCGTTTTCAATCTTGAAGGATTCTCTTGGGTGGCTGATGAAGTCCATGCCCTCGAACCCAGACAGGAACACTGACCCAGGCATGTCGCTCCCTGTGGCGTTCACAATCTCCATTATAAGCTCGTGTTCTACTCCTGCGATCACCTTGTGATCATCGAGTCTGCATACAATCTTCAGAAGTTTGTTGTCGGAGACCTTTTCAATTCCTATTATGCTTCTGCTGTATCTGTCTACCCACACCTTAAGGTGATTCTTGCCCTCAGCGAACTCGTAAGGGTACACTTCCATTCCTTCCAGCTTGAACTCATCGGGAACAAGCTCGAGTTTTCGCACCTGTGACGAATACCAATCATGTCTCTTGAAAAATTCCCTTGCTAACGGGAAGTTGATGATTCCAGGGACAAAGTCCTGCATGTACACACTGGTTTCAGGCACCCAAAACATACCAGACTTCTTGTACAAGGGCACAGCCCGCATGTTACCTGCCCAAGTGTTCAGATCCACACGTCTCAGACCTTTGTCAGCAGTAATCTTGACTGCTTTGAGAATCAGCGCTTTTCCATGTCCTTTGCCAAGATAGTCAGGATGAACTCCAAACAATCCTATGTAGGCAGCTTCTGCGTCTTCAGAATGAGGATGAAGACTACAAATACCAGTAAACATGCCTTTATACGTCGAAATCAAGATGCATATGTTCTTAAATCCAGCAGGAAAAGTACTCAGCACTCTTTCCGCAGTGAACGGAATGCCTTTGGTGAACCCTCCAGGGTCCTCCTCCCAAAGACCTTCCCGATCAAAGGAGTTTAAGAGCTCCGCTAGCTTTTGAGCGTCCTCATTCTGAAACTTGACGATTCTTATTGGAGATTTCCGCTTTTCGTCCACTTACAATCGCCTCTTGACCCCTCGTGTTGAGTGAAGCGACTTATTCGAGCTTCTAATTCAATCTAATCCGCAGAACAAAAACGTATCGATAGTCATACACTAGCGCGCGCGCCTGTCTGTCTGTGTGTCTATCTTTTTGTCTTACCGTCAGAGAGAGAGGGGTAAAGTTTTATCACACACACACAGCGCGCGCGGCCTGTGATTTATCTGCAAGTTGGCGCGATTCAATCAGCTTCTCGCGAGTTATGTTCTAATGTTATTACCACTTTTCCTTTGGCGTGTCCTTCTTCAAAATACCGGAAGGCTTCAGGAACCTCATCTAACGGGTAACGTCTATCTATGACGGGCTTTATCTTGCCGGCTTCAAGAAGCTCTTTCACAAAAACCAAATCCTTCTGGTTTAGTTTCGCAATCCCCATGGAACCCGTTTTCTTACTTCCGGTCAGTGAAATCAATGGACCCAATAGCATAGCTTGGAATATTTGAGCCATGGAACCTCCGGTCGTGACACAGATTCCCTTGGGGCTTAATGCATGCCTATAATCTAGAATCGAATGATATCCGTTAGCGGCAATGATCAAGTCATAACGCTGTCCACTTTTGGTGAAATCTTCCTGGGTGTAGTCAATGACGCGGTCTGCCCCCATCGAGCGCGCATTGTCCAAATTCTTCGTGCTGCACACGGCTGTGACTTCGGCCCCGAACGATTTGGCAATCTGCACCGCAAACGCGCCCACACCACCAGACGCACCATTAATCAAGACCTTTTGTCCGGGCTGAACATGCCCTTTGCGAAGACCCTGCAGGGCGGTGATTGCCGCCAAAGGCACGGCCGCTGCTTCCTCGAATGTCACGTTGGTGGGTTTCAACGTCAACAGATCTTCACGAGCGCATCCATACTCGGCAAAACTTCCTCGACAACCTCCGAACACTTCATCATCTGGCTGAAACTGCTTCACGTTTCTGCCAACCGCTTCAACCCGCCCCGCTATGTCAGTTCCGAGTATCTTGCGTTTTGGTTTTAGAAGTCCTCCTCCCATTAGGCGGATCAAAGATCCTCTTAGGAGATACAAGTCAGCTTTGTTTATGGATGCCGCATGGATTTCTACCAGTACTTCATTGTCCTTAGGAGTAGGTTTTTCTACCTCTTTGAGTTCAAGAACATCCGGAGACCCGTATTTGGTGCGTACAATTGCTTTCATTTTCATATCTAAGAATAATCGCTTTAAAGGGTGATAATAACTTTGCGCGCGCCTAAAACATGGCAGGCACGGACAGAATAAGGTCCCATAGAAAAAGGGGCGCGCGTGTTGGTTGGGGTAAAGTTTTATCCCAAACACACACTGCTATCCAAGAAATCGAAAAGGAAGACAGTTCTATCGGTCTTCGTAAGCCAGTTCTTTGGTTTTGTGGAAAAGTTATAGCTGAATCAGATGTCAACACAGGCAAGGGTAGAGTTTTATCTCAAACCTAGGGAAGAAGCAACTGTGAATGAATCAATTGCAAAGTGATTTAAGGTGAGAACAAGAGAATAGCATTTTTGTGTTATAATCTGAACGGGGGTGATAAACTTGTGACTGGAAGACGAGAATCTCAACATTGTGGTTCATGAACGCATTTAGCATTGTATCCTTAGTGTTGCTCGGACTTTTTGAGTCAGGTGACCTAACCCATATAATACCCCCCTTTGCGGTTGATAATTGGTCTCTGCTGCTGGTTACCGTTGGTATATTGGGTGCCTTGTAATGGCTTTCCTTTCTCAGTCTCTGGCGGATAAAGTGAATCGCTGGTTAAACATCGTTGTGGGTGCAGTTTACAGTATTCTTGGGATAGTTGCGGTGATAGGGACGCTTATGGATAATCCATCTGTTCTGGCGATAACCCCTGCTTATGGAGCTGTGTTTACGGTTCTGATTGTCTGGATTGCATGGAAGTCAAAACAGTAAGCATGAGCCTTTCGAACTGAGCCTTAAAGGGTGCTTAGGCTTGTGGTTATGTTTGAGGTAAACGAAAGGATGCGAACATCCTTCTCACTCTTTATTCTTTGTTTTGGACAGTTTGACCCTTGGAGTTTAGCGTTCTTCCTTTCTACGGTTTCGACATATTCTTTTTAAGTTGGTTTTGGCATGGTCTTTTATTGGTATTGCTGAAAAGTCACATTAACGATGGTGGAGTTCTCCCGCAACCTCCCTTTTTCTATCGCATGGTCAGCTCGATATATGACTTGCCGGTGCAGCACTTGGACATGGTTGAACAGACTGTATGGAAAAAAGGAAATGTTAGTGAAAGTGCGGCGGAAGGATGGAACGCTGTTTTCGTTAGTGAAATGATTTCTGCCGGAACGACTGTTCAGTCGGAGAGCCCTAAGTCTTATATCCCTAGGATCCAGAATATTTTCGACATAGTGCTTCGTAGGGAATTGTGTAAGACTATGTTGAAACATTATGTAGCATTTGTATTGGCGATAATGGTTATTGTGAGTGTTAACAATGTTCCTTTTGGTGCTTCTCTTGTTCAGAATTTAGGTTTGGCTCAGTCTAAAGGGCATGGTGGCTTTGCCTCGTTCAGTGGCGATCCATGTCGACTGGTCATAGGTGTGAACCGGACGCGTCCGCGGGCTTATGACGATTTGACAAATCTTGTTGCGAAAACAGGAGGAAAAAGTGTCAGCAAGGTTTCGGTTGAAGGTCAGGCTATCGCGATGGTTGTTGACGTGCCCTTGGACAATTTATCATTTCTCTGGAATGAGGCTCAAGCGGCAGGTTTGGCCAGATACATGGAACCTAACATGGTGTTTAAGGCACAGTTTGTTCCAAACGATCCATACTACAGTAACCAGTGGGCTCTTCCGAAGATTCAGGCCGACTGGGCATGGAACAAGACTACTGGAAATTCGTCCATAATCGTGGCTGTCATCGATACAGGCATTGATTATAATCATCCTGACCTCAAGAACAACTATGTTCCTCTCGGCTATGACTGGGTCAACAACGATAATGACCCCCTTGATGATAATGGACATGGCACGCACGTGTCTGGAATAATAGGAGCCGAGTTGAACAATACAGTGGGCATCGCAGGAATTGCGCAGGTTAGCATCATGGCTGAGAAGGCTTTGAATAGCACTGGCTGGGGCTTTGAGACCGACCTAGCGAATGCCATTTTCGACGCGGTGCTTGAGGGTGCGCGCATCCTGAGCAACAGTTGGGGTGGTGATTTTGACAGTTCGCTTATTCATGATGCAGTTCAGTACGCGTACGAGAATGGGGTCTTAGTTCTTGCTGCGGCTGGGAACTCGAATGCGAACTCGAAGGTCTATCCCGCCGCTTATGATGAGGTAGTTGCCGTTGCCGCTACGAACCAGCTGGACAACAAGGCAGCATTTTCAAACTGGGGAAGCTGGATTGCAGTTTCAGCGCCAGGAGTCAACGTGTATTCAACAATGCCAACGTACCATGTCGCGCTTAACGATGTAGGTTACAGCATGAATTATGGTTATATGAGTGGCACTTCCGTGGCTTGTCCACAAGCCGCAGGTGTAGCTGCTCTGATCTGGAGCAGGTTTCCTAATGCCACGAGAAACTGGGTTAGAGGTCAGTTGAGCTTCACGGCTGACGATTTAGGGGATCCTGGTTTTGACGTAATTTACGGCTCTGGAAGAGTCAATGCGCGGAAAGCCGTTGAACAGGGACCGTTGCAGCATGATATGTTCCTATTCAGGTATGGTATGCCGAGGCTTGTTCAGCCTGGAGACATGGTTCCCTTAAGTGTCGCGGTACTTAATTTTGGATCAAGCAGCGAAAGTAACGTTAATGTGAGCCTTTTGGTGGATGGAAGCATTGTTGATTCGGCGGTCGTTGATTATTTGGCAGGTGACTCGTTCGCCGATGTCACGCTTTTCTGGAATCCCATGGAAAGTCGGACCTACAATGTGACCTTGTATGTCTTGCCCGTTGCTAGTGAGACGATTATTAATGACAATGTAATATCAGTGACGGTCAACGCACATTTCTTGGTTACGCTGAATCCGTCCAGAGGGCCTGTGGGAACCGGCGTGACAGTGACAGGCGTCGAGTTTACTCCCAGCGGTCTGGTGAGCCTCACGTTTAATGACATGTTTCTCGGCTATGCAGCTACAGATGAGTTTGGCGATTTCACGTTTACGTTCAACGTGCCATTTTCGACGGCTGAAACATGGGTTGTCAAGGCTTATGATGCTAACGTCTTTGCTGAGGCCAACTTTACGGTCGTCGATGTCACTCCCCTGAATGTTCAGGTAGATGTTGGTGCGATTCATTTCAGAGGCGAGATTGTGACGTTTCATGTGTACACGGCCTTCAATGGAAACGCGGTTAACGCTACGGTCACGAGTGTCTTGCTGTATAAGCCTGACGGCTCGAACGAAACATTGACGGCGCAGTCGGTTGCACAGGGGCTTTCCAAGATTTCCTACATGTTACCCAGCGATGCCCAGACAGGCTCCTACGCGTTGGTTATCACCGCAGGCTACTCAGCAAACACGGTTCAATCCAACGGAACGGCGTTCAAGTCATTCTTGGTGAGCCCAACTTTTTCAGGTTGGAACGCCCTGCTGATCAGCGTCAACGAGAGTGTCGGAGCGATACGAACCGACTTGGGCTTAGTGAACGTGCGCCTTGACGCACTTAACGCGACCTTAACGCATATTGAGGGAGAGTCTGTAACGCTCAACTCTTCTTTGGGAACCATTCGGTCTGACTTGGACACGATAGGGTTCAAAGTCACCGCGATCAACGGCACGACGGCGACTATTGAAACTGTTGTGGGCACGATTAATGGCACGGTGACTTCGATTAGGGATGAGAAGGCGACCATTTTGATTCAGGGAATCGGGCAGGTTGAGAGTGACGTTTCCAGTTTGAAGGCAGCGCGTGAAACGTGGACAATTCCACTGTACGTTATTCTAGCCTCGGCATTGGTCGCAGCGGCGGCTTCGCTACTGTCAGTTTGGATGTTAAGACGTAAGAAATCAGATGCGCAAGAGCAAGCACAGCCCAAACATCCAGAGGTTCAGTGAAAAGTGAAAGGCGGGATTTGAACCCGTGGTCAAGTGACGACGTTTCCCGCAACTCCCTTTTTCCTAAGGCATATTTGGATCATATATTGAACCCGGGGGGAGGTTATGTGCGCACACGCAAAGGAAAGGGCAGCGAACCTTGAAATGCTCATTGTTTTACAGAACGAAAGTAGGCGCGTTTCCATAAGAGGCTGGCGTGTTGGTTGTTTCCAGCTTCTAGATGCTGGTTAGCTTCGAAAACAAGTGTTGGCGCGCGCAGTTATTGTGCTCTATTTTGCTTTCCACTTTACTAAAACGGTTGCCAAGAAGACTATGATTCCTGAAAAAACCACCAAGGGTCCAGTTGGCAAGTTCAAGTAACTCGAGAAGAGAATTCCGGAACAGGTGCTA
>Ga0315296_10003047_pt1 | contig 14145 bp, 16 predicted proteins | sample YL17G14_18_MG_FD_203921 | JGI IMG/M metagenome (GOLD analysis project Ga0315296, IMG submission 203921) | Sediment microbial communities from Yellowstone Lake, YNP, Wyoming, USA - YL17G14_18 | ecosystem: Environmental > Aquatic > Freshwater > Lake > Sediment | place: USA: Wyoming | collected... | reverse complement strand
CGTAGGAACAGTTCACCATGTGGCTTGGCGGACACCTAACGATGAAGAGCAGAAATCTTGGCGCAAGAAAATCGAAGGCTCAGGACTGAATGTGACTCCCGTAATCGATCGCAAGTATTTCCATTCAGTATACTTCCGAGAACCGGGAGGCGTGCTCTTTGAGATCGCCACTGATCCGCCCGGTTTCACAGTCGACGAACCAGCCGACCAACTAGGAACCCGACTCAACCTGCCTCCTTGGCTAGAGCCGCTCAGAGGCGAGATAGAGCAAGCTCTCCCACCAGTCACGCTGCCAAGCATTGCGAAGATACGATAGTCGAGTCTGGCTCAGTGGTTAGATTCAATCGTCCAAGATAATCAACCGAAGGATTATTGTTCACAGCTGTTGGGTCCATTCGAGAAGGTAAGTTGGTAAACAAGAAATCTATGGGAACGAGGATAATAGGGACCATTCTCGTGGGAGTCTTCTGGTTCGCTTTCATAGTGCTCTATCTAGCGTTCTTCGCGTCAGGCTTCGGTTTCTGGCAGAAACTAGCCATCTTCCTAGCAACGGGAGCAGTCGCGAGCGGACTAATCGCCGTATTCTGGGTAAAGTGGGCCTTGGAATAGCGCTATTCCACTTAGCCGTCCCAGCTCGCGCTTCGGTCTAGTCTACGAGTTCGCAGTCTTACGTTCCAGAGCTTTGACTCTTCTTTCCAACTCCTCGACGCGCTTTGACAAACCGTGAATGGCCTTGTGGTGTCCGTGGCTGTGATCCACTAATTCTGCGAACAGTTTCTTGAGTTCTCTTGCAGTCTTTTCTTCTACCAACTACTACTCACTCCGGCCTCTGACTTGAACGGCGACTACTATTCCTTCCTCTCGACGGAGATCGTGCAGCGACTCACAAGTGCCGCGATCGCTCCAAGTGCAGCAAGCCAAGGTGCGAGCACAACGCCGATCACGCCTGCTGTCGCTGGAAGCTCCAGGAGTAGTTTTCCATACTCGTCTCTCACGATTATCTTTGTCACGTTTCCTTCATGCAGCAGATCCTTGACGGTCTTCACGAGATCATCAGAGTTGACCGAGAATTCCTCTGTAGAAGGACCACTCTGACGGGCACCGCACTTATAGCAGTACTTTGCGGCTTGAGGTAGTTCAATTCCACACTTGTGGCAATATCCCATTGCTCATTCCTTGCGACCGAAGATGCCTACCGTGAGAATAAACCCTTACATTCAATATCACTGATGCGGTTGTAGCGAACTGCGAAGGGGTGAAGCTCATGAGACTCGTTCATTATGTGCAAGAAGGAGCAACTCGAGTAGGCATAGTTGACAAAACACGGATCGTGGATCTCGTCGAGTTCACAAAGGAACCAGACATGTCAGCTTTTCATGGAATTACACGGATCGATGAGATCCTCTCCCAAGGTCTTCTGGAGCCTCTTCAGAAAGCCGCGCCAAGAATCGCAGCCATGAGTGGAGGCGTAGCGATCGACTCAGCCAGGCTCAAGAGCCCTATTCTCAACCCTGAGAAGATTCTGCTGGTAGCAAGGAACTATCTTTCTCATAACAAGGAGCAGGACGCTAAGCCACCTGTTGAACCGTATTTCTTCACGAAGTTCAGAAACGCACTGATCGGACCCGATGAACCGATCCTGATTCCGAAGATTTCAACAAAGGCAGATTGGGAGGCCGAGCTCGTCGTCGTCATAGGAAGGGTTGGGAAGAACATCGCAAGGGGGAATGCGATGGGTCATGTTGCGGGTTACGCAGTTGCGAATGATGTCAGCTTTCGGGATCTGCAGTTTTCGACTCACTCAGATAAGGCACCGGTTACGCTCGGGAATAACTGGGTGAAGGGTAAGGGGCTTGACTCATCTTTCCCGCTCGGACCATGGCTTGTAACGAAGGACGAGATTCCTAATCCTCAAGATCTCGATATCTCGCTTCGGGTGAATGGTGAGATCAGGCAGCACTCCAGGACGAGCGACATGATCTTCGCAATCGATCACTTGATTGAATACGTGTCCGCGGGGATGACGTTGAAAACGGGGGATATCATTTCGACCGGCACACCTGAAGGCGTGGCCGCATTCACAGGGGAACCATTCCTCAAGGACGGGGATATCGTCGAAGCCACAATCGACAGAATTGGGACCCTACGAAACCCCGTAAGAGCAGAATGATTCTTCAGCCTCTGATTCTGGGTTCCCTCGCTTTCCTTGCTCGATTTCGGTAGCGAGTGTCTTGATCACCTCGTCAGTTTATCTGTAGCAACCCTAGCCTCGTCATGCGTGCTTCTCGGAATGGATTACGGCGCTCTCTCCCGACAGATCCTGGACGTGTGCTTGGAGATCCATCGAGGAGAAAGAGTGTGGATAGACAGCTGGGATCACACCCTAGAACTCGCCTCCCAACTTAGTTGGGAGACCAAGAGTCGTGGCTGCGATGTTTTACTTACCTTCCAGACGGAAGAATCCTGGTATCGATCAATTATCAACGGACCGGAACCGGTTGACGGGCTTTCTTCGCAACAGGCTGCTGTTTTGAGGGAGACGGATGTTTACATCTTCACGCTTGGACCCAGAGCACCTGTGAAATGGGAGCAGATTCCACCCAAACGCCGCAAAGCTGTTACGATATGGTTCTTTGAGCGGAATAGATTTGTCGAAGAATGGAAGCAGGTCGCTCAAAGCAGAAAGGTGCGGATGCTTGGGATAGAGGCCACATTGGCCACGCCTGAAAGAGCGCAAGCGCTAGGTCTCGATTTCAGCAAGTGGAGTGAGGTGATGTACGCTGGGTGCCTTGCGGATTACCACGAAATCGCGAGGCGGGGAGGAGAGCTGGGGCGTGCGATGGGAGGTGAGGGGGAGGCTCACATAACATCACCGTACGGAACAGATTTCAGATTCGAACTCGCGACTCGACCTGTGGATATTATCGATGGTCTCGCTACGTTGAAGAAGGCAGAGACGGGGGTGGTCACGTTTCTGCCTACGGGATGTGTGGAGGCGTCCGCACTTGAGGAGAGCGCAAATGGCACTGTCGTTTACGATGTACCAATTCATTCTGGAGCGGGCGACGTGAACCGATTGACGGTCAAGGTGGTCGAAGGCCAAATAACGGAACACTCAGCCGCGCAGGGGTCAGAATTCTTTGACAGATACCTGAGGGGAACTGAGGGTGATGCGGGCCGCTTCGCCTTCTTCGGCTTAGGATTGAATCCGAAACTTTGTCATGGATTCACGCAGGACGACAAAGTCCTAGGCGGAGTCACAGTGGGTTTCGGAGATAACCAAACCAAGGGAGGAAAAAACAGAGCAGAAGGAGACTGGTGGGCGTCACTCACCGCAGCAACTGTCAGAATCAACCAACGGCTCATAATGAAAGACGGCCAACTACTGATCTGACGGCTTGGGTATCAATCACACGCTAGAGAATACTTGTTGAATACTTTCACTCTTCCCGAGAAAAGTCGTATTGAATCGGTCGTTGTTTTTCCTCCTGAGTAAACCTTGACATCAGCGCATCATTCCGCAAGTTCCTATGGCCCGATGTGGCTCTCTGGATGTTTATGACAGCGCAGATAGTTTGCCGCAAACGGTCTAGTTATCTGAGCTTCCGTCTCATGTCGAACACTTTCAGTTGAGTCTCCTGAATATGCGGCGCATCGTACTATTGGCTAGTCTGGTGATCGAATTGGAGAGATTTAATGCGGTTAGAGTCTGCAGGCACACGAGAAGAATCCGTTACCTATTCAGGGATGAGAGTTACGAGTTTCTCAGGTGTGAGGGTTGTGGGCAGATTATGCGCCTACCCCTCCACCCTGCAACCTCCCCTTGACCGCTGAAGGCAAGCTGTATTAGAGAATCAGCTAGAGTTCTTGTTTGGGCCCTGCTGATTGATTGAGATCGAATTGGGCGATCTGAAGAAAGTTGGTAAAGAGATCGCAGAATCCCTGAGCGAAAGGATGAAGACACAAGTCACCTTGAAGGGCAGAGTTATCCTAGTGCCGGACACGGATGGTGGGAGAAGATTCAGCGTGAAGGATGTCAAGATGCAACTCAAGCACGTGCTTCATCACTTGGCTTTCTCAGACGAATATAGGGTGCTCACGGAGCAGCATAAGGTCAAGATCGTCAGGGTAGAAGAAAAAGTCAGACCCATGGAGCGCGAGGGAACACCTCCACCAGCGTCCCAGACGCTACCATACTTCTTCCCGTAACCCTCTCCAGTTTTTTGGACCGGGAGGAGGGGGGTGTATGCAACTTCTAGCGTACAACGTGTTACTCTGCGGCAAACGCACCATGAAACTGGTGCGCGACTGAAGCCGTGGGCCATATGGTCCTCAATTACGTTTCGTGTTGGTTCAGAAGGCTATTCTGTGAGGTCTTGCAGTGTTATCCGCTTGGCTCCCTTTGCTGTCATTTCTTGCAATGCTCGTTCTGAGTCGTCGGGTTTCACGTTCACACCTCTTGATGCGTCGTCAAGGTGGTAGACTTCGAATCCGTACTTCAGTCCGTCGAGCACGGTTTCCTTGACGCAGTAATCCGTCGCCAGCCCGCCGACGAGAAGTCGCTTGATTCCACGTTGCTGCAATTTCGCAGCGAGATCCGTGCCTTGGAAGAATGAATAGGCTTCGTCTTTCTTGTCGGCTTTGGAAACAATCTCGCCTTCCAGTGGTATTGAGAGGCTGGGATGGAATTTTGCGCCTTCCGAGTTTTGGATGCAGTGGGGTGGCCATGGGCCGCCTTGGGCTTTGAAGGAGCTGTGGTCTGGTGGGTGCCAATCTCTTGTGAAAATTATCGGGGCGCCAGCCTTTCTGAATTTCTCGATGTACTTGTTGAGGACTGGGATGACTTTGTCTCCTTCGTGTACTGCTAGCGCTCCGCCGGGACAGAAATCCTTCTGAATGTCAACGACTACGAGTGCTGTGTGCTTGTCGATTTCAACTAGCAATTGTGAATCTATAGGGGTTGCGTGATTGGGCCGAAGATAAGGGTTCCCTCAAAAGAGTATAGGCGCAATCACTTGTGTTCTATCTTTTTGAAAACTGCAGGTATGATCACGACGATGGTCAGACCACGGAGTAGGGAGTCAACGAAAACCGGAAACAAACTACTACTCCCTTGAATCGTGATCGAGAGAACCTCAAGCACGATTCCTCCCACAACTCCAGCTATGATGATGCGGATGAGCCTCTGTTTGTGTGTGATGTTCGTGTTGAAGGCAACGTATCGGTCTTCGAAGATCGCGCCAATCGAGAAACCAAGAAGATATCCCGCCACGCGTCCCGCATCGCCAGCAACTCCGAAGATCAAAACCCCGGCCACTAGAGGGAGTACCGTCAAAGCTGAGAATAGCAGATGTGGCACTAGTCGAATTTTCCCATCCTGTTGGGGAATACGCCTCAAGATCAGAAAGACAACGGCGACAAACGCAAGACCAACGACGACGCCTCCGATAACTTGAGCTGGGTTGTGTAACCCCAAGTAAAGGCGAGATACTCCGACGGCAAAGATCAGCACGGTCCCGATAATCGCCAGGGATCTCTTCCTGAACGATAGCCACATCGAAGTCCAGAGGGTAGTAGAGTCCTGGACGTGGCCACTAGGGAAGCCGAATGAGGTTTCGTTCTTCTCTGCTAATCGAAGTTCGAGAGGTGGTCTTGGTGATGGGATGAGGAGTTTGAGGAAGAAGTTCACGTAGGCTCCGAGGAGCAGTACGTATGTGAGCAGCCTGCCCTTGCGTTTATCGAAACACCAGTAAACAACCGCTGAGATGCCGACGAGAAATTCGCTGCTGCCGAGTAAGGTAATTGCTTCGAAGACGCGAGTGAACTGTGGCGCAAACAGTCCCTGCAGAATCTTGATGAGCGCTGTCCCAAAGAGTAGATCTTCGACGGGCAATGGTAATTCAACTGCAAGTCCGCGCGTTCGACGTGAAGCAAGCTGCAGTGAATATGAACGCTTTGGTGGCTCGTGTTTGGGAAATCGGATACGCTAATTTACATGGAGCAGTATTCGTGGACGTGTTTGCGGGGGTTGCCAAACCTATTTCGCGGGCTATTTTCTCCACAGACTCCCCCTGGGATGGCTTACTGCCATTTGGCAGCAACTTTCTCTTTCTTCCGCTCCCGAACAATCTTCCTGCATGAATCTTTCTTTGCTTGGCGAGGAGCCGTTGCATGCTCAAGAGCGGTTGGGAGAGTTCGATCTTCTGAAAATCGTTTAGATGACGTCTCCTCAGGTTTGAGACTATTACGAATTTCTTCTCCTGAAGCCTGTCGTTGGAGAAATCTCTGACCTCAAACCGCGGCTTTATTCCGAGCTCACGACAAACCTTCAGCCTGTTATGTCCATCGAGCACTATTCCATGTTTGTTTGCGATGATGGGAAAGTGCAGTCCGTCTTCCCTTATTGATCGTTTCAGGGCCTCGGATTCCGGCTGCGAGAGAGGCGGAAGAAGCAACCGGTATTCCTCGTCTACCCTCAAGAATGATAGGTCTGCTTTCCTGTTAGTCAATGTCTAAGAACCCCCCCAGCCTGCTTCCACTTTTCTTGGATCATAGTTCCTTTCGCTTCGATTGTGAGCTGATGCAGCAATGTTAGTTTGTATCAAGTTATTGTTACGCGAGCCATCATTGTCCGCAGAGCTCGGTCTTCTGTATGTACAGATTTAATTCAAATGAAACCATGATAGAGACGAGTGTCTAACTTGTCTGCAATAGATTACAACACATGGGTTGACGAAGACAAATACATGTTAGAAATGGCGAGGATGCATAAGCTGCAGCCCAAACTCGATGTCATAGACGTCTTGCGCCAGGAGTTTGAAGAATTGAAGTCAAACCCGAGCTACAAACCGGAATACATTCTGGGTTGTAAGGCGATGGCCATCTTCGGAGCCTACTTGCTGGTCTCACCAATCGTGATCTACGGCGCATTCCCATACCCAGAGCAGGCCCAAGCAGGGGCGGCCATGGTTGCAATGTGCGTAGCCTCAGATGCGACGATAATTCCGCTATGGCTCAGGCGGTTCTTTGGCAAGAAGGCATGAGCGAACGAATGCTGAGATTGAACGGGCCGACGAATACTAGCAAGCTCACAACAATCGCGTAGACAGCCTAGAACGAGCTGACCGCTGATCGCAACGAAGAAGAAAGTAACTACTACGGCCTGTTCCACAAGCTGGCTAAGAGGCGGTTGTCTCGAACCTAACACTCACGGACAAAAAAGGAATCCGGCCGAGCCACCTTCAGACATTTGTTGTTTTAGCCAGCACAATGACGCTGATCGACTGGAAAACGATGAACCATATCAGGAGGGCGAGAAGGTCGACGGCGAACCATCCACTCGGGCGAATAGTGGCTTCTCTTAAAGCATCAACGACATACGTGAGCGGTGTCAGATAGGATACTATTTGAAGTTGAGGCGGCAAGGACTCTGTCGGAATCAGCGCGCCACCGAGGAACATCATCGGCAATCTCAGAGCAGTTAATACCATATTGGCTGTCGGCATATCTTTCGCACCAGCCGCGATTGTCATCCCGAAAGCGGAGAACACAAACGCTCCCGCAATAGCAGCAACTATGAAGAGCAACGGGCTGAACACAGCGCCTGCGCTCAACACAACCGCCGCTAACGCCGTGACGAGTGAGAGCACGATACCGAAAGCAGAACCCGCTAGACACTTGCCGAATACTATGTTCCATGTTGACAGGGGAGCAGTCTGAAGCAGCTCGTAGGTCTGCGTTTGTCTTTCAATTGGGATAGAAATTGCTTCTACGGACGAGGCCCCGAAGAGGGAAACCACTCCAACAAGCCCAGGAACCAATAGACTGAAGGCAATATCTCGGCCAATGGAGAATGAGAGATACACGAAGGCCGGTATCAGTATCCCGAAACCGAAAATCTGCGGCTTGAAGTAATAGATCCTCGCATCCTTCTTGGCGATGCAAACCGACTTGGCTAAGAAAACCGAGAACGCTCTGCCAGCAAGGCGTGAGAAAACTCTAGGCATGTTGAGCACCTACCTTAACCGCCCGAAGCAACTCCATTCTCTCAAGCTGAACTGCGTCAAGCCCAGTATACTTGACGAAAACGTCCTCCAGGCTGGGCTGGCTAGTATTCATACTGATTATCTCAAGCCCAGCTGATACAGCGAATTCAACTATCCTTTTGATTAAACTGCTCGAATCTGCGGTATAAACGTGGTACTTGTCGCCTTGTTTCGTAACCTCCTTCACAACCGATTCATTCTTCAGAAACGCTTCCAAGTCGGAGTCCCCTTCACTCAAAGCAACCTCGACGATATGCTCACCTTGCAATGATGACTTCAATTGCTCAGGTGCGCCCTCCACGGTCACTTTTCCTTGCTTTATTATTGCGACCCGGCCGCAAAGTTCGTCAGCCTCTTCGATGTAATGAGTTGTCAGAAAAATCGTCGTGCCTTTCTTGTTCAGTTCTCTGACGATTGAGCGGATCAGCCTAGAGCTCTGGACATCCAGACCACTCGTTGGTTCGTCCAGAAAGAGGACCTCGGGGTTGTGGACGAGAGCAGCGGCTATGCGCACTCGGCGTTTCATTCCCTTCGAATAATCGGCCAAACGGTCGTTTCTTCTCTCGGAGAGTTGGAAGGCCTCGAGTAGCTTCTTCGCGCGTTCGGTTCTAGTGAGCTTGTCGACCCCGTAGAGTTCGCTGATGAACATCAGATTATCCCAAGCAGACATCTCGTTGTACAGATTGGTTACCTCCGATACGACCCCGACCTTCTCCTTGACCGCTAGAGCTTCCGCGATGCAGTCCAGACCGAGAATCTTCGCGGTTCCAGACGTAGGTTTCGTGAGTCCTGTGAGCATGCGGATCGTCGTTGTCTTTCCTGCGCCGTTCGGTCCGAGGAGACCAAAGAACTCGCCTCTCCCTACTTGGAAACTCATGGCGTTGACCGCCGTCACATCGCCATAACGCTTTGTCAGGTTGCTGACTTCGATGGCATTTTCCATTTCCCAGCATCCTCAATAGATACTGTCGCATGCCGACAAGACCGTTCTTCTCGAATATGTGATTCTGTACACGAAAACTTGCCTTCCTGTTAGTGGCCACAAGTCCAACGGACGCCAAGCTGCTAGGCGGACTTTCTCAACCTCCGTCAGCGGGACGGCTTTGGGCTTGAAGAGGGCCACGTCGGGTTCGCAGCATGCCTATCGTTTTTCTTGCCATGATAAGGAATAAATATTCATAAGCCTATAACCGTTTCGAGTTCGGACGCAAATGCAGTGGAGATCTACATGGTCAGGCTCGTGATACCGGTAGACACCTTCGAGAACGAGAGGTCGCGCATCTTCGAACATTTCGGAAGAACCCCGGAGTTTGCGGTCGTTGACATCTCGGATGACGGACGAATTACCTCATTGACTTCCAAGAGAAACATGGGCGAGCACTTTGGAGGGCATGGCTTCGAGATTATGGAGGAGATCTTTGAAAGAACCGGCCGAGTCTGGAGACCTGGGTCGGGTGCAATCTACCCGACCCTCTCTTGGTTGGAGGAGCAAGGCTACATCGAAACAACAGTCGAGATCAGAGGGGAGAAAGCCCGTAAACCCTACCGAATCACCAAGAAAGGACTGGAAGCACTAAAGGAATATCGAACCGTGAAGCAGGAAGGCCTACAGAGCCTAGAATGGATCCGGGCCGTCTGGAGAGACATGTAGCATAATGGCGTTTCGGAAAAAATAGACGGATGGAGGGACAAAGAAGGATGAAGATAGCGTTTGTTTCCGATAACGGGAAGAACGTCAGCCAGCATTTCGGGCAGGCAAGATACTACGTAGTTGTAACCGTGGAGAACGGTCAGGCAGTGAATCGAGAGGTACGCGAGAAAATGGGGCACACTCATTTCACCAACGAGCCCCACGACGAGGAAGATAACGTTTCTCCACATGGCTTCGGCCCAAGAGCTCAGCACCGGCATGGCAGAATGATTGAAGCAATCACCGACTGTGAAGTCTTGATTGCCGGCGGCATGGGCTTAGGCGCTCATCAAAACCTTCAGGCGCGAGGAATCCGTCCAGTCTTGACTGACCTAATATCAATCGACGACGCAGTGAACGCATACGTTGAAGGACGCCTCAAGGACCGCACCGAGCGCGTCCACCTATAACAACTGATGGCTTGGCCATCTCGAACATACATCGAACTAAAGGGCGACGGCTTCGCTGAATGAGCGGCTTGGTTACTGGGAGCAGGGTCCATCTCCTACAGAAGGGCGCGAGGGCAACCAAAGTATCCGCGGTTGTCATGGTGATACTGACTGCCATCAAAGCGGTCGTCGGTCTGCTTTCAGGAAGCATCGTTCTCATGGCAGACATGACGATGATTGGCGAGGAAGCCATCAAGTATCTGACGGAATATCTGGAGTTCCGAATGCGAGCAGGCGAGAAGCTGAGTTCACGCTCATTGGTACTCGCTCCAAAATATGCAAGAAAACACTTCATTGCGACGAACAACATATGCGACAAAATTCGCAAAGCCATCAGAACCGGAGGATTCCCGTGGAGAACCTACATCTTCAGGTCCTATTTCGACACGCAGCTATTAACGGCGGAGGCAAGGCGCCTTATCATCCGTGACTTCCGTGTCTTCTTCATGGGTCACGCGGGAGACATCGAACGCACCTACACTCTCAACAAGCACAAGTTGCCCGAGGACATGATTGACGAGATGCGGGAAGCCTACCTTCGATGCCAGCCGCTCCTACAGAGCTATGGTGAAGCAAGAAGACGAGATGACCTACCCGCGCTGGTTCGAAAACAACTCCTGCTGGCAGTGGGCTACAATCAAGAGGAAGTCGATGCCATGAAACCCGACGAGTTGAGTGACGAGGAGATGAAACAGAAACTCAGAGAACGACTCTTCACGACTCCGGAGATAAACGTTGGACGGCAGCAAATCATTCAGGAACTGGAACCTGAAACCCACACAAGCTTCACGAGGCTAAGGTCGATCGGGTTAGGCCTAGTTGCCGAGTCGATGGCGAACCCCCCCATGAAGGGCAACTCATCAAACTTGAATCCCTTAGACAGTAACTCTCTCGGTCTGACTTTCAAAGCGCCGATCTGATCCGGTCTGAGCTTGTTGAGGTAACTCAACACGAAGATATGCGAGAAACCCTCTAGACCGTCCAAGGCTTCCTGGAACTCAGAGAAAATCTCAACCCTCTACTCAGACTCAGCCGTTCGCAGTCTGACATCGTCATCGGAAGCCTTCGTTCGAACAACACCAACAAGTCGAAGAGTGATCTCGCTACTGTATGTCATAGGCAATCCCAATTAGAACTTCCAGTGAGTTGGAAAATCGAATTGACAACGAGAACATGAACCTCAAATCTTTAGCTCACGTTCCGCAATCCATCTGAGAAGCAAACGAGCTCAAGCTGAATAAATTCCGTATATATTCTCTGTTGAAAGGAAAGATATGCGAGTCCTCGTGGTTCAAACTACGAGTACGAGAATCATGCACGCCCACCTCAAAGCTGGAGAAAGACCGTCTGAGACAGTTGAGATGTATCTTCAGACGGTTTATCGACTGAGGGAAAACGAGGGAGTCGCGAGAACAAGCGCCATAGCTCAATCCTTGAGCATCTCGATGGGCGCAGTAACGAACACGCTCACCAGTCTCGAAAGACAGGGACTTGTTCGGCGTAAGGCGTACAGAGGAGTCGAGCTCACCGCTAGCGGAGAAGCCATCGCCTTGCGAGTCCTGCGAAAACATAGACTTGCTGAGAGACTTCTCACTGAGGTGTTAGGGATGAAGTGGAGTGAAGTGCATGAGGTCGCTTGTAGGCTTGAGCATGCGATAACTGATAATGTTGTCGAGGCACTCGAGAGGCTGCTCAAGAATCCCAGAACTTGCCCGCACGGAAACCCCATACCGGATGCGACAGGCAAATTCAGACAGGCAAACGCGGAGCCCCTTACCATGCTGAAACCAGCTCAAGAAGCGGTCTTGGTAAGCATAGCATCAGAAACCGGAGCTCTTCTTCGCTACTTGGCCTCGCTCCGATTGATTCCCGGAGTGCGCTTAGAGTTTGAGGAGAAGGCCCCGTTCAACGGGCCCGTCATGGTGAAGGTGCGTGGCTCTCGGTACGCTCTAGGCCAGCAGGTGGCTTCATTGATCAAAGTCCGGAGGATCTGATCCATTAGGACCTGTTAGAATTGTCCTGTCACGAAACAGGTAGCTCAAGAACAGGGTTCAGATGAAGGGCGATGCAGCAGGAATCTGATGTGGTAGAGCTGCTGGAAATCGTCAAGGCCTTCACCCAAAATGGAAGCCCGGTTCCGGTGCATCTAGTAACTGCCAAGATGGGTCGCTTGCCAGAGGATGTTCAAAGGCTGACCCAGGCAGCAATCAGTAAAGGTCTCGCATACCAAAATCAGAGCGGCATCGGACTGACGGAGACAGGCGAAGCCGTAATCAGAAAGCATCGAGAGGAGCACGTGCACGAGAGATACGTTCACGGAAGATCGCTGACAGGTCGTCTCAGACGCTCTCTCGAGAGAGGAGTGGCAGACTTGCACGAGCACTGGCGCCATCACGGACTTGACGATGAATCACTAGTCAGCTTCTACAAGAACCTAGAGAATCTTCAGGGCCGCATAGAGGAGACTGTCGCGCTCACTGATCTTCGAGAGGGCGAGAAGTCTGCAATGGTCCTCGCCCTCGGTGGCCATAGAATGGTCCGTAGGCTCGCTGAGATGGGATTGACTCCCGGAACCGAGGTCACGGTAGTCAGAAGCGCTCCGATGCACGGTCCAATCGAAATCTCCGTTCGCGGCGTCTCCCTCGCACTCGGTCGAGGAATCGCCAGCAGAGTACTGGTCAAACGAGCGACCAACAGTCATCCGCATAACATTTGAGATCTGAGGCATGGAAACCAGACGACGACTGACAGTATGTCTTGCAGGAAACGCTAACGTAGGCAAATCCGTTATATTCAACCAACTGACAGGACTCAACCAGATCGTTGGCAACTGGCCCGGAAAGACCGTCGAACGAGCAGAAGGGACGCTCCACTTCAAGGGCTACACGATAAGGGTCGTCGACCTACCTGGGACCTATTCGCTGTCGGCGTACTCGATGGAGGAAGTTGTCTCACGTGACTATGTTGCGATGGGCCGCCCCGACGTGGTTATAGACGTAGTTGACGCCTCGGCCTTGGAACGAAACCTCTACCTGACGATCCAACTCTTGGAACTGAACGCTCCGCTAGTGCTGGCGCTCAATCAGATCGACATCGCCGCGAAGAAAGGCATCATGGTTGATTCCCAAAGGCTCTCTGAAGTATTTCACGTGCCTGTGGTGCCTACCGTCGCAACAACAGGTTTCGGAATCCAAGAGCTTCTCTCAAAAGTCATCGAGATCGCAGAAAAAGGGTCCAGATCAGTAGACATCAAGTTTGGCAGAGAGATTGAACAGAGAATCCAAGAACTGGAGGAGATTGTTAGGACTGATCTGCCGCGACTCTCCTCGCGCTACCCACCGAGATGGATCGCAACCAAGCTTCTCGAGCGGGATGAAGATGTCCGCAAGAACGTCGAGGTTGAGGGAGGCTTCCGGGTCCTTTCCAAAGCGACTCAGATGATCGAACAGCTTGAGGAAGTTCACGGTGAACTATCATCAGTCGTCATAGCCTCTGAGAGGTACACGCTTGCGGGTCGAGTCGTAGAAAAGACCCTAAGAGTAGTCTCACCGCCGAAAGTCCACATAGACCAAAAACTGAGCGCAATAACTGCGCATAAGATTCTGGGTTACCCAATCCTCGTAGGAGTCATCGCCGGCGTCTTTGGGGTCGTATTCGGCGCAGGAGGTGCCATGGTCAGTGTCCTCGAGGAACTTTTTGACGTGATCCTAGTGCCGACTACGGAGGAGTCTCTGTCACGATTGCTCCCGCCGATCTTCGTGCGCCTCATCTCCGAAGGATTCCTCTGGGGGGTCGCTGCCGCCGTCACGATAGTGCTCCCGTACATCGTGCCCTTCTACATTCTACTTGGAATCCTTGAGGACAGCGGCTACCTGCCTAGAGCCGCATTCCTGATGGATAATCTGATGCACAAGATCGGATTGCATGGTAAGGCCTTCATCCCGCTTCTTCTAGTCTTCGG
>Ga0315296_10003046_pt1 | contig 14145 bp, 13 predicted proteins | sample YL17G14_18_MG_FD_203921 | JGI IMG/M metagenome (GOLD analysis project Ga0315296, IMG submission 203921) | Sediment microbial communities from Yellowstone Lake, YNP, Wyoming, USA - YL17G14_18 | ecosystem: Environmental > Aquatic > Freshwater > Lake > Sediment | place: USA: Wyoming | collected... | reverse complement strand
ACTTGCTTCCGACTCATGTACACCTGGATCATTGCGGGGCCTGCGGTACACTTGCCCGCAAATATCCAAACGCTTCTGTGCTCGTTCACCCACGGGGTGAACCACATCTCTCTGATCCAACGCGACTTGTGAAGGGTGCAGGAGAGCTGTTCGGGGAGCAGCTAATGCAGAGATATGGTTTACCTGATCCTATTGAGAACAGTCGGGTGCGTAGCGTTGCAGATGATGAGGCAATCGATTTAGGAAATGGGATGACACTCAGGTCGATATGGACGCCGGGACACGCTCCTCATCACTTGAGCTACATCTTGGAAGGAACCGGTATACTGTTTACCGGAGACGCCGTCGGTCTGCGTCATCCCACCTTTCCAGCTTTAATGCCAACGACTCCGCCACCTAGCTTCAACTTGGACAAAGCGGTTGAGTCGTTGCGCCGACTCAGTGAACTCACTATCAAACGGTTTTGCACGCCGCATTTTGGGACTCTGGACGGCGCAGGTGAATTATTCCAACGAAATATCTCCGCTTTGATCGATTGGCGGAGCAAACTTGATAGTTTCATTTCCAGAGGGCTAAGCGTTGACCAGATGGCCAGCGAACTCATTGAGGAGGTTTGTGAAGGAATCGGTCGATCGGTCGCCGACGTTCCTCAGTATTTGCGAGTGTCGATTAGGGTTAGTGTCCTTGGCTTCGTGGGCTATATGAAATGGAAGTCAGAGTAACACTTTCTTCTGTGAGAAAAGGAGCATGAGATTGGGTTCCCCATCGTTCAATGCAAATTTGATACAAATAGTGACGCCGAGTAGACTCAATATTGCAACGAACAAGCTGGGCTGTTCCATCTGTGCTCCCATTCGAAGAAACGAGCTATTAAGTACTCATCGTGAAGTAAAAGGACTGAAGTCTTAAGTAATCAACCAAGGGTTTAGCTAGTAACTAACCCGAAAAATCGCAAATAGCCCAATTATGGTTCCAGATTGAGGCACCTATCAATGAATAAACCTCGTCAGTTAGTCGTGTGCCTCGTACTGACACTCGCAATCCTAGCGCCAATATACGACGTTGTTACCGCACTGCCTCCGCTCGCGGCCGGAACATTTCCCACAGGCACCATCGTCGTCCCGATGGACGATAAGCAGACGGATCGAGTTCGCGTATACGGGTTCATTCATGAATTCCTACGAAATGGCCTAGATGTGGGGTTGGCCAGAATCATTGAACCACCAGACGTGACGATGCGAACATCGCTGACCCCTGGAGGGGCTGTCTATCAAGGGGGGCCCTTTCTGATTGATCAGAAATACCTGCCGAACGTTAACAGCCTCCTCGCAACTCCAGCCTTCAATAAGGTGTTGGTTACCCGACTGACAGCACCGTTCACATCAAATCAGGTCTTCTTCGTAAGACAACCGACCAAGATTCTCGTCATCAAGGGGATTTGGGGCAGAACAGATTTCACCCTCAACCAGATGGCTATCAACTACACAATGGTCTCTCCAGACCAGGTGCTCAGTAATCCGTCCATTATCAAACAGTATTCGCTGATCGTAGTTGACTGCCCTGGATGGTTCGGAAATCCAACAAGCTACCCAGTTAACAAGCGAGCACAGGTTCAAGCTGTCTATGATGTTTTACGAGCGCAGGCACAGGCTGGAAACGAGATAATTTACACAGATATCGCACTCAAAGACTTGGACCAGACATTTCCTGGTTATGTTCAACTCTTAGGCCCGAATGTCCCGGGATCATGGGATTCCACTGTCTACAATCCTCCAAATTCAGCTGGCACTTTTCCTGCAGAATTTCCAAGCCAGTACTACAACGCAGGACCGAATCCAAATAGTATCAAGATTTCAACTGAAGGCAGTGGATATGTGGTCGAAAGCGTCCAACCGGCACACGCCTCCGACGTCAGAATTCTGATCGACAGCAACAAGTTCAGCCTTCCCTCCCGCCACGCGATCCTAGGCTTTTACTTCCAATTCGGTTCGGGCATTGTAGAAGGGCTGGCCTTTCATCCCCAACAGCAACTTCCGGTTGGAAGCAAAGGATACTACGCTACCCTGGAGATTTATGGGAACAAGTTTGTTCATGGCCCGCAGATCGATTTCCTGGTTCAAGTGTCACCGAACACACTTACAATTGCTCAGAATCAGGTTGCCACTTATGGCGTGAGCGTAATATCCCTCGGCAGCTTTAGCTCCCCAGTCAGTCTTCAAGTCTCAGGTTTTCCGACGCCCTCAACTCCAAACTTGAGCCCAGCTTCCGTTACTCCTCCGCCAGGGGGCAATGTGCCCTCCACTCTTACGATAGCCACGACATACAGCACGCCAGCTGGTAGTTACAATATCACTGTGACTGGTACATCGACTCTCCCCGCCATCACACGAAGCCAGACCGTCCAGCTCAACGTCACCCTCGCGCGTCCCGACTTCGCTTTGAATGCGTCACCTACCTTGCTGATACTGAACCAGTCGACTTGCGGCAACATTTCCGTTTCGGTCCGTGGCTTAGGTGCGTTCAACAGTCCAGTCAACCTCACAGTGTCTGGGCTACCGGAACATGTGACCTACCAGATGATTCCCAACCCTGTTACGCCTCCGATCGGGGGCACAGCATTTTCAACACTTAGAGTATGCACGGACTCGAGTGCTCCCGTTGGCAACTACACCATAACTCTCACTGGTTCTGGCAAGGCTCCTGATAATTCTGCAATCGTGCACACGTTGAATCTGGAACTTCGAGTCCGGCAGCCCTTCGTGCCTGTCAATTGGCTCGTTATCCTGCTGGTCCTGTTGCTTCTACTGCTTGCCATTGGTTTGGCTTTGTTAGCCGTGTTTCTCTCGCGGAAGCGGGGTCGTGTGCGTCCACGTGTTCAGTATGTCCTGCCTCTACCGACCGTGCGGTGCAGAAATTGTGGGCGTCTTATTCCCATACATGTTGTGTACTGTCCATACTGTGGCCGGCCGCAAGTTATACTGGCGCGTCGCCCTCCAAGACTTGTAAGTCCTAGACGACGCATGACAAGGAACACAATCATGGGCGCGGTGCTGTCGATAGTAGCTGGCATTCTCATCATTTTGAATAGTGCAGCGCTCCTAGTGCCCTCGTTCTATGGTCCACCAGTAGGTTGGTCTTCAATATTCTTCTGGCTACCGAGCCTCGGCCAGAGCTATGCGTTCGCTCTCGGCATGATGATTGGTCTGGTCCTGATCTTTGGCGCAATCGTCATGGTCCTTGGGCAGGGTGCACTCGCAGATGTTATCATATTTCCATTCGCGGTGTTCAGCCTGATTATCGGCGGCGGATTTGTTGCCGGAATGGTTCTTGGTATTGTTGGTGGCATTATTGGCGCGCTGAAACGCTGAGCTTAGACGAGTTATTTCGACAGATTCACTAACATTTCTAGTCGCCGTGCGCATCTTCCATTTTCGGTAACAACACTGTGTTTCTTACCATGCTTGCATAGTCGAAATTCACTGAAAGATTTCAAGGAAATTTCTCGCGCAGGAAAGTGAAGCGCCCAAATGCTGCTTCGGCATATCAACTTGAAGCTGAGCTGAGGATGTATTTTGCAATGAAGCTGCATCTCGACACTACGATTTTCTGGCATAGTGTCGTGAGTTATGATGCGTGTCAATGGTGAAAGTCCTAAGTCACGAAGACTACACACTTTCTAAGTTAGGTGCTAAAAAATGGAGCTCATGGAATATTATCGCGATTCGAGCGGATTCTGGCGGATAAAGAATTTCCGCAGACGACGCCGGGCCAGAATCTAGACACAATCACTCCTCGTCAGGGCGCGTACCGAAACGAAGCTGAGACGTCCTTAACCCGTGTGAATTTCGACGACGTCCTCATCGCCGAGCACGTGTTCTGGACCTACGCGCTCGCCTGCAAACTTGCTTGTGGGTCCCCAAATCCGTGAATAGCGATATTTGTTTGCTAAGTCAGTGTGAATGGTCCGCGCGAGTTCTCTTACGGTCGTTCCAGCGCGGACCACAAATGGATATTCAGATGGTTTCGGTTCATTCGGCTCCTTTGTGTAGACGCGTATGATCCCTAGGGCACGGAAGATTTTCTCACCGATCGAATTCAGCCCTTGAGCGGTAAGACACGATGTCCCAACCGCCTCCATAGATTGAGGAAGCTCTCTGTCGAATTCTGAAAGAGCAGCGCGAGCGTTCGGCAAGTCAAGCTTGTTCGCAACGATCACTGATGGTTTGTGTATGGTCACATTCTCAAATATAGCGTCCTCCACGTCACGTATCGAGACATCGCCGTAGATCCTCACAAGTGCGTTCTTGATACCGTACCCGTGCAATAGCTCGCGTATCTGCTCAGGCTTGCAGGAGGATTGAGCTCCAGACGCAGCAATACGAATCTCTCCGGAGCCTTTCTCGCGCACGATCTCCACCTGTGTTGCTTGCCTCTGGGTCGAAATACGTGCCTCCTCCAATGCTGCAATAATCGTGTGGAGTTGGCGCTTTGGATCTGTTGCCAAATCTACGACGAAAACCAACCCGTCGGAGTTTCGAATTAGGTCGATCGCTTCTGGTTGCAGCTCGTAGTTACCAGACGAATTGATCTGAGGAGCTGGTAGCTCCACCAGTTGGAATTGTATATCCTCGTACTGCAACATTCCTGGAACGGGCCGCTGAGTTGTGTATTCATAAGCGGCAACATTCACCTGAGCATTTGTGAGGGCTCGAAGCAGGCTGCTTCGGCCTGAGTTCGTTGGACCAAGAATCATGAGTTGTGCTGCGCCCTCGCGTTCGACGTGCCAAGATGAGCGAGTGCCACCTCGTCTCCCGCGTTGTGCACTGATCTCCTCTCGTAGTGTGGCCATTTTTGTCTTGATCTGGGCTCTTAGGCGTTCGTTGCCTTTGTGCTTGGGAATTTCGGAAAGGAATTCCTGGAATAGTTGAAGCTTTTCTCGCGGGTTCGTCGCGTTCAGGGCTTCATTCCATTTGGTCTTTGCTTCGGGCGGAAGGTTAGCGGGCAACTGTGGCTCACATGGAGTCTGATGGCCTTCAATGGAAGAGGAACGGTGCAGGTGGAGGATTAACATCCTTTTCTGGTGCAGGAGAGACTACTGTTTTCGCGATGCGATCGCCGAGCCGTTGTCTCTTTGATGAGGCCAGAACGCTCAGGCCCCCAATGCGTAGAGCAGGGGCAGCCAATCGATGAAGCGGATTATGTTTCGTATGAAAGCCGCGCCGAAGGAACAAGGATCTCCATCACTTCCAAGGACGCGAATTTTCAACGTGATTTTTCCCAAGGTGGCAGCGAACAATCCTTCCATGACAAAGTAATACACGAAAGTTAGAACAACAAGGTAAGCTGTAATGGACATGTCAGGAGGACTGTTCCAAAGCCCAGCTAAACCTTCTCCTAAAGCAAGTCTCACGAACGCCCACGCTAAGAGGAGGATAACGGAGTCGATGACTCCTGCTGTAATTCTTCTTGTCAGCGGGGCGGGTTTTACTTGGACTGGTGGTGAGGATAACGTTTCGATGGTTATTTCTCGATGTTCATCATGATGGTTGTGTTCGTCATGACTTCCCATTTGGACCACTGACTTTGGAGGGTTGGCGAGTTAGTAAGTTATCCTTCGCGGGTTGTTTTTGGTTGATGAAATCCTCTGCGTTCAGACTAACGCTTAAATACTGTACGGAGGCGATATCGGGACTACTAACCAGGAGTAATAGAACAAAGTTATGGCGGACGTATGCCCCACCTGTGGGCTTCCTAAGGATCTCTGTGTCTGCGGAACCATTAGCATGGAGCAGCAGCTTGTCAAGGTCCGCCTTGAGACTAGAAAATGGGGTAAAGCCACCACAATTATTGAAGGCATAAACTCGAAGAGCGTTGACCTTGGCGATCTTGGCGCGAAGTTGAAGACTTACTGTGCTTGCGGCGGCACAGCAAAAGACGGCTTGATAATGCTCCAAGGAGACCACCGTAACAGGGTAAAGCATCTGCTCGTGCAGTTCGGGTTCCCTGAGGGCTCGATCGAAATCCACTGAAGCGGTTCCTTGAAGGGAGACTGGTACGAACAGATTCCTTGAAACTGTGAAGAGCCTAAAGCGTTCTGGTCCGGCTCCGCAAATCTGCCCTGCATGCGGAAGCGTTCGGATTAGATTGCAAGGGTCTCTTGACGGATGGCTCTTGCCACCCGTTTATTCGTGTGAGGAATGCGGGTATGTGGGAAGGCTAATCCTAGAGATGCAGGGCCCTGCAGAGAAGAAACGTTGAAACATTAGTGTTCTATTCAAGGAACATTAATATACTTCACCATCTGTGAAGCCAATTCAGCCCTGAAAGGCGGCTGATGGCTCTGAATCCTCGCTCACACCAGCTGGCAAGCACAGCGTGCATTCTGACGCTAGTCCTCCTAGTACCGATCATAGCCAGCTTGCAGTTGGTTTCGGGTGAACTACAGCAGGCAGTGACTCGCACCCAACGGGTGGAACTCAGTGTTGGGGATTCGCTCATCATTCGCAGTGATCGAAGCAGCATTCAACGCGTTCTGGTGGAGGGGAACCTTACCAATGCGACTCTCACGAAACCTGCACAGTACCCCGCAAGCGATTTCGCAATCACAACAAAGAGTCCAGGGACCATCGCGCTCAAGGTCTATTTTGACTACGTGAGTGACTACGGGATTACCCTAGCCATCCAAACAGCAGATGTGAGTTCTGCCCGTAGCAACGCCACCTATTACATGTCAGGCGGGCCACTTGAGCTGGATATTACCGCGGTTTTTGATTCTCGCCCCACTCCTGCCGATGTTACACCTTCTGTTTCTCCGTGGGACAGCTTTGCGGCTTGGATGGGTAAATTCGGCGAGGCATTCCCAGTGTGGGTGAAAGTCCTATACTTGGTTCTTGGTGTCCAGTTTTTCGCCGTGGGTGGTCTGTGGATTAGACGCGAGACTTCGAAAAGAGAATCAGGTGCACAACATCTTGATAACGGCGATAGGGCGTTTCTCTGGGTAGATGTCGCGTACAAGTTCCTTCTCGTTTCGTTTCTTGCGATCATTCTGATTATGGGAGGAGAGCTACTGGTTCTCTTCATACTCCGCTTCATGTTCCTTGTCTCATTGGACCTGCTGTCCCTCTGGGATCTGTTTGTTGTAGGATTTGTAGCAGGAACCATGATCATCGTGTACTCGGTTCGGTTCACACTTGAGAAAGCCTTCGACATGAAACCGATGGAGGATGAGTAATCTTGTCCACCGCCCTCGATGACATGGAGAGTTACGTTCAGACTGAGTTCGAGTCGACAAAAGGCCGAGAGTGGTGGAGAAGGTCAAGTGCTCTGAGATGGATGAACTATGTGCCTCTTCGCTTAGTCGATAGGGATTTCGCGAAGTGGCGTAAGTCTAGGATCTCTCCTAGAAGATTCCGCCGGGCACAGCAGCACTTAGATCGGCTTTATCCACCGACCAAGTTCTCGACAAACAAACTGATCGGGCGCGAGAAGGAGTACAATATCCTTCTTGATTCGTTTCGTTTGCACGTCATGAGGCATCCCATGCTGAAGAAGTGGTTCGACAAGGATGAGTTGCCCAAAGCGATCTGCCTTACGGGAGAAAGTGGCACTGGCAAGACGTTTCTTACCATGGTTTCCATGAAGCAGATGCTGCTTGAAGCGAACAAGAATGGTCTACTGGTTTCTCCGGTCATAATCAAGGGATCTGATGTTTTCTCCGAATACTACGGCCGAAGCACTAAGCAGATCGGGCGACTCTTAGAAAAAGCGTCTTCAGCGCCCTCTGTGGTATACATTGATGAGTTCCAAAGCTTCGGTAGGAAAGTCAGAGGCGACACCGGAACAGAACTCGAGGACACACGAGTCCAGGACGAGATCAATCGGTGGTTGGACAAGATCCTCAGCAATGACTCGAGGACTCTTGTAATTGTCGCCACGAATGCCTACGAACAGACTAGGGAGGACATCCGGAGACGTTTGACTCGGGTCGACTTGGATTCCGGTGTAACCCGTGACATGCTAATGGCGATTGTGCAGGATAAGCTCGCGAACGAAGGATGGCGCGGGATTTCCGCGAGTGAAATACTCGAGGTCATGGAAAGAGAGGCCGCGCTGCGCAGACATGGCTCGATCACTCCAAATGACGTGCTGAGCGTATTCAAGGAAGTGAAACGGTCCAAGGAGGTTCCCCTCTTAGAAACGATCAGACGATCAATGCCTAAGCCACTCTCAAATTGGACCAAGCCCATCTACAAGGTCACCCTCGAGGATTTTGCACAGGCAGCACACTCGATGAAGTTCTATGCCGAGCGCGAGAAATCAAGAGAAGTCATGGATGCTGTCTACATTGTCACACCCAAGATTTCGAGAGAGGAGGTGGGGGGCCTTCACGACATCAAAGACAAGTTGCTAAATCACATATCGCTGGCTTTCAATCGCAAGATGTCTCAACTCGGTTACGCATCAAACTGCCGTTTTCTGCTATTCGGCCCTCCAGGTACTGGCAAGACCCTTCTGGCTTCGGTCGCTGCAGCCGAGAATAAAGTGGCCTTCATCAAAGTGAGAGGAGGAGAGCTGATGAGCGGTGCAAGCTATATCGGTGAACCGGAAAAGAGGATAAAGGACCTTTTCAGTCTGGCGAGGCAACGCACTCCGTGTATTCTCTTCTTGGATGAGGCTGACGCGATCTTCTGGGGGGCAGACCCCACTGGCAACAAGATACTCGCCCAGGTCAAAGCTGAGTTGAGCGAAATCAAGCCGGACGAGGGAATCGTGGTCATCGCTGCTTCTAACAAGGAAGTTCTGATCGATCAAGCCACTAGGGATCGTTTCGAACCCAACGTGTTCTATATCCATCCGCCACTCAACGATCGCGAATGGAATGAGGTTGTCGACATTCATCTTCGAAAATTCAAACGGTATCTACACGCCGAGATAGATCCTCCGAAGATCACTAGACTGTTCCGTATGCAGCGAATATTGAGCCCGAGGGCTGCTGCCGAAACGATTTCAGAAGCTCACAGGTTATGGGCGTCCGAGGTAGGTGCCGTATACGAATTGCGTGCAACAAAACAAGACGCAGAGGAGTTGCCAATCAGACGGCGATATGCGGCCGATCTTGTTAGACTCGAGGACGTTCTCCAGATTTGCAGGACCGAGGGACAGCGTCTATCGATTGAAGGCTTGGATGAGACCTGCTATCCAATTCGACTGTATCATTTCGAGAAAGCGATACAAGCTTTGGAATCGACCCAAGATAAACAAAGAAGGCAACTTGAGGAAGCCCTGATCCCAACAACACCAACCATCGGGACATCCTTCGGCCTCTACGCTAGCGATGATGGCACAGGGGGCATCATCACAATCGAGTGCTCAGTTAGGCCCATTGTGACAGGTGAACAGAGAGTCTCCGTAACCGGCAACTCCACCTCCGCATTCATCGGACAATCTGTTGTGTCAGACGAATCGGTGGTCCAAAGCGCTGAGAACGCGGTTGAGGCGGTTGTGTCTTGGCTCTGGAACAATTGGAGGCTTGATCTTAGTCGGGTGCATGTGCATTTTCAGATTAGGAGTATTCTGGAAGGAGATCCGGGGCATGGAGTCTCTGGACCGAGTGCGGGGCTTGCAATGGTTCTCGCCTTGGTCTCGGAACTCACTGGATTATCAATACCTCCCTCGATGGTTGCCACTGGAACTATTGGTGTTAAGTTCGATGTTGGTCCTGTTGGTGGTCTGGGGGGTTTTGGAATGCAGACTGGCAAAATTGTCGGTATTCTGAAATCTCGCCGAGTTCGGATATCGGATCTAGTGTTGCCTGCTGCGAACTATGAAAACGCCGCGGATGAAATGCGTGTACTCGCGGACGAAGGAATCGAAATACATCCCATACTGACAGCGGCAGAGTGTCAGGAAATCGTCTTTGGGAAAGATGAGAGGACGATAGTCGGGAGAATAAAAGAAAGATATGAGACAGCTGTTAAGCCGACTCAGCCGAGTTAGATGTCTAGCTTTAGGGCTTCTTTGAGGCCCTTGTATCGGTTTCTAACGGTGACCTCGGTGACGTTGGCTACTTCAGCTATCTCTTTCTGGGTTTTCTTTTCACCTTCGAGTACGCACGCAACGTAGAGGGACGCGGCGGCCAGGCCCATCGGGTCTTTGCCCGCGACGATGCCCATCCTTTTGGCCTCGTTAATGATCTTGATTGCGCGTTGCTGTGTTGGCATAGATATCTCGACCTTCGTGGCGATCTTCGAAATGCATTTGACCGGGTCTTCGACAGGCATTCTGAGATCTAATTCTCTGACAAGTAACCTGTAGCATCTTGCAACGTCTTTCTTGCGGATTCTGCTAGCTGCGGATACGTCCTTTAGTGTCCTTGGTGTTTCCGACATTCTGCAGGCGGCGTACAGAGATGCGGCTGCTATTGCAGCGATTGATCGACCTCTGACGAGGCCGTTGTCGAGGGCTTTTCGATAGACGATCGCGGCACGTTCCTTTATTGAAGCTGGAATATGTAGCATGTCAGTGAGTCTGTCTAGCTCTGCCATTGCCTGGGCGAGGTTCCGGTCTGCGGAGGAATGGACCCTAGTTCTGATTTGCCATTTCCTCAGGCGGAGCATCTCAAGCCTTGTGGCTAGCGGGAGTTGTCGCCCGTAGGCGTCTCTATTCACGCGGTCAATAACGGTTGACAATCCTTTGTCGTGGATCGAGAAGGAGGTCGGAATTCCAACGCGTCCTCGCGCATCCTTTTCTTCCTTCGTGAACGCGCGCCATTCAGGACCCTCATTAAGCGAATGCTCACTGATAACTAGACCACAATCGTGGCATATGATCTCTCCGAGATCATAATCCTCTACGAGGTTAGTCCTACCACATTCGGGGCAGTTAGTTAACTTCCCCATTTTCCTAGTTGTTGCGCTAGTGCTCATTTTTCTTCAATCTTCTCCATGCTTTACGCTCGAGCCATCTTCTTCAGTAGAACAACACGCGTCGTTCTCCTCAGGAGTCAGTCATCCGGCCCGAAAGCTATAATAACCCAGGTCTGTCCGTATTTAAGCCTTACGTTACATTTTAGCATTTCTCCGTCAAACAGCCCGAAAAAGACCGCTTTTCGCCTCTTTGAACCTGTATGTACCATTGTGATTGTTCTCTCAGGCTTGCAGCAAAACGGGATTGCTGCTCGTGGTTCTAATCCCACTTACGGGGCGTCCAGCTCTTTTCGGAAGTAGATACTGTTCAACTCGCGTCGAAGGAAGCGGGAATAGCGTGCGCACTCGGAAACAAGCATGGGCTGCTGGTCGTCTGGTGACGTAATTACTTCGACGTTTACGACCCGATATCGATCCTGATCGGGATTCTTCCCATACAATGCTTTGAAGTCTTCAAGCGAAAGTTCCGGCGCAAGTGGGTTTTTTGTGTCAATCACGATTGGTATGTTGCGTATCGGGACTCTGATGACAATTTCAGGCGGCAAGGGGACCGTTTTCCTCTCTGCCACGTTTTGATAGAACTTCTAGCCAGGGATTGTTTGTGAAGAAGGATGGTAGTTCTGCTCCAGGTCCTGTGAACCGCGACTGCGTTTGGACCATTGGGGATGAAGTAATTCGTTCAGGAGAGCTGGGCGCGGTGGGAACGGACTGTTGAAAGCTCTTCAATTCTTCACGAAGATTGGAGATAGTTCGTTCCATCTGAAGGTACATGGATTTGAGGCTTGCAAGTTCTGTCGCGAATGTCGGATCAGTATTCTGAACGATTTGGGTTGTCTGTGGTGGCTGAATAGGTTGTGGGGGAACGATCTCTTCGATTCTACGATCATCGAAGAGGAGCAAGCCGATACCATGCGAACGGAACACATCTGCATCGATCGCGGTGCCGAGTAACTTGGGGGCGGCCAGGTAGAGTTGGTGTACTGAGTTCCTTAACGCTGAGAGGTCGAGTATGGCCCCCACGATCTTGTTCCTTTGAATGAACGTGTCATTCCTCAGAATCGTGACATAGGTCTTGTCTGATCCGATGAGCAAAGATAGACCTGGGGGAGAGTTTGGGATGGGCTCAGCCGACTGGCCGCCCATCGCTAGGAAGTAATGAAGCAGCCTCTCCTCTATTGGGAGGTTAGCCACTGAGCTTCATCCATCCTTCGAGTCGCTGCCAGTCCCATTCGTATTCGTCTGGTACGGCGAAACCGTAGATTATGCATCCATGCCAGACTGAGAATTGTGGCGATTTTGTCATCTTTACGGAAACGTTCTTGATTCCTTTGTCGCGCAGGAGCATCTTGATCTTTGTCGAAGCATCAACGGCGACGGCGTCGAGGCGTTCAGGGACAGTCCAGCTGAAGTTTCCTCCGGACAGGAGTATCTCACGATAGAGCAGTGGTTGAAGTTCTACAGGGCATCTTTCAACTGATGCGATGATGGCATCTCCGAAGTCGAGCATGCCGCGAAAGACGGTGTCACCCATCTTCAGGTCCTTGGGACGGGGCATTCCGCGGCCGAAGTAGCTTTCGAAAATCTCGTGATTGGGGTTGAAGACGTACTCGCCGATAAGGAATCGAGTCCAAGAATCTTTTTCGAGGTCGATTTCTATGCGAGTTCCGGGAACCTTGTGCCTTGCTCGGAACTTTGTTGGCGCTTTCTTCGCCTCTTGAATCGCTGTGTCTAGATCGGCGGGGACTAGGCCAATGCTCTCCTTAACCTTGCGGACTAGTGCTTCTTCGTTGGCTAGGTCAGCGTAACCAGCATCCTTCAGGATCTCGGACGTGATGGCGTTGGCATCGCCTCCTCCGCGGTTCAAAGCGACCTGGGCAGTGCGTATTGGATACTTTGAAATCGGGCAGACCTGACTGTTGCCGTGTCCCGATTCTATGACAACGCATGTTGTTACTCCATGTCCTATTGCCACGGCGAAGGGTTGTGGGATTACGGTGACGGCTCGGATGGAGCCGTTGGTATTGGCTTCTTTGAAGGTCTTTAGAAGCTGCTCGTACATGTAGCGCGGTGATACGGATGAGAGTGAGGCAACTACATTGTAACCCTGGAAGCCGTTGTTCGGTTCCGGTGTGAACGTGCTAAGTCCGTATTCAGAGAGCGCGCCAACGACTCTCCAAGCAGTCTCGTCAGCCTTTTCGATAACTCCGTTGCGCATGGGGTAAATTAGGCGACTTGACAGGTCCTCGTTGGATTGGAGGTAGAGTGGTACCTCTTCGCCTACTATAACATCGGCCGATGTTTCAAAGGCCTTGTACATCACTGACTTCTTGTCGGGGAAGTAACCTCGATTGTTTACAACTCGAGGTGTATCACCGCATGTAATTGGGCCGAATTTGAAATCACTCGTCCCGAAATCCATGGCAAAGGTGTAGTGGCTTCTGTAACTGTCTGTTACCATTACGATCTCGCTCCCTCTACGACCAGGTGCTTACCTACAATGCGGACGACGACCTCTTGGTCGGGACCGAATGGGAAAGAGGAATCCTTGACGAGGTCAGCAGGAATGTAGAGGATGCCTGTCTTGCTTCGATCGCTGCGCGTTGGCAGGATTATTTTCGCGGATCCTTCGAGCATCTGATAGTTCACCATGCAAACAACAATGCAAACCAACTGTCGAAATGTCGCGATATAACGTGCCTAGGGATAGGTGTCGGGGGTGAGCCGAGTGAAACTAAACAAACATGTTACCGCCGTCGGCAGAGCGAACTACCTGAGGTAGTGTTCGTAAACGCTAGCGGAGAATTATGCAACGAAAACTCGTCCCCATTGGCGTCGAATTGGCTTACGTTGGCTGGTTCTGTGAAGTCTCCGTTTGGTCTACCGGACTGTGAAAAACCGTTCAGGGGAAGGGGCTGTAACAATTCTATGCCCCTTCACTCCTAGGTCCTCATGATGTTTCGACCTGCTGTACGTTTTCTAACAGAACCGCGCCCACCAGTTGACTTAGCGGCACGCTTCTTAGCCGCAGTCATTCTGCCGCCTCTGCTTTTCTTTGCCATTTTGAAATCACCCCTTGAATCTCTTTTTCAGGTTTTGTCTCTTCTATCCTGTAGGGTTCGCTTCGTACGTGCTCATTTTTGAGCCGCATGCGGGGCAATCAGCCATTGCATAGTCGGTTCGTTGCTTATGCTCTGTGGCCACGACGGTTCTAGGGGCTTTG
>Ga0315296_10003045_pt1 | contig 14146 bp, 13 predicted proteins | sample YL17G14_18_MG_FD_203921 | JGI IMG/M metagenome (GOLD analysis project Ga0315296, IMG submission 203921) | Sediment microbial communities from Yellowstone Lake, YNP, Wyoming, USA - YL17G14_18 | ecosystem: Environmental > Aquatic > Freshwater > Lake > Sediment | place: USA: Wyoming | collected... | reverse complement strand
CGATGCTGAGAAAAATCAGCGATGAGTCTTATCGTCCCCTGCTGCAGGTTTTCCGGGAATACCCCCACGCCCGCGCCACCGTCAATTTCAACGGCGTGCTCACCGAAATGCTCGGCGATTGCGGGCATAAGGACATCATCGATGGCTACCGGGAGCTGGCTCAGACCGGCCAGATTGATTTTACCGGCTCGGCAATGGACCACGCCATTCTCCCACTCCTCCCTGAGGAAGAGGTGCGCCGCCAGATAAGTCTCAATACCCAGACTAACACTCGCCTCTTCGGCAAGGTCTACTCGCCCAAAGGCTTCTTCCCACCGGAAATGTGCTACAGTCGCGATATCCTGCCGCTCATTGCCGGCGCCGGCTACCAGTGGCTCATCCTCAGCGGCATCGCCTCCCCAATCGACTGGCCGATGGACGTCATCTACAACGTCGAAACCGGCGACAAGAAGCTGGCGGTCTTCTTCCGCGATGACGTGCTGAGCAACCGCATCAGCTTCCAGAGCATCAAAGCCAAGGACTTCGTCGAACATCTCCAACAGTGGCGCGGCAAGCGTGAGAACATCTACGTGGTCACGGCGATGGATGCCGAGACTTTCGGTCATCACATCCAGGACTGGGAGCGCATTTTCCTGGCGGAAGTCTACGAGGAGCTGGGTGCGCAGGCGGAGAACCTGCAAGACATCCAGCAGAAGAACATCCTGGCGGAACAGCACGCTGAACTGCTCCAGAATGGCCTGGGCAAATCGCAGATTAAAATGGTCACCATCAGCGAACTAAACGGCCTTTTTCCGCAGACGGAGACCATCGAGCCGAAAGCTTCATCCTGGAGCACCAATACGGAAGACCTCGCCCACAACAACCCCTATCCCCTCTGGAAGGACCCAAACAATCCGGTCCACCATCTGCAGTGGGAGCATCTCAAAATATGCATTGAAGTGGTCAAGAAAGCCCAGGAATGCGCTAAGAATGACGAGAGCCGCCGCCATGCCTCAATCGCCCGTCGCCTTCTCGACCGCGCCGAGCACAGCTGTCAGATGTGGTGGGCGAGTAAACGGCCGATGTGGGACCTCAACCTCATCCATATGGGTCTGCTCGACCAGGTGCGCACCATCGTCAATGCTTACCGGGCACTGAACCGGTGCGACCTTGACGATGAGACCCGGCGCCACTTCTATTACCTTACCCTGGCGGCGCGGGACATCCGCAACAAGCTGGAAGATCTCCTGGTCGCCTGATGGACATAACGCCCCGTAGCCTATATACTTCTAGTTAAGAAAGTTGCAGTGGGAGGGCTCGGATATGAGACCCAGACTCCCCGAGCGCATCGGGCGTCTTTATGAACTGGCCGATAACATGTGGTGGAGCTGGCATATTGAAGCCCGCAGCCTTTTCCGTACTCTTGACCACCCTCTCTGGCGTTCCGCGGGACACAACCCGGTCAAACAGCTCCTCGAAATCAGCGTCGAGAAGCTGGAAGCCGCCGCCAAAGACCCCGCCTTCCTTGACCGGTACGACCAGGTTATGGCGGATTTTGACGCCGATTTGGGCGCCACCCAGTGCTGGCTGACGACGGAGCACCCCGAGCTGGCCACGGAGACAGTCGCTTACTTCTCCGCCGAGTTTGCCATTCATAACTCCCTGCCCATCTACGCCGGCGGCCTGGGCGTCCTCTCCGGAGACTTGCTCAAAGAGGCCAGCGATTTAGGTCACTCTCTGGTGGGAGTGGGCTTCATGTACCCACAGGGCTACTTCGTCCAGCGTATTTCGCCGGAAGGCTGGCAGGAAGAGCTCTACCAGCAACTCAACTTTGACGAAGCGCCGGTCAGCCACGTGCTCTCGCCGCAGGGCGATAGGGTCATCGCCAAAGTGAAGCTGGAGAACCGCACTGTGTTCATCAGCGTGTGGCTCGTCAACGTGGGCCGAGTCAGGCTCTATCTGCTCGATACAAACCTGGAAGGGAACACTTCTGCCGACCGCGAGCTTTCCGCCCGCCTCTACATTGCCGATAGGGAGCAGCGCATCCAGCAGGAGATTGTCCTGGGCATCGGCGGCGTCCGTGTGCTCAGAACGCTCGGTATTCAGCCTGTCGTCTGGCACGCCAACGAGGGTCACACCGCCTTTATGGCCCTGGAGCGAGTCCGCGAAGAGGTGGAAAAGGGCGCCTCTTTCGCCGACGCCGTCAAGCGAGTGCAATCGACCACCGTTTTTACCACGCACACGCCCGTCCCCGCCGGTCACGATGTCTTCCCCGTCGACCTCGTAGACAAGTTTTTCCGCGAGTTCTGGGGCCAGCTGACCATCGACCGTGGGACTTTCCTCGGTCTGGGGCAATATGCGGGGTCGGATGGGCAGATTTTCAACATGACCGCGCTGGCTCTGAAGATGACTGAGCGGCGTAATGCCGTCAGTGAACTTCACGGTAAAGTGGCGCGCCGGATGTGGCAATCGCTCTGGCCCAACGTCAAGGAAGATGAAGTACCGCTCACTCATGTCACCAACGGCATCCACATCCCCACCTGGATTGCCCCCGAGCTATATCATCCCTACGCCAAACATATGGGTGAAGACATGTTGCGGAACTGTGACGACCCGGCCATCTGGGAGCAGATACTGGACATGCCTGATGAAGAGCTATGGAGCATACGCCAGTCGCTGAAGCGTAAACTCATCCACGTCATCCTAGAACACGCTCAGGAGAAATGGGCTAAAGGTGAGGCAACTGCCCAGCAGGTGCTGGCAATCGGCGCGCTTCTGGACCAGGATACCTTGACCATCGGCTTCGTCCGCCGCTTCACCGAATACAAGAGACCGGCGCTAATCTTCCGGGATATACCCCGCCTTAAACGCATCGTCAATGACAAGTGGCGTCCGGTGCAGATTATCTTCGCCGGCAAGTCGCACCCGGCCGATTTTCCTTCCAAACACATCCTGCACCAGGTCTTCTCTCTGGCCACCGACCGCGAGTTCCAGGGTCGCATTGCCCTGGTGGAGGACTATGATATGCACCTGGCGCGCTATCTCGCCCAGGGCGTAGACGTCTGGCTGAACTGCCCGCGGCGGCTCCAGGAAGCCTGCGGCACCAGCGGCATGAAAGCATCAATCAATGGTGTCCTGCACCTCAGCGTGCGCGACGGCTGGTGGTACGAGGCTTATAACGGCAAGAACGGTTGGGCAATCGGTGATGTCACTGTCAGGCCGGAAGAAGAAGACCAGCACGACGCCGAATCGCTGTATTCTCTCCTCGAACAGCAAATCGTGCCGCTCTTCTACGAGCGGGACCGCGCCGGCGTGCCTCACGGCTGGGTGCAGATGGTCAAAGAGGCAATCCGCTCGGTGTCACCCCGGTTCTGCGGCAAACGCATGCTGAAGGACTACACCGAACGGATGTACCTGCCAGCGCTGAAAGACGCCCGGGCCCTTCCGGCGCTCCCCGGCAAAGCTCCGGGCTCTTAGTCAGAAGTGAGTGGAGATTTAGTCAGGTGAGCTTCCTCAGGGCCAGCGGCATCCTCCTGCACCCCACCTCACTGCCCGGCCGTTTCGGCATCGGCTACCTGGGCAAGGAGGCCTATCGATTTGTCGATTTTCTGTCCGGCGCCGGGCAAAAGCTGTGGCAGATGCTGCCCCTCTGTCCCACCGGCTACGGCAACTCCCCCTACCAGAACCTCTCCACTTTCGCTGGAAATCCCCTGCTCATCAGCCCGGAGAAGCTGGTCGAGGAAGGATTTCTCCAGGCTAGTGATTTAGACAATCTCCCCCCTTTTCGTAACAACAGCGTTGATTTTGGGGTCGTCGTCCAATTCAAGGCTACCCTCCTCAAAAAGTCATTCCAGATGTTTGAAGAGCAGGCTTCGCCTCAAGTCCGTGAGGAATATGAAGCCTTCGCTCAACTGAACGCCCCGTGGCTAGAAGACTTTGCCCTGTTTATGGCGCTGAGAGAAAAGCATAGTCTGGCTCTGTGGAACACCTGGGAGCCGGAAGTGAAATCGCGTCAGCCTGAGGCCCTTGCCTCATGGCGGCAGAAGCTGGCCCAGGAAATCAAGCGCCACAAATTCCTGCAATTTCAGTTCTTCCGGCAATGGGGTGAACTGAAGACATACTGTCACGAGCGCAACATCCAGTTCATCGGCGATGTGCCCATCTTCGTCGCCCTCGATAGCGCCGAGGTCTGGTCGCACCCCGAAATGTTCTATCTCGATGCAGAGGGCCAGCCGACCGTCGTCGCCGGGGTGCCGCCCGATTACTTCAGCAAGACCGGACAGCTCTGGGGCAACCCGCTTTATCGCTGGGATGTGATGAAAAAAGATGGCTACGCCTGGTGGCTCGAGCGCCTGAAAGCGGCGCGCAATATGGTGGACATTATCCGACTTGACCATTTCCGCGGCTTCGAGAAGTACTGGGAAATCCTTGCGGGAGAGAAGACAGCCATTAACGGTCGGTGGGTGCCTGGGCCGGGCGCGGACTTCTTTATCACAGTAAAGAAAGCCCTCGGTGAGCTACCGATTATCGCGGAAGACCTGGGGATAATTACTCCCGAAGTCCACGCCCTGAGAGACCAGTTCGACCTGCCCGGAATGAGGGTGCTCCAGTTCGCCTTCGGCTCGGCATCAGGCAAAGACCCCTATCGACCCCACAATTACCCGCGTAACTGCGTCGTCTACACCGGCACGCACGATAACAACACCACCATCGGCTGGTTCCAGGAAAAAGAGGTTACCACCAAAAGCAAAGAGGCGATGGACAGAGAGCGACAGCGTGCGCTAAAATACCTCGGCGCCGATGGCCGTGAAATTAACTGGGACTTCATCCGCCTGGCTTTGATGTCCGTGGCCAATACGGCGATTATTCCTTTGCAGGACGTGCTCGGTCTGGGCACCGAAGCGCGCATGAACACTCCGGGAGTGAAAGGCGGCAACTGGCGCTGGCGGTTTAGCTGGGACATGCTCACCGACGCGATAAGAGACCGGCTCAAGGAAATGACTGAAATTTACGGCAGATAGGAGGCGACAATGAAAATCACCGGCGTTGAGACCTATGTCCTCGAGGGGAAGCTGGGCAAGCAGGCGTTCGGGTGGTCGCAGGGAGTGGCGGAGAAGCGGCAGTCGGCAATCTGCGTCATCAATACCGACGAGGGCGTCAGCGGCATCGGCGAGGCATTCTTCGTCGGCGGGCCGATTTCCATAGCGGCGAATGTCATCAAAGAGGCCTATGCCCCTCTCCTCATTGGCCGCGACCCGTTTGACACGGCCGTCATCTGGGACTATCTTTACAACCGGACGCGTGACCAGGGTCGGAAGGGCCCGACAATCTCGGCCATCAGCGCCATCGATATCGCTCTGTGGGACATCAAAGGCAAAGCCCTCGGCCAGCCGGTGCACAAGCTACTCGGCGGGATGTATCGTAACAAGGCGAGGGTCTATGCCACCGGCCTGTACCAGCCCCAGCACGTCGCCAGTGTGAAAGATGCCCTGGTTGACGAAGCGCTCGGATATAAGAAAGCCGGCTTTTCGGCGATGAAGTTGAAGGTCGGCTACGGGTCGCTGGCGGAGGACGTCAAGCTCGTTAAGGCAATCCGGGAAGCCATCGGCGATGAGCTTAACCTGATGGTGGACGCCAACCACGCCTACAGCGCCGGTGAGGCAATTCAGTTTGCCCGTGCGGTGGAGCCTTACAATATCTACTGGTTCGAGGAGCCGGTGCCGCCGGAAGACATCGATGGCTACGTTGAGGTGAAGCAAAAATCAAAAGTCCTCATCTCGGGCGGCGAGTGTGAGCAGACCCGCTTTGGCTTCCGCGAGCTGATTAAACGCCACGCGGTCGACATCCTCCAGCCCGACCTCTGCGCCGTGGGCGGCTTCACCGAGATGATGAGAATCATCGCCATGGCCAGCGCCTGGAACATCCCAGTCTACCCCCACGTCTGGGGGACGAACGTTGGGCTGGCGGCCGCCCTCCAATTATTTGCCGCTCTGCCCCACACCCCCGAGCGCCGCTTCCCGTCAGAGCCTTATTTTGAATACGACCGCTCTCCCCACCCCCTGCGCGACGGCGTAACCAGAGAGAAGTTCGTGATGAAGGACGGCTACCTGCCAATCCCCCAGCGACCCGGCCTGGGCATCACGCTGGATATGGGGTTTGTGAAGAAGTACAGGGTGGGGTGAGAGGAGACAATGACTCAGAAAGCACAACTGAGACTACAACTTTATCAGAGAGACGGAGAGAAGTGCCACTATTGTGGCATAGAGGAAAGTGATTTTGCCTTGATTTGGAAGGATTTTTACGGTGGCAAGAGAGGTTCGAAGCTAGAAATAGACCGTCGAGACAATGAACTGGGATACGAGATAGAAAACTGCGTTTTGGCTTGCGCAGTCTGCAACTGCGCCAAAAGTGACAAATTCACGTATTCCGAGTTCAAGAAAGTAGGAAAAGCGATAAGGAAAATATGGCAACAAAGAAAGAACACACCAAAACAAGCGGCAGAATGAGAGTATCGCTTTTCAACGAAACCGAAAGACACTGAGATTGCCACAGGCACTTCGCGCCTTCGCAATGACAGAGGCGGTCGGGATTGCCACGGGCACTCCGTACCTCGCAATGACGCTCAAAGCTTTGCCACAAATTAGAACCTTGCATCTTGAATCTTGAATTTCCTTCTACACTCCTATTTGACATCCGCTTCAGGTTATTGCTACAATTTAAAAGTTTGCATTCAGGAGGACTACCATTTACGCAATCATTAAAACCGGTGGCAAACAATATCGGGTCAGCCCGGGAATGACCATCGATGTCGAGCGGCTGGAAGTGGCTGATGGCAAGACCATCGAGCTGGATAAAGTCCTGCTCCTCTCCGCTGGCGAGACAGTAACCGTCGGCAAGCCCACGGTTGAGGGCGCCAAAGTCGTTGCCACTGCCCAGGGTGAGTTCAAGGACAAGAAAATCCTTGTCGCCAACTTCAAGAACAAGACACACTCCTCGCTGCGCAGGCAGGGACACCGCCAGCGCCACACCAGGCTCGTCATTGATAAGATAGTCGGTCCCGGCATTGCGGAAGCCGAAACGGCCAAGAAGCCCCGCCGGCGCCGCACCACCACGACCAAAAAAGAGGTGACTTCAGATGGCTCATAAGAAAGGCGCCGGCAGTAGCCGCAACGGTAGAGATAGTCCCGGCCAGAGGCTCGGCGTCAAACGGTTCGCCGGAGAGACGGTTACCGCGGGGTCGATTCTGGTTCGACAGCGCGGCACCGAGATTTTCCCGGGTAACAACGTCGGTAGGGGGAGAGACCACACCCTCTTCGCCCTCGTCGACGGCATCGTCAAGTTTGAGCCGGCCAGCAAGACCAAGAGAAAGGTAAGCGTTTACGCTAGCTGATATGAAAGAGAAGATTCATCCCAAGTATTTCAACGATACCAAGGTCATCTGCTCCTGCGGCAATACCTTCATCACCGGCTCGACCCGGCAGACGCTTAAGGTTGAGCTTTGCAGCAAGTGCCACCCGTTCTTCACCGGCGAGCAGAAAGTGCTTGATACCGCCGGCCGCGTCGAACGGTTCAAGAGGCGCTACAAGAAACAAGAAGGTTAGGCCAATTCAGCCTTTACGGCAAGGAGCGGGAACGCCAACCGCTCCTTTCTCTTTATTTGAGGTGCGATGAGCCAGAAGTTCTTCTACGGCGGACAGGCCGTCATTGAAGGGGTGATGATACGGGGCAAGAAGGCGGCCGTCACCGCCGTGCGCCGGCCCAACGGTGAGACAATCACCAGAGTCATGCCCCTCACCGGCATCTACGCCGGCTGGATGCGCCGCGCTCCCTTCCTCCGCGGCATCATCGTCCTGATTGAATCGATGGTGCTGGGCATCAAGAGCCTGATGTACTCGGCCAGCGTCTCGCTTGAGGAAGAAATCAAAGAGGAGATTTCCGCCAAAGCCATCTGGGGCACCATTATTTTCTCCTTCGCGCTGGCGATTGTCCTCTTTCTCCTCGTCCCGCTCTTCCTGACCAAGCTCCTTGACCAGTATATCAACTCGGCGCTGATGTTTAACCTGGTCGAAGGCTTGATTCGGCTGGCAATATTCCTGGGCTACCTGGTGGCGGTGGGGATGGTGCCTGACATCAAGCGTGTCTTCCGGTATCACGGGGCGGAGCACAAAGCGGTCAACGCCTACGAAGCCGGCGTGCCGATGGAAGTGGAAGCCATCAAGAAATACGGCACGGCCCACGTCCGCTGCGGCACCAGTTTCCTCTTCGTCGTGCTGGTGATTGCTATCATTGTCTTTTCCTTCATCGGGCGGCCGGCGCTCTGGCTCATGATTTTGTCCCGACTTCTGCTCATACCCGTGATTGCCGCCCTGAGCTACGAGGTTGTCCACTTCGGGGCAAGGCACGCCCACAACCCACTGGTGAGAGCCACACTGGCGCCGGGGCGGTGGCTGCAGGGATTAACGGCCAAAGAGCCGGCCGATACGCAGTTGGAAGTGGCCATTGTCGCCCTGAAGAAAGCGGTGGAAATCGATTCCGCGGAAGCGGCTCAGTCTTCCTGAGCCGGCTCAACGTCCTTCGCTGTCAGCTCCCGGAAGAAGCACGTCCGGTTTCCCGTGTGACAGGTGGGACCCATCGGCTTGGCTTTGACCAGAACGGTGTCATTATCGCAGTCGAGCCAGACCTGGCGCACTATCAGCTTGTTGCCGGAGGTCGCCCCTTTGTGCCAGAGCTCCTGCCGGCTGCGACTGTAGAACCAGACTTCGCCGCTGGTCAGGGTGCGGCGCAGCGCCTCCTCGTTCATAAAGCCGAGCATCAGCACATCGCCGCTGTCCGCATCCTGGACGATGGCGGGAAGAAGTCCTTTTGCATCGAGTTTCAGTTTGACCAAAGCGCTCCTTTACGTTTTGCTCATAACATCAAGGGCTTGCTTGAGGTTAATCTCGCCGCTGTACAGCGCGCGACCGATGATTGCCCCCTGCGCCCCGAGTTTCTGCAGCATCTTGAGATGAGTTATCGAGGCAATACCCCCCGAAGCAATAACGGGCGACCTGATGGCTTCGATTAGTTCAGCCAGCGCGCTGAAGTTGGGTTCGGTGAGCGTGCCGTCGCGCGAGATATCCGTGTAGACGAACCGCCCCACCCCTAGCCCCTTCATCTGCTTCGCCAGCTCGATGGCGGTCAGCTCCATCTCCTGAAGCCAGCCCCGAATGGCGATGCGCCCGTCCCGGGCATCAAGGCTGACAATGACCGATTCGCCGAAGCGCCGGCACACTTCTCTGACGAACTCGGGTTTCTCCACGGCGGCCGTTCCCAGGACAACTCTATCGAGCCCCGCCTTGAGCACCATCTCCACGGTCTCCATGTTGCGGATACCACCCCCCAGCTGGGTGGGCACCAGGACGGCCCGGGCGATGTTCTTGATTATTTCCAGGTTTTGAATTTCGCCGCTGGCGGCGCCGTCAAGGTCGACGATGTGCAGTCGCGGCGCGCCCATCCCCTGCCACTTCAGCGCCATATCGAGGGGGTCATCCGAGAAAACGGTTTCCTTGTTGTAATCGCCCTGCAAGAGGCGGACGCAGCGCCCGCCGCGGATGTCAATGGCCGGAATAATTTCGATGGTCGTGACTCCTGTTTCTGTCCATTATAGTGCAAGCAGAATGTGATGGCAATTTAGATGCGTTTGGTTTCATTGAAATAGAAGCGGGGCGTTAAGAGGGGCGCTAGCCCCTATTGAGACTTACCTTTCCCCTCGACTTGGAGCGAGGTCCGCCGCGCGTTTGCCCCCAGCACACGACTGCGGACGGCACTTGCCGTAATTGACGAGGCCCGTCTTCTTCGGCATCGTTGTCTGCTGATTACTAAGATAGCATTTCTGACTAACGTTGACAAAATTCACGGCAATCGATACAATCTGAGTTATCAGCCCTCGACTTTACGGCGGGGAGCTTCTGGCAGTCTAAGACAATAGAGTCGCTTGGATTCTGACGAACCGAGACGGCGGAAAAAGGGAAACCCAAGGCCTTCTCTGGTTGTGTCAGGGAAGGCTTTTTTGTTTGGACAAAAGGGCTTCTAAGAGGGACTCTAGCGCCGTTGAATTAGAAGCGGGGCGTCTAAGAGGGGCGCTAGCCCCTCTTCAGTAATTCTCTCCCCCTTTCCTTCCAGGAGAGGGGGACACAGGGGGCGAGGTAACCAATATGCAAATCGTCAGAACCGTTGCCGAAATGAAGCAATTGCGAAAACAGCTGGCGGAACCCGTGGGCCTGGTGCCGACGATGGGCGCTCTCCACGAGGGCCATATCGAACTGGTGCGGCGCGCCAGGGCGGAATGCCGGACTACGGTCACCAGCATCTTCGTCAATCCCACCCAGTTCCTCCCCGGCGAAGACCTCAAGGCTTACCCCCACGTCCCCGACCAGGATACGAGAATGCTGGAGGCCGTGGGCAACGATATTGTGTTTATGCCCCCGGAGAAAGAAGTCTATCCGCCGGGTTTCAACACCTGGGTGGAGGTCAAGGGGGTCACTGACAGGCTCGAAGGGGCGTCTCGGCCCGGACATTTCCGCGGCGTAGCGACCGTGGTCAATAAACTGTTTAACATCGTTCAGCCGACCAAAGCCTACTTCGGGCAGAAGGACGCTCAGCAGGTCATCGTGGTCAAGAAGATGGTGGCCGAACTTAATATGAACCTGGAAATTGTGGTCGTGCCGACGGTACGCGAGCCGGACGGCCTGGCGCTGAGCAGTCGCAACGTCTACCTCACTCCTGACCAGCGCCAGGCGGCGACAGTCCTTTACAAATCCCTGATGCTGGCGCAGGAGATGTTCTCCAAAGGGGAAAAAGACGCCGAGCGCATTCGGAAAGCGATGATTGCCCTCATCCGAAAGGAGCCGCTGGCGGCAATCGATTACGTCAGCATCGCCGACCCGGAGACTGTGGAGGAGCTTGATGCCATCCGACCCGGCGCGCTGGCATCTCTGGCGGTAAAGATTGGGAAGACTAGACTGATTGATAACCTGATTTTGAGGTAGCTACTCCTTAACCAGCATCCACAGCCCTATCGCGGAGACAAATGACAGCCCGGCGCCGAAGTAGAAGGGGGCGGCGGGGCTGGCAATCTCCCACAGCCACCCCGCAATCAGGCTGGCCGGCAGCGCCAGAAGCCCGACGACTCCGTGATATAAACCATAAGCCGTGCCCCGCCTCGGCTCAGCAACCAGGTCGGCCACAAACGCTCTCGCCACGCCCTCCACCACCCCCTGGTAGATACCGTAGCCAGCGAATAACAGCCAGACCGACCACAGATTGGTCGCCAGGGCAAAACCGAGGTAGACAAGGGCATAAATGAACCAGCCCACGATAATGACCCGGCGGCGGCCCAGCTTATCCGAGAGCATACCCGCCGGGATAGAAACGAGCGAATACGTTATGTTAAGCAGGACGAGCATCAGGGTCACCTGGATGAGCGGCACCTCCAGATTCTGCGCCCGCAGGATGACAAAAAAATCGCTCGACTTGCCTAGCGTGAAAACCGCCATAATCGCCAGGAAGACTCGGAAACGCCTGTCGAAGTGGTCGGCAAACCTGACCGGTGTCGCTGGCCTGGGGTCGTTGTTCGCGGGAGGTGTCTTTTCCCGCACGAAGAGGATGAGCACAAGCACCGCCAGGACCGCGGGAATGACGCCGACCAGCACAATCCATCGATAAGCCTCCAGGCTGAGTTTCAGACCGCCGCCCTGGACCACGTAAATGATGTAGGCCGCCGCCGCCAGTCCGATGAAGGCGCCGGCAGTGTCCATCGCCCGGTGCAGGCCAAAGGCTTTGCCCCGCTCCCCTTTCGAGACTGAGGCGGCCACCAGCGCATCCCGCGGCGCACTGCGGATGCCCTTCCCTACCCGGTCGAGGAAGCGGACGCCGACCACCAGCCCCCACGTCGAAGCGATGTACATCAGGGGCTTGACCACGGTGGAAACGCTGTAGCCCGTCACGGCGAGGAGCTTCCGCTTCCGGAACTTATCGCTGAGCCAGCCGCCGGCAATACGGAAAAGAGAATCGACGCTATCGGATATCCCGCCGGCCAACCCGACGATGGTGGTGGCCGCGCCCAGGACGTTGCTCAGAAAAAGCGGGACGAGGGTGAAAATCATCTCACTGCTGATATCAGTCAAAAAGCTGACGATACCCAAAAAGAAGACATTGAGGTTGAAACCGAAGATTTTGCGTTCCGTTCTATCGATTGGCTGTTCCGACAATGTCCGCCTCCGGCATTTCCGCAGTTTTCCTAACTATTGTAGCGGAAATTTCGTTTAATTTCATAGACGCGCCGTTTGACACATAAGCAGGCGGCGGTTAATCTTGTTGGAGTCACTTTTTGGTTATGTCATTGCGAGTCCCGATGTCCCGATTAGCATACGGGACTCCGATGAAATCGGAGAAATCGGGGCGTGGCAATCTCAAAAGAATAAAGGCAAATTCGAGTACGGCGGGCAGTACGGGCACGTCGGCGGGTTTGATGCCCAGATAACGCCTGCGGAGACCGAGCTTCTGGCGTGGTCACCGCCACAGTAGACCAGAGGGTTTTTCTCTACAAGTCCCGGAATTTGGCGACCATCTTCCTATAGTTATCGGTCAGGAGCTTGCGGTCGTTGAGCACGGTGACAATCCGGCCGCCTTTCTTGCGCCAGGCCCTGGTTGCCACCACGTATTCCTCCGGTGTTATCTCGCCTTCCTTAATACAGTCGAGGTCCGCCACGACGTCGACGCCCCGTTTCACCGCCAGTCGAATCATTTTGTCCTCGGTCTTGACGACATCCGTATGCCGGAAATCGCCTTTCAATCCCATGAACATGGAAAGGTCATAAGGTCCGACACAGATGGCGTCCACTCCCGAAGCAAGGATGGCATCGATGTCTTTGACGGCATCGGTGTTCTCGACCATTACCCAGACCATGATGTTCTTCTCCGCCCACGCCGTGTATTCTTTCCAGTCGATGGCGCCGTGCATGGTGGCGCGGATGAAAGGGCTGGAGCCTCTGATGCCGGCCGTGGGGTATTTTGCCGCTCTGACGATTTGCCGGGCTTCCTCGCCGCTCCGCACTTCGGAGACGAAGATGACGACGGCGCCTGCCTCCAGCGCCTTCTGAATCGTCGCTGGCGAGCTATCGAGCAACCGGATAACCGGGGTCGACCCGCCCGCTTCCACCGCCCGCATCATACCGGACGCGCTTTCCAGGCTGAAGTCCCCGTGCTCCATATCCAGGACCACAAAGTCGAAGCCTGATGCCGCCGCCGCTTCGCAGGCTTCCGGGCAGTTCATGTTAATCCATGTCCCCAGCGCCACCCCACCCGCCTCCAGCACTTCCTTTATCCGGTTTCTCAGCATGGTCAACTCCCCCTTATTCTCAGCTTCTTTTGCCAGAGCATAAACCAATCCGCAATCGGATGTCAACCGCCGGGAGTGTACGCGGAACGCCTTGACACTTCCCCTGGCTAAACGTTAGAATAAATCTATTGCCGAGGTAGCTCAGGAGGTAGAGCAGCGGACTGAAAATCCGCGTGTCCCCAGTTCGATTCTGGGCCTCGGCACCATAGATGCGGAAGTGGCTCAGTGGTAGAGCATCTCCTTGCCAAGGAGAGGGCCGCGGGTTCGAATCCCGTCTTCCGCTCCAGTTGACTCGACTCCGAGCCGAAGTGGCGAAATGGCAGACGCAACAGTCTCAAAAACTGTCGAGGGGCAACTCTCGTGTCGGTTCGAGTCCGACCTTCGGCACCAGAGTGCTTTGCCGAGTTGTGTAGTGGTAGCACAGAGGACTTTGAATCCTTTTGCCCAGGTTCGAATCCTGGCTCGGCAGCCAATTAAGATAACTTAAAATAGGATAAAGATGAGGGGATGACGTCATGCCAGACTACAAATTTACCGTGGTAATAGAACGAGATGAGGACGGCCTGTACGTGGCTTCGGTGCCGCTTCTTCAGGGTTGTTATACCCAGGGAGAAACCTACGAAGAGGCTTTAGAGAATATTGAAGATGCCATCCGACTGCATATTGAAGCTCGCCGGGCTTTAGGCGAGCCTATCCCCATAGAAGTAGCCATTGACGAGGTTCAGGTGGTTGCCTAAGCTCAGCCATAATCGCTCTTATCTTCTTTGACATCCGTTTGTATCTCTTCAC
>Ga0315296_10003044_pt1 | contig 14150 bp, 10 predicted proteins | sample YL17G14_18_MG_FD_203921 | JGI IMG/M metagenome (GOLD analysis project Ga0315296, IMG submission 203921) | Sediment microbial communities from Yellowstone Lake, YNP, Wyoming, USA - YL17G14_18 | ecosystem: Environmental > Aquatic > Freshwater > Lake > Sediment | place: USA: Wyoming | collected... | reverse complement strand
TGCAAGGGAAACATGCGACCATGTCCCCTTAGGTGCATGTCTACACTATGGGGGCCAAAAACCCACCTAACTCGATGACCTGCCGCAGGTTACCTCAAGAGATCAGAGGTGAACATCCGTCGGAGGACCTCGACTTCGCCCTGGCGAGCGACCAGCCCGAGGAAGTGGTCGAAGCGGTCGAGTCGCGCTTCGCCGTCCTGCGAAGCCTCAGCGACCTCGAACGAGAGCTCATCGCCGACGCAAGGAGTGGCTGGAACGAGCCGCTCGCCGAGAAGCTGCGAGCCGAAGCGAGAGCGTTGTTCGCCCACGCCACGTCGTGACTGCCAACGTGATCACATCGCCCGTGGTCGTCACGTTAGCGCGCTCATGAGAGGGGGCCTCGGCCCCGACTATCCCTCGACCGCCCCTACGGGGCAGTGAGTGCAGATCTTCGCGTACTCACACGCTGAGCAGCGAGTGGGCTCCGGCTTTGCCTCGAACCGGGCTTCGCGGAGCGCTTCGAGGCGTCCCGTGACGGCGGCGAGCGCCTGGCCGGTCGCTTCCGCGGAGATGTCGACCGCCCGCCGCGTGCCGTTGCGAAGCTCGTGGAGATGGGCCGCCTGCACGTCGAGCCCTTCGCCGCGTCCCGCGAGGCTGTAGCCCGGAGCGTGGAGCTCAGCCGTGCGCATGCTGGCGATGGCGGACCAGGTCGCTTCGAGGTCGAACGACGCTTGCCTGATATTGAGCACGCCCTCGCCCAGTTCGGCGCGGACGACGTGCGCGTGTTTCAGCGTGCTGTTCGTGTGAGCGGCCTTGAGGCAGTAGCGCTCGTGCCAGTCTGTCGTCAGGTGGAGATCTCGTGTGGCTCTCCATTCCGCACCTCGCCAACGAATCTGTGAGATTACTGCAGGCTGCCTTCTTCGACCCGCACTGCTTCACCAAGTCCCAGCTCCTGCAGAATCTGTTGTAGCTCCGCCGCGAGACTTCTCGCGGTGTCGGCCTTCACTGTGACCGTGAACTCCAGCCCAATCCGGAGATCGGTACCCGACCGCAGCTTCGGCAGAATCTTCGTCCCGAGACGGTTCCAGATCTCGGGCGGAACCGTTCCGACGAGGCGCAGCGTCTTCGTAGTGGCGCCAAGCGCCGGTACGGGCCCCGGTGCCGGGCTCGGCTCAGGCGCGGTGATGGCTTCGGAACCAAGCTGGGGACTCGGCACTGGCTCTGGTGGCGCACCCGTCTTGAGCGCCTCCGCCGAATCCTTCTTCAGCAGGAACACACCAGCATCGAAGGCGACCTCGTCCGGCGGAACCAACTCCTCAAACCACACCCGCTCGTAGCTGCCGTCGGGTTTCCGGCCCGATGCCAAGCCAAGGTCGCCCCGGCTCACGAACTCGACTATCTTGCTCTTCAGGATCGCATCGGGATCCACGAGGCGAGTGAGAGAGCCGTTGAGGAAGCTCTGACGCAGGCTAGCCAGCGGCCACGCCCCTGACTCCTTGAGCGCCGGGGGCCAATTGCGCTCGATGTACCCGGCGCCAACGGACTCGTTGAGGAGCGCCTCGGACTTGAGCGCGCCGATTACGCGGCCGCACAGGGTCTCGCCACTCGAAGAATGCCCCGCGCCGAGGTCGATCACCTTGAGGCCGTCGGTCTCCTGCCCGTCGGCAATGACCGCGAAACGATAGTCGCCCCAGACCTGGTCCTTCGCCGCCCCTTCCGCGTCCTTGACCTTCGACTGAAGCTCCGCCCGGTCATTCCTGTCGAACTCACCACCGAGCGTGCCCTCGGCGACCTCACGCGCCACCCGCTTCCATGCGAGCCCCAGCTCCACCTTGTCGCGCAGGTCCCGGCCCGGTTTCTTGAGGCACCAGACGAGCGCGCCGGGGTAGAGTCGTGGCGACTTTCCGCGCTGGCGTGTCCATTCGGCGAGCTGCGCGCGCAACGAGCCGCCTCCCGACCATTCCGCCTCCGGATCGGCTACGACGAGAGTCAGCCTCGGGGAATCCGGGATCTCCGCCCCATCGCGCGGGAAGGCCACGACGGAGATGCTCGCGCCGCGCCTGAACTCCTCCTCGACGAGCTTGCGCAGTGCGGGCTTGACTTCCGTCTCCTCGTCGAGCGACGCGCGCCGGTCGCTCACCACCTTCTTCATCGTCGGCTGGTAGCCGATGCGGAAGCCGTCCGCGCCCGTCTTGCGGACGAAGTACGACCTACCTTCGAGAACCAGCGCGGCGTTGTCGATCGATGTCGTGTCCAGCTCGGGCTCGCCGAGCGCGAAGCGGAGCTCGGGCAGATGCGCGACCTTGTCGGTCTGCCCGCCGGACGATTCAAAGAGGATCGCGGTGCCGACCCGGCGGTGGATGTCGCGCAGCGGCCCCTTCGTATCCGCGTCGAGCGCCTTGCTGTGCGCCTGCTCGCCCGCGATGTCCGTGTCGATCGCGGCGACGAGGCGCGACTCGCCGAGCTGACCCAAGACGACGCTCCGGAATCCGGGCTCCGCGAGCGGCGCCGATCCAAGCGTGATGAGCGGCTCCGTCCGAGCCTTGCGGAAACCCTCCTGCGCCGCGATCGAGACCCACTGGGCCAGCATCGCCAGCGTGCCGCGCGTCTGCTGATACTGCGGCAACGCCTGCCACTTGCGCTGGAAGACCGACAGCGTCGCGGGATGGAACGGGTAGCAGGCCTCGAAGCGGCGCTGCAGGAACTCGCGCGCCTTAGTCTCGGTCGCAGCCGAGTCCACGGCTGTCCACTCCGGCGGGAGCTGCGCTCGTCGCTCGAAGCACCAGTCGCCAAAAGCCTTGGCGACGTTCTTCCGGATCTTCTCGCTCCCCAGGTCCTGGAAGAGCCGCCGCCGGACGACCTCACTGATCTCGGTCTCGTCGTTGGCGATCAGGTCCTTGGCGACGCGCCGCACGACCTTCGAGATCCTGTCCTGCCACTCTTGGTCCCACTGGGTCATTTCGACCTGACTGCGGGGTAGACTGATGACCGCCGCGCCGTGCGTGGTGCCGGTTGTCGCGACGGTGAGGTTCTGAATGAAGGCGTAGAATGACTCGGCACTCCCCCGGTGGCGGTTCAGGAAGTTGAGCACCTCGTCGAAGAGCAGCAGCACGGGTGCCCCCGCCGCCTGGAAGACCCGCGCGATCGAGTCGGTGCCAGGCGGCGTGGTCTTGGCCGCGGGACCAAGCGCCTCGACGCCCTTGTCGCCTGCGAGCTGGCGGGCGATGTCGATCCACGGCGTCTCGCGCCCCGGCTGCGGGTCCCAGGCGTTACCCACGAACACGGCCACCTTCGCCTTGGGCACAGAACTGACGCCCGCTTCGCGCACCAGGTCGGCGACCCCGCTGTGGCCAGCCACGGCGTCCCCGTTGTTCGTTAGGTGGTACAGCGTGGTGAGCGCGTGCGTCTTGCCGCCACCGAACTGGGTGATGAGCGTGAGCACCGGCGATGTGTTCTGCGTTTCCCCTGAAAGCCTGCGAAGAACCATTCCGGCGTGCTCGCGCAGCGCCCGGGTAAAGCAGGTACGAGCGAAGAATTGCGCCGGGTCCCAATAATCCTCTGGTCCTCGTCGAGCCACGACCTGTTCGAGGGCGATGGCAAACTCGTCAGGGTTGAACGAGCGGCCTTCGCGGACCTCCTTCCGCGGTGTGGCCACCTTGTACCAGGGTTCCATGGCGATCCTCCTACGGTCTCTGGGTGCGGACAAACAGGGCGTCCGCCGGTTGTTTCAGGCGCGCGATGCCGGCCCGCCCGAGATCTGCCACACAGCGCGACTCATCTCGCCCTAACCACCCTCTCCTTGCCCGAGCGTTCTCAGCTTGCCTCGCAAATCATCCACGAATGCCTTGAGCGACCGCTCGTTCTTGCCTGCCCGGTACAGGTCCATGCGCTCGACCAGTTCCTGGGCGAACTCGATGCCGCCCAGCATGGCAGGATGGCCGGCCTTGCGAACAACGCTCGCGAGCGCTGCTTTGTAGTAGTCCCGCAGGCACTTCTTCTTCTTGGCAACCGTTGGCCGGTGACCGACGACCTCCTTGAACGAGTCCGGGTCCGCCAGATACCAGCGCTCGACGTGTGGGTCGGGGCAGGCCACGACCAACCGGTCGGAGAAAGGCGCATTGGTTGCTTCTTGGATGACCTTCTTCGCCTTGGCGAAAGTCAAGCAGTTGCCATCAATTCCGGCGATCAGCAGGTCGGGTGGGGCAAAGCCGGGCGCGCCCTTTTCGACGACCCGCTGGTACAGCTTCAGCTCGGCAACGGCCCGGCCATGCCCGCCCCACGCAGAACGGACCCGTGGCGAGACCACGATGTTCTCATCCCGGGCGATCCGCTGCAGCATCGGAACGAGAAACGCCTCGTGCGCGCGGTCCTCGACGAAGATGTCCACGGCGAAGGTGCTACTCATCAAGCATCCCTCTCAGGAGGAGGCTCTCGAAGAGGCCGTCCTCCGTTCCGGTCGTGAGCGCAGCGGCGATCTCGTGATCCTTGAACAGAGGGCCCGTGACGTCGAAGGGCTGAACCACCGTCGCCTGCCCGTCACGCCGCACGTTGAACAGCCCGATGTCCGCAGGCCGCGAGCGAGCACCTTTCAGCACGGCATCGCAGAACAGCGGCGAGTGCGTGGTGACGACGACCTGGCGCCCCTGCTCGAGAGCCAGGGAGAGCAGGAGCTGGGCGATTAATTCGAGCCGGCGCGGATGGACGCCGTTTTCGGGCTCTTCGAATGCGAGCAGCGAGCCACTCCAGGGATTGACGGCAATCGAACACACCGCAAGCACCCTGAGCGTGCCTTCGGAGACGATGCGCGATGAGTAGTCGATCCCGTCTTGACGGATCAAGAGGTCGAGCGTTCCCCGGCGCTTGTCCAAGTCGACCGTGACCTCCTCCACGCTCGGGATGATCGAGCGCAGGGTCCGCTTCGCGGCCTTTAGGTGCTTGTCGTGGTCGGCCTGCAAGCGATAAAGAAACGGCGCGATGTCGCCACCCAGGACGCCGATGTCGCGGACATCCGACGGCGGCTGCGCCGCCCTCATCGAGACGCGCGGGTCGAGGTAATAGGTGCGCCATCCGGACAGCTCGGATCGCGCTCGGTCGATGTCCCCATACTCGGGTGCGCCGAGTCGTGGGTCGGAGAGGATCGCGTAGTTCTGGCCGGGGTGTTCGTACCGGGGCTTACCGGGGTGACTCTTGCGGCGCACCCGGAGCTTCTCATTAACCAGCTCGATGGCCGCGGTCCCCTTCGGTGCCCTGTCCCTGCCGAGAGAGGATAGGTATTCATCGGCGACCGCGAGCGTACCAGAACGAGGATCGATGCCTACCGCCACGCGGTAGCGATACGCGTTGCGGTCCCGCGTGAGCTCCGCTTCGAGCGAGAACTGCGCGGACGACGCGGATAGCAGCTCGGCTAGACCGCCGGACGGGAAGGAGAACGCCTCGATCGGGTGGCCCCGGATCGGGTCGCCGAGGGCGTCCGCGAGCGTGCGCTGGGTGCCGATGCGCGAGAGCGCCTGGATGGCATCGAGGAGGTTGCTCTTTCCGGCGGCGTTGGGACCGAAGAGCACTGCCATTCGCGGGAACTCAACCGTCACATCCTTCAAGGACTTGAAGCCACGGACCGTAAAATTCTTGAGCATGATCGTCTCCTACCTCGGCACCGCGAGAAGCATCGCGTCGAGCAGGCGCTTCTCTTCGCTCCCCTTCGGATAGAGCGCGGAGAAGGCGTTGGCGAGCCGCAGGAAGTCGGGGGCGCGCTCCTGCTCAGCCTTGAGCAGCGCGCGCAGGGCGTTGGTGCGGCCGCCGGCCTGGAGCAGCATCGCCGCATGGACGCGGTCCAGCGTTGTCGCCTCTCGGGCGCCTGCCCTGAGCCCGGTCGAAGGGGCAGCCAGGCTCTCGTCCGAGACCTCGTCGCCCCCTCGCTTCCTGAAGCCCCGACCACGGCCGCGGATTGCAGGAACAGCACTGGGCTGCATGTCGGGAAAGAGCAATCCCTGAAGCGGGTTGGTCGTGGTCGTTTCCTGCTCAAGGCGCGCGGCGACGGCCTGCGCGCCATCCTGGCCGAAGAGTTGCTTCGCGCGCTCGGCGATCGGCAGCAGGCGCACGACACCCTTTTTCGTCTCGATCACGCGGCCTTCCCACTTGGGAAGCTCGATGCCGAGTGGCTGCGCGAAGCGGCGCACGACGTCGAAGACAAGCGTGAAGCCCTTGGCCTTTGCGCCGGAGGAGACTTCCTCGTCGTCGTTGTCGCCAAACTGGTCCTCGTCATCGCCCTCGTCGTTTGCGTCGCCCGCCGTCGCGCCATTCGTGCTTTGGAGTGTCCACAGGAAAAGCGCCGTGAGCCGAGCGTCCTCCTCCACGGCCCCAGCCGCACCATTGCGGGCTTTGGCCTCGGCGGTGCCGAGTATCTGCGCGAGGGCGCTGCGGCCCACGACCTCCCAGACCTTCTCCAGGTACTCGGCGAGCGCGACCACGCGCCCGTCGGCGCTCTCGACCTTGGCGTAGCGGCTGAAGATCTCGAGCGCCGGGCCAATGCAAGCGAAGACCAGGTCGGCGCCGCGGACGCCTTCGCCTTGCAGCCGCTCCATCCAGTCACCGACTCGGGTCGGTAACTCGCGCAGGACGTTTGCCCAATCGCCAACCGCGGCATCGTCGGGACGCGGTCGGCAGACGAGGTGCACGCTAGTATCGAGTGCCGCAGATCCGTGCGCGCGAGGCCGAGCTTTCCGTTCGGTCGCAATAGGCCACGAAGCGGATACGGTCCAGCCGCTTTGGATGATCCCGCCGATGAGTGCCTCCCAGCCTTCGGTTGTCTTGTGGGCAAACACTACTGAAGCGATTCCGTCGCTACGAGCGTGCCGACGAGCTTCGGCGAATGAGCGTGCCATTCTCTCTTCGAAGAATAGACGGTCCTTCACTTGCCCATTGAAGGTCTTGCTTTCATCTTGGACAGCCTCGCGTTCCTTGGGGGTTAGTACGTTGTGTGGATCGAAGGGGTCCCGAAGGATCGTGTGGGCAGGAGCGGTCCTCTTTAGCCACACGAAGAAGAAATCGGAAAGTTCCGCATACGGTATGGCGTCATAGTAGGGAGGGTCGGTGAAAAACACCGACGTGGCTTCATCGGGCAGGGGGTATGGCGCTGCCGCATCAAGGATCTGGACTTGTGCGGACTCCCGCATCCGTTGAGGGTAGGCCGCGATCGCTTCAGAAGCCACTGTGAACGAATCAGCCAAGCTCCCCGTTGATTGCGACACGGGCACAGCCTCCGCGAAGTCCCAGACAATGGGAAGCGCGTTTCTACCAAAGGTCGTCCATACCGTTTCCTGATCTCTCTGACTGAGCCACAGACAGAGCGAGGAGTTACGCGCCGCCGCTCTACTGACGCATAGAGCGATCAGTTCTTCGACATTCGACTCCCACGAACCCGCCCTGACGATACTGGCGATTGAGGAGAACGCTACCTTCTGCCTGGCCGTGAAGACGTCGCCCCACTGGAGCATGCCGTACTTCTGCACGCTGAACGCGCGGCCAGCGCCAGATCCGCCGCCAGCGGGCGTCGGTTCATCCGGTACCGGGCAGAGGCCCTCCTTCCCGCCACGTTTCCACTCGTCGAGGATCGCCGCGAGCCGCTCCTGCGCCTTGCGGACGGCTTCGTAGTCGCGCGCGGCGGGCAGGCGGTAGTGCCGGCCCAGTTCGCCGTCCTTGAGCATGACGATAGCCAGCATGCGCGCCGCGCCCGTGCGGCGGCCCTTCGGGTCGAAGATGACATCGGCCCCACCGCGCTGCGCCGCGAGCTGCGCCCGCACGCGATCGGGCGGAAGCACCGCGCCGCAGCCGAGGCAGGTCGCCTTCGCGCGCGTCACCGTGCCGCCGGGCACGTCCTTCTCCGTTCTCGGCTCAATTATCTCGAACTCGACGTGGGGCAGACCGCCCGCAGGCCGCACGATCCGATGCTGAAGCGCGCGCTTGCGGCTCGCTTTCTTGCAGAGCCAAAAGGAGCGCGCGAGCGGAATCTCCGCGCCGCAGTTCGGTGACTCGCAGCGCACCGTGCGCGCCCAGAGGTAGGCGATGGGCGTCGCGCCGTCCGGGTCTTTCGGGTAGAGGTCGGCCAGTTCCTTCTGCGCCTGCCGCTTGATCTCCGCCCGGACCCGGCGCAACTCCTCGGCGAGTTTCGGCCCGTGGCGCGGGATGTCCTCGAGCATCACCTTCAGGATCAGGCAGGCGACGGGGTTCAGGTCGCTCGCGAACGCCTCGCACCCGAGCCGCAGAGCCTCCAGCGGAATCGAGCCGCCTCCCGCGAACGGATCCACGACCAGCGGCGGCTCGTATCCCTCGCCGCCGCCGGCAGGGCCGTGCGCCGCTTTCACCAGCGCCCGGCTCGCCTCGAGATACGTGCGATTGGCTGCGTTGTTCCAGTTTGCGACGTCGGCGATGAACTTGAGCAGAGCCTTGCGCAGGTCCTCGTCCGTGGTGCCCGGGTCGCAGCCGCCTACTTGCGGCAAGAGCTTCCTCGCCTTCGCCTTGAACTCCGCCGGGCACAGCGGATCGCACGGATCCGGCCAGAGCAACGCCAGCAGCACCGCCCGGCTCGACGCCAGTGGCCGCCGCGCCCACCACAGGTGCAGCGTGCTCGGATGCCCGTGCCGGATCGACTTCTCCCGCGCCGCGTGCCGCGACACCTCGGCAATCGGGAAGTCCACCTCCGCCAGGCGCTTGCAGTCCTTGGGGATCATCCGGGCTTGGGTTCCTTCCAGAGGCGGACGATGAAGCGCTCGCCGTCCTCCACGAGGTCCGGTTCGGTGCCGTTCTGCTCCCGCATGGACTTGAGGATTTTCCGCGGCACCCCCATCCCCATGTGCTCGAGGTAGCCGTAATCGCGCATGACATCCTTAAGTAGCTGGTTCCGCGCTGCTCTGCAACCGATGCGCATTCGCTCGGGTGTGATGGCGTTCGGCAGGCGGCCTGGGGAGACGATCTCCAATCGGTTGCTGTAGACACTCAGCTCGATATCTGTGCCCGACAACAAGTAGTCTCTGTGGACGAGTGCGTTCACTACGGCCTCACGAACGGCTTCCTCTGGATACTCCCAGCGCTCTTCGCGCCGAGCGCCATCCGCAAGTTGCGCTGTCACAGCTGTGTTGCGTCTAACGAACTCCACGGCCTCTTCGACGAGGCCGGACTCCGCCTTGGAGCCATCAACTGTGCGCAACGCGACCATCGGACCCCTCAAGGACAAACGCTCCCGAGCAGCGTAGTCCTTCTCTGGCCCGTCGTAGGCCGCCGCGTCGATTCCCGACTGCGGCAGATAACGCTTGGGGTTCTTCCCGAACAACAACAGGCCGGCAACGGTTGCCGGGTGCCTTTCTACATCGTCCAGGAACTCCGTGTTGATCAGAAGCGACACCCACGCCCTCTGCTGGTCCTCCGTCCACTGTTGCATTCGGAGAGCGACGATTTCGGGCCAGCGGTTCTGGTCCTCCCGCTTGGCCTCCTCTTCGACTTGCTCCCGCCAATCGGGAGAAGCTTCGCTCGGAGGGACGCGCTGGGACCGCACGCGCTCGAAGTAATCGCGGAGCCTCCGCTGATCCAGATCGTCAGGAGAAGATCCCGAGACTGGCCGGATCTCGACACGAAAGGCGCCGCGCTGCTGGAAGAGTCTCTCGAGCTCCTCTGGGCTGGCCTCGCGGCTCAGGCTACCGACACGAATGTAGTAGGTCCGATGCTGATCATGCCAGACATGATGTACGCCCCAGCCGCGCTCGACTTCCACGAGCGCAACGTCCAAGCCCGGTTCCACATCGCGTAGGATCTCGAAATAGGGGATGAGCTCTGGCCGAACTTTGTCTCGGCACGCTTGCATCACCCATTCCTCAAGCCCGTCATAGGTTCGTACGGAGTCGTCTTCTTCGGCCCGCGGGTCGCGTCGCGTCACACCGTAGACGGTCCGGTCCTTTTCCACACCAAGAAGAACGCGGCCCCCCTGCAAGTTCGCGAACGCAACGAGTTCCTTCGCCAGAGCGCGATTGTCAATCGTATCCCGCTTGAACTCAACCCCGGAGTTCTCGCCGTTGTGGATCAAGTCGGCCAGATCGGTTCGGTTCATCTTGCCTTTCCTCAGAAACCGTACTTCCGCCGCCGCATCTCGAAGGCTTCCTTGCCGCCTTCGAGGATCTCCTCCACCAGCTCGCGCACCGGCCGTGAGTCGATCGAGCTCATGTGCTCGGGCGCGATGCGCGCGTGGCCGCGTTCGGCCTCGCCCGATGCGCTCAGCCCCACGATCAGCTCGGCATCACCGAGCACGGGGATATTCGCGTTGTGGGTCGAAAAAACGAACTGCCGGCGCTGCTTCTCCTCGCGCATGCGCGGGACAACGCCTTCGGTGATGAAGCGGTTGTCGAGGTCGTCCTCGGGTTGGTCCACGATGAGCGGCGCGTCAGACTCGAGAAGGAGAAGCAGGAGCACCGCCGTCGCTTTCTGTCCGGTCGAAAGGTCCTCAAGCGCCTGCCAAGCGGGCGGATCCCCGGCCGAAGCCGTGTTGAGTCGGATTGCCGTGGTCGGCGGTAAGTCAAGCTCCTCGATGCGCATGAGCACTTCAGGCTCGGCCTTGGCGAGCCGGTCGGCTTGCGCCGGGGTGATGCCGAAGGTCTTGTTCAGCGCGTCCGTGCCCGCCCGGCAGGCCTCGACGAACTGGGTCAGGGACAGGGCCTGGACTTTAGCGAGCGATTCAATGCCCTCGGACAGCCGGCCGCCGATCTCGTCACGCAGGATCCGGAACAGCGGCTCCCGGTCGCCCGCCGCCGTGACCTCAACCTGGACCTTGTCTCGCAGCTTCTGACTGACCTTCTTCGCGGCACGGTCCAGGCGCCGGAACCCCTCGGCCTTGAAGTCCTCCCATTCGGCTAGTAGGGCCCGGCGCCGGTCCGCGTGCTCCTTCTCCACCCGTCGCACCAGGCTCTGCCGCTCGCGCAGCGGTCGGAGCTCTTCGATCTGGCGCCGAAGTCGGATGAACTCCTCGCCATTCACGCGCGACTTCTGGAGCTCACGGAGGATCTTCTCGTACGCGGCCTGCACCTCTGCCTTTCGCGTTTCCCACTCCGCGCGCACCGCGGCGACCCCCTGATCCGCACGCCGCAGGGCCTGCTCCAGGTCCTTCGCAACGCGCTCAAGATCGCGATCGAGCTGACCGAACAGGTCGTTAGCGCGCGCCAGGATCTCCTTCCCCGGAAGGTCATGGAGCGCCTTCGCCGAGAGGAACACGCGATCGATGGGGATCTCCCGCTTCAGGCTCTCGAGGCACTCGCGAAAGGGGGCGAGCCGTTCGGGAATGGACTCGAGCACGCGCTCCTCGCGCACGATCAGGCTCTGTTCCCGTAGACGGTCTTCGAGGCCCGCCTCGCGGAACCGTTCGAGCGTTTCCTCAAGCCCGGGAAGCGCCGCGAGGCGCTCGTCGATGTGTCGGAGTTCGGCTCGCGTGTCAAGCAGGCTGCGCCGGTTCTTCTCCAGATCGCGCCGGAGGTCGCTCTTCCGTCGCGGCAGTGCCTCGTCCCGCTCGACGAAGCGGTCGAGGAGGCGCGTCAGCTTCTCACGGCTCTTCGTGAGCTCGGAAATCTCGTGCTGGCCGTAGACCTCGACGCGAGGGAGCACGTCCTGCGGCGAGAGGTTAGAGACTTCGCCTCGGTCATCCCGGACCAGCGGTGGGTTGGGAATCGTGCGCTCGATGCGGTACTGGCGGACGGCCGGACGATGTGCGCGGACGAGCAGCGAGATCTTCGTGCCGCTCTTAAGCACGTGCCGCACGATTCCCTCATGCGCTTTGCGGGCCTCGTCGCCGACGGGATCGAGGGCCAGCACGGAGCGAACGCTCTCCACGACCGTCGACTTCCCGGCGCCACGCCCGCCGACGAGGACGTTGAGGTTCGAGTTGAAGTGGATGGCGGCGCCGTCGAGGAAGCCTCCCTCCCAGGCCATCGCGACCAGTTCCGAATGCTCCTCGGGCTCGAGCTTGCCCTGCTTGGGATTCAGCCGAACGCGGGACCCTGGATCCAGGAAGGCCTGACGCAATCCTTCGATGCTCACGTCGGACATTTTGATCCAGCAGGTTGCCACGGGGTCGTCGAGGTCCTCAGGCTTCACGGTGTCGCGCGCGTTGACCGCCGCGACGGCGAGCCCATCGCCGACGGCGCGTGCCCGGCGGTAGTCGCCGTTCTTGTTCTCGACGATCTGGCGCACGTCCTGTAGGAGATCCTCGACCGGGCCCGGGATCTGGATCGCGAGCAAGTTCTCGTCCTTCCAGGCTTTGATCCTCGCCTGACCGCTGAGGACCTGAAACAGACCCTTCTCGTTGGTCACGTGCGCGGCAATCGTGACACCGCCCTGATCTCGAACGCAGTGCAGGATCTCGGTGAAGCTCTTGCTGGAGAGGTCGGACGATGGCTGGGTCTTGGTCACGCCGAACACGCCGAGAAACCGCGCGAGTTGGTCCTGCTCGACGTCCTGGGGATAGAGGCACAGGACGTGGACACCTTCGCTGGACGAAAGCTCGAAGCCGGGGAAGACGTCGATGCCACGACCCGCCGCCGCGTCCTGGAAGACCGCCACGCTGCCCACGTCGTTGTGGTCGGTCACGGCGAGCACAGAGACGCCGATCTCGGCAGCCTTGTCGATGATGGCCTTCGCGTGTGCGCGGGCATCCCCGTCAGAGGGTTTTCCGCGAAACGTGTTGCCGTAGGAGTGCGGATTCACTTGTAAGGCGCAGCGGTGGAAGACAGCGCCCGCAGGAAGAGCGAGAGCCTTGGCAATCGGGTCTTTGGAATTCACTGTCATTCTCCGTGCGGCAGTTTGCCTTCGCCGACGTGCATCGGCCTACTCATCGCATCCACGTTCACATAGTACTGTGCGCGCAACTCCACCAACGGGCCACAGTCCCACGGATTATGCCTCTGTCATCGAGTCCGTTACGCATTTTATTCGCTATCGCCCACTTCACCCTCGCCATAGCGCCGTGGATCAGCCCCCAACTCCTTGTACGGCGCCCTGAAGATGGGCATCAGGTAGTTCAGGCACGGCCACGGGTCGTGACTGCGGTCGTGCCAGCACTTGGAGGACTGCTCCAGGGTCTCGGCCGTCCAGATAGGGTTCGGGGATGTCCACGTCCTTCTGCGGGTTGCCGCCTCGAAGGCGACGGGGCCTCATGCGGAACCTCGAAGCTGGCGCAGGTCCTCGGCGGTCACGAGTTCCCTCCAAACGGCGGCGTGTCTTCGTGCGCCTGCATCGGCTGTGTCATCGCGTTCAGCGACAGGTAGTAGTACGCGACCTTCGTGACTTCGTTCCAGTCGAGGGGGGCGGGGTCATAAATCGGTGTCTCAAGGCTCGACGCCAGCGGCCGCCGCGCCCACCACAGGTGAAGCCTGCTCGGATGCCCGGGCAGAGTCACCTTCTCCCGCGCCGCGTGCCGAGACACCTCGGCGATCGGGAAGTCCACCTCAGCGAGGCGCTTGCAGTCCTTGGGGATCATGGTTGCGCCGCTCCACCAGATTCTTTGTCAACCTCAAGAAGGTCGGCCACGGCGGCGCGAACAACCTGCCAGCAGATGCGGCAGGTGTCCTCATCGGGACGGTCCTTGGAAAGCCTCTGAACGTATGGCCTCGAGCGTGCTGTCGTCAAGTCGCTTCATGACTCACGCTCCGGCTCTTTCGTCACCGCCAGCCCTGCCTCCGTGGTCCTGTACCGCTGCATCCGGCTTCGCGGCTTGCCGGGGATGGTCCGTTCCAGAACGCCCAGGGCCATCAACGGCCCGAGATAGTTGGTCTGGAAGGTCTTCCAGTGCTTGAGGCCCGGCTCGGCCATGATGGCCTTCGCGGGTTTGGGTTCGGGGCAGAACTCGGCCACTTGTGCGGTGACTTCTGCGGTCACTTGTGCGGTGACATGCGGGGTCATTTCATGTCCTCCCCGCCGCGTTCCTCCAGCGCCTTTTCCCCGGCCGGGGTCAGGCGGTATTCCTGCAGGCGGCTGCTGGGTTTGTCGGGCAGCGTGTATGCGATCAGCCCTTCAGCCAGCATCTCGCCGAGCGTCCGTTTCAATGCGCCTGTCTTGCTGCGCATCCCAAGGGCTTCCGCCAATGCACGGGCGGAGAGGGCGCTCTGCGACAACGCACCCAAAAGCCGAATTGACTGGGCCCC
>Ga0315296_10003042_pt1 | contig 14155 bp, 32 predicted proteins | sample YL17G14_18_MG_FD_203921 | JGI IMG/M metagenome (GOLD analysis project Ga0315296, IMG submission 203921) | Sediment microbial communities from Yellowstone Lake, YNP, Wyoming, USA - YL17G14_18 | ecosystem: Environmental > Aquatic > Freshwater > Lake > Sediment | place: USA: Wyoming | collected... | reverse complement strand
TAATTTCCCCCCTTCTCCCCCCCTTATATATTCCCCTCTTATCCTCTTATATCTATCTCTTTATTCTCTTTGGGTTAATATTTAATTACGTATATTCTATTAAGTAAGGAACGTTAAGTTAAATAACGTATATATATATTATATAATATATATTACATTAAGTAATATAATGTTACGTTACTTTAATAGGGTATAGTTTAAGGAACAGTGATACCTCTGTAGCGTCCTTAAAGTATGTCATAAGACGCTCTGTAGCAGCAGCTAACGTGATTTCCTTAAGCTGATACAGTCGGGCTATTTGACTTGCTGTAAGTCTAGGTGGTGATGGTAAGGGTTTTGGTGCTACAGGGACATACAGGCTTAAGAAGTATAGAGCTTCATCCTCAGGATACTTAAAGGCGAGTAGTCGCTGTATAGCTTGCTCCTCGGTGATGATACCTTTTTGATACAAGCGGCCTACCTGTGCTGGTGTAAGCCCTTTCAGCAGCTCCTCAATCTCCTCTGGCTCCTCTCGCTCATAAAGGAGGAGCAATAGGTCAGCGTTAAGGACTGGTGGGGTTCTGGTTGTTAGCATACTTAAGGCATCGTCATAATCTAATTTACCAAGCTGATAGAGCCTTCCGATTTCAGAAGGTGTAAGCTGTCTAGGTTTAATCGCCTCTACTCTTTTCTCCTGTGGTGGGTAAAGCTCTAAAAAGAGCTCAGCATCCCTATCGTCAGCGTAGCGAGTCTTAAGGCGGTCAAAGGCGTCCTCGTAGGACATTTTACCTAACTGATAGAGGCGACCTATCTGCGCGTCAGTAAGCGTCCCGGTTTCTATATTGTCAAGCTCCAGCCCGATAATAGCCAGGTCTTGCTCATCCCGGTCGTAGCTTATCTGCTCGTAGTATTGTCTTAGCTCAGCTTCAGTAGTTAGACCGGCTCTATATAGTTTTTCAGCCTTAGCCACAATCTTCTCGATTAAGTCCCGCTTAGTCTTAGTAAGCAGGCGCTCAGCCATCATTTCAGCCTCAGCCAGAGGCATGGACTGGTCTTTATAGTATTGTATGAGCTCAGTCTTATCTTTATAGCCGCGCTTGACCATATACTCCATCTGAGACTCACTAAACCGCTTCTGGGAGAGCTTAATCAGTATAGTTATATCTTCATCTGACAGACCACTCTCAGCCAGTGCGGTATAAGTATCCTGTGAGGACTTAAGACCGGCGTAGTAAGCGTCAACAAACTGAGCGTTAGTCAGGTTAAGCTGCCGGTAATACTTAGCGAAGTGCTTTTCCATAGGCGCGGTGATACCGGCTCTAAACACCGGACCCATGACCATCCATGACAGCCAGCCGATGCCGTATGACCATGATATAGCGTTAGGTAGGTCTTTAAGGGACTTAAACATACCGAAGGACTGAATATCGCCTAGAAGGTGCAGCAGCCAGGCTGACATCTGAAACTGTAGGTTAGCGCTCATAAACCTTTCAGCGCCGGCCATAGGCTCTAGTTTAGACTGCTCAGGGGTAGGCATAATAAGACCGAGCATAGGGTCAAGGAACTTTTTGCCGACAGCCTGCATAAACTCGCGCTGGTCGGACATAAGGTTATGGCCGGTTATATCGTCAAGGCTTATGCGTGAGCCGGTCATTTGCTCCAGGTATTGAGAGATAAAGCCGGCCCACTCAGCCGGAGGGGAGTAATAGGTTTGAGTGATTTTCTTAGCTAACCATAGGGCTTGCTCAGGGAACATACGGTTAATGCCGTGAAAGGCCCACATAAAGGCTACTGATATAACGCCTTCCAGGGCTTTCATCATAGGGTCTAACAGCATGCGCTCAAGGAACTTATTCAGCACGCCGCCGATAGCTTCACCGATACCGGCACCACCAACTGCAGCTCCAGCCATCTATCCCAACCCCCTTATCTTATCGGTTAAAGTAGCTAGCCCTTTATCTATAATTTCCTTAGTAACTCCTGGAGGTGTTTGCTCTATTGGAAACATTTCCTTAAGGACATTATCAATCGCCTTATCTACCTCTGGTATATCCTTTTCCCTTATAGCCATCTGCTCTTCAGTTTCTGTGATATTACCTATCAAAATAACCAGGAGGTCATGGAGCCAGGTCCAGGGTAGTCTCTCTTGTATTTGCGCTGGCAGGTCAGTAAAGAAGTTAATAACTGTAGTCTTAACCTTACTCCACCAGTTGAACAGGTCATCCCACTGAGCAAAGGCGCTATTGATGGCTAACCTTACGCCTTCGGCTTTAGTAGCCCACCAATCCTCTAAGCCAGGTAGTATCGTAGCCCACAGGTTGCGTATCTGAGCAAAGATACCTAGCGCCCAATCGTAAACATCACTAAACCAGGTCTTGATAGTGCTGTAGATACTAGACGCAGTAGTGGTGATAGTATCGTAGATAGAGCTTATCCAATCCCTGGCTGTAGCTAGGATATTTGAGGCTGTAGTTAAAATGCAGGCATAAGCGTCATTAAACCAACCACGGAGGGTGCTATAGATATTGCTAGCAGTAGTGGTAACGTAGTCATAGACGCTGTTAAACCAGGTCCGGATAGTATTATAGGCGTTAGTAACCTGGGTAGAGACATAATCATATACAGCGCTAAACCATCCCCTGACGGTGCTGTATATGTTGGAGGCAGTAGTAGCGATATACTGGTAGGCAGTAGAAAACCACCCCCGGACCGTAGCGTATATACTACTAGCCCAAGAGGTAAAGGCGCTCCATATAGCAGCGACTTGACTAATCAGCCAGTCAATCATAGCTTTATTACTTTGCCTCTAAGCGCCATAATCTCGGCTGCCCTCTCTTTAACCTTCGCTTCGGCAGCCTCAGCGCTAAACTCGCTAGCCGGGATATTGATTGTGTATCTTGCGCCGGCGATAAAGAACTCCACCTCATAATACTCCTCGAACTCCCCCTCCGGTGTTATCCTTACCCGGCTTCTAGGTGTGCCAATAGTTAATTCCGACATTTTTTCCCCCTTCTATTTGCTCTTGCTTCTGCTATGCCGGTACCAAACAGGTAGCCGGCAGCTACAGTCAGGATAGATTTTACCTCACTATCTTTACCGGTAGCTATTAGAGCTACACAGCTAATAACCAGGATCATAGCTGTCAATTTATCTGGTGTCCATTTCATATTCTACTCCTTTACCAGAATAGGTGTCCTAGAAAGCTCCCTAGAGCTGTCAAGCCAAAAATCCAGCCTAGAGGGTATCGTTTCCAGCTTTCCCTTATATAGTAGCACAAAGGCTTACCTGCTATCACCTATTACTCCTTACCTTCCAGCACCTGTTTAGCTAGCTCAGAAGCCATCTTGTCTTTAACTAGCTTCTCCAGCTTCTTCTTACACTCCGGGCACAGGAGCTTATAGACTTCCTTAATTGATAGGTTCACCTGTATTGACATCTACCTCCTCCTCGTTATCTTGATAGAGGTTCTTAACCCTGAGTATATGATACTTCTTTCCCTCTCGCTTGTGTAGCTTAATAATGACCGAGCCGTCAGGCAGCCACTCCTGCTCCATATCATTAAAATTACCTGTGTGTAACATCTGTAAAGGCTTCATATCTCGTAGCCTCCGATAGAGCCATAACCAGTAGCGTCTGCCGCAGAAAAGTTAGTTACTCCTATTTTAATATGGTCACCAGCAACTACCGCTATAGGTTTAGTGAAGCTCTGGCTTCCACCTCCTGAGCCACCGTTTAAAGCTAAGCGAGTATAAGTTGCAACGTGGAGACGGTATAGATGTGCTACCACAGCACCATTAAAGTTAAGACTAAATCCCCACTGAGTGATATAGAAGGTTTTGCCATTAGTAACGGTGTAGTCTAGCACATAAGCGGAGTCGCCATCTGGGACAGTAGCCGAACCAGTCTCGTTTTTATCAGTCCCCTGTAGCACATTCCAGTCAGGTTGGAGGTAGACGCCTACAGCCTGAGCATTGATTTGGATATTTAGGTTAGTCAGAGTCTGAGCCTTAATGTCTACGTTCAGGGTAACTGCCGAGGATGCGATGGCCACATTAAGGGTAACGGCTGCGGCAGCAATATTGACGGCTATATTACCCACTGACTGAGCCGCTATATCTACAGTAATATCGCCTACTGTCTGAGCTACGATGTCTATGTCTAAAGTGAGATACTGTGCCTGAATGTCCACAGGCATCATAATATAGGCTGCCTGCATATCAATAGGCAGCATTATCTCAGCAGCTATGATTGCTACCGAGTCAGTCCAGTCAGGATAGTCAGCCATCTTATTATCTCCATTACCTCACTGGAGGTATATTCCTTACAGCTAAGAGATTTCTTACCGCAGCCAGTGTCCTTATTGCCTTCCTTACGTGAAACAGGCTGGCAGTAACAGTAGATGAGCAAGTGATAGTAGCCGATAAGCCTCTCAGCACTCTTAGAGCGCCTGATACCGAAGCTACACCAGCGCTAACGGCTGATAATGCTCTAGCTACTCGTAAAAAGCCTGAGACAGTGGCTTCACCAGCAATAACAGCACGTAGCCACTTGGTATTCGTTAGGTTAGCGGTAACTGAGCAGACGCCCTGTGATAAGGCAGCTAGGCTATGAGCAACTTTCAAAGCACCGCTAACGCTGGCTACCCCTGCGGATAGCGCTGATAGACTATGGGCGACAGCAATAGCTGCTGATACTAAGCAGACGCCAGCCGATACCGCAGATAGGGCTACTACTGCTGCTGGTGGTGCAATCGCTACTAACTGCCCTATGTTTTCTGCTGAGCCTGAAGAGGTAGCAGTTCCATTCCCAGTAGCACTTGTCTCAGGTCTCAGGGCATAGCCTAGTGATAAGCCCAAATCCTGACTTAAATCGGAGGGTAAATCATAAGCCTCTGCCCAAGAAGCTGGATTACTTGTGGCGATAGCATAACTACTTTGGGTGTTATTATCTAAGATACCACAGAATAGGCATATCATACAGTTAGCTACAGATGGGGTTATCCCTGGGGAAGTAACAGTAGTTGAGCCATCATTACCTTGTCCATTGTTGGCATTTATTGGGGTTGTTGAGTCGTGCCCAGTCCAAGCAGTAATAGTTCCTCGGTTTGATTCAGCACCAGGTGTTGTAAAGGTAAAGTTAGTAGCATCAACATCAGCTTGAACAGCAATCTTCCAGAATAGGGCACTACGCACGCGTCCACCAACCTCATGCCAATAATCCTGCCGAATTTCTGTCCAATTCACAGGAGAAGTAAAAGCAGCCATGTTAAGGGACAAACCAGTCTCAGTGCCTACTACATGGGCAATCATCAAGTCGCCAACTGCTAATCCAACTGGCTTAACGATTACACAAGACTCTGAGTCTGCCCCAGCGCTTTGCCCTACAGAACGGAGTGCTACTGTCATTTTTTAAGCCTCAGTTACATCTAGCTCACCAACGGCGAAGCTGGCGGTATCTCCATTAGATACTGTCTTATTAGCCGTCAGGTCTGCCCAGTAGAGGAAGTTACCATTAGTGGCAGCGTCTAAGATAGCCATAGCTACCACCGTTCCCCAGTCAGCCGTAGCCGTGGGGAAGGTTATCGCTGTGCCATTAGATTTAGCTCCGCCTGACGCTGCCGGCCAGTTAGTAGCGTTATTAGTAACCGCTACTCTGGCATAGCTGCCTCCTGTTACCTCAGTGCCACCACCAGCGTCAGTAGGCGCTACCGTGTAGAGAGCTATATAGACTGTACCCGGTGCTGAGTAAGCAGCGTTGCCTAATACGTGGTCAAGTAGCTCAAGCTCTAAGAAATCTGATTTACTTCCAGCCATATTTTAACCTCCTATACCTATCGGCGCTAAGAGCGCCCTTAATACTGTTCCTAAGCCTTTAATCGGCAGTAGCACTTCTTCAGGCAATATACCTATCCTCACTGTTATAGTGTGGTCATAGGTAGCATTAGGTGCCCAGCCTCTAGCGTAAAGCGAATAAGGGGGCACAACTAGAGGGTAATACTCTTTTATCACTATGGTAAAACCATCAGCATTAAACGCCTCATCAGGGTTAGTAGGTAAGAATTGGTGCTCCCAATGGTCTAAGGCTAGAGAGACATATCCCTTACAGCCTCTAGGGAACTCAATCTCTACCTGATGTATTATACCATAGGTGAGTTTAAGCTCTTGCTCTAAAGGGACAGCCTTAGTCTTCCCTGCCGTTACAGTAACCGCAAAGTCATAGAACATAACAGCAAGGGGGGAGACTAAATGTCTCCCCCCTTCCTTTCTACAGGTGTCGCCACATTACCAGGATACCGGTTACAGTAGTAAAGCTACCTACGTATAACCCCTTGCGGCAGTAAATCGGGATTGGGGGATTAAACGGAAGTCCAGTTACTACCGCTGAGCTTAGAGTTACTACTGTTTCCCCAGTTGTGCTAGTGCCATCGTAAATAGTAGCACTACCATTATTAGCACTGACAATCAGGTAAGCGCCAACTAGCTCACACTCTAGCTCAGTGAGTAACCTAGCAGCTGTTACCCACGCCCAGGAGTATTCTTTACTTTCCATAAAGAAGCCTCCTAGTATTTTCTTAGCTGTTGAAGGATGGTGTTATAAGTGCAGCTAGCACCTAGTGTCCCACTATAGACCCTAAACCTGAGCGCCCCAACCCTAGTTACATCATACCAGTCTGCCATATCCATCTGGTCACCAAAGGGGTAACAGTGGACGAAGTAAGGAAGCGCACCGCTAAACTCACCAATCAGTAGGCTTGTAGTAATAGGAGTATCAAAAGCATACTTGCCCCCTGTCATGGCGACACACTGAAAAGCCTCCTGCCGAGAGCAGTTAGCCATAGCAGCGTTCTCAACGTTACAAGGAGCAGCCCAAACCGGATACGAGGTCCCATTACCAAAAGCAGCACCATATTGATGACACCTACCAAACTCGGCAAGCTGCATAGCCATCCAGTCCCTAACGAGAATGTCAAATGGTATCCTCTTATCGTTATCCTCGTCTAGCTTTACTGATATTAGGTTCTGGAAATGCCCACCGCCAAAGTTCTTGGTCTGAAGGTAGAGCTTCCTTAGCACTAGGTCAGTAGGCAGGTCAATATACTTATAGGTGCTTGCCGACCCTACATAGCTATTGAACTCCCTCATCTGTAGGAAGCCAACCGGTGAGACCGCCTTCTCATCAAAGCACTCGGCGTTTACTCTTAGGTAGACTGGAGTAGCTGAAGCCTGGACAGCAGCAGCATTATAGGTAATCTTTAGCTGTGGGTTCTTAAACTTTTTAGGTGCGAAGGCTAATACCGGGTCCCTGAAAAATCTGCCAAAGTTAACTTTAAGGTATCCTTCCTCTGTCGAGCTAACCAGGTTAGTAGCTGCCCAATCTATCTGCTTATTGCCCTCATAGAAGGCTAAAGCTGCCATCTGTGCGCCGGAGAGAGACATCAGGACATCAGAGCCATCTACTAGCTCAATCTTGGAGAATACATCAGGCTCAGGGATAAGCCTGGCGCCAGTAGAGAAGGTTATCCTGGTTTGGAATTGTAGCGCCGTGATAACGTCCCCGATATTGACGTCAATGGTCTTAGTCCCAGAGGTGCTAAGGTTTTCCTCGGCTAGTAAAGTTGTCGTTCTATACTTCATCTTCTATCTAACCTCCTCACTTCCCTACCTTAGCAGCTCTGAGCGCATTGGCAATAGCGGTTACCCGGTCAAAGTTCCGGGGGTCGCCTTTAGCATACTTAGGTGGCAGTGTGGTCCGCTCAATCACATCTCGGTAAGGGCCAAAACCAGTCTGATACTTCGGAGCTCCATAGCCAATACCAGGTGACCAGCGCTCCGGGCCCTTCTGTAGGGTGTCAGCCTTCCAGCCGGTAGTGCCTTTATCACTTACACCCTTAGAGAAGCGGTCATTAGAGATAGCGTCCTGGACGCCACCCTTCCAGGCGTCATTGGCAGCCGTAGCCTCTGTAGCCCAGTCAGACTTAGGCTTATCAATACCAGCCTTATAGTCCGCTGACCGACCTGGCGTTACCCTCTTATACTTCTCGGCTAGTTCACTAATACTGCGTATAGCAGCCATGTTTTACTCCTTTACTAATTTTTTTTAGGGGTATGGGCTACTCCTACCTAAAGTTAGCTGACATAACAGCATTTAGGCATTTAATAGTGCGTCCCAAACCTCTTGACATAATAATACAACAAAAACGCTTTTTTGTCAAGCTCAGTAAAACCACTAAAGTGCCCCTTAAATGCGAAATTAGGGGCATAAAAAAAGGGATAGGTATTAAACTACCTATCCCTAAAAATAACCCGTCTGTGGACGTATAAAGTTGCCCTCTAGTGCAGTTCTACGTGAGACCCTCGCCCGAAAATTGACCTTCTTCTACCCTTTTTCCTTTTAACATATTCCCTCTCTTGAGGTGTCATCTTATTCCAGGGCATCCAGTCTTTTTCCAGGAGCTTCTTACAGTAGTGGTCGTAAAGCCCAGGGTCTTTATCCCTATCCCAGCCTAAACCTTCAGGGTCATTCATTATCTAAATACTCCTATCTCCCATATTTCCCCCTCTGGCGTTGTCCAGTGGAGGTCGAAGTCCAGCCTATTCATCTCAAAGCTATTTTTGATTGACTCCATAGCCTCATCGCTGTTTATACATACGTTAGCGTTGGCTGCCTCAAGCCTCTCAGCTAGCCGGTCAACCTTAACAATAACTCCAATACTAATCGCAAGCGCTGCTATAGCTATGAATAAAACTATATGGTCTAGTATCCTCATTTTACCTCTCCTTCCAATGCCTGCTTAAACTTTATGTAGCACTCATCACAGGCATAAATTACCTTTAACCCCCCATAGGTTACTTCATGATTACCTAGCTCACACCTGGTCGAGCTAGGTATATGTCCGCCGGTTACCGGCTCAACAAAGGCTTCTGTTTGCTGCTCTGACCTCTGAGATACAAAGCCTATCCTCTGGTCAACCCACCTCTTAAGGACAAGCACAGACGCCCCACTCTTCTTGATAATATCCACCAAGTATTGCCGATATGGAACATCAACGCACCTGGCAAGCTCTCTAGCTTGACTGGCAGAAACGTCACCCACAGCCAGCGCACCCATCGTATACTCATCCAGAGTAAGCAGCTTAAGCATCTGATTAACGTGAGCAGCAGTAGTCCCAGCAAGATTACCAATCTGCTCTTGAGTAAGGTTAAGCTCCTTTGATAGATACTCATAATACTGTGCCTCCTCTAGTGGGTTTATATCAGCCCTCTTTGCGTTCTCTACCAGCGTTATCGTCTGCTCTAGCTCTTTAGGTGGTGTGATGATATTAGCCGGTATTACCTCACGCTGTAGCAGCTTAAACGCCTGTAACCTTCTCCCCCCGGCTAAGAGCATATAATCTTCACCCTCTTGCCTAACAGTGATAGGGTTAAGTAAACCATTAACCTCTATAGACATAGCTAAATCCTCTATACCAGTCATATCCTCTACTGAGCGCAACATTACTTTAGGATACTTAATCTTATCAATCGGTATGTTCTTTACTTTCACCTGTTACCTCCTCCGGCTTGGCTAGAAATAACTCCCTTAATTTTAGGTCAGTCTCAGCTATGGTATTCACTATCTCCTCAGCCTTTACTCCGTGCAGCTTGATAGTCCACCCATACCCACCTCTTTGACCTCTTTCAACCTCAACTGAAAGAGGCTCGGCATACTCTATCTTATGATTAAAAAAGAAGTCCATAATTATTTACCCCTTTCTCAATAGATTACCCCCACAACCCCTCATCCTTCATTAGCTGGACTGTCTTTGCTACTAAGTCCAGGAGCTCCTTAGAGTATAGTAGCCTCTGCATTAGCTCTGCCCATCTGTCGGCAGTCTTAAAAGACTGCGCATCAACAACTACTGAAAGCACCGGTGTAGGTTGAGCCGGTGGCTTTGCGCCTAGAACCTCTGCCGGCGTAGTAAAGCCAGCGACAGGGGCTGGAACACCAGCTAATGCTACCTGATACTTAGTATCCCTGCCGGCGCCAGTCCTGGTTACCTTAACCATCAAGCCTAGCAGCTTATACCCTTGCTGAGTAAAGCTATCTAGCTGCTGCGCCACACCGCTAGAGAATACATAGCTATCACTTACCCCAGCAATAGCTATAGGTATCATATAGTCTTGCCTAGCTACTACCCCAGCAGCGCATAAGGCACAGCCAGCACCAGAGCAAGGCTTATACTCTCTGCCTACCCAATGTCTAGGGTAAGCCTGGTATTTCTCAGCCTGTAGCTGAAACGTCTTAGTCTCACCAGTATTAAACGTTAATGGCATCTTATTTAACCCCCTTTCGTTTTTTTATTCTCTTTATTAAAGACTTAGTAGGTCTAAATCCAGTAAATCTTGCCCCTTCAATAAACTCCTCAGTAAACTCCTGGGGAGCTACACCAGGCACAGGATTATAGGTAGCTCCACACTCCTGACACTGATAGTAGCTACCTTTAGCCTCCATAGCCTCTGAGCCACAACTCCAGCATACCTTAGTGTAATCCTTCATTTTACCTCCCTAAACTCCAGTATCGTCTTAGGTGCTTCGCTTCTTTTAAGCTGATACATAATAGGCAGCTTATACTGTAGGTGCTTATCATCATCACCTAGTATTATCCCAGCATCAACACAGCCGTCTATCGCCGGCTTGATACTACTCAGCATATTGTCCGGGTCCCGGAAGTAACGCCTATCTGGTATAACCAGCGTTATCTCTACCTCAGCCTTTATAAACCGAGGAACACCAAAAAGAAGCTGATTATAAGCACAATAAAACGCCATCTTGCGGAACTCCTTGACTGACTTGGCTCTAGCTCCCCAATGACCGCGCCAGTTAGGATTAGTCTCTTTTGGCGGTAACGCTGGTATCTCTACTCTCATTAGCTCCTTTCCTATTCCTCGGTCTCCCCTGACAATAAACCATAATCAGGATAGGTATTATCTTGTCGCCATAACTTAATCCGCTTCAGGGCTTCAATGCCTAGCTTGAGTGCATCCTCATAATCTTTGCATTTGAGAGGGTCGCCTATCCTACTTCGGTAATCTAGTTTCTTAATAGCTTCGTCTATAGTCATTTTGTCTCCCTCTCTATCTTCTCTTTTATAGCTTCCTCTAGCCACGTGGCTAGAGCTATATTACGCTTGGTAGCCTCTATCTTAGCTGCCTGCCAAGCCTTCAAGCTAATCCTGACTACCTTAGTATTATTAACCATCGTAAATCTCCTTTCCTATTCCTCGGTCTCCCCTTGCAGAGTCATCCAATGAGGGCAGTCCATATCTTTGCGAAGATATACTATCCGCTTCAGGGCTTCAATGCCTAGCTGTATAGCATCCAATTCCTCAAGAGCAAGACGCCCCGTGTTGTCTAAAGACATATCCTTAAGCATCTCAATAGCTTCGTCTATGGTCATTGTATACCTCACAACACTATTTACTATATATATACCATAAAACCTCTACTTTGTCAAGAGGGGTAGTAATAAATAATTAAAAAAAGAGAGGGAGCTTGACCAGAACTCCCTCTCACCAAAAGGAGGTATGCTGGGGGGAAAAAGCATAAAACCCCCAGCTATTATGCTAACCAGACATAGACGCCCAACGGCTCCGCTATCTCACGTATGTTAGGCTCCTCTCTCTCTGATACTATCCTCATCTCTACCGGCTTGGTAGGACTAAAGTCCCTCTCATATAGATACTTGTAGGCTAGCACCTGTCCCAATGCTGACATACCAGCCCTGGGCTTTACCTCTATCACATAAATAACATCTGTATCGTGCGCTACAACGTCAATACGCTTCTTCATCACGCTGTCATACATACCCTTAAGAAAGTCAGGTAAGGTTGGTGGTGGCTTAGGACTATCACCAACATGGACATCATACTCTAGCTTAATAAACGGCGGCTGCCGTATCTTAAGGAACCGGTCCCATATCTCAGCTTCAGCAGGTAACATATGGGGATACTTGATTTTAGGCTCTATAATCGCCATACCACTCCCTCAACTCCCTGATTGAACCCCTGACCCTCTCAAACCTGTCTATAAACTCCTCCAAATGCTCGATAGTATCATCAAGGTAAGCAATACAGAGCTCGAAGTCAAGCTCGGCTAAACTACTCGGCGCTTCGCTAACCTCTTGTCCTTTCATCTAGCTCACCTAATACCGCATAGACCATATCGTGAGTTAGCGCTACACCTACTAGCTGGCACCATTGAATGATAAGATACTTCTTGTCATTGGCGTCTATCGGTAAAGCCCTCAGGAACAGGACGAAGTCCTCCCACTTCTCTTTGGCAATCAGCGCTGCCGGTATTAAAGCTATGCTCACTGTAGGCTTCCTCCAATCAAGCGCCTTATGAGGCTTATACATCCAGTTAGGTTGTCTACGTCCCACCTAGACCTCACTACTATCTTATACTATAATAAAAAATATGTCAATAGGTATAAGTATATTACTTGACAAAGTAAACAAAGTATGCTAGTATTTAGATATACTACAGAAAGGAGGTGACTTATGGCATACCGCAAAAAGACACTACGGTCAATGTCCCCGGTCACCCGGAAGCTAGCCCGGTTAATCGGGGAACTCTCCAGCGTAGAGCGCCGGCTCAAGAACCTGCTAGACGAAGTCAGACGGCTTGAGCTTGACGCTAACGCATTAAGAGCTAGTCAGTATCCTAAAGACTAAGATAAGGAGATGTGTAAGATGTTACTGGTAAGACCAAGATTCAAGTGCAAGTGTGGCTCCAACCTTGTATGGACTTCCAGCATCTATTTAACTGATTACCGCTGCTGGAAGTGTGGTAAGAAGCTACGCAAAGGAACTAGAATTAGACTAATGCCTAAAGGAGATGTAAAGTGAATAAAACAGACCTGACTCTTATGCTAGCCCGGGAGCGCGTAAAGGCTCAGACCGAGCTGCTATCTAAAATGAGTAACGGCAACCCTGAGCTAGCTAACCTGGTTAGAGGTATCAACCTCTACGACCACGCCTTGACTGAGGCAGTAGCCCAGGTTGACCAGACTACTAAGCCTAAACCTACCAACGGACATCAATGCTGGTATTGCGGTAAGGACGGACACCAGCCTACAGTCTTAGGCGATATGTGCCATCCTTACCACCTATGTATGGTGTGCGGCGCCACCACTACCGATAACGAGCTTCATCCTGTCCATGTTAAACTGTATCTGCCTTACCGCAAACTAGCTAATGAGGTGGGTAGATTGCTAGGTGATGCTAGACGTGCTAAACTGCCACCAGGAGTATATCAAAATGCCTTGCCAGTGAGGTGTAAATAATGACAGACCTGAACTACTCTAACCTACCAGAAGATGCTCAGAAGGCTATCCAGAAGCTGACCGGTCTTACCCACAAGGAGCTGGAGAATAAGCTTCTATCCGACCTCAATACCAGTGGAATAAAGAAGGCGGTAACGCCTCATAAACCCCTCAAGGTATCCCTTAAGTCTATGCTAGCCTGCCTCATCATCATCTTTGCCTGCTGGGGCCTTATCGCCTTAGTCCTCTACACCTGCGCCAGGTAACCGCTACTCTGCTTTACTAACCCCCTTCCCTTTTGTGGGGAAGGGGGTTTTCTCTAGCTCCTCTGCCGTCCTGGCTACTATACTCCCATCTTCTAACCTGATTAAGTATACCTCTACCTCTTTCATCTCAGGTAGCCTAACCTTTAGTAATGGCTGCTCTCGTCCCTCCAATTACCTCACCTCCTTTACCTGTTACTTTGTCTATCACAGTCTCCCCCCGGTCATAACTTAATCCCAGAGCCTGCTCCCTGCTGGGCGTTTTGTAACTGTACGCCGCTTCAAATAAAGGCTCTGCCTTCTTGGCCTGTGTTATGCTGTCTAGTATTTTACTGTGACTTACTGGCATAGCTTTTACCTCACATTATGTAAATAAAAGATATCATCATTAGACATAACGTTAATCATTTAGCTTTAAAAACTTAATATAGAGCACAGATATAAATAATTCTTACATAATATATATAGTGCGCCCCATCCGTAGCTAAAGAAGGGTAAAATAATACATTATGTAATATCATTATCTCTATATTAAAATGTTAGAGTAAAGCTAAGGGCGGTCAAAAAAGACATTTTAATTGCCAAAGGGAGTTACTATAAAGTTACTATAA
>Ga0315296_10003041_pt1 | contig 14166 bp, 11 predicted proteins | sample YL17G14_18_MG_FD_203921 | JGI IMG/M metagenome (GOLD analysis project Ga0315296, IMG submission 203921) | Sediment microbial communities from Yellowstone Lake, YNP, Wyoming, USA - YL17G14_18 | ecosystem: Environmental > Aquatic > Freshwater > Lake > Sediment | place: USA: Wyoming | collected... | reverse complement strand
CGTGGTCACGCATTTCCACAAGCTTCCTCCGAACGTATTCAGTTGCCCCAATATCCAGACCGCGAGTCGGCTGACACGCGATTATGAATTTCGGTTTCCTGCTGAACTCTCTTGCCACGACGACTCTCTGCTGTGTGCCACCTGACAAGTATCTTGCGACGGTGTTCCTGCTCCGAGTCTTTATTGAGTATTCTTGGATCAGATCTCGCGCATAATCGGATATTTTCCTGAGGTTCAATGTGAACCACCTCGTTACAAAAGGGGAAATGTCGTGCTGTCCAAGTATCAGATTCTCCTGGACTGAAAAATCCAATATCAAGCCTTCCTTCTGTCTGTCTTCTGGAACGTTTGCAAGTCCTTTCTGGATTCGCTCATGAGGGCTAGCTGTTGTTATCAGGGTTCCGTCAAGAGATATTTTTCCTGTTTTGGCTTTTCTCAGGCCGGTTAGGACTTCGACCAGCTCAGTTTGTCCATTTCCTTCAACCCCGGCCAATCCGAGGATTTCGAATTCGCGGACTTCAAAGGCCACATGCTTCAGGGCCAACAATTTGCGATCATTGAACGCGCTCAACCCCTCAACTTGCAGAACTGTCTTTCCCGGCGCAAGGTGTTCTTTTTCAAACGCTGAGAGTACCTCTCTCCCCACCATCATTTCGGCAAGTTCGTCCGAGTTGGTCTTGTCATTGTCTACAGTGCCGACCACTTTTCCACGTTTCAGAACCGTGATCCTGTCGCATATTTTGCAGACTTCCTTCAACTTATGGGTTATGAATATTACCGACTTTCCTTGCTGTCTGAGTGCCCTGATTGCATCAAACAAGCTCTCAACTTCCTGCGGTGCGAGGACTGATGTCGGCTCATCCAAGATGAGAATTTCAGCTCCTCGGAACAGAGCCTTCAGAATCTCGACTCTTTGCTGTAGACCAACTGGAAGATCGCGGGCTACCGTTCTAGGATCTACTCCAAGTTTATAATGATCAGAAAGAGCTTTGATATGGTTCTCTATTCTACCAACATCCAACAGACACTTGTGTTTTGTGGGCTCTCTGCCCAAAACTATGTTTTCAGCTACCGTGAGACTTGGGACGAGCATGAAATGTTGATGCACCATTCCTATGCCAAGCTTTATTGCCGCGGAAGAACTGCCGATTTTAGCCTCCTTCCCGTAAATAAAAATCTGTCCCTGGTCTGGCCTGTACATTCCGTAGAGAATACTCATCAACACGGTCTTGCCTGCGCCGTTTTCTCCGAGCAAGCCGTGTACTTCTCCTCTTCTCACATCGAAATTTATCTTATCGTTTGCCGTTATACCTGGAAAGGTCTTGATGATGTCAACCATCTTGACGGCTATGCTCATATAACAAAAAAAGGAGAGAGGAAGTTGAGTTAAATCTTTCTGCTATGTGTAGCCAGATGGAACCGTTATGTTGCCTGAAATTACTTTGCCTTGAGCTTCCGTTAGTTTCGAAACTACATTCGCTGGAAGCGGTGTTTCAGTGAAACTGAAGGTCTGTTCCCAGAATCCTTCTTCTTCAGGGAGCCTGCTGCATCCAGTCCATCCTTCCTTCAGGCCACCGTTGTAGAGTCCAGGCACGAAACCGCCGACCTGTAGGTTGGGCAGGAGCTTAGAAATCACTGCGGCCTTTATCATTTCGAATACAGCATTGTCAACTCTTTTGGTCGCGCTTCCCCTTATCTGTGTGTACAGATAGTCTTGACAAGCGTCAACGCCAAATCCGTTTACATTGCTTTCATTACATGCTAACAACGCGCCAAGTCCGCTCTTGCCAGCTGCAGCGAAGATGCCATCAGCGCCAAGCCCGATCAACGTGAGTGCTTGTTCCTTGGCCGTAGTCGGATCTGACCAACCGCCCACGTATTGTGGCTCAAGCACTGTAACACTGGCATTGGCCCATTCTGCACCTGCTTTGTAGCCCACAAAGAAGTCTCTAATCAAAGGTATGTCCATGCCTCCAACGAAACCGACTTTGCCAGTGCTAGTCAACATTCCAGCTAGAACACCAGTCAGGAAAGATCCTTCGTTTGCCTTGAACAATAGTGAAGCAACGTTCGGTTGAAAAACAGGCATGTCGACTATGGCAAATTTCTGGTTGGGATAAGCTGCTGCGGTCACATTCAGGGCGTCTGCCTGATCAAAACCGATGCAAACTATCAGTGCATATCCACCGTCTGACGCGTAGCCTCGCTGTAAACCTTCATAGTCTGCTATAGCCGCTGGCTGTACATAGTCAAAAGTAATGTTAAGCTCGTTCTTAGCACGCGTCATGCCTGCGTATGCTATGTCGTTGAAAGACTTGTCGCCTAGGCCACCGGTTGCCAAGACAAGGCCAATCTTTATCTGCTTCTTCAATGCTGCAAGTTGTGCTAAAGCCGCAGTGAGATTGCCGTTGGCATTGTTGTAATTTGCCTGTGCAGTGTTGTAATTGTTTTGCAGGTTGTCGTAGTCCGTTTTGCTGACCCAATCTGGGCCAGGTGATGCTGCTGGCTTCGCGACCCAAACAATTCCTGCTCCGATCACCAATCCGATGAGTATTCCTACGATTGCGAAAGTGTATGTTTTGTCCATTTTTTCTCCTCATACTAATGTTCACTATTGACGTTTTAAGACTTTTGCGGTTGCATTATTGACGAAGTGAATGTACTGAATGTCTTGGAAAGCAGAAGGCACGCATCGTGGATTTATCATATAAGGCTCATACATCACCAGATTCTTTGATTTTGAGGTCTTCGTATGGAGCTGCGACTCTTCTGTAGAATTCGAGCTTGATGCATTCTAGAACTCCGACGGCCTTGTTGATGTGGAAGTATCTAAGAGGATAGACGTCTTTGAGTATCTTGGTCACGACGTAGTTTAGTTCCCCGTCTACTTCCTCCGGAGGCAAAGTTTTCATGATATCTACGAGTTCCCGCAGAACTTTCTCATATTTTTTCCTATTCTCGGGTTTTATATAGGGCATGAATTTCAAGTCTCCGCTAGTTCTTCTAAGAGCCAGTAGGGCCCTTATTAATCGCTATTGTCTTCTGGGCGTCGTGTCGTGCTTCTAAAAATGTATTAACGTCTGGCCACAATTGTTAGAGACGGAGTTCCAACATGACAGTGAGCTCTAAGCGTCTGTTTGGTACGAATGGTATTCGTGGAATCGTTAACAAGGAGTTGACGCCGCAGATGGCGACCAGAGCTGGTGCGGCTGTTGGAACTTTCTTCAAACACGGGAACCTTGTAGTTGGTCATGATGCTAGAACGAGTGGTTCTTTACTGGCGCGCGCGGTGATTGCAGGTCTGAATTCAACAGGATGTAACGTGCTTTTCGCGGGAATGGTGCCTACTCCTGCACTACAGTACTGGGTAAGGCAGCACAAGGTCGCCGGCGGCGTCATGATAACTGCATCACATAATCCCGCTGAGTATAATGGTATCAAAGTGATCTGGAAGGATGGCATCGAATTATCTCGTGAACAGGAGATCGAAATCGAAAACGCCTACTTTGATGGTCAGATTGACTTTGCTGAATGGGATTTTCTGGGAGAAACGCGCGAGCTAAATGGACTGGTTGAGGAGTATGTCTCTGCGATAAAGAAGCACGTGAATGTTGTTGCAATAAGAAAGAAGCATTATCATGTTGTAGTTGATCCAGCTAACAGTGTGGGCAGCCTAACAGGGCCACGATTGCTCCACGAACTCGGCTGCAAGGTAACGGAAATCAACGCAAAAATGGACGGGACATTCCCCGGAAGACTTCCCGAGCCAAGACCTGAAAATCTTGGCGGTTTGTCTTTGATGGTGAAAGCGACTAGTGCAGATTTGGGCGTTGCGTTTGACTCTGACGCTGACCGGGCGATATTTGCGGATGAAAATGGCGAAATCGTGGCGGGAGACAGGAGCTTTGCCTTAACTGAAAAGTATTTCCTGATCGACAATCCAGGGGAGAAGATTGTCACGTCAATCAGCTCGTCAACCATGATCAAAGACGTTGCCGACGAATACCATGGAGAGGTCGTGTGGACCAAGATTGGAAGTATAACCGTCTCACAAATCATGAAGAAATTGAAAGCCAAACTGGGCGGGGAAGAATACGGTGGAATCTTTTACGGTCCGCATCAACCAGTTAGAGACGCGGCGATGGCGACCGCACTCATTTTGGACATAATGGCCAAGACTGGCGAGAAGCTGTCAACGTTGCTTAGCGAACTTCCACAATACTTCATCGGCAAAGGGCGGATAGAATGTCCAGAAGAGTTCAAACAGAGGATTTTGCAGAAGCTGATTGAACAGTCCAGAGGGTTGAATGTAAGCACTCTCGACGGAATCAAGATATGGTTCGAAGACAAAAGCGCCATTCTAGTGAGACCGAGTGGAACTGAACCAGTTTATCGATTGTACGCTGAAGCCAAAACGGCCAGAAAGGCAACGCAACTGATCAATGAATACAGTTCACGGGTCAAGAAGATAATTGAATCGCTCAAAACCTGAATAATAATGGCTCAGAAAAGGTCAACGTCCGGAAAGACTATTTAATCTTGTCCAGATTCTCTTCGATATTTTTTGGATTCATTGCCATGATTTCCTCAAAATACGGTAGATGCTTTGAAGGTTTCTTCCAAATGAACACTTTCTTGCCCAAGCAGTGGGCGACTCCCATTTCGGTGAATGTATTACAGGGGTTATGCAAGACGAAGGATTTAGTTTGAATACAGAGCCACTGAATTCAAGAACCATAAAGCGCGCGCGCACACGTATCGAGTGTTTGATTGGGTCGACTAGATCTAGACTTGGCTCGTTTCCATGTTGATTTGGCCTGCGGGGGCTCGACAAAATCCAAAAAGCCTAAAACCTAATAGGCAATAGAAAAGCAACAGTAAGCGATGCTAGATATATTTGAAATGACAATAATAGAATGAGGTAAGCCTATGGTCGAGAAACAGACACAGAAAAAAAAGCTGAAGGTTTACATAGCAGCGCCGTTTAGACGGCACACAAACGAGATGGAAGGAAGACAGTATGGTCAGATCACGGATCGCGAATTAATAGGCTTTTTTGAACGCATAGAAAAAGTGATCCTGGATGCTGGATTTGAGACCTGTTTACCCCACAGAGACAAGGGTCGGTGGGGGGAGAGATACATCCAACCCAAGGATGTCGCGAAGATGTGTTTTGACTCAATTTCGGATTGTGACATAGTTGTCGTTTTGGCTGAGCGTAGCAGAGGAGTGCACATAGAGATCGGATTTGCGGCGCATGCAAAGAAAAAATTGCTGATCTTCCTTAAGGACGGAGAAGTTGAGAGTGGCTTCTATGCTGGGCTAGACAGACAGACGAAAACGAAGCTTATGCGATACAAGAATGAAGAAGACCTTTTTGGAAAACTGAGAACTACACTTGACGATATTAGGCCCAAGACTTCGCAGAGTGTTGGTTTTGGCTAACTACGCGGTCATAGATCTGGGTTCCTACACAGCAAAACTGACCATTGCTTGTATCCATAAAGACATTGTGGTTTTGCAGAAAAACGAAAGCTCAATAAGTCTGGGACAAGGGTTTGGAGAGAACAAGATCCTGAAACCTGAAGCCATCCAGAGGGCTTCAGAGGTGATCAGGGAATGGCAAGGTGAAATCAGAAAACATAACGTTGCTGTAATTGGAGTGTTTGCAACTGGCGTATCGCAAGTTGCAAGAAACAAAAAGCACTTGATCGACTCCATTTTGAGGGAAACAGGGCTAAGATTGAGGATACTTTCGGAAGAAGATGAGGCAGGAGCCCTTTTTAGAGGGGTCATGACAGACTTTCCAGATGATCTCACGTATGTGGTGCTCAACGTAGGCGGAAACACAACGCGAGTCATAATTGGAAAAAAGAATCGCATAGAAGAGATTCATTGTGTACGCAAGGGGACTATCGAGCTGAATAGAATTCTTCAGTCTGATCCGCCAGAAGAGGGCGAAATCATTACCTTAGAAAACTCGATAGAAGCTCGTTTCAGCAGAGTCAACCCTAGGAGAGCCACCGGAGAGAGCGTGTTAATCCACACAGGTGGGGAGCTGGACTATGTCTTGGCAGCAGGATGCAAGCTAACTCAATCGACACTTTCTCCAACCCATCCATACAAGGTTCTACTAAGCGATTTTGAGGATTTTGCGCTGAGGATTCGCAAAACGCGAAAAGAAATACTTCGATCTTTTAGACCACAAAATCCCAAATGGATGGAAGGAGCAGTCGTCTCAAACACCATCGCAATATACGTTGCCAAGAAGTTTGGCATATCTGAAATAGTCCCCAGCAATCGCAACATTACTGATGGATTATTGCTCGATCTTCAAGAGCAGCTGAAGCATGGAAAGAAGGTGGATTAAGTGTCAGACAACTTCTCCTCCGTCTCTGAAATAATGAATGACGTTGAGGTTTTCCTGGGCAAGCGTTTCGAATCCCGCAAGAAAGGCATTTTGGAAGCTCTTGAGTCAATTGCAAATACTGCGTTATCATATGATGACAAGGTCGAAATCTCGGGTAAGACTCTGCAGGAGTTTTGGAAGGAATATTCGCGTGAGCACATAGCAAAAGTACTGGAAGGTTTTCCTAAGATTCAGAAAGCACTTTTTGGTTTGGAACTTCATCCTGAGCTGGGGGAAAGATACAGAGATCATTTTCTGCATATGTTCAACATATTTGTTTTTGGGGCTAGAATACTGTCCAAGATTGTTAAGGTAGATAGCAAGGGCAGATTTGTGAAACGATTTTTCAAGATAACAAAGGAACCCAAGGAAATAGGTGATCTATTTCATAAAGGTGCCTACACCGCGTCAGAACGGTTGAATTTCCTTTGGACACTAATATCAACCTTTCACGACGTAGGAATTCCGATCGAGCATTTGCCAAAGCTCCAAGATGGTCTGAATTCCTTTTTGTATCACTTCGGTCTGAGACTGTCCGAATTCAGTGCTGAAAGAGAAGTGTCCGTGGACTGCAGACTGAACTATTACCTAAGTCTGATGTCAAGGATGTATAACGATGGAATAAAGCTTGATGGAGAGCTTTACGTAGAAACGACCAATCCGCATCCTTATGTCTACAAGGCTCTATTGGATGGATACGACAAGAACGATCATGGTATAATCAGTGCTATCTGTCTATTCAAAAGCATAGAGGAAACTTTCTACAGAGGCAAAGAAGAAGAGAAAAGACTTGATTTGAGCATGAAGCAAATAGAACGTTACAACTCCCTTGTTTTTGAGCAAGACATAACAAGGGCAGCACTCGCAATAGCCCTTCATGATTTAGAACCAGATCTCTGGCCCAAGCTGTTTCCAATAAGCTTCAAGAAGTTTCCTCTTTCGTATTTGTTGATCTTCTGTGACGAATTGCAGGAATACTTCAGATTGGAGGGTAGCTCTTTAGCAGGAGTTATACCAATAAAGAGTTTTCCATATTTGGATGTCAAGGTGAAGGGCAAGCCTCTATCAATGGAAATCAATGTACGGATTTCCTACGAAAAGCTGAAAGAAGAAGATGAGAAATCCCTTATGGATGAAGTCAACTCCTATTATGCCAAAATCAATGAACGACCCCCAGGGAACTTTGAGCAGCACATGGACAGAGTTTGGAAAAGAATCAGTGATAGGTTGAAGAAGAGGCTCTCGTTTAGAGGAGAGCCAGTCAGCATCACTCTAGGGATCTTTGAGGTGGAGAAAAGCTCATCAAGGCGCACACTACACTGGAATTCGACAGACTAGAACTACCTGAAAGTGTCGTCAAGAAGACTACCAAGATCACAAAACTTCTTTGACAAAGAAGCGGGTTGCGGGAGTAAACCCGTTCAACATTGATATAACATGGCTTTCTATTTCCAAGTCAGCCATGCTATTACTCCCATCCATCATAATATTGTGCGAGCATTGTTAATGTTGCTTTCAATATAAGAAAGTACAGACTCCTTCTGATGAGGGACCTCTATGAGTTCTTTTCTCCGACACTCTTTACTCAAGAGAGATACAACCTATAGAGGTGCCTGATAGGAGGCCTCCGAAAAAGAATGAATTTAGCACACGCTTTTTTGCTCCTGCAGCCGTTCTCCAAATCAATATAAGCCTCACAAAGCTAAAGGAGATGTGCTGATTTGAAAGCCGAGGGCACGGAAAAGATGAGTTCAGATGACGAAGAGAGGAAGCCTGAATCGGAGAAAATATCCCTTTCTCTTAAACTCAAGAAATGGAAGCTGCTACTTGCCTATCACTTGAAGCACTTACCTAAGAAGCTCAATTTTGCCTACATTCTATTTATTCTTTCGCTCTTCCTTTTTTTCGCAATACTCATTCCTAACCTAGCGCATCGGTTACCTTTCCCCGCTGAACGGTTTCCTTACGTTTTTGGGTTTCAAGGAACGGTTTCATTTTTGACGAATTCGAGCGACCCGAATAGTCTAGTGGCTGCCTCATTTGCACAAATTGAGATCGGAGGATATAGCACGACAGCTGATATCCAAGGGAAATTCTTACTACCGTTTGTTTCCCAAATCAGAACGGAAATCCCTGTCATCATAAGCTGGCGCAACGTGACTTTGATTCAGCGAATCTCTTTCAATGATGGCCAGTTTGAAAAATCAGTTCTTATCACATTGGGGTGAATGGCAGATTAATGTTCAAGGTTTGTGTAGTCGGGCTTGGTCCTGCTGGAATCGGTGCAACATATGTTTTGGCGCATTCACACTTAGCACACCAGACACTCTGTGTCGATGCTGGAATCGAAGCCGTGGGCAAATGCTGCCAACTTCTAAGAGGCAACCCCTGCACAGCTGAGAACCCATGTCAAATGATTAGTGGTATCGGTGGTTGTTCGAGCGTAACGAGCGGGAAGCTTAGTGACTATCCAGCAGGAACGGGGCTCGCGACAATTCTCGGATCACGCCTTGCGGCGAAGCAGGAACTAGAAGAGGCTGTACGGACACTCGAGCACTTTCTCCCTCTCAACGAACCCGACGCACGATGCAATACGGCAACTGCGAAGAAAGTATTTGGCAGACTGGGCTTTGAGTACCGCTACTATCCGGTTTACACATTTCAACAGGAGCATCTAGCTAAGGCCTATCAAAAGATTATGGAGTACGCGGAATCGACAGGAGTCCTGATTTCACTCAGAACGATGATAACGGACATCACTTTCAAGAATGATCGCTTCAGACTGATTGCCACCGCTGGTGACAGAAGAAGTGTGATTGAAGCAGAATACGTCATTTTGGCTGTAGGTTGGTTGGGTCAAGACCTACTTCACGTTCTTGACGCAAGATGTAGTTTGACGAAAAACCGACATCACCTCGATGTTGGTGTCAGATTGGAGTTTCCTACAGAACTATATCCCGACATAGACAAATACCACAGAGACTTAAAGTTGCTTTTTGGCGATGCCCGAACTTTCTGCGTCTGCAAGGGCGGAAAAATCGTGCCTTATAGATATCGCGATATATACCTACTTGACGGCTTCATGGATACTAAGCATAGAACTGCATTTACTAACTTGTCTATTCGAGTCAGACACAAACCATCAACAAGAAATCTGACGGTTTTCAATTCCATTAGAGAAAAGGTTCTGTCCTTAAGTAAGGGAGTACCGATACGTCAGAACCTGCAGGCATATCTCGATATTTCCGAAGAATCGCAGAAAGCAGAACAGAATCGCACTGGATCATTTTCCTTTTGGCAATGGGGCGATGTCAATCAGTGTTTTCCCAAGGATGTGTCAAAAGAGATTCGCCAAGCAGTTGGGCAGTTCGTATCCAAACTCCTGCCCAAAGAAGCAAATCAAAAAGCTAGCGTTTTCGCTCCTGAGGTTGATTGTAGACTTGCTTTTCCTGTTAGGACTGATTTTTCAGTTGTCCCAGGCCTGTATATAGCAGGAGATTGCACTGGCAGATTTCGTGGAATTCTGCAGGCCTTTTGCTCAGGTGAAGTCTGTGCGAAAAACATCGTGAACGAAAACAGCGGAGACGAATAGAAATGAAACGCTATGTTTTTGATCCTCTCTATGGTATCATATATCTGCCTGATTTTGTTTGGAAAGTCATACCGAGTACGGAGCTCCAGCGGTTGCGAGAGATACGTCTGTGTAATATCAACTCTTTTTGCCTCACAGGCGGTGCCAATATCAATCGTTATGAGCACGCGATAGGAACATGCTACCTCGCGATTGAATGCCTCAAACATTGGCCTGCTTTAAACCCGATCACCAAAGAGGAAAATAGGCAATTTGTATTGGCAGCACTGTTACATGACGTGCTGAACGCCCCATTTGGGCATTCTGTTCAATATATTGAATCTAGAGAAGGTTATGAGCCAGAAAAGGATTTCAGAAACGTGATTGTTGAGGATTCCGAAGAACGTTACAAATACAGAAAAGCCAGACTTGAGCCGATTTTCTTTGGAATGCCAAAAGAGCTGTCTTCGAAAGTCCCTTCGGAAGACCTACTAAGCATAGGAAGGATCATTGAAGGAAAAGGAAGGTTCGGTCCTCTGGTGAATGGTAGCATAGATTTGGACAACATAGACAACGTTTTCAGATTCTCTTACCATCTCGGTATCATTAAGTCCGGTGAAGCAGCTCTGAGCCTTGCCAGGTCAATGTGGATACAGAAAGGTGAAGTGGTCGTGAAACGCGAATCCTTGCCTTTGGTGGAACATTGGTATGAGACGCGCAGAAAACTCTATGCGTTCTTGCTGCTAAACCCAGAAGAGTTCAGTGCCAAGTGTATGCTAAGTGAGGCTTTTGAATTTGCCAAAACCTATGCGAGCTTCACATTTAGGTGGCATGATACAGACTTCGAATTCTTAAAGAAACTGTCCTGTGTGCCACCAGTAAAAGAGGACGTAAAAGAGCGGCTTTTCGAGATTAGTGGAGAATTTAAGAACGACCTCAATGGTCACATTATTAGTAAGAAGTTGGTTGAGCTATTTGGACAGAATGAACAAGCACTCTCTCCTAGAGTCACAATTAATTCAATTGTAGATGGCTGGAAGCTTATCGATAAGACTAAAGTCTATTTGATAGTCGACAAAGGAGAAAAACTGTATGTTTATAAGATAATCCCGAGGGGCATCGAGATATCAACCATTGTTAGGAGGTTGATGAAAGGAGAACTCTATGGATGTATCGGGATTTTTTCTTCAGCGAAAACGGAAAAGCACGCGCTTCTTGAAGACCTGGACCAGAGAAGAGAGATGGAAAACCGCATAAGCACGCAGATTAGACGCAAATTCGCTCCTCGCTTCAGCAAAGCCATTGTAGCATTTCATTTGATCAAAGATATAGATAAGACGGAAAGACAGGTCAAGCTGAGGACAGATGACGGCGGATATGCCCAAATAGGAAAATCATCCAGTCGCCTACTGATTGGTTCCTTCTTCAGAAACTTCAACCTGACAATGTATGATATTGATCCCTATTCCGAGATTAGCAGAAGAGTTAGAAGCGAAATAGGGGCTTATTTATCCCAGGAGTTGCAGGATCCGAATCTTAAGGAGCTTGAGCTCTACGGGGAGGCTGAACTGAATCAATAGCAATTGCAATCTTGCTAACAGCTTCGAAAAGGTCGAAAGCACACTTGACAACATAGATTGGAGCTTCACGTCGACTAGAGGTCTTACATACAGAGGCATGAGTCCTTTTGACTGCAGAAAGCATCATTGGTTTCCCGCGACATTTATTCCAGAAATTCCATTTACCTTGATAGAAGTATTGACGCAATCTTCTGCCACGGTTTATGATCCGTTTGCGGGGATAGGAACAACTTATTTCCAAGCTCTTCTATTGAGCCGAAAACCCATGGCGACAGAGAATTGCACTGTCGCAGTTGACTTTATGAAATCGTTGTTTGTCTTGTTCGATCCAAGCTTGGATTTTGAGCTGATCAGGAACACTGTAGAACAAACCATTGAAGGGTTTGACAGTCAGACTGACTATGTAGAGAAGGTTCGTCAGGATAATTCATTTGAGGTATTGATCGATGAACTGCAGAACTGGTATCACCCTAATGTTCTTAACCAGATTGCATATCTGATCCTAGAGGAGCGCTACTGCCCGGAGCCTGCAACGAAAGCCGCTATACACATCGCACTTTCGGCTATCCTGAAGAAAACAAGCAGTCAAGATAGAGGATGGGGGTGCATTGCGGACAATGTAAGACCGAAGAAGAAACAAATCGACGAGTCAAACGCCGTCGACGCTATAAGAATATTCCGCGGTCATCTAAACCGACTCTTGCAAGATGTAAACGAACACCTCAAGTATGTTTCAGCTGAATATCCTGGTTTGTATGCTGAAGTCTCCAGAAGAGAAACAATTTTCCATGCAGACACAAGATACTTTGAGGGCATACGCGACGGATCTGTAGACTTGGTGGTTACTTCGCCGACCTACCCCAACATGACTGATTATGTTACTTCTCAACGCCTTTCCTACTATTGGTTAGGAGTCAATCTGGCTGATGAGAACCAAGACCTACCTCGAGAGATAGGTGCAAGACGTAAGAGACACGTCAAGAATTCAATAGACCAATACCTTGCGGATATGAAAATGTGCAACGAGATTCTCTCAAGAAAGATAGCAGAGGGAGGGTATGTGTGTTTTGTTATGCCCGAATTCGGTAATTCCAAACCGAATGATATCGATAGGAAGGTTGTTACCCAGCAAGTCGTGTATGACCTTAGCAAACATCTCGTAAGAGAAAAGGAGTTCGAAAGAGTCGTGCCAGCAGGTCGAAGAGCGCAGAACATAAAGTGGGCAACATTGGAACGTGAGAAAATACACATTTTCCGGAGAAGAGGATGAACCAATGGAATACAGGGGAATCATAATAACTGGGACCAGTGGATCAGGCAAGTCCACAATAGCTCGAAGAATATGTGAAAAGAATGGCTCTTTTCAGATAGTCAGGGCTGTTACAACTCGTCTCCCAAGAAAGGATGATTTCGATGGTCAATATGAATATCTGAAAAAGAATGCGTTTGAGGACCTAATCAAAGACGAAGAGCTGTTGATCAATGCGCAGTACAGAGGGGAGTATTACGGTATCAGGAAGATTTCATACAAGTCTATTCTAGATCAAAAGAAGACGCCCACCCTTGTCGTCACGTCGGATGCAGTTAGCAAACTTCCTGGCTTTTTTTCATTTTTCGTTGATGCTCCAGATAAACATCTCGATAGTCGACTGACTTTACGAGAGCAGCAAGTAGATGAGGAGATTAGAAAACAGCGGAGGATCGATAGAGAACATGCTGAGAAGTATTGCACTTATGCAGTGAACAATATTAATCTGGAGAAAACCACCGAACTATTTCTGGCCCTTTGGGAACACAGAAATGCCGGGGGGATTCTTCCTGCACGAGTTATTCGACTTATGATAGAATGTGGCGTACTGCTTGAGTCAGTGTCGGATCTTGGCAACATCAAAGGAGCTTCCTACGACCTGACTGTAGGAGATGAATACTATTCACGGGGGAGAATACGGACACTTACACACAAAGATCCATTCATTCGCTTGGACCCATATGACTATGTGATTGTCACGAGTGCAGAAAACGCCAATTTGCCTAAGGATGTCGCCGCCAGATTCGGTCTCTCAGTAGGCCTGTTTTGTCAGGGTGTGATCCTGTCTAACGGCCCTCAGGTTGATCCCGGTTTCAAAGGTAAACTGTTTTGTCTCCTCTTCAACACCTCAAACTCCCCAGTTGTACTGAAGCGTCGGCAACACCATGCGACAATCGAGTTCACGAAGCTTCTCGAGCCCACTTGCTCCTATGAAGGTAAGTATCAAGGCAAAATCGGAATAATACATTATTTGCCCTCGAACACTCTCAAAGGAGCTGTTAGCGAATTGAAAGAAGAACTAGAGAAAGTGAAATCTGAAAGTCAGAAGCTTAACACTACAGTCCTGGGCGTGATATCGGTCCTTCTGGCCATCATTGCCATCTTGCTGGCTCTCCGATGACATAAATGTCTACTTGCGCGCGCCTTGTAAATTGTGCTGATGAACATATTGCAACTCGCATGGTTAATCACTGATGAAGCTCTACTCTAGGTCCCGCTTACTTTCTAGTTTTTCGTTCAGTTTCAGCAAATTGTGGATTGCAGACTCTTCCCTGCATTGTCCCGTTCTATCCAAATA
>Ga0315296_10003040_pt1 | contig 14168 bp, 11 predicted proteins | sample YL17G14_18_MG_FD_203921 | JGI IMG/M metagenome (GOLD analysis project Ga0315296, IMG submission 203921) | Sediment microbial communities from Yellowstone Lake, YNP, Wyoming, USA - YL17G14_18 | ecosystem: Environmental > Aquatic > Freshwater > Lake > Sediment | place: USA: Wyoming | collected... | reverse complement strand
CAAACACGAATTTTTTGCCACGGATGGACACAGATGAACACTGTTTAGTCAGCCGTTGAGGAGGATACCTAAGATACTTAGGTATTCTTTTATACAAGCTCCGAATCATAAATGCGGGGTTTGGGGATTAGCGGATGGTTCGACAAGCTCACCATCTTTAGGGGATTAGCGGATTAGAGAATTAGAAGATTGGTTAATTGGGACCACAGAGAAATTAGCCACGAAAAGGCATTTGCCTTCGCCGAGACAAGCCGACGAGGTCTGCGCTGCGCTACGAGATTTTTGCTCTTACCCCCCTGCGATTTTGATTGATTTTTCCCCCCTCGGCGACATCCGGAAGCACTGCGCTCTCGCCCACCATTTTCCTAACTTTGTTACCTCACATCTCCTTCAGCCAAAAGAACTGTCCCGTCTTTCCCTGAATACATACGTTTATTATCTGAATTGAACTCATATTTCACATCGAGGGATAATGCTTCGATAGAGAGGATTTTATAATGCCTACACTTGTAAATATGGTTATGTCCTTCCTCTCCATCGACATAAATCTCGTACGAGATAAGAAAATGCGGCGCATTATGGACGACCTTGAACTCGTCAGATGGTGAGAAATAAAAACTCCTTTGTGTTGTGGCGATGTTCTCGCGGTTGTAAGTTTTGCATTCCAAGTAATAAGGGTTTTTACTAAACCAGAACAATATATCAGGATATCCAGTTGCTTTTTTATTACCAGAAGGACCGATTGGCACATCTGCCTTTAATTTTAACGAATTCAAAGCCGAGCGGACAAAAGGTTCGATATCGTTTCCTACCTCATTAGGCCTTGGGCGCCGAATCCCTCCCTCATTGACCTTTTTAACCAGCACTTAACTGTTGCATGCCGGAAATAAATCCACAAGCGCTATTTCGAGCTTATATAACCTTGCCAAGGAGATATATTGCTGCACCATTGCAGAAGAAGCCACTTTCACATAGCCGCTTTTGCCCGCACCTTTATAATCGTGGTTTCTCATGCAGATATAAAGTTTTTTCACTCTCGAATCCAATAGCGATTTAAGCACATCCTTAAAGAACTCCGCGAACGCGTCTGATAAACTTATCTCGAATGCCGTTCCTGTCTCCGCGTCGAAAATGTCAAATGCTTGCAATTTTGATGCATCTATTTTGACCTCATCACTTTTCCCCTCAGCATCGAATCTTAAAGTCATCCCCTCAGCCACATGCTCTTCAACTTTTATCCTGTCACCAAACTTGGCTTTCAGAAGCTCCTGAAGTTTCTTAGTAGTTCTGGCAGCTTTAGCTTCGTCTGCCGACTTTGGCTCCAGCTTTATTGTATCCAGCCAGTCTCTTTTGTAGGCAGCGTATTTGTACCCTCTCTTATTGGTTTTCAGCTCTAGGATACCGGAAAAGAAACCTTTTATTTCCCGCAGGATTTTTCCTTCTCTTTTCATTTCAATAATCAATCTGTTCGAAATCCTGCATCTTGTAATGGCGTCCACAATCGGAACATTTAATCTCTTTCACATCCTGCGAATCAGGTTCGCAAACAAGAATCGCCTTTTTGTTAAGGTATCCTTCATATAGTTTTTCTGTGACGACGAAAAACTTGTTATTCCCGCATCTACACCCATTCTTGATCAACATATTAACTGTCCTAACAAAAACTTAGCGAATCCTACAGATATCACAGGTTGTTATGTTTCATCAACCCCCGATATCGTTCATGCTCACACGATATGCCCAAAATTGATTCTCGCCTCTGTCGAGCATTATGGCACCTTTTCGGTTCAGAAGCGTCTCTTTTATCATAACAGCCCTCGCTTAGACAAGACCTCTACATTGCGGTTTATTCTTCGGTGGGTTATAGGCGATTACTTCATCGGTGTCAATTATTACTTTTTCAAAAGTCCTCACAGTTACCATTTTCATTCTGCCATAAATACCTCTTTTTTTGTCTTCCAATTTTGCCCTAACTGCGTTCATTCCGCCGGAGGCGGATAAATCCGCCAAACGAACGGCGGATAAATTTCAACGGCAAAAATCTTGCTCTAATGCCAGATGCTTCACTGTGTTCAGCAAGACAACACAAAAGTCAGTCAAGTTGAGTAAAGTACTGCCGCCGTCACTTATTGACTTTATCAAAGCTGAATTTGTGCATATCACCGTCGATTTTTATCCTGTCACCGTCAGCAAATTCCCCTGCCAAAAGTTGTCCCGCCAGCGGATTTTCCAGCCGTTGTTGAATCGTCCGCTTCAACGGCCTCGCTCCAAATGCCGGGTCGTAGCCCTCATCCATTATCTGCTCGCGGGCCTTGTCAGTGAATTCCAGCTCAATCTTTCGGCCCCTCATTCGCTCCACTAAGTAGCCAAGCTGGATATCGACTATCTTTCGTAAGTCCTCCTTTGTCAACATCTTAAAGACGATTATCTCGTCGATGCGATTCAAAAACTCAGGTTTAAAGACCTGCTTCAGTGCATCCTTGACGTGTGCCTCGATTTCCCAGTCGGCGCCGGCTTCCTCGGTCAACTTCTGAATCTGATGGCTGGCAATATTGCTGGTCATAATAATGACCGTGTTCTTGAAATCCACCGTTCGGCCTTTGCCATCGGTAAGCCGACCATCATCAAAGACCTGCAGCATTATATTGAAGACATCTATATGTGCCTTTTCAATCTCATCGAGCAAAATCACCGAATATGGTTTTCGGCGGACAGCCTCGGTCAATCGCCCGCCTTCTTCGTAGCCAACGTAGCCGGGCGGCGAGCCGATGAGTCTGGCAACGGAATGCTGCTCCATAAACTCGCTCATATCAATCCGAATCATAGCGTTCGGGTCGTTGAAAAGGAAATCTGCAAGCGCCTTGGAAAGCTCGGTTTTGCCCACACCCGTTGGCCCGAGGAACAGAAGCGAGCCAATCGGCCGATTCGGGTCGCCCAGCCCGGCCCTGTTTCTGCGGACCGCATTGCAAAGGGCCGTCACTGCCTCATCCTGCCCGACTACCCGTTTACGAATCGCTTCCTCCATCTTCATTAATCGCTCACGCTCACCGCTTAACAGTCTTGCTAATGGTATCCCCGACCATTTCGATACAACTTCAGCAATATGGTCTTCGGTCACTTCATTTTGGATTATGCCCTTGTCTGATTTGGAAAGCTGGGTCTCTTTTTCCTGAAGCTGCTTTTTCAAATCTGCAATCGTGCCGTATTTCAGGCGGGCTGCCGTCTCCAGCTCGCCTTTGCGCTGGGCGTTTTCAAATTCGGTTTGGGCCTCTTCGATTTTCTGCTTCAATTCTTTCATCCGGTCGATGTGCCCTTTTTCACTTTCCCACTGTGCCGTGAGGTTCTTGTCTTTGTTTTGCAGCTCGGCCAATTGCTTTTCCGTATGTTTTAACCGCTCCTGGCTGGCATGGTCTGTTTCTTTTTTAAGCGCCTCGCGTTCAATCTGCAACTGCACAATCTTTCTGCGGATACTGTCCAGCTCGGCTGGTAGCGAATCGTTCTCAATCCTCAGTTTCGAGGCGGCCTCATCTATCAAATCTATGGCTTTATCCGGCAGCCATCGGTCGTGTATATACCGGTTCGACAGGGTCGCAGCCGCAACAAGTGCAGAATCGGTTATGCGGACGCCGTGATGTGTATCGTAGCGGTCTTTCAGGCCGCGAAGAATGGCTATAGTTTCCTCAACGCTCGGCGGGTTGATGAGAATCGGCTGAAATCGTCTTTCGAGCGCCGCATCTTTCTCGACATATTTTCGATAGTCGTCGATTGTAGTTGCGCCGATACATCGCAAATCGCCGCGTGCAAGCGATGGCTTGAGTAAATTGCCCGCATCGACCGCACCCTCGGCTTTACCCGCCCCGACTACGGTGTGCAGCTCGTCGATAAAAAGTATTATCTGGCCCTGTGCGCCGATAACTTCCTTAAGGACGGCCTTTAGCCGGTCCTCGAATTCGCCCCTGAATTTGGTTCCTGCTATCAATGCCCCCATATCTAAAGCGATGATTCTTTTATTTTTCAGGCCTGCAGGAATATCGCCTGCAATTATCCGCTGGGCGAGGCCTTCAACAATTGCTGTTTTTCCCACACCCGGCTCGCCTATTAACACGGGATTATTCTTCGTGCGGCGATTGAGGACCTGCATACACCGCCGGATTTCTCCATCCCTGCCGATGACAGGGTCGAGCTTTCCCTTTCGAGCCATTTCCAGAAGGTCAATGCCATAACGCTCAAGGACCCTGTATTTGTCTTCCGGGCTCTGGTCAGTTATCTTTTCACCGCCGCGAACCTCTCTCAAAGCATCTTCAATCTGTTTGGGTGTGATTGAATTCAGCCTTAGAATCTCTTTCGCATCGCTCTGCACCGAGGCAAGCGCAATAAACAGATGCTCGACACTGAGGTATTCGTCACCCATTGCATCAGCCCGGTTCTGGGCATCGAGGACGATTTGATTAAAAGCAGGGTCGGGCATAATCTGGGCGCTGCTTTGACCCTGCGGCAGCCGGGAAAGTTCGCTGTCGGTCATATCTTTTATTCGCGAAACACTGGTCCCAATCTTTTTTAGAATCATAACCACAGCACCGGTCTCGTCACTACAAAGCGCACTCAGTAAATGCAGCGGAGACAGGACGATATGCGATTTAGCCATTGCTATCTGCTGAGCGGTGGCCAATGCCTCCTGAGCCTTTAATGTGAATTTGTCGAATTTCATAACTTAATTCCTTCGCATACCAAAATTAATTGTACAAACACCATTTAGTTTAATAGCAAACAGCGTGCCTATACAAGCAAATTTTTTAAGTTGTTTGTGAGTATGGGGTTATCACTGTTGGTAATATATCTATGTGCCAATTTGGCAGGTTTTATGTTGCGTATCCTGCATATTGTATGTTGGATGCTTTCGGCTCAATGGCTATTTCGTTATTAATCGCCGAATTGTGGTTTGACGAATCGCCAGGCATTGGTTATTCTACGATTAGAGAGAGACTCGTGTTAATAGGAAAGATATAAAGGAAGCAGTTATGTATAAGTTAATAATTATCGGTGCAATAATAGTAGCAATTGGATGGATAGCTTATGGAATATGGTGGTTTAAAATTTATCGTGAGGAGAAAAACCAGCCAACACCGAGGTCGGAACGGCTGGTAAAGGCACGAAAATCTTTTCAGGATTACGTGGAGAAAATGAAAGAGTTCGAGAAAAAGAAACCCTACGAACGCAAGGGTCAGGACAGTATGAAAGGGCAGTAAGATGGCTGTTAAACGAGTTACTATTCACAGTGTTGAAATTAAGGACAGGCCGGGAAGTCTTCAGAAGCTTTTGGCACAGGCGGCTTCAGAGAATGTAGATTTGCTTTGCTTTGCAGCATTTTCAGCAGGCGGCGGCAGAGGACGAGTATATATAGGCGCCAAAGACCCCGAAGCTTTTGAAACTTGTGCAGAGGATGCAGGGATTGAGACGATGGCAGCAGTCGGCTTTATCGTCAGCGGCAAAGACAAAGTCGGGGCTGCGGCGGAGGCGCTGAAGAAGCTCGCTGATGCCGGCATCAGCGGCGTTGCCGGTTCAGCTATGGTTTGCGACGGGCAGTACCAGATGCTGGTTGTGGTAGATGCCGCTGATGGTGACGCTGCCGCCAAGGCGATGGGAGCGTAGTTATAGCGTGTAGCCCCGCACCAGAAAAGCTCGGTGCGGGGTAAACTCATAGCGGATAGTGTATAGCATTTAAGGCCAACATCACTCGGTTCTGCATAGGACAAGGTCTTAGTTTTGGGGATGGTCTGTTTCGTTATGGCCAGAAGGCGGCTATTGCAACGATAAGCCAAATCAACGAGCCGATGATGATTTTGGTAGTTGTACCGAGAAATTGACCAAAGCCTGCACCAAAGCCTAAACGAAAGAAATCCTGTGGTCGTCGTCCGACAGACAGTTCAAAGACACAAGCCCCGATAGCAGCACCAGCACAGGACTGCGGCGAAGCGGGTTTGATTGGGTTTGTTTTGCCGGTGTTCTATGCGTGAGTTTATTTTCATAATCCTTTGCTGGATAGAGGTTTAAATTCATTTTGGCTTTTCGGGAATTGGGTTTGTTTTGCATAATCATTCATTTTTGATTGAACGGAGTTTCCGCCGAAGGCAGACGACAGATGACTGACGACAGAGGACAGCAACAAATCCGAAATCCTAATATCGAAATCCGAAACAATCTCAAAATCCAAATGACCCAAATTCAAAACAAATTGAACATTAACGAACGACTGGATTTGCTAACCCTGAAGGCCGTGCCCTCCGGGGCGGTTGAGCGTTTGCATTCTTGCAAACAGAAGGGAATTTTAACATAATTTCAAACAAAAGTCAACAAAAAATGACCAAAAAAAGTGCTTTTTTGGTCACGCCGCACGAAATAGGACCCTGCCGAAATTTGGTGCGGGGAGCCCAGTCGAATGGGCCTAACCAAAAAAACACTTTTTTTTGGCTGCTTTGTGCGAAGCCACGTCGGGTGCGATAATTCGCACCATTAACCTAATGTGACACATTGTCCGTAGACGTATTGTCTTACTATTCATATTTTATAAATATGGATAAAAATAAATTAATAAAACTTGGCACTAAAATAAAGATTTTTCGCAAAGAACTAGGTCTATCTCAGGAAGAATTAGCTTTTCGATGTGGATTTGATAGAACTTATATAAGTATGTTGGAGAGGGGCAAAAGAAATCCATCTTACCTAAATCTCTTAAAACTTTCAAAAGGATTAAATATCGAGATATCTCTATTAGTTAAAGGTTTAGTATAGATATGGATATTGAATTATTAAAAGAAAAAATACAGGAGATAAAAGATACCATAGACATCACTGTTACGAGTGCAAATTTTGTAAACAGTAAAGGTGAGATTAAACAGAAAAATGATGGATTACAAGCAAGAGAATCATTAATAAGAAGCGGTCAGTTAATACAAAATATTCATGAAGTGGTAAAAATATCTTTGAATGAAAGTTTAGAAAAAGAAGGTTTTAAAGATTTTTCAATCCATCCTCCTATTGGCAAATCATCACCAGAAAGAGATGTATGGGGTTTACTGAAGAAAAAAAAGCAAGATGTTGTTGTTCTATTTGAAAAGGAAAAAGAAGAGGTAATTGAAGAAGGGCCTTTAAAAGGAACAAAGGACTTACTTGGAAAGAACGCCACGAAATATAGTATCGTAATTGGAATAAGGAGTCAATTATCCTCCGTCGGTAAGAATACCGACACATTGATGGAAAGAGCTTTTGCTGAAACTATAAATTTAAGATTAAGGCATCCATATTTAGTTATGGGTGAAGTATATATGCTTATTGTTAAAGAATATGACGAACAAGCAATGAAAGAGAATAGGATTGAATTTAAAGATAATTATTGTAAAGTAGAAAATTATATATCCATATTTAACGCAATGTCTGGCAGAAATAATTATGACCAGCTTTTAGACAGTTACAAATACGAAAAAAGTGCATTATTATTAGTTGATTTTTCAAGGGAACCAGCAAAGATATATACTAATTTAGAGGAATTAAAAGAGGATGGTATTGTATCACAGGCTTTTTCTGAAGATTTTAGTTTATTGGTACCACAAAGTTTTGTTAAAGGTTTAATTGATGCTTACAAAGTGAGACATAATTTCAGCAATTGACTACCTCTAATAAGTCATCATATTTAATACCATACAAGTCAGATAAATACTTATCTAATTCACTACCATCTGAATAACTAATAAAATCAATATCCATGCTGCTTAAATTTGGAATGTTAAAATGTTCTATGAAGTTTTTTTGAAAACATTGGTAGTTACCATCGAGTTGAAATGACGTTATTTTTGCGTAATAGTTCATAATTAATGAATTTAGAATTTTTTGTAAGACATAAATGTCAAGCTCTCGTTTAAAGAACAGTGTATCTTTGCAACTTTTAGGTTTTATAGAATATCCATTGCAAAATAAAGATGATGTTTTGTCTAACATAAAATTTGGTTTATTCGAAAATGTTTTTGTTAAAAGTTTGTATGACGGAGATTCCATTCCTTGAGTTCTGCCCCATTCATAAAAAAACTTATATCTAGCTTTGCCTTTGTCTCTTTTTAACAAAACATTTTTATGCGAACTTAAATAATCATACGCTATGGGGTACTTGGCCCTAAACAAATCCTCATCTATTGGGTTAAACGCACCGTTCATTTTTTTATATGGAAATATTATTTTCCTAACACTGTGCTCTATGTCACCTTGATCATTTAGCTCTGCAATTTTTATTGCAGGCTTTACAATGTCATCTTCTATCTCGTGTGCTATCTTACTGTCATTGCGAAGAAGAAAAACGCTATCTTTTAAGGTTGCAAAACCAACTTTAATATCAGCAATGTCACCCAATTTATTGCCGATGCTTTCTATTTTGTTAATGTTATCTAAGTGGTTTTTGGGGGCCAGCCTCCATTTCTTACTATTTAAAGAATTGTAATTTATCTTACTAAAGAAATTGTCATAAAGATTCTCTTTGGGTTTCTTCTCCCATTTAAATCTAAAGGTTTTATTTCGTTCTCTTGTTAAAAACAATAAACAAGTATACGCAGAAGCATTAGCAAATATTTTAGTGTGCTGAAAGTCTATAATTGTATGTATGCACTTTTTCTCTTGAAGGTATTGTCTTATGTTTTTTGATGCAAGTGAAGTGAAAAGGTTGTTTTGTGTGATGTAGCCTAGAATGCCGGAGTTAGATAATAAATCATATCCACGAATTAAGAACAACATTGCTAGGCTAAAGCTGCCGTTTGTGTACAGAGGATACTCGTCTACTAAGTTTTTCCTATATTCATAAGATATATTTTGCAACTTCACATACGGAGGATTGGTGACAATTATATCAATGCCCTTACTAATTTTTAATTTATTAAATAGCAACTCATTTGGAGTCAACAGAGAATCCATGCAAATAATATTGTTGTCAAAAGAAGGTGGGGTTTCTCCTTTTGATAGAAGATATAATTCAAGAATAACTTTAGCGCAAGAAACAGACTGAGAATTTAGATCTATACCTTTTATATAGTTCAGGGCTTCTCTGTCGGAAATGTTATAACTTTTTTTTAGTTGATCAATGCCCCTTACCAGAAATCCTCCGCAACCACAAGCAGGATCACAAATAAGGGGGATACCATCTTGTTTATATTCTGAAATGGAATAATCGATGATATAATCAATTATATAATCAGGTGTATAAACTGCACCTTCATTCTTTCTTCTATTTGTGTCAATCAAACTCTCAAAGATTGATTCCAATTTTTTAAGGGATAATTTCGAAAAAATATGCTTAATTATGTTATATGCAATTTTATTATAATATTGACCATATTTACTACATTCAGAAGTCTCGTATGTTTTTGAATAATCTATTTCATTATTATCTGTGAACAGTTTTATCAAACTTGCTACTATTTCCTCAGAAGAGAATTCTTTTTGGAGGTTAGTAATAGAATGTCTTCTTGTACTATTCATATATTTCCAAAGCATTTTCATTTATATGTCTGAGATCATAGTATCTGTGGCAGAGCTATACAACACTTTTTGTCAGGAATTTAGTATATCTGCCAGGAATGAACTGTCAAGAATCAAGTCTGATAGATTATAACGCCCGAAAACGGTAACTATCTCGAAATCTGCGCTACGAATCCTTCGACACTTCGACAGGCTCAGTATAAACAAGCTCAGGACAGGGGAAAAATGTCTTTAATGTGGCTTGCAATGGCTGTAAGAGCGGGTATAATATATATCATTGAAGATTGAAATTGGTTAGGAACACGGCGTTATGCAGGAACGCAGAATACTATTTATAATGGTGTCAGCGGTGATAGCACTGCTGCCGGTATCGTCAGTATTTTCTGCTGGAACGTGGCAATTAGGACAAGACCAAGATTGGAAGGCCTTGTCGGCTGAAGGTGAGGATAAATATCTGCTGGCAGTAGCTGAAATCAAGCGGTCAGTCAGCACCGGACAGACTAAAGCTGTTGGGGATGCGCTGGAGCAGCTTAAAAAAGAGTTTCCGGAGGTTGCAGGGCAGGATTTGGATGCCTTTATCGAGGCGGAGATGCTCTTTTGCAACGGGAGATTCGATAAGGCGGTCAGGGCTTATGATAAGTTTTTAGATGGATTTCCTGAAAGCGCTCTTTTCGAAGCGGCTTTAGACAGGCAGTTCGGCATAGCTACGGCTTTTTTAACCGGGCAAAAAAGAATAGTACTTGGCATATTCAGGATAAAAGGATACGCTGAGGGCAAAAGGATAATGGAAAGGATTACTGAGCGGGCCGGCCTCGATTCACCACTTGGGTTAAGAGCAGCCCTTGCCATAGCCGAAGGTTTTGAAAAAAGAGGAAAGTTCGAAGATGCATACCTTAAATGGCAGGAAATATCATTGCAATGGTCAACGGGCCAAATCGGCAGGGATGTCTTGCTCGCTATGGCACGATGTAAACACGCTGCATATAAAGGGCCAAAGTATGACGGCTCAAACCTGATTAGCGCAAAAAGCTATTATGAGAGTTTCAGATCACGGTATCCCGAGGATGCCAGAGAGCTTGATGTTGATGGGAAACTTAAGCTGATAGAGGAAGAGCAATCTGTCAAGCAATTGAGTATCGGTGAATATTATCAAAGAACCGGTAACAAACAGTCGGCCAATCTTTATTACCAAATGGTCATAGATAATTGGCCCGGCAGTTCTGCAGCAGGGACTGCAAAAGAAATGTTAGAGTGGAATTTAGGCAGTGAAGAGTAGGAAAATGAGGAAAGTAAGCCGAACCAGGTGCACAGGCAGCAAGATACTTATGCAGTTATGCATCTATGCTTTTGTATACTTTATTTTAGGTTTATGCGGATGCAGCGAGATGAGCGGCTATTCCAACGAATCGCTATTTCCTAATGAGGTGAGCAGCGTTTACGTGGAGATGTTTGACAACCGCAGCTTTCGCCGCGGGGTGGAATATGAACTGACTGATGCCCTGGCAAAACGCATCGAGGCAGAGACGCCTTATAAAATAATCTCCAGCAGGGACCGTGCCGATACTGTAATCAGCGGACAGATAATACAGGTCAGTGAGTCGGTGCTCAGCAGTGAGCGAGAGATAGGCCGGGCTCTGGAAAAAGAGGTGGAGCTGCGGGCGGTGGTCAACTGGAAAAATCTCAAGACCGGAGAGCTGCTGATAGACAATAAAACGGTCCTCGCTTCAGCCAGCTACTCCGAGTGGCAAAATCAGGATTTCGGTTATGCGGCCAGCCTTGCAGCGAACAATTTGGCACGGAGAATCGTGGAGTTGATGGAGAAGGAATGGTAGAATTTTGTTTTATGAGCTATAAATGGGGTTGCGAATGACAGGATATGAGAACCGGTCAAAATAAAAAGTCGTTTCGAGTGCGTTCCGGCCCGAAAAAAGAAGCGGGCAAAAGGCCGCTGTTGCCAGCCTACAAAACCGGGCCATTTAACCTGTTGGTTATTTTAGTTCTTCTATTGACAGGATGGATGCTGCTGCAGCAGTGGCAGAGTGTCGATGAGATTAGGTGGGATGAATTCGTCAATCACGTTGAGAGCAAACACATCAGTAGCGTTACTCTAAAGGAGACCGAAATAGTAGGTAAGTTTAATGAGGAGGGTCTTGCCAGCAGGGGAGAGAAGAGCAAGGTTTCTTTTGTGGTTTATTATAAGCCGGAAGTTCATGGAGAGCGGCTTGAAAGGCTGTTAGAGGAAAACGGCGTAAAGAACGATACCGCGCCGCCGAGAACGTGGCTCTATAATCTGCTCGGTATGATACTGCCGGTACTTTTTGTGGTCGGCATTTTCTATTTTGTGTTTGCGAGGAACCTTCGCAGCGGGGCCGGCGGGATGCTGATGTCATTCGGTCGAAGCAGGCATCGATTGCAAAGCAAAGACCGTGTGCAGATTACATTTAAGGACGTTGCAGGTGTTGAGGAAGCAAAGGAGGAAGTGGCGGAGATAATCGCGTTTTTGAAGAACCCGGCGAAATTTCAGCGGCTGGGGGGGCGAATTCCTCGCGGTGTTCTACTTGTCGGTCCTCCCGGCTGCGGAAAGACACTACTTGCAAAAGCCATAGCCGGTGAGGCGGATGTGCCGTTCTTAAGTATATCAGGCAGCGACTTCGTAGAGATGTTTGTTGGTGTGGGGGCGTCGCGGGTGCGCGACCTTTTCAAACAGGCTAAAGAGAATTCACCCTGCATAATTTTTCTTGATGAAGTTGATGCTATCGGGCGAAAGCGCGGACCCGGCTATATCGGCGGAGGACATGATGAACGCGAGCAGACCCTGAATGCCATTTTGGTTGAGATGGACGGCTTTGATACAAACGACCAGGTAATAATGATTGCTGCAACCAACCGCGGCGATATTCTGGACAATGCATTGACCCGCCCGGGTAGATTCGACAGGCAGATTTTTGTGCCGCTGCCGGATTTGAAGGGCCGAGTTGATATTCTGAATGTACACGCAAGGAAGGTAAAGTTGGGACCTGACGCCAATCTGGAGAGACTTGCTCGCGCCACGCCTATGTTCAGCGGAGCAGACCTTGCAGCTATTATTAACGAAGCTGCCCTGGCGGCAACTATGACAAATAAAGACTACGTTGAGATGACCGACTTAGAGGAAGCGCGGGATAAGGTGCGATGGGGAAGAGCCAGGAAAAGCAGAGTTATCGACCAGCGCGAAAAAGAAATTACTGCTTATCACGAGGCAGGCCATACGCTCGTTCAATCTCTACTGAAAGATGCAGACCCGCTGCATAAGGTAAGTATCATACCTCGCGGACCAATGGGAGGGGCGACTTTTGCTCTGCCGGAGAAGGATAGAACGATATTTACCAAGAGATATTGTATGGCACTTTTGACGGTTTGTTTCGGCGGGCGAATTGCAGAAGAAATGTTCTGCGACGACATCTCCAGCGGCGCCCAATCGGATATTCAGCAGGCTACCGGCATTGCGAAGCAGATGGTTTTGACCTGGGGTATGAGTGACAAGCTTGGGCTAATCAGCTATGGGCCTGATTTTAGTGTTAAGGAGCCGATGTATCTTATTCCGGGTGAGAAAGAATATTCGGAAAAGACAGCCGAGTCAATCGACAGCGAAGTTAAAAGAATTACCGACGAGGCATACAAAAAGGCAAAGGAACTGATAGGAGCGAACAAGGATAACCTTGAGCAAATAGCAAAGGCCCTATTAAAATACGAGACTCTTGATGCTGATGATGTGAAAGTAATTTTGAAAGGCGGCGAGTTAGACAAACCTACAGTTTCCGATTTGTTGGCTGCCGAGAGAGCCAAGGGCGAACAGCCAAACCCGTAGTAAAAAGAACAACAAGGGTAGTCTTATTTGATTTTCTTCCGGCGTGTCTATGCGGAATAAAGCTTCTGTTATTTTATGCTTAATTTTGATTTCTGCCTTTAATGGTCTTGCCGCACCACCGCCCGACAGCGTCATTAAAACCGATATTGTTACCGTTTCAGTTGAGCAGCAATATGATATGGTTCGGCCAAGCAGTGAATCTGCATTGGCGCTTCATTTTGAGCTGGAAAAGGACTGGCATTTTTACGCATCAGCGGAGACCGCTCCTGGTGGGATGAATCTTAAAATCAAACCTTTTACAGAAGAAGATTCGATAAATTTTTCTGAGCCGATATTTCCTCAGCCTCATTTGTATTTTGACAAATCTCTGGGGAAGAAACTTGAGGTATTCAGTGACAGGTTCACGGTATTTTTACCGTTTAGTATCGAGCAGGTTCCTGATGCCAAAGTTACCGCTAAGATAGGTATCGAAGGGGCAGTGTGCTCCGGTTTTCAATGTCGTATGCCTGATTTTAGCGATTTAAGTGCGGAGATTGTGGTTGTCGCTGACGCGGCGATAGGCGAACCTAAGTTTGTTCTACCGAAGGTGACAGAGGATGCACCGACCGGCACACCGCCGCCAGCAAGAGAGCGGGCAAGTTATTCTATCTGGTTTGCGCTTGGTTTGGCATTTTTGGCGGGTTTGTCTTTGAATATTATGCCGTGCGTCTGGCCGGTACTGCCTCTTATCGTAATGCGAATTATTGGGCAGGCAAAACAGAGCAAAGGTAAATCGACGGCGTCGGGGCTTGCTTTTTGCCTTGGG